>JACCEC013296617.1_pt1 | contig 206662 bp, 186 predicted proteins | sample 7450121 | NCBI WGS metagenome assembly JACCEC01 (sample SAMN15323455, study PRJNA562643) | freshwater metagenome | isolation source: river surface water | place: USA:Blue River Watershed | collected 2017-08-18
GAAAAAAGCCGCAGCTCCAGTGAAAAAAGCCGCAGCTCCAGTGAAAAAAGCCGCAGCTCCAGTGAAAAAAGCCGCAGCTCCAGTGAAAAAAGCCGCAGCTCCAGCGAAAAAAGCCGCAGCTCCAGTGAAAAAAGCCGCAGCTCCAGTGAAAAAAGCCGCAGCTCCAGTGAAAAAAGCCGTAGCTCCAGCGAAAAAAGCCGCAGCTCCAGTGAAAAAAGCCGCAGCTCCAGTGAAAAAAGCCGTAGCTCCAGCGAAAAAAGCCGTAGCTCCAGCGAAAAAAGCCGCAGCTCCAGTGAAAAAAGCCGCGGTTTTAGTCAATAAGTCAACAACATCTAAAAAGGCACGCTAATTTTCTTGAAAAAAATACTAGGAGTCTGAGAGAATACTTTCAGACTCCGTTTTTATGATATTTTTTAATAATATGAGAATGATTTTTTGTCAGTATTTGAAAAAACAATCGCTCGGACTGGAAAGAGCTCCATTCAACAACATTGTAGGCGAATATCTTTTTGAAAATATTTGCCAAGAAGCATGGGATCTTTGGAAGATAGAACAAATAAAAATTATTAATGAAAACAGACTGTCGTTGCAAAATTTAAAAACACGAGAATTTTTGCGCGAAAAAATGATGATTTATTTCGATATACAGTCTAAATTCATTGACTAACTTAAAAAAAAAGCAAAAACCCTCCCATTTTCAATTAGATTCATGTATACTGAAAAAGTATTTTTACAAGTTGAGAGTCTCTCTTGAGTCTAATGGTGACGATATTGATGGAGAGTCAGGCGACTAATTAAGAGTCGAAGCTCTTCAGTTAGCTGTTCATCAGCTTTGAAATACATCGTTTACATTAATACTTAAGATTTAAGGACTATACAACATGTCTTCAGCATCCTTTACTGATTTTGCTCTTCAGCCTCAGATTCAATCTACTTTAGAAGAACATAATTTTCATAATCCTACTCCAGTGCAAAAAGAAACAATACCTGTCCTCTTGCAAGGTCGCGATTTGCTTGCAACAGCACAAACAGGAACAGGTAAAACATTAGCATTTGCAGTACCAGTGGCGTCTTTTTTACTCAATAATCCTGAAAATGTCGCACTGATTTTGGTTCCAACTCGTGAGCTTGCTCAGCAGGTGCTCAAAACTTTCTTATTGTTGAGCAAAAAACAAAAACTTTTTAAGACTGCACTTCTTATTGGTGGCGCTTATATGCGTCAGCAATGTGCCGATCTTTCTAAAAAGCCTAGATTAATCGTAGCAACTCCTGGTCGTCTTATCGATCATTTGTCTCGTAAAACATTAGATGCATCTAAAATTTCTTTTGTTGTTCTTGATGAGATGGATCGTATGCTGGATATGGGCTTTGGGGAGCAATTAAAAGAGATTTTTGATTACGTTCCTGTTGAAGGGCGTCAAACAGCAATGTTTTCCGCAACATTGCCTCACCATATTGTTCGTTTAGCTAAAGAGTATCTGAATAATCCTGAGCAAATCTCTATTGGCCAACATTCTCAGCCTGTTGCTAAAATTGAACAGGAAGTCGTATTTGTTAAGCAAGAACATAAAGAAAAAGAACTTGTTGAGCGTCTTGTTCGTCATAAAGAAGCCTCTGAGGGAAGTTGCATTATTTTCGTTAAAACCAAAATTGATGCCGATAGACTCAGTGAGAAATTGAAAGATTACGGTTTTGCAGTTGCAGCTATGCATGGAGATCTGAATCAGTCTAAAAGACAACGTGTTTTACAGGATTTTCGTGTTCAAAAGATTTCTATTCTTGTTGCCACAGATATCGCAGCACGTGGAATTGACGTTGCGCATATTCGCCTAGTTGTAAATTACGAGCTTCCTCAGGCAGCAGAAGATTATATCCACCGTATTGGACGGACTGCTCGTGGCGGCGCTGAAGGGCAAGCTGTGTCTTTTATAGCACCTTTCGAATATAAGAAATGGGCAGAAATTCTTAAATTAACGAATCCAGAAGAAGCTCAGGCTTTTGCTGCAAAGATGGGACGTTCTTTTGGCGGTGGATCTTCACGTCATGGTTCTGGCCGTTCTTCTCGTTTCGAAGGACAATCCCGTTCTGGTGGTTTTTCTCGTGGTGGTTTCGATAAAGCACGTCGTCCTTCAACAGGTTCTTCTTGGGGAGCACCTCGTGAAGACCGTCCTGCACGTAATGAGTCTTCTTGGAAATCTGAGCGCCCTTCAAATGCGGGTTCCCGTTTTGCGTCTCAGGACGGATTTTCTGCACGTGGTCCACGTTCTGATCGATTTGATAATTCTAATCGTGGATCTCGCTATGAAGGTTCTTCACGTTCCCCTTCTTCAAACGATAGAGGCCATTCTGGATCCAATGATAGAGGCCATTTCGGGGCTGCATCACGTCCAGGAGCTTCTCGTGACGGTGGATTTAAATCTGATAGAAGACCATCGGCACGCGGTTTTTCCGATCGTCCCGCTCAAGGATCAGTGCGCTCATATAAAGTATTTAAAGGTGATCTTGTAGAATCCTAATAGGAATTATCCTTTAAAAAGATGAAAAGCCGCTAGATTTGCAGAGATCTAGCGGCTTTTTCATAATCTGCGGATGTGGTGCGCTACCTTCTTTTTTGTTTTTGAGCACATTTGATTCAAAAGATGAACAAGTGATGAGATTTCACCTCATATCTCATGAAACGATTCTCTTTCAGATCGGTATGATGATACAGCGAAATGAAAGCCCGCCACACATTTTATCATGATCTATTTTTGAGTGATTTGCCATTGAATAGTTTGGAGTTCATTATCAATAAAAAATTTTTGGTCTGATCAATCATTCTCTATTGTAGGCGAGTTAAACCCGGTATATACAGGTAGCAGAAGCTATATATCAAAGCTAAATGATAAAAATCAAATTCAGCACAATCTGTTACAAACAGATGACAGGCTTAAAAACAAGTGCTTTTCATTGAAAAAGTGTTTAATGAGCATGCTCAAAAAATTTAAAATATTATCTGAACAATATATAAATTCACGAAAAATTTTAGAACCAAAATCATTGAATTGGAGACATTGATAATCTTGAACGATAATCTTGAACTGATATCCATCAGTTTCGAACGAGCGCTGTTGAGGATGTGTAAGGATTTTTCACTCAATTCTGTTTTTTGTAATTGTTTATTTGCTTTTTAGCGCAGTAGACAACCTTTTTGCAGTATTTTCAATATTAATCGCTTGTTGTTTTTCGGGTGGATATTGGGATTTTTCTTTGTACTGAATTTGAACTGAAAAAGCATTCACAAATAAGAAGTTTCGCATAGCTGAGTGTTTTTTTTGATGAGTGATAAAAAATGAAAAAAGATTTTCATAATACGGGCACGTTTATTTTGCAACATATGCAAATCAAAGAAATTTGAAAAAGTCTAGAGCGTATCTTCGTATAGTGAGCGGATACTGCTTTATGTCTTTTTAGGACTGCTTGTTTTCTTATTTGCCGTAGGATCATCACTCGTTAGCGTTGGCGTTGGCGTTGGCGTTGGCGTTGGCATGGGCAAAAAATTCATGATCGAGGGAACGGCTGCACACTCGGTGGCTTGAGGAGGGTAAGTCCAAAACTGTGCTGTGATTCCATCATATGAGTCATCAGTATAGGTATTGAAATATTCTGATGTTGTAGGACCTGCTTTGTGTTCTACGGAGCTGGTGCTGTGTTCGCTTGGATCTGCTGCTTTGAACGATTGTGTATTCTCACAGATAGCAGTAATAAGAGGATTCTCACTGACTGTGTTCGTGATTATGTCATTCCAGTTTGTTTGTATAGAAGAATGAAAAGTTGCAGGGAGGTCTGTGTGTGTTGTGTGCTTATCCCAAGTGACTTGTGCTGAGGGTTGAGAGAAATAACATGCGGTCTTGCAGATGCTCCGGACGAGTTTGCTTGGCATGCTGTTAGAGTCGCTGACTTGTTCGGTTTTTTCATTTTGAGTATTTCGGCTAGTACTTTGAGTATATTCCCAAACACCAAATAATGGATACATATTGTAGGCTGTTGCTGTTATTTTAACAGCGGGGAGGATTACGCTGCCGAATGTTATTTGAGATATATGAACTACGCTACCTAAGAGAGTTGCTGGTTGAATATAAGGCAATAAATGGTGTGTTTGCGCTAACAAACAACGGATTTTTGGGCTCTTGATTAAAATTTCTTCTCCTAATGGAGAGAGCGATAAGTTGAATCGATGATCCATCAACATAGGACTGAGAGCCTCTATAATCAAGACTATTGCTTGTATATTGTCGATACAATTTTTTTGGAACAAGAGGTATAGCCCATTAAAAAGATCAAGTGTCTGCTGTTCATTGGAAAAGAGTGTTGTAAATGCATCTTGGAAAATCGCAGATTCTGTCTCAAGTTCATTTAACCATTTTTCGTTTCTTATAATTCCAAGAAGGATTTTGGATATAAACAAGGCGCTTTCTTCAGGTTGGCTGCAAAACACTTTTTTAATCAAATCTGCATTAAAAGACCCGGTAATAGGATCGCTTAAAAGGCCAAGAATAATCTGTCTACTATCTTTATTTGCAACACCATTTAATAAATTTTGGAGCGTTAAAACAGATTTATCTATCGTAGGCGATGAGGGAAAACTCACTGCGTTGGGTGTTAAGATCATTTCTTTGAGAAGGAATTTGATAAATTCAGGACTTTGATTGTTCAGTTCGTAAAAAAACATGTTTTCCAAGCAGAGATTGATAAGATTCAGTGCTAGAGGATTATCATTCTTTTCTTGTCGAGCGGTTTGTATTAACAAACGCAATAAGTGAGGATTTTGTGCCGCTATGATCAAATCAACCGGAGATTGGTCATAACTCAAAAAAACTGAGTCTAGACTGCTTGAAAAAATATGTATAATTGGACAATACTGATTATACTTTCCAGCCGGTATCGTCATTTGATTGATATTTTGCGACTCTTCCAGTTGTTGAATATCGTTCGTTATGTTCGTATTAGGTAGATTGTCATAATGGTCTTTAATAATTAAAAAAGCCAAATCGAGTGCTTCTTCAGGAGAGTGAATGGAGCTTGTGTCAATTTGTTCTTGATCGATTGAAAATTGCCCTAAGATCATTTCACAGAAATGCTTAGGATTTGTCTCTAATGCCTCTGAATAGAGAGAGGCGATTTTTTTTAAATATTCAATTAAGCATTGAGGCTCTGCGAGAGAACGATCGCGTTTTGTCGATATTATCAGTGGATGTAAAATGTGTGCGAGCTCATCTCTAAAAATTTTTCTGGCTGGGTCTCCCAAGTTTCGATATTGTATACTACACATAATTAAAAAGTTATTTAGAAACTGCGGGAAGACAGGCGCATAGATTTTATGCTGTTCAGTGCTCACTGCGTCTTCCACTAATTCTATTTTTAAAGGCTGTGAACACGTATACTGAGGAATCAAGTGCTGCAATGCTGTGTAGCAATTTCTTCGTGCTATTTTATAGCGCTCTTTTGTGCTATCAAGAGCATTAAACGGAAGAATTTTTCCTGAGACAGTATTATTGATATTTTTGTATGTTAAAACCTCTTTAAAAATCTGTTTGCATATATTCAGACTCGCATTTTCCGTTAGAGAACGAATCAAATTTATGACGATTTCATCAAGATGTGCTGTATGCAAAGAAGTGACGGTCATTTCAGATTGAAATCTTTCAATTGTTTTTTGATATGCTGGATCTGTTTTGATGTTGCGTACCCGCTGTAAAATGTGTTCATTTACCTCTTCAGATTCCGATGACAAATCAATATCGGATACAGAGATTTTTGCACAAAGTTTTTTTGTGGCACACTCAGGAGATTCATTTTTAATCGAGGCTTCCTTTGTCTGTATCACCCGCAATGCTGCGAGTATTTTTTGAGGTTCGTCTGTTTGTAGTAATTCTAAAAGCGCTTGTCTGAGTAACGTAGAGGATTTTTGCTCAGAGCTTTTATATGCCTCGTTTAATTGAGCGGCTTGTTGCAAGGCTGATTGCATCATGTCCTGATTCAGAAAGTTTGCAACTTGTGTAAGCGTGATCTGTGTCCGATCTTCTGCATCAGAGTCGGCATTTAGATAGATACCGTACTTGTGTGTGCCGCTGTCTTGTTCTAGATCATTGAGTTCTCGGCTGTGCTTGTTTTCCTGATCATGTAAAAGAGCAGCGCTGCTGATTAGCAAGTTGATAATCATGTTTTTTTGATCAGTATCCATATTTTCAGGAAGAAGAGTCTGAAGCAATTCTGTTGCGGATGCTGGGGCACTCTCTTTTGGTAACAGAGCCAATAGCTCTAGATAACTTTTATAGATATTGAAAAAAGCTCCTGATTTTAAAAGATTTTGTAATATAGACACTTGCAATTGTGGAGTATTTATTAATTCAAAAAGTGATGCATCGAAAGATTTTTTGCAATCACTATGATTCCAAAGAGAAAAAATATTTTGTCTCAGGTTTATCATATGCAACGAGAAAAGCTCTTGCTGTGTCTCGGGCAGTGTATCAATATATTTCAAAAGATTATGCAAATATTCTAAAACTTTTATATGAGAAGGCAGATTTGTGTGCACGGCATCAGTATAGATAGGCATAAGTAGCTTTAAGGTCTGCTCTATCAGAATGATACTTTGGTGGAGTGGGATCAGGGGCGGTCTTTGGAAAAAACATTCGAATATAGATTCAAGGGATTGAAAATTCGTTAGGCAAAAGTGTTGAAGTCTTTTTTCTGCTTGTTCTTCCTGAGTCATAGTGTCTGTGATTTGTGAATCTAATGTCAATATTTTTTCCAGCAAGATCGGGTGATTGAAGATTGTTAAAAGATCAGCTACCTTTTGCTCTAAGACATCATCGTCTTCAGAATCTACTAGCGTTGTTTTCATTGTTAATAAAATCTGTACGAATGCCTCTTTTTGAGATGCGCTCATTTTATCTGATTCTGATAAAAGTGATTCTATAAGTTGTTGAAAAGCCTGTTGGCTGCTGTGCAATTGAGTTGCACTTCTCATCGTTTTGAACAAAGAGGTGAGCGATCTCTCGAATTCTTCTGCAGATAAGACCGTCTCGATTATGTCGAATGTCAATGCTGTTTTGTTTATCTTGAATTCGGCATCTTCTGATGCATCTTCTGATGTATCTTTTTCAGATAAGATCGTCTCGATTACGTCTGATGTCGATGCTGTCTGGTTTATTTTGAGTTCGGCATCTTTGGATGCTTCATTATGAAACAGATCTTGCATATTGGAAAAAGATAGCGTTGCAAGGCACTCATTGTTTTTGATCAGAGCTGTAAGAGACGTTAGGGTCTTTTGCCATTCTTCTTCAGTAGTTGATCGCGCTTTCTCCAATAATTGTGCGGAGTGAGGATCGAGTGTCGCTGTAGAATACAGAGCTTCTAGCAATTGAATGAGTGGGCGAATAAATTGGGGGGTATCTTTTTCTAAAAACAGTTCACTGAATTTCAAAATATCAAGAGCGATTTGTGCAGAAAACAATTTCTTGTTAATCAAAGGCTCAATGAGTGCAATGATATCTCCGAGCTCTAATTCTTTGAATGCCTCTGGAGAACGAGTTGTCATGAAATGGATAATTTTATCATTTGCAATTGCGGTTTGTGTGATTGAAAGAATCAGCGCGTATAATTCTTGAGATGTTATACAGTTTAATGTTGATCTAATCCCGCAGATCAACTGTAGGCTTTCTTCATAAGTTTTATTCTTGGTTTGTTGGATATGGTAAGTGAGCAAAGATACGAGAAGCTCATGCAGCATTCTTTTTGGGATTTTTTCTGACTTTTCTTCTAGATCTGATTGTAGTGTTGCGAGACAGTGTTGAAGACCCTTCTGTAGAATTTTCTCATGGTCTGTGTCAGGTGTGATTTTTTGTTCTAAAAAATAGTGATCTAAAAGAGTGTAGATAGCGTCGCTTCCTTCTTCACTACTATACAGGAGTTTTCCAACGATATTTCCAAGCTCAAGATTGCTGAAAATGTTTAAAAGAGATTTGATTACGCTATTCAAAATATTGCTTTTCTCAGCTGCAGAGTCATCAGTGGGACTGCTCACTTCAGTTGTTTTGTTTCTTATAAGAGTGGCCAGTGCTTCTCTAAATTTTTGATTAAACAGCCTGAAATGCCCAAACGATTCAGGGAAGATCAGCCCCAATCCTTCGAAGATAACAGAAAAAACTGTGATCATGAAAGATACTACAAGGAGCGTAACTGAGGTGATAATCGATTGAATGATTGGGGCTATTTTAGAGATGGGATAGACAACAGGCAAGAGAAGGTATGCTAAATTAGAGGCATCTCTGATACCGTAACGTGCATATAAATCATTGATATACTCGTTTGGTGTCAGATAAGTGCGATACACGTGTTTGGTAGAATAATCAAACAAGAAAATCTGCATCTGGATTAAAAACCGAAAAAACGGATTTTTCAGTACCTTTTCACTTTCAAACAGCATAACGAATTTATTCCAATAGAAACTGCTAAATATCTAAAACTTATATAGAATACATTTTCTAAAAAGTTAAAAAATATACGATAGATGTCACATAATAATACAAAAATTTAAATCCCCAAAATTCTTTAAGATCGAAATTCATTAAAATCGAAAAAATCATATCTTTCTTTTTATCCGTTATTGTATGAAATTTCGCTATTATTTTTTTTTGCTTTGAAAAAAAGAGCCTCTAAGGCTCCGATTTTTTCAAAGATTATAGTAAAATGAATATTATTTTGATTTGTACGGTTTTTTATTTGATGAAAACACGATTTGCACCAAGTCCTACTGGTTTTTTACATCTTGGTTCAGTGAGAACTGCTCTTTTTGCGTGGCTAATGGCGCGTCATCATCAAGGGACATTTCTTTTGAGAATTGAAGATACCGATCAGGTCCGCTCTCGACCTGAATATACTGATTTGATTATTCACACGATGGAGTGGCTAGGCCTCGATTGGGATGGTGAAATTGAATATCAATCAAAACGTTACGATCGATATAATGCCGTTATTGATGAATTAGTTGCCAAAGATTTAGCATATTATTGTGATTGTTCTCCCGAGCGTTTAGAAGGGATGCGACAATTGCAAAAAGATGCAGGCGAAACTCATACTTATTATGATGGTCATTGTCGAGATAAGAAGCTTGCTCCGACAGCAGCTTCTGTTGTGCGTTTAAAAATCCCTCAAGATATTGATGTTTCTTTCAATGATGAGATTCACGGCTTTCAGTTTCGAGAGAGAAGTTTGTTAGATGATTGGATTTTAAGACGTTCTGATGGTAATCCTACCTATAATTTTGCAGTCGTTGTAGATGATTATGATATGTCAATTACGCATGTGATTCGAGGTGACGATCATTTAAATAATACGTCTAAACAAGCGGTTTTATATCGCATGCTTAATTGGGACATTCCGTTATTTTATCACATTCCGATGATTTTGGATGAAACAGGCGCACGTTTATCTAAGCGTTCAGGCAGTGCAAATATTTTACATTATCGGGATGAGGGTTATTTACCTGAAGCTTTACTCAATGCTTTGGCTCGTCTAGGGTGGTCGTGCGGCGATCGTGAATTATTCACAATTCAAGAGCTCATTGATCTTTTTGATGGGAGATCCTTACAAGCTTCACCTGCAGCCTTTAATCGTGAAAAATTTTACTGGATTGCTAAACAATGGATGCAAAAATTACCTCTATCTGTTTTAGAAAAAAAATCGATTAAAGAAGGTTTTTTAGATGATAATCCGCTTACTTTAAAAAAACTCACTCTCACGCACAAAAAAGCGAAAAATTTTCAGGAAGTGAGAGATGCAACAGGATTTTTTGATCGCTATCAACCAGATTCAGTCTATCAAAGGGTGGTTGATCAAACGCAAGCAAATGTATTGGATTTTTTACAAGCATTTATCAGTGAGCAAAAAGCAAAGCAATCGGACTTAGTGACATTTTTTTCTGATTTGAAAACGACTCTCAAAGAGCAGCAATTGACTATGAAGGATATCGCTTTTCCGCTGAGAGATTTGATTACAGGCGATCCACAATGGGGTGATTTACAAGCTTTGCTACAAGAGCTTTCTTTAGACAGAATGTATGAACATTATGAGAATTTTCAAAAATTTTATGAAAAAAATTCGTTTTCAAAAAATTCATTGTGAATGTCAGCCCTCGTAGTGAGGGCTGTGTGATCTCGCTGAAGTTGATATCTGCTTTAGTGACCTAAAGTGAAAAAATAGGTGTTTTTCATGTTTTCTTCTATAACTTGAAAGAGATGAGTCTATAAAGATTTATATAGAGGGAGCATGCAAAACAAAAATTATTTGACATATGAGCCTACACAGCAAGTTTGGCACTGCTATATGGAAAGCGGTGAGTCATCTTTAACCTACTGCATCTCATTAATGGATCGCATCGGGTTTGAGGTCATCTCAGCGGACTATGAGGCCGATTTTTTAAAATTGAATATTCGGCCTCTTTTTAAAATTTCTGTTTTTGAGCAGGATTTTGATTGTTTTGAAATAAATGCCATTTTGAACCGAGCAATCCAGCAGCATAGTTTACCAGACAGTTTAGTGCGATTGTGTTTGCAAAGAGGTGTGCTGAGAAAAGATCTCTATATTCTCAGAGCGTATGTTGCCTATTACTGTCAAATATATCCCGGAGTATCGGTCGGAAGGCTCTATAACTTTTTGACACAGTATGCTGATTTGACTTTGCTTTTGCTGGATTTTTTTCATTTTCGATTTCGCTCTTTGCAAGAAAAAGCTTATGATTCAGAAAAATTTTCTGAAAAAAGAAAAGAGTTGTCTCAAAAAGAAGTAGATAAGTTTTTTCATTTTTTGTGGGAGTTGATGAGTGCCACTGTCAGAACGAATTTCTATCTTATTGAAGATTTTGAAAAACAGGCGTTATCTGTAAAAATCGATCCAAAAAAATTCATTTTTGCTCAAAAACCAATTCTTTTTGCTGAAATTTTTGTTTATCATCCCTGTGTGCAAGGTTTGCATCTTAGAACATCTCCTATTGCACGGGGCGGAATTCGTTGGTCGGATCGACTTTTTGATTATCGTTATGAAGTCTTAGGCCTTGTCAAAGCGCAGCAAATTAAAAATACCCTGATTGTCCCATCAGGTGCCAAAGGTGCCTATGTGATTACAGATGAGCATTATGAAAGCGCTTCCGAAAACGAAAAAAAAGAAAAAGCTATCCTTTATTATCAGTTGTTTATTCGCGGCCTTTTAGATCTTACAGATTTATCTAATCAGGGTGATTGTCGAGGTGACTTGCGTTGTTATGATCGTTTCGATCCTTATCTAGTTGTTGCAGCCGATAAGGGGACAGCGACTTTTTCAGATTATGCTAATGCATTGTCTTTGCAATATGGACATTGGCTGGGAGATGCTTTTGCTTCTGGTGGTAGCCAAGGGTATGACCATAAAAAACTTGGAATTACGGCAAAGGGTGCTTTGATTTCTGCTTGGCATCATTGTCAGAGATTAAATCTCACAGAGACAATTACAGTGATCGGAATCGGCGATTTATCTGGAGATGTTTTTGGAAATGGGTTGACTCTGTGGCCACACATGCAACTTTTAGCCGCTTTTAATCATAAACATATTTTTATAGATCCTTCTCCAAAAAATGAGGCGTATGCGGAACGCTTGCGTCTTTTTTCTTTGCCTAGAAGCTCATGGGGGGATTTTGACCCCTCAGTTCTTTCTGATGGTGGGATGATTATTGAACGCTCGGTGAAAAGTGTGATTTTATCTCCACAGGCTTCAATCTTGCTCGGTGTGCATGTTCAAGAAATGAGTCCAGATGAATGCATTCGTTTGATTTTAAAAATGCAGGCTGATTTTTTATTTAATGGGGGTATTGGGACGTATGTGAAAGCATCATATGAGTCTCATTTTGATATTTCTGATGCTGCTAATGATGATGTTCGTGTAGATGCGCGTGATCTCAAAGTCAAAGCCGTGATAGAAGGTGGTAATCTCGGATTGAGTCATCAAGCGAGAGTGGAATTTGAAAAGAAGACAAAAGGTTTGATTAATACCGATACTTTAGATAATTCAGCTGGTGTGAATTGCTCAGATCATGAAGTTAATTTAAAAATCTTTTTAGAGCTTTTGATGAAAAAAGGGCTTTTGACCCAATCGAGAGATTCTTTATTGCAGATGTGCACTCAAGAAATACAAGAACTCGTCTTAAACGATAATCAAGAGAGCAATTATCTGATATCGTTTTTAGAATATTGTGCTTACAGAGATCGCTTTTTACACTGTGAAATTTTAGAATTTTTAGTTAAAAACTCTTTGATGAATTTGCAAACAGAGAAATTTGACTCATTAGAAGAGATCAAACGAAGGGTTTTTAATCAGGATACTTTGAGTCGCGCTGAACTGATAGTTCTTTTCGGATATATCAAAATTGATTTAAAACAACGCTTACTCAAGTCAGAGGATTTAGCGTCTTTACCACTATTAGATTTTGCAAGAAAGGCTTTTCCTAGTAAGATAATCCAATCGTATGAACATGATCTTGTAGAACACCCATTGTTTTGCTCGATAGCTGTAACACAGATTTTAAATCATTTGATTTCTCACTTGGGTTTGAGTTTTTTCTATAGATTAGAAAAGGAAACCAAAAAGCCTTTGTCGGAGCTTGTGCGTATTACATTGCAAATTTTTAAAATTTTTGAATTAGAATTAAAAGTTTATAAATTGCGTCATTCGACAGAGCTGTCACATGCAGATAAAAATCTCTCTATCCTTTCTTGGTATCGTTTGATTTTAAGATCGGCCCGTTTTTTAATTGTTCATCCTTTAAAAGAGCAAATTTTTGAGCTTACTTTTGTACAAAGAGTACAAGCCATCACATTGAAAAGAGATAGTCTGTCGATTGAACAACGTTTTGCGTTTTTAGGGCTCATTCTTCTCAATCGCGATCATCCCGAATCAGATGATGATCTTTTAAAACAATATGAACGTTCAGTGATTGATCTTCAGATGGATTGGCTTCTTCAACAGATCGAGCAAATCCCTATCCAGCATGGTTTTGATGCTCAAGCTAGAACTTTTTTACGTGAAAGAATGATCTCTTTAGTACAGAAAATTTCATATTTGCATTTTAGCAATAAATCTTCACAAGATCATTATGACTCTTTTGTACAAATATGGTTGCAGAGTTTGGATCAAATGAAGCAACTCAATGTGTTAACTTTTGGTCCAGTTTTAATTCTCACACAGCAAATGGAGTCTTTTTTAGGCAATTAGATTAGCTTGAATCGATAGAGAATGTTGGTGCTATTTTATTCCTATATTCATGTTTCTCAATATCAAGCTCTCTCTGTTCATAAAAATTCAGATAGAGCTTGGTATATGCAGATAAAAATTCAGCTAAATTTATGTACAACTGCTGATAACGATAAAAATTGAATTATTCTCTATTATAAAGAGAAAGACTCATTTTCGTATGTTTAAATCCAGTACCTTTGTTTTTATCGAGCAGCAGTTAACACCATACAAATGGACGCTGTTGATAGGATTTATTGCAAGTTGTATTTATGGAATTGTTGATGGGTTGTTGATATGGCTTGTTAAGCCATTGATGGATAAAGGCTTCATAGGGCATGATTATCATTTTATTCACAAAATTCCCTTGTATTTGCTAGCGATTTTCTGTATTCGTTCTCTTGTCACGTTTACTGCGCAATTTTTTCTTACCAAGGCCAGTATTCAGGTGAGTTCGCAATTGCGTAAAAAGCTTTTTTCAGACCTTTTACTTTATCCGGCATCTTTATACGATAGAAAAAGTGCAGCGGATTTTATGGCAAAAATCAATCAACAAAGTATTTTGTTTGCAGAATCGGCCACATTGGCGATTAATCTGATTGCTCGAGAGGGATTGACCATTTTTGCTTTATTAACAGTAATGATCTTGGCTTCTCCATTATTTACTCTTATTTACTTTTTAAGTGTACCTCTGATTATTTCAGTTTTGTCCTATGCTGCCAAACATTCCTTAGTCATGCAAAAAAATGTTCATAAATCAAACGAAGATTTGGATCGTCATCTGCATGAAGTTGTAAGTGGGCATCTGATTATTAAATCTTTTTTAGGATACGATCTGGAGCAACAAAGATTCCTGCGTTCTTTAGAGGGACATATCGATGCTAAACTGAAAGAAGCAAAAATACTTGCCAGAAGTGCTGCCTTTATTCAACTGATAGGTGGATGCGTGATTTCTTTGATTCTTTTTTTGAGCCAATCGCCTTTTTGTAGGTTAAGTGGAGGAGATTTTGCTTGTTTACTCACTGCTGTTTTAGCCTTATTACGCCCCTTAAAGCAACTGAGTTCTCTATCAGAGCTGGGACAAAAAGTTATAAGCAGCACTTTGTATATCCAAACATTAGAGGAATATCCTAAAGAATCTTTGAGCTCTCAGAGTGCTATCGTGCATGTATCCCAACTTCCAGCTCGATTAGAATTTGAGCGTGTCTCTTTTAGCTATCCACAACAAGCAGAAAAGATTTTAAAGAACATTTCTTTCACTTTAGAGCCGGGTCAAACAGTCGCTCTTGTCGGGCCATCTGGAGGAGGGAAAACAACTCTTGTTTCTTTGGTGCCTCGTTTTTATGATTATCAGGGAAATATTTTTTTAAATGATAAAGAAATTAACTCCTTATCATTAGCGCAGTTACGTAATCAAATTGCTTTTGTTGCACAAGATACCGTTTTGTTTCATGATACTGTGGCAGCTAATATTGCTTATGGTGATCAAAAAATTGATTGGATCGGCGTAAAAAGTGCAGCTAAAATGGCGTATGCAGATGATTTTATAGAAGAGCTTCCTAAGGGGTATTTGACAATTATAGGAGCTGGGGGCCTGAAACTCTCAGGTGGACAAAGACAACGTTTAGCTTTAGCTAGAGCTTTTTATAAAAAGGCTTCACTTTTAATTTTGGATGAGGCTACTTCTGCTCTTGATCATGAAAGTCAAGATCAGGTTCAAAAAGCCTTGAATTCATTGATGAAAAGCTCTTCGACTTTAGTTATAGCTCATCGTTTATCTACGATTATTCATGCAGATAAAATTCTTGTTCTCGATCGCGGAGCGGTTTTAGAAGAGGGTACGCATGATGCTCTGATCAATAAAAAGGGGTTTTATGCTCAGTTATATCAACAGTCTTTTCAGGATACAACAACATCACTGGCCTGAGGCTGTTCTTGCTTTTTTTTGGAAAGCATATCCTTGGACAATTTGGCTTTTGCCATTGAGTTGGATTTTTTATCTTTTGAGTAGGCTGAGATGTTTTTGGTGGAGGTGTGTTCTCAAACCTAAAAAAACCAAAGCACTGAGTGTGTGCATTGGAAATGTGAGGGTTGGAGGGAGTGGTAAAACGCCTTTTAGTATTACGCTTATACAGCATTTAATTCTCAACGGTTATAACATAGCCGTTGTTGTCAAGCCATATAAAACATCCCAAAAACTCAGCTCTCCATTAGAAGTGATGTCAGATTCGAAAGTGGAACAGGTAGGTGATGAAGCCATGATTTTTAAAAAACATGTGAAGGCCTGTATCATTGCTTCTCCATCCAAAAGAAAAGCTATAGATTTTTTAGAGAAGAACTATGCAGATATGTACGATATTGTTCTTTTTGATGATGGCTTGCAAGATCCATCGGTTATTTATGATATGACAATGGCTCTTTTTGACGATAGAAATCATCCGAGTGCTCTCTTGCCTATGGGTCCTCTGCGAGAGATATGGGATGCTCTTTTGAATTATGATTATGCTTTTCGAGTCGGATATGGTGAAAACTTTTATGATGAGGGTAGAAATTATGCATTTATTAAAAAACCGTTACGGCATATTTATCATCATCATACAAAAAATATTCATTTTTTCGATCCAGAGGATCGGGTCATTTTTATTTCTTCTGTGGCCTATAGTGAGCCGATTATGGCTAGGTTGACAGAGTTATGTGCTTGTGTGTCAATTATAGAATTAGGGGATCATGGTCAAATTTCTGAAGCTGTTTTTCGCAAAAATTTAGCTCATCCTCAGTGCTTTGTTGTTGTTACTGAAAAAGAATATGTAAAAATGCAGTCGTATCTTCAGCCCTCAGATCCTTTATGGATCATCAGCTTAGAGTCAGAAATTCAAAAAGATATTCTGAGAAGAATATTAAATGATATAGAGAGAAAATATTATGAAAAAAAGATTAGAGGGCTTGGCGCTTGAAAAAATGGCCTGTCCGTACTGTCATAGTCCTTTGTTTTATAGAGACAATTTTCTGATTTGCAAGGTGCACAAAAGAGGTTATCCAGTTGAGAAAAATCCCTGGATGATTGATTTTCGTAAGGAGTCATATGTTGCAATTGATTTAAAAAAGTATTTTAACTCGGAGCGCTAGGTTGAGATTTTTCTGCATCTTTGATTTGCTGCATATAACGAAACAAAGACCATTTAATAAACTTTTCACAGGGACTTGCATCAATCACGACATCTGCAATTTTGATGAGGTCATCTATAATCTCCAGGTTGTTTTGAAGGAGCGTCGTTTTTTTTAAAGTGAGCAGATCGCTCAGTACCCAAGCAATCACATCATCTTTCGAAATTTTATCACTTTGAGCTGATAAAAATATTTTTAAAAGGCGTTCTCGTAAATTTATAAGAGGGTTTTGTAAGGTCTGTTTGTGCGTATAATTGAGATGCAGCGCATTTTTAAATCGTTTCTGAATCTGTGGTTCAGGATTAAAAATTAAAATAAGCAGTGCATGCGGCGAATGAGTCTTAGAATGCAGTTGGGACAATAAAAGTTCAATTGCATTGAGATTGTCTCCATGCACGTCATCGAGACAATAGAAAATAGGCTGAGATGATTTTTTATATTCCAACATGTATTGAATTGCTAGAGTATCGACTTTATCTTCGGTAGTAGAGAGCAGATGGTAGTCTATAGAGATTTTTGAAGTGAGTGATGTAAAATCATGCATGCCATGCAGGAAAACAACATTTTGAACGCCAGCGAGAGCGAAACGTTGTAAATGTTCGGCAACGTCATCAATATTCATAATAATTTCTTAATTTCATTTATGATTCGCATAGTTAAATTTTGGGGTGTGTCATCAGCGGAGAGTTTACACCACCTGCGCTCACCCCTAGCAGCTAAATTTTGATATCCCTGATAGACTTTTTCAAAAAATACAGAACCAGCAAGTTCTATTCTATCGAGATTGTGCGAGCTACGTTGAGTGATTCGATCAAAAGAGAGATCTAACGAAAGATCTAAAAAAATTGTCAGATCAGGTGCTATATCAATCTCAAACATTTGATGCGCTTGACGGATATAATTCTCCCCAAGGTCACGACCGTATCCCTGGTAAGCAATAGAGGCATCGATAAATCTATCAAGCAAAACAATACAGCCACGTTTGAGGGCCGGGAGAATCGTTGCGTTGAGATGAGCTTTACGTGCAGCTAAAAGTAATAAAAGCTCGATATGAGCATCCATTTCTTTTTGATACTTCGATTCTAAAAGTAAATGCCGTATACCCTCTCCAATTAAGGACCCTCCCGGTTCTCGAGAGCGCACAACATCATATCCTTCGGAGAGCAATTTTTCAAAAACCATTTGAATTTGAGTCGATTTCCCAGACCCTTCGATCCCTTCAAATGAAACTAAAAGAGGTTTGGCCATATGCAACAGCTTGTCTGAGAATGATTGTGGAATTTTAACATAAATTTTTATTGGATACCAAAGACAGACTATCTGGGTTCGGAATATCTTTTGAAAATTAAAGAACAGTTAGACCCTCCAAATGCAAAAGAATTTTTCAAGATGTACTCCAGATGCGAGGGTTGCTCACTAGAAGAAGCTAGGCGATGCGCAAGAACATCGTCTTCAGGGTCGTCTAAATTGATCCAAGGAGGAATTTTTTGATGATAAAGGCTCAAAATACAAATTAAACTCTCTAAAGCACCAGCAGCACCAAGCAGATGCCCAGTCAAATTTTTTGTAGCACTGAGCCATACATTTGTATGATTTTTAAAAAGCTGACGAATAGCCAAAAGCTCTGCTAAGTCTCCCAAGGGAGTGGATGTTGCATGGAGATGAATCATATCGATCTCTTCTGGATTGATCTGTGACCGTTTTAAAGCTGTTTCCATTGCAAGTAAAGCACCTCTGCCTTCTGGCTGAGGTTGTGTTATGTGATAAGCATCAGAGTTTGCTGAACCTCCACAAATCTCTGCAAAAATAGGAGCATTTCTTTTCAGTGCATGCTCAAGAGATTCCAAGACCAGCATGCTTGCACCATCTGCCATTACAAAGCCGCGTCTTTTGCGATCTAAGGGACGTGAAAGAGTTTGAGGATCGGACCAATCTTTCATATCAGCTAAAGCTTTTAATGATTGAAAGGCGGCGATTCCTAAAGGATTTAAAGTATGTTCTGCCCCTCCACAAATCATCACATCAGCATAATCAGCGCAAATCATATCATAGCTATTCAATAAAGCATGTGAGCTGCTTGTGCAGGCCGATGTCATTGCTAAATTAGGTCCCAAAAAACCATAACGAATTGCAATATGTGATGCGAGCATAGAAATTAGCGTCGAAGGGATAAAAAAGGGAGAAACTCCTTTGAGGTTTTTTTCAAAAAACTTTATCGCTGTTGCATCAATTGTTTTGAGACCTCCAATACCCGATCCGATGCAGACACCAATACGATCTTTATGTATCTGTGTTTGCATAATTTGAGAGTTTTCAATAGACTCAAAAGCTGCTTTCAGTCCAAAAATGATAAAAGGATCGAGGCGCGACAAGGTTTTGAGCTCATAATCTATTTCTTCAAGTTTAGGAGCAGAGACAGCAGCACCCACGGAAATCAAATCTGGGTGCATTTTTAGATGATCTAAAGTCGATATAGCGCTTTGACCAGAAAAGATATTTTTAGAAATTTGTTTGTAATTATGGCCGTGAGCACTGAGTGCTCCCAGGCCAGTGACTACGACACGCTTTTTCAATCCTACGCTCCATAGGCAACCGTCATCTGAAACATGATGACTTAAATGAGAGTTTTCTTGTCGTTAATATAATTTAAAATATCTTGAACACAAATAAATTTTTCAGCATCAGATTCAGGGATATCAATCTCAAATTCTTCTTCTAGTGCCATGATTAATTCAACGTGATCGAGTGAGTCCGCACCCAAATCATCTAAGAAACGAGATTGAGGGGTAATCTTTTCTCTGCCTATTTTTAATCCAGCACTAATAAGATCGAAAATGCGATCTGCTAGCCAATCCGGTGTTTCTGTTTGCATATGATGTCTCCGTTGAAAATATCTAAAGAAAAATCTAGCAGAAGAGATATGTCTAAAGCAAGTTCATCAGGTTTTTTAATCTCTCAATGCATCACGAAAATTTTAATTATTTGGAGATCTGTTAGCAGTCCTCTTTATCTATGAAGAGAATTTTGGGATTTCGTTCGCGAATGAGGTCCATTTGCACTTTGCTTTGAGCCAGAAAAATCATTTTTTCGTAAGCATCATAAGCGATCTGTGAGGCATAATTTTGCACGAACAGCTCTAAAATATCTTTAGATTCGCTTTCGATCCATAGGGCGCAAACAAAAGGGCAGTGCTGATATATACAAGAGAGCTGATATTCATGTTTGAGTCTTGAAATGACCACATCAAATTGCAAATGTCCTACAGCTCCTAAAATTAAATCATTTCCAATTTTTTTTCTGAAAACTTGAACAGCACCCTCTTGAGAGAGCTGAGCAAGAGCATGGTTTAATTGTTTGGATTTGAGAGGGTCTTCTGAACGCACACTTTTAAATAATTCAGGAGCAAATCTGACAATTCCTTGAATTTTCATATTGGTTCGTTTTTTGATGCAGAATGTATCACCAATATGGATATTTCCATGATTTATGAGGCCAATAATATCCCCCGCGACAGCTTGATTGGTGAATGTTCTATCTTGCCCCATGAAGCTTAATGCTTGGGTATTGGAAAGATATTTTTGCGATTGAACATGAAAAATTTTCTGTCCTTTTTCATATGTTCCACTGCAGACCCGACAAAAAGCAACTCTATCTCGATGGTTGAGATCCATATTGGCTTGAATTTTAAATACGAAGGCAACAAACTCCTCATCATTAGGATGAATCGTCACTCCATCTGTGGATTCACGAGACAAAGGACTAGGAGCATAAAGCGCAAACCCGTCTAGCAATTCTTTAATACCAAAATTGTTTAATGCAGATCCAAAATAAACAGGCGTCAGTTGTCCTTTTAGATACGCTTGATGATCGAAGGGTTCACTGGCTACTAATTCTAAAGCTTCATTAAGAGCCTCCCGATCAAAGTGAGAGAGAGATTCTTTTGTTTGTTCTAAGGAGGCTATAATGGGGTCTTGACGAATAAAATTATACCCACTTTTGTATAAAAAACAGTGTTTTTTTGTGCAATCATAGACGCCTAGAAAATCTTTTCCCATGCCAATCGGCCATGTGAGTGGATGAGTTTTGATGCCCAAGGAATTTTCAATATCATCTAAAAGTTCGAGTGGATCTTGAATGGATCGATCGAGTTTATTGATAAAAGTAATAATAGGAATATCCCGCATCCGACAGACTTCCATGAGCTTGCGAGTGCGTTCTTCTACACCTTTTGCTCCATCGATGACCATTAAAGCTCCGTCGACAGCAGAGAGAGTGCGGTACGTATCTTCAGAAAAATCTTCATGTCCCGGTGTGTCAAGTAAATTAAAAATGCAATTTTTATGAATAAATTGCATGACAGAGGTGCTAATTGAAATTCCACGTTCTTTTTCAATCGCCATCCAGTCGGAGCGCGCATGTTGATCTGTTTTTCTACTTTTTACGCTCCCAGCTTCATTAATCACCCCTCCGAAAAGAAGAATTTTTTCAGTGATTGTGGTTTTCCCTGCATCAGGATGTGAAATGATAGCAAAAGTTCTACGTTGCATAAGAGACGGTCCAAAAATTAAAACTTAGTGATGACTCATAAAATCAATGAAATATGCAATAGACCCTAAGCACAGACTTGTCATCATGAACATGAGTATCAAGCGCCTTAAAATAATTAGGAGCTGCTTATAGTCATTTTGATTCATGAGAAAAGTTGCTCTTAGATTCTATGATAAAGGTTTTCATTATAACCCATTTCTACAGGCCTGACTATCTAATTCATTATGGGGGAGCTTAGCTACTGTATCTTGACTATATGCATGATCATTATTTCTGTGTATAGATGGATTTGTGGGGATGCTATTCCGGTTTGGTTGGGGAACGAATGTATGGTTGCTTGTAAATAAATGTCTTTGATGCCTAATTTCTTGTTTTCTTTTATCAACTATCCTGGTGACGAGAGAAAGACATAAATGTGAAATCGAAAGCGATAAAATCACTGTAGTCAGAGGGATAGCAGTGGGTGGAAAAGACAGCATCCCAATCATCAAAACGACAATCGTGAGTTGGATTGTTAATTTGAGGGTTTCTTGAGCGATAGCTTGAAATTTTTGTTTTTTTGTGAGGTCTGAATTGTTGTAAACACCATGGATTTTGTGCAATGAAATCCATGAAACAATCGATAAACTGATCGCGCCAATAATGGGAATGGCTGAAAAAGCCACCCCAAGAGTTTCTATATTCGTCACAAGAAGCTCAGATATGACTTTCGTGATATCTAAGAAGAATGCAGCCATTCCGACCACGATCGCAAAGAATAGAATTTTTCTCGTTCTAGCTTTATCTATGACTGTGAGTTCTGAAGCATCTTTTTTTAAGCCAATAATTTCAACAATGCTATCAACAAGTTCTAGTGGAATATACATGAATCAACCTCTTTTTTTTTAGATATTTTTATTAAATGGAGTGTCTTTTTGTTAGGGTGCCGGTGTTTTTTTTCTCCGTTTCCACTATGGCTGATTCTGATTTTCTGGATGGCTTTTGTGATTGAGCATAACTATTTGTAGGTAGATTCGCAGTTGTATTTTTGGGATTGATATCGGCTGGATCTCTTTGAGAAAAAGCTGTCTGCTGAGGAGTGTTGGAATTCGAGGAGTTTTTTATTTCTTTTTCTATTTTTTTTTCATAGTATGCGGATCCAAAAAAAATAGCTGAAGTGACGGCAAATCCTGCAAATGCAAGAATTGGTGCTATAGGTGGCGCCAAAATTGCGACTACAGTTAAAGTGGCAGTGAGCGTTAATTGTGTCAACTCTGATCCTATGCGAATTTTTCGGTTCTTTTCAAAAAGAGCGTGTTCTTGTGGATTTGTATCAAGAGCGTACGGATTTTTTTCCATTATGGTCATTGCGAGTTTTACAGAATAGTACATTGCGGCAATGCCAACAAAGATTTGTCCTACGATAGGAACCGAACCTATGCCGCATAGAGTCCTTGTACTACCATGGGTAATGAGATCTTTTAGGGCATCAACGAACTCTTTTAGAGCATCAAGAGTTGCACTTGAAAAATAACTGATGCGTAGGGCGCTTAATCCCATACTAATCGCTTTTTTTTCTTGTTCATGGGTATTTTTTTTTGCACTAGCCACTGTAGCTGATGGGTCTTGGGCGGTTTGATGCTCGTTCGTTTTATGCTCTTTTGCATCTTTTTTCGCTTCCAATCGAAGAGTAATAAAATCTATGGTGTCTTTCACAAGAGATGCGACACTGATCAGAGCAACAATATCCATAAAAGTTCCTTTTTTGTTGATGGTTGGGTAAAAACGAAGATGCATAAATAAAAGCAGAACAAAAAAATCTTATGTGTTCTGCATCTAGGGTACGATTTTTTTTGATGGAAGTATTGGATACAAATGTCATTTTTTTCTGTGAGAAAAAGGCTCTTTCAAAGAGCCTGCAAATATTGTGTTCTTTGTTAGAGAAGGCTTCAATATCATTTAAGAACAATCTTTGAATATGATAAATCATTTGATTTATAAATTGTTCCCCCACTGCCGTAATGACATGTTTTTGTAAAATAAGCAAAAAGCGATATGCTTTTACAAAGATTATATAAGTTTTTTTTGTCTGATTCACTGAGCTTTTTTGATGAATAAGTTCGAAGATCTTGTTGACTGATTTGCAAAGACTGAGCTTATTTTGTGTGATACCTTGTACAGGGTATAGAGTTGATAAAGATATGATGGGTTGTAGTGTGCGCTTCAAAATCAAGGTCTTCATGATTTCCTAACAATATAAATGCTATGATTCGTGTCTTTCATGTGATCTGGAGCAGAACATGTATTTTTTTGGTGCACTGCGGTTTTTTTTGTTTTCGTTTGATTTGAAAACATCATCATTTTTTTGTTGAAAGCATCTTTTTTAGGATTGATATCGAAATCCTTTTTCTGAGCTCTATTTGCTTCCCGATCTACGGAGGTCTTAAGATCGAGTTTTTCTAATGATCTGCCTCTATGTTGTAATTTTATACTTTTTTCAAAATGGATTTTGAAAAAATTAATCACAAACAGTGTGCTCAAAACAGCAATCAATGCAGATAAAAGAGCAGTTCCAGTGAGTGGATGTATGAGGAGTGCCAGTGTCAGGCCTATGGCTGTTGTCATAGCTATGATTTTCAAGATCTCAAAAGACAAAAGTTTTATTTTTTGAGTGTGTGTTATATCTGTCTTTTTGATGATTTTTCGAAGATTTTTTAAAGAAAATCCTAAGCTAATCAAGAGCGAAACGAGAGATAAGATAGGATTTAGGATTCCTAATTGAATAAGTGGGGCAGCAGACAGACGCAAGAAAAACACAAGACCTGTAGTCAGCCCTAAGACAAAAGATGTGAAAGATGCAAGAGAACCAAGAATAAACGCTGTCAGCAAAATCTGTTTGTTTTTTTCTACCAATTCTTCACTCTCTATCGAGATCCCTGTAAAATTTGCAATTGTATCTACGATGTGATCTAAAAGTCGCTTCTTCATATGCTCGCAAATTTATGAAATTTTTAGGAGACTAATCGTGATATCGGCAAAAAGCTTATAAAACTTAGATTATCTATGAAAAAATTTGATAAGATACCTATGTGATTTTTCAGATTGAGTCAGGAAATGTTGCTTTTTAAAAAGTGCGTAGCGTTTTTCTTTATTTTTATCAGTGGCATATCATATGCACAGCATACTTTCCATACAAATTTATTGCATCTACACTGCTGTGATCCAAAAACAAATGATGAGCAAAAGATCTACGTGCATTTGCAACAATGGCTTCCTGTGATAGGGCCTGCGACTTTCGACATTGCACCGCCGGAGACCGGCTATGATTATTATTTTTCTGCTCACTGTGATTCTTCTACAGTGACTTTAGAGCTTTTGGGACATGACTCTACTCACGTGTGTCTGAGAAAAAAATATTTTTATATGAATGATAGTGACTTGTATAGAGCGTGTGCTCAGTTTTATGATGAATGCTCTGTACAATTATGGGGCTTTAAAAGCGTATTTTCATACCCTGTTGCATTTTTATCTTACAAGCCAGATGATCGACTTTATGCAATTAATATAGCGCCTATTGATGGATCTTATGAATATTGTGTGCAGCAAGGGCCAAATCCATACATGTCTATTCGGTGGTCTGAAGATGGGCAATATCTTGCCTTTGTTAAGATTTTTGAGAATGGATCGTCCGTTTTTCTTTTTCATCTCCCAAGCAGAGAGATCTATACATTGGCTCAAGATGGATTTTATACCTCACCTTGTTTTAGTTCTGAGGAAAATATCTTATATTTTGTAGAAATGGATGCTTTGGGTTCTCGATTACAGGCAATGAATTGGAAAACAAAAGAGAGAAAAACACTTTTTGTAGCAAAAGATTATTTGTTTGATTTGTCTTTATCTTATAAACATAATCATTTGCTCTGCAGTGCGATGCTGCATAGCGAAAAGATCCGTGTTTACGATTTTGATATTAAGAATATTAAAATGCGTCCTTTTATCTACAGTGATGAAGATATGTTTTCAGCTATTTTAAGCAAAAAAAATCATTCCATATTTTTTTCGGCCTTAGAGCCCGATACATCCTTATTGATTCGACATAGTTATGTGGATCATATGAATCACTTTGTCTCTATTGCTTCTGAAATTCAAGAAATTAGCGTGGCTAATGAGGAAAATTTTCTTCTTTTTGAAAAAATGGATTTGAAAAAACAAAAAGAAGAAATTATTTTTAAATCCTTAATTCATTTTCAGGAAACGCCTCTTTATAGCGATAGAAATTATTCCTTATATGCGCCGGTTATGAGCCCTGTTCCGTTGTATTTATCAGAGAGCTGGCTTAAAGAGAGCATTGTCATTTTGTCGGAATCAGCAACAATTAAAAGCGATGCTCTTAGTTCATGAGCTAAAGCAGAAAAATTGCAAAAGTGAAAAGAACCTTCTTTTCCTAAAGGAACCAGATGCAGTCTGTTTTCTTCAATACCTTTTTTGCAAACCGCTTGTGCAATAATCAGTGAGCGCTTGTAGGAAAGCTGATAGTTATATTCACGTGATCCTTGATGATCGCTACTAGATAAAATCCAGCAATCAGCATTTGGATTTTGGACTAAGATTGAAACAACCTTTTCAATTTTTTGCACATCTGCCAGAGTGTATTCTGTTTTTTTGGGTTCAAAATGAATTTTTTCGATGATGTGGAGAGAAGAGAGATCCTCTTTTGGTGTAAAACTGTTGTTCCAGAGTGAAGCGTTGTGGCTGCATCCAGATAAAAACACAGAGCCAAGAAGAATTTTTTTATAGATATTTTGTAATTGTATCACTGAAAACGCAGATCTTTTCTGTTAGAGTATCAGCTATAATCCTTTGGTAAAAGATTTTTGTATGCGTTTTTCTTCATATTTTTGGGTCTCTCAGTTTATATATATTTGTTCTTTTATGATCTGTATGACCGCTGTGCACTCTGAAGATGCGATTTGTCCCTCAGTATCGCCTGAAATACAAGAGTCTCTTTTATTACCCGAGAAAGCCTTGCAGGGATATTATGATGCAATTATTGTTAAACTTGATCAATTAAAAAAGAAAATTGACGCTTTAGATCGTCAACAAAGAGAGTTAATGACTCTGATTAGCGATATTGTCATTGAAAAAGAGGAAAGCCTTCCTAAAGAACTCAGTGATTATAATCATATCTCTGACTTGATTGACAGAAATCAACACGATTTGGCGATAGATCAGATATTGGTTTTTATACAAAAATATCCTAACAGCGAACGTTCAGCATATGCGTACTATTTGCTTGCGGAAATTTATAGGCAAAATCAGATGTATGAGGTAGCTCTAGAGACATATGAAACGTTGTTGAATTTTTATCCAGAGCATCCAAAAGCGCCTGAAGCCCTGTATAAAACCGCAAAGATTAATCAAACCTTGCGGATGATTGACCGCAGTATTTATCAATATAAAATATTATTAAAAAAATATCCTCAATCTTCATTATGTGATTTAGCGAAAAAAGAGCTGCTATCTCTTAAAAAAGAGGGTCCTTAGACCGAATTTTTATATAACATATTGATTAGGAATGTTTTTGTTTGATATAAGAATCCATCTGTGGCAAAATAAACAAGAACGTTGAAAAGTATTGTGAGATATCTATGATGCCAGATGAAAAAATCCAAGATGAAAAAATTGTAAAAACTAATGATAGCAATCAGAACGTATGTGATACGCAACCGTATTTTAATCAGGAATACCTGGGGGCACTGCTCTTTATCACTTTGGCTCAAACCCTGATAGGTTTCGGTTTCTGGGAGCTGTTGAGGATGCCATTTGGCGCCTTTTTAGATGCTTGGGTGCCGGGTGGTTTGTATGTCTTCGGCTATGGGGTAAATGATGTTATTGCAGATTACACTCTCCTCCTCTTTGATTGTTTGCCTATATGCGGGTTACTGTTTCAAAATGCAATGGATCCGACTTTACTGGATAAGGGAAATGCAAGTTCAGCGACAATTTTAACCTATTTCGGCGTACGTCTTGCTGGAGGCTCTCTGTTCTTCTTGACTCGAGCTGTTTCGTTTTTAGCGCTTTTAGCAGCACATATGACTGGTTTGGGCTGGTTATCTTATACGCTGCCGTGTGTCTGGACCGTCGTCGCATCTTTAGGGGCCGGATATTGGCATTACACATCAAATATATTACCAGGTGCCACTGTAGGCGATAGTATTTTTTTTACGTTTGAGATGGCTGTGTTTTCATTTTTAGGTCTTTATGGTCGCGGTTGGGATGCTGCTCAGCCATTCGCGCGATCTGCTTTAGCAGAAAACTCTTTCGTTTGTAAGATCATTCCTGGCCTTGCGGACAACAAGGCGACACTAGGCGTAATTTGCGGGCAGATTACAACACGTGCATCGCACATTTATATTTTTTCTAGATCTCTGTTTCCTGAGCTTACTGTAAACAGCACTGAACCTTTGATCCAGCCTCAAGGAAAAAATTATTATAAAAGTGCATAAAAACACTTGACTCAATATTTGAATGCAGTATAATGAGCTTACTTTGGGTCGTTAGCTCAGTCGGTAGAGCAGCGGACTTTTAATCCGTTGGTCCTGCGTTCGAATCGCAGACGACCCATACATATTCCAAAATTAAAAACAATGACTATTTCAAATTATATTCATGATGCTGTATTAGCCATCGTACTTTCCAATCATCCTGAAATTGAAAAACTCGATCTTTATCCTAATAGGGCGAAATCCCATCAGGATCATGACTTTCAATTTTCTTTTCCTTTAAAATACGCAAAAAAGAAAAATCTCAATCCTATAGATTTTGCACAAAGTTTGTGTTGCGATTTATCGGTCATTGAGGGTTTGCGCTTCGAGGCTTCAAAGCCTGGTTTTATCAATGTTTTTGTTGAAGATATTGTGCTGTCTGGTTCATTAAAAAACATGATTGCAGATAATCAGAATCATGCTGCGAAAAACATGAGAGTTATTGTCGATTATTCATCTCCAAATATTGCAAAAGAATTACATGTGGGGCATCTCAGAAGCACAATTATTGGTCATGCTTTAGCTAATATTTGGGAATATTGTGGGGCAGATGTTTTACGTTTGAATCATCTTGGGGATTTCGGAACAGCATTTGGAATGCTGTTGGCGTATATAGAAGAAAATCATAAAGATGTTTTTGCATCTGATCTTGATCTGAGCGATTTAATGAAATGGTATCAAGAATCTAAAGCAATTTTTGACCAAGATAAAGATTTTTATGAGCTTTCTAAAAAAAATCTTATTCGTTTGCAAGCGGGTGATCATAAAGCTGTCGCCCAGTGGAAAGCATTATGTGCTATTTCACAGCAAGGATACGACAAAATTTATTCGCAATTAGGGATTGAAGGGCTGATTTCTCGAGGAGAGTCTTTTTATCAGCCATGGTTAGAAGAGGTGATTCACGATGCGCAGGCAATGAATGTGTCCTCTGACTCTGATGGAGCGGTTTGTATTTTTCTCGATGGTTTTAAGAGTCGCGATGGGAATAATTTGCCATTAATTATTCAAAAATCCGATGGTGGATATAACTATGCGACGACAGATCTCGCAGCAATTAAGTATCGTTGTCAGCATGATCAGGCAGATAAAATTTTTTATGTGACCGATAGCGGACAAAAAGATCATTTTTCTATGGTCTTTCAAGCAGCCAAGAAATTGAACTATATTCAGCAGCAGGAGCTTTATCATGTGCCTTTTGGTGTGGTGCAAAATCCAGAAGGGAAACGATATAAAACGCGCAGTGGGGGCGTCATTCGTTTGCAAGATTTGCTAGATGAGTCATATGAGCGCGCATACGCAATCGCAGAAGATCGTGGATACACGGGAAACAAAGAGATTTTTGCGAAAACTGTGGGAATCGGTGCTTTAAAATATGCCGATTTAAGCACTCATCGCACCATGGATTATATTTTTGATTTTGATAGGATGCTTTCTTTCGAGGGAAATACAGTTGTTTATATTTTATATTCTTTTGTGCGTACCCAGTCGTTGCTGAAAAAAAGCGGAAAAAGCCAATTTGTCTTTCATGTGTTTGGTGAAACTCAATTGGAAAAATCAGAAAAAGATCTGTTGCTGGCCTTGGATCGGTTTGATGATGTCCTGAGCTGTATTTTGAAAGAGAGTACCCCACATCTTTTATGTGATTATTTGTATCAGCTTTCCGGAGCTTTTCACGCGTTCTTTAGAGATTGTCCTGTTCTTAATCATGTGCACTCTGATCGCAGGCTCACTATAGTCTATACTGTCAATAAGTATTTGAAAAAAGGACTTGGTCTTTTAGGAATTGGCGTTTTAGATGAAATGTAATCTCTTAAAGCTTGTTTTGTTTCTCAGTTTTCCTGTTCTTTATGCGGAGCTGAGTCTAGAAAATGCTGCTACGCATATTTCGGCTAATATTTCATTATTGCAATATCTTGTGAATTCGGGGTTTTATATTGTCACGGTGGGTTTGTGTGCGTATGCGTATATCCTTTTTCGTGCGCATAGGAAAAACCCATATTTTATCTCATCAACAAAAATAGCTTTTATTCTCTTAATGGCATTTATTTTGGGATTAATTGCTTGGAATACTCCTGAGCACCAGTCTTCGCAAAATATTCAGCCTGTGCCTACTGTGAAAAAAACTGTTCCTAAAATTGAGCAAAGTAAAAAAACACATTGGTCTAAAAACGTTGTGCAAAAATCAGATTCATAAAAGAATAGAGATCTTTTGTATCAAGAACATTAGGTAAAATTCTGAACAGATATACCTTTGTTATTTCTGTTCAGTATCTTACATGAAATTATTATCACTTATCCACAGGGTTATCCACAGGTTCTGTGGATAACCCCTCTTGAGAAGATTGTGATACAATTGAAATAGCCTTTTTTTATTTAGCGATTCATGAATAAACAGTCCCTTATGTCTTTGGCCAAAAAAATTGGATTTTTCTCCCTTTTTCTTCCTTTTATTCCTGTTCTTTGCGGTCTGATTTTGACAGTTTATTTGAGTTTTTTGGGATCTTTTTCTTTCCCACCAAGCACTCATATCGCGCTTTCTTTAAAGCATTTTCTTTATGATCATAGTTATTGGAATGTCGCTATACAGAATACCGCTCTTGATGAAGATGATCTGCTTTATACTACTATCAAATTGTCACATTATCCCTCTTTTAAGGGGTATCACCCTGTTTTTCAAATCGAGAATCTTGACCATCAGAATTTGGCTGTGCTCGATGGCGCCGTTTATTGGACAGGCCATTTAATCGGCGATTATCGTGCACAAACTTGTCAACTCCAACTCTCATTTCACCCTTTAAGCAGAGCAATAAAAGCTCAGATTCAAGGGAATTTTGCGCTGGGTGTTTTGCATCTTGAAGATGCTTTCATTCATTTTGCTGTGCCACCTTTTTGGAAGAATGAGGCTTTAGGTGCTGTTTCATTGTCAGTAGGGCGTATTTACGATCATGAAAAAAATATTTTTATAGAGAATTTGAATGGGGATTTTGTGCCCCTATATCACCATAGAACCTCCCTGTTGATCGATCTGCAAGCTAGCCATTTCAGCTGTAAAGGCAAACAGTTTCAAGAATGGTCTATGGAAAGTACGATTTTTCAGGCCCAAAAACGCAGAGCTTCTGTGTTTGTGCATCTTTTAAAAGAGATGCCTTTGCTAAAAAACTCTTTTAATACAGTCTTTGCCTCTCAATCACAGTTTATATCATTTATAGATTTACTCGATCCTGAATGGATCACGACTGAGATTCAATCCAATCAAGGTAGCATAGCGATGCGTATTAGCGCTGGTGGGGAGAATATTTATCTCGATGGTTACGGAATGTCTGCTCATCTTCAAGAGTTAATTAGAACATTCTTGCCTTTAGGAGTTTCACAGTCCATTTTAGAGAATCAGGTTTGGCCAGACACAGATCAAGAAACGCTTTTCTCTTCAGTCAATCTTGAGGCTCCGCTATTTTCTCCTGCCACTGCGAAAAATGTTTCCATAAATCTTTCGGACTCATTTGTTCTAAATCCCAGGTCTTAAGATCGGAGCATAGGCAGCATTGTGGCGTAGTTCTATTCTTTATGAGCACGATTTCGTTATTGTCCTCTTGAGATGCACGCATATTGTGCTGTGCAAATTGAGAATGAATAGTCCATGCACGCGATAAAAGCTCTCGCGGTAGACCAGCTTCTTGTGCAACATAAAGGCCAAAAGATTGATCGATATGTCCTTTTTTAATCTCATAATTGAAAATCATTTTATTATCGAAAATTTTTCCTTCAAAGCACATGAGTTGAATGTTGTTTGGATATCGTTTGGATAACAGGCCTAGTTCCTGATAATGCGTTGAAAACATAGTGAAACATTGTGTTTTTTCTATTAAATGTTCCGCACAAGATTGAGCAAGAGAGAGGCCATCATAAGTAGATGTTCCCCTGCCCATTTCATCGATAAAAACCGCACTCAGCTCCGTGCTTTCTCTTAAAATTTTGGCCATTTCGCTGAGCTCAACCATGAATGTCGATTGACTTAGCGCAAGACGGTCTTCAGCCCCCATTCTCGTAAAGATGCGATCGATAGGACCGAGCTTACAAGAGTGCGCAGGCACTCCTAAACCACAATAAGCCATAAAAATACATAAGGCTGCTTGTCTCATATAAGTCGATTTGCCACCCATATTTGGACCGCTAATCAAAAGAAAAGGTTTGTCTTTTTCTAGAAAAATATTATTGGGCATAAAAGGTTTTTTAGAAATGTGCTCAATGAGAGGATGGCGTGCTTGTTCAATAGCAATGAGGCGTTCTTTTGTGAAGGAAGGAATACAATAAGATAAACGATTTTGAAGTTTATAAAGGCTCAAACACACATCCATATAAGACAATTTATCACTCAAAGAATAAAGATCGCTGAGAACACTATGTGTTTTATCTAATAACTGTTCCCATAAAGTGTGTTGACGTTCTTTGAGTTGAAAAGAAGCCATCGATATCGATTCATCCAGCTTCTTTAATTCAAGTGTTGTGTATCTTTCTGTATGTTTTAAGGTTTGTATTCTTTTGAAAGATAAAGGTGCTTTGTCACTTTGTGTTTTAGATAATTCAATATAGTGACCAATCAGATTATTGAAACCGATTTTCAACGTGAGATTATGCGTTTTTTCTAAATCTTTGAGATAGCTGTCAACAACTGCATGATGATCATTTGATAAGTTGTATGCGTCATCAAGTTCTTTGTCCCATCCAATCTGGAAAATCATTCCTTCTTTAAAATGAATCGCAGGTTCTGCAAGAAGTGTATCAGTGATCTCTGTTTGCAAATCTTTCAGCTTGTTTTCATATGCGCTCAAATCAAAAGGAGAATGACGTGTTTCATTTACGATTGTAAAAAAGCCAGCTAGACATTGTCCAAGGTGGACCATCTCTCTTGGGCGTACGGTTCTTGAACAAATTCTAGCGCAAAGTTTTTGAAAATCCGGCATATGGTTTAAAAGATGTTCGCTTAGATTGAGAAATTCTTTTTTTTGATTTTTCCACCACTGCTGATCGCTATACCGTGTGTCTAACTCAGAGATATTTAAAGATGGGCTGGCTATCCATCTTTTTAAAAGACGTATGCCCATGGATGAGTGCAGCTCTTTTGAAAAAATATCGATTAAACATAGTTCTCCAGCGTTGAATGGTTCGATCATAAGATTGCGTCTTGTTTGCAGATCAATAGCAATTTCTTGTTTGTCGTAATAGGGCAAAATGGTTCTCAGCATTGTGTGAGGAGCGCCGACATATTCTTGTACATAGCGGCATAAAGCGCCAATACTGCGCCATGTGCTTAAATGCATGCGTGCATCGCGATATAGACCCCACTGTGGAAGAGCTTTTTCTATATAAGGCCAACTTTCAGTTTCTTCAAAATACCAGGGCGCAATTTTTTGACCTTGGTTATGAGTAAAATGATGCTTTGAGGAATATAAAATTTCTTTTGGTTGAATTTTATCAATAAAAAGCAATATTTTTTCTTTTAAATCTTGCTTCCAATAAATGACGCCCTCGCACAAATCGACCCAACACAGAGATCCATTCTTTTCATCTTCGTGGTATGCAGCGAGATAATTCCACTCATACGGATTCGCTAGCTCAGTTTCATAAGAGGTCCCTGGAGTATAGATTCTCTGTATTTTTCTAACAATAGGGCCTTTTTGAGATTCAGTGCCTGCTGTTTTTTGAGTGCACAGGACTACACAGTAATGCTGTGCTAGAAGTTTTTTAATATAATTCTCTATTGTATGTACAGGCACTCCAGCCATTGGAATGCGGCCTTCGTCATCATGTCCTCTATGTGTTAATGTTAGGTCTAAAAGCTTAGAAGCAATTTGAGCGTCTTCATAAAAGAGCTCGAAAAAATCACCGAGTTGAAAAAAGACGATTTTGTCCAAATGTTCTTTTTTAAAATCCCAATATTGTTGCATGACCGGAGACAGTTTTTGAGTGTCAAAAGGCAAAGAATTCACGATAAAAAGTAAAGTTGTTTTCAGAAAATATGACTTATTCTATCAGGATTTTTCTTAATAAACAGAATATGTTTCAGATATTAAAATAAATATTGATCAAATCGTGGTCTTCTTTAGTTGACCTTTGTACAATAGAACAACTTTCTTTATTGAATAGACAGAAGGATCATGACATGAGTATGACGAAAGATCATCTTGCACCAAGAGAGCAAGCGCTTCAAGCAGCCCTCGCACAAATTGATAAACAATTTGGAAAAGGATCTGTGATGCGTTTGGGAGAAAAAAATCATCTAGATATTGAAGCTGTTTCAACCGGTTCTCTCAGCTTAGATATCGCGTTAGGAATAGGCGGTGTGCCAAAAGGACGTATTGTTGAAATCTATGGTCCAGAGTCTTCAGGAAAAACAACATTAACATTACAAATGATCGCAGAAGTTCAAAAAAAAGGTGGAGTTGCTGTTTTTATTGATGCAGAACATGCTCTCGATCCTTCTTATGCTGAAAAATTGGGAGTAGATACCCAAAAACTTTTGATTTCTCAACCGGATTCAGGTGAACAGGCTTTAGAAATTGCTGATATGCTCGTGCGTTCTAGCGCCGTCGATATCTTGGTGATAGACTCAGTCGCTGCGCTGACTCCAAAAGCAGAAATTGAAGGTGATATGGGTGATCAGCATGTCGGCCTACAAGCACGACTTATGTCACACGCCCTTCGTAAATTAACAGCAACAATTAAAAAAACCAATACCCTTGTCGTTTTTATTAATCAAATTCGCATGAAAATTGGCGTGATGTTTGGCAGCCCTGAAACCACAACAGGTGGGAATGCTTTAAAATTTTATGCGTCTGTGCGGTTGGATATTCGTAGAACAGGCTCTATTAAAAAGGGTGAAGAAATTGTTGGTAGTGAAACTAAAGTAAAAGTGGTCAAAAACAAAGTGGCACCTCCTTTTAAAACGGCTGATTTTGAAATTTATTATGGTGAGGGCATTTGTCGATCTTCAGAAATCGTTGATTTTTCTGTAAAACTTGGTTTTATTGAAAAATCTGGTGCTTGGTACTCCTATGCAGGAAAAAAAATTGGTCAAGGTAAAGAAAGCGCTAAAGAATTTCTCAAACAAAATCCAAGTCTTGCTATCGAGCTAGAAAAAATGATTCTCGATCACTATTTAAATCTCTCTCATAGAGCAGCTGTACCTTATGCAGAGCCAACAGATCAGGAATATCTAGATTCTCTTGAAGGACCAGTAACAGAGGAAATATAATCGGAGATTATTTATGAGTTATAAGATATTAAGAAATCAATTTTTGAATTATTTTCAAAAAAATGGACATGCAATTGAAGCGTCATCTTCTTTAGTGCCTGCAGAAGATCCTACCTTGCTCTATACCAATGCCGGGATGAATCAGTTTAAAAATGCTTTTTTAGGTATTGAAAAACCCATTTCATCGCAAATCGTTACTGCGCAGCGTTGTGTTCGTGCAGGCGGTAAACATAATGACTTAGAAAATGTGGGCTACACTGCGCGTCATCATACATTTTTCGAAATGTTAGGCAATTTTTCATTTGGAGCCTATTTTAAAAAAGGCGCTATTGATCTGGCTTGGAAATTTGTGACTCAAGAGCTTCAGTTGCCACTTTCACGTCTCTGGATAACGGTTCATTATCAAGATGAAGAGTCTTTTGAAATCTGGAACAAAGATATGGGCGTCCCTATCGAGAGAATCGTGCGTTGTGGAGATAAAGATAATTTTTGGGCAATGGGTGACACAGGGCCTTGCGGACCATGCACCGAAATTTTTTATGATCATGGCCCGACTGTTGCCGGTGGCCCACCTGGCTCCGCTGAATCAGATGGTGACAGGTATATGGAAATTTGGAACCTGGTTTTCATGCAATACGATCGGCAAAGCGACGGCACTCTCAATCTTTTACCTAATCCTTGCGTGGATACAGGGATGGGCTTGGAGCGCTTAGCTTGCGTTATGGAGGGTGTTTTTTCTAATTTTGATACATCCTTATTTCGAGCATTAAAGGCACCATTGGCAGATCGTCTTGGTATTGATATTTCGCATCCCGGGCTCAATGTGATCGCTGATCATCTACGCTCTGCGTGTTTTATTATTGCTGATGGTGTTTTTCCCTCTTCGGATGGTCGCGGCTATGTTCTGAGACGCTTGATTCGCAGAGCAGTCAATCACGGATATCAGTTAGGGCTCAAGGCACCTTTCTTGTCAGAGTATGCACATTTGGTTGTCGAGCTTATGGGAGAGGCATATCCGCATTTGAATAAACAGCTTCCATTGTGTCAGGAAAAAATTCGTCAAGAAGAGCAGCTTTTTTTTCAAACACTACAGGCAGGTAGAAAATATATCGATGCTCTCGTAACCTCTTGTGTAGGACATATTCATGGAGATGAGCTCTTTAAACTATACGATACATATGGGTTTCCATTAGATATCGCGATTGATATTGCGAAAGAAAATGGTCTCAGTTTCGATAGAGATGGTTTCGATGCTGCTATGCAAAAACAAAAAGAGCAGTCCAAAACAGCGAAAACGTCCCTTGAGATCACAGTCTCTCAATTGCCAGATATCCAACAAGAGTTTGTCAGAGATCTTGCGAGACAGGATGCTAAAATTTTAGCAGTTTTTGCAGATACAGAGAGCGATAAAAGTTGGCTTTGCTTCGATAGAACGCCTTTTTATGCACAATCGGGTGGGCAAGTCGGCGATCACGGAGAGGTACATTCTGCTGGAGGAGTCAGTCTCATTCTCGATACTCAAAAAATTCATAATTTTCATTTGAGTCTTTGTGATCGCCCAGTGAGCTTCTGGACCGATGCAAATCATGATGTCACTTTGCATCTTGATACTCAAAGGCGCCATCGTATCGCTTGTCATCATACAGCAACTCACTTGCTACATGCAGCCTTACATCGTTGTATTGGCACTCATGTCCAACAAAAGGGTTCCTATGTGGGGCCAGATCGTCTCAGATTCGATATTTCACTGGCTCAGCCACTCAGCACTGAACAAAAAGCAGATCTTGAGAAATTTTGCCAAAATGCAATTGATCAGCAACTGACCGTGCAGACACATATTATGGATCAGAAAGAGGCTATCGATTCAGGGGCTGTTGCTTTTTTTGGCGATAAATATGGTGCAAAAGTTCGGGTTTTGTCTATTGGCGAACAGCTCTCTCGTGAACTTTGTGGAGGAACGCACGTAAATAATCTGAGTGTTTTAAGTACAGTTGTGATTGTGAGTGATGAACCTTTAGCTGCAGGTATTCGCCGTCTTCAGGCTTTATCTGGTCCCGCTGCTATAGAGTGGCTAAAAGAAAGAAGTTTGTTAATTCATCGTTTAGTCAATGATGCACATTGTGATGCCTCGGCTCTGGTCGCTTATCAAACCGGTCTCAAAAACGAAGTTGATGCTTTGAACAAGTCTTTACAATCTCTACAGGAAGAGCAATGGGTGGCACAGATCAAATGTGCTCCTTATCGAGACCTATCAGATAAAACAACCTTCTGTTGTGTGATGCTTTCCGCAGAAGCTAAAGATCGACTCACTCGTTTATCAGATTGCGGTTCTCAGCTTCTTTCCTCTTTGAAAGAGAGTGATAGTCTCATTTTAGCTCTCTATGTGGAGCAAGAGAATAAAATCACTCTCAGTTTGCGGCATTTTGGGGCAGAAAACGTGCACTTAAAGCAGGTCGCGCAGCAGTTGAGTAACCAGTTTGGATGGAAAGGCGGCGGCCGTTCTGATCGTATTCAGAGTGGGGGCGCTTTTTTAGAAAACTTCGAAGATCGTCTCTTTGAAATTTGTCAAGAGTGTCTCAGCTTGAAATAGCTGAACTCTTCTCAATCGTTGACCTATCTCTTTTGAGAATGATCTCGATTGAGAAGAACATTGTGAATGCCCTAATGAATATGCATCATTAGGGCGATCTATCTTCATTAAAGTAGCGATTTATAGAAATCTAATTTCATTTCAATTTCTTTTAGCAGTTCATCGTAATAAAAAGAATTTCTATCAATTGCCTTATGTTGAATTTCTTTGAGGGCAGAATTGTAATCACCCTTATTGGAAAAATATCTCGCTTGGACAAGATGATAAAAACTCATGTTTTTTTCATAACTATAAGCGTGTGCTAAGTACTGTAATGACAAGGGTGAAGCCAAGGTATCACAAATCAAATTCTGATATTTTCTGATAAAATCACGATGTTTCATCGTGTAAAAATCTTTTTCACACCAAATGTCTTTGACAAGTGGGAGACTGCTCCAATAGGGATTTGTACTATAGCGATTTAAGGCTTCAACAAGTGCGTCCCATTTTTTTTGATTTCTTAATGATTGGCAGTGCTGTAATTTTAAGACAATTGATTGCGGGTATGTCTCTAATAGCGGTTCTAATTGATTTGTCCGTACGGCATTGCGATATGTTTCTATCAGATGATTTTGCTCTGCAAAGTCAGGAGAGTTCGGTAAATGATCAGGATGCAGCTCTGATAAGCAAAGGATATAATCTAATTGCGCCCTTTTGACCTGAGGTATAATAGGCCCTAACTCTGCTTGATGATGGCTGATACGAGCAATCCGTTCTTTTGTGAGTGGGTGTGTCGAATAGTAAGAAAAGTAGTCAGGTAGTTTGCTAGAAAAACAATCATAACGACTGATCGACTCAAAACCACTGATAAGTTTATTTGTGTCAAAGCCACCTTTTTGTAAAAGCTCTACAGCACCATAATCTGCTTCAAATTCCATTTGTTGTGAAAAATGAAATTGTTGCAAAACAGTTTGATCAATTGCCATGCCGTATAACAGTTCTCCGATTCCAGGCAAGAAAACCATCGCGGGCAATGAGGCAAGTAATAAACCTTTTTGGTTTGCCATTTCATCCATCCGTTCCATTTGTCTGCGAATATGATGTTCATGTGTGTGTGTCAATTCATGACACAAAACACCCATAATTTCCGAAACATCTGATAAGCGTTTTAAAATCCCTGTGTAAATAAAAATAAAGGATCCTGCAGTTGCAAAAGCATTAATTTGAGGGCTGTCAATCACAGAAAGTGTTAAAGGATAGTCCAACTCAACTTTTCCTAAATCACATACTCGATTGAGCTCATAATGAAAATAATTTTCAATCAGTTCCAGTGAGCGGCTATCTGAGTTATACATGGAATAAAGTGATTCACCAATCACACGCTCTTGAAACGAGCTGAGAGAGCGAGCGCAAGATTGAGATATTGTAAACCATAAGAAAAAACACTTAAAAAAAATGGTTATTGTATTGTTTTTCATATGGAGTCTTGGTTGAAGAATAACAATAGACATTATAAGAATTCCCCAGATTAATGCAAGAAAACATGTTTTTTCAGATTTTATGGCTTATCTTTTCTCACTGCGCATTTCATGAGACACTAAGACTTATTTCAGAAATTAAAACTTATTATGTTCTTATCTTTTAAATCACAGTTGCTCATTTGTGTGTCTTTATCGCTGTGTTTACAGGGATGTTTTAGTTCTTTGGAAAGTGACAATACGACCGCTCTCTCTACACCTCGGGTTGTGAGGCAGCATTCTGTATATGATTATCCCGATCATTTTGAAGATGTTTTCGATCAGATTTGCGTCACCGATCGTCCGTCAGAATTTTTTGAGACAGATGCTTTTGTCAAGCCCGTTGATTAAAATCTTTGAAAATTTTTTAAGATTACGAGCATTTTTAGAATCACTAAAGTTTTGAGCGACAGCGTCGATATCAGAATTATCTCTTGGAAGAGAAAAGGATTTATAATTATGCTCATTCTTACACGCCGCATCGGTGAATCTGTAGTGATCGGCGATGATGTGAAAATTACCGTACTGGCTGTTCGTGGTAATCAGATTCGGCTTGGTATAGAGGCCCCAAAAGAAGTCAGTGTACATCGTTTGGAAATTCATCAAAAGATACAAGATGCAGATACGACGCATACAGATTCTAAAAAAATCGAATAAATTTAAAAAACCTCTTGTTTTTTAGGTGCTGTGTGGTATCATTACCTCATTGCTTAGGAGAAATGGCCGAGTGGTCGAAGGCGCTCCCCTGCTAAGGGAGTATAGGGTTGCCCCTATCGAGGGTTCGAATCCCTCTTTCTCCGAAAGAACAAAATACGCGCCCGTAGCTCAGTTGGATAGAGTACTTGGCTACGAACCAAGAGGTCGGAGGTTCGAATCCTTCCGGGCGCGCTCTTAATTTAAAAAACCCATTCGTTAATCCATAACATCATTATTGCTGTTAATGGAATAGATAAAAACACACCCCATGTTCCCCAAATATGTCCGAATATTAAAATCGATGCAATAATAATTGCAGGGTGTATGTGATTTGTTTTGGAAAAAATCATTGGTGTAATCACAGCTTCATTTAAGAGATGTAAAAAAGCGTGACTGCTGATTGCCATGAAGCCAATCGCATGCCATTCCCAACGTTGATAAATTACGACGAGTAAAGGAAGGGTTGCTAACGCGGTTCCAACAAATGGCACAAACACCGCTAAACCCATTAAGAGAGCTATCGTTTCAGAAAATGGTAAATCATAAAATCTGAAAATGCATTCAGATAAAATTGCTAGAACGCAAAAATGAATCATTTTTCCATACAGATAATCATCGAGTATTTTAATGCTCTTATGAGCAATGATTCTGCTTTTTTGAAAAGATTGTGGCCAAGAATCATTTAAAACCTTCTGAAGCTCTTGATGATGAAATGTGAAAAAAAATGAAAAAACGAAAAAACATGTTATGTAGAAAATAATCCACGTTATATCAGTCTTTTCGCTGAGTGTACCGAGAAGAGCTGCTAGCTGTGATGGTGAAAAAAGATTTTGAGTGAAGTCTGGACGATGTCCCAAAATAGGCTCAATTTGTTTAAAAAATTCTTGCATAGCAAAAATTGCATCATTTATAAATAATGATGTAAAGTAAATTGGAGCCAAAAAAACAACAATAATGCTCAACCAACTCAGCATTAAAAGAATGGTTCTATCCATTTTCACCAGACGTAATAAAGTTTCGCTGAGTCTGATTGCGAGATATGCGTGCAAAAAAGAGACGATAAATAGACTAAAGTTCCAAGCATATGGCCCAATGCAAAGAAGAGATATGAGTCCCATAGACCAAAAAAAAATGACTTCAGCATGATCACAGAGATAAGCATCAAAGATCGAGACATAGTTTTTCATATTTATAATCCTTCGGATTTTATGGGCCAATTTTGAATCAAAACTTTTACACAAGCGATACAGGGAATCGCTATAAAAACACCTAAAACACCTAAAAAATGACCTAGAATTAAAATCGAAATTAAAATAATCATAGGATGTAGGTCGTGTGCTTGTGAAAAAATCATAGGAACGAGAACATTCGATTCAAACGCTTGCAGCATACCGTAACACAACATTAAAAATCCAAATGATGAACTGAGACCGATTTTAGATAAAGCAATTAAGATCAGCGGAATGGTTGCTAATGCAGTGCCAACAAAAGGAATAAACACTGAGAGACCATTGGGAATAGAGAGTAAAAATGCATACGGTATCGAAAAATATTCAAAAAGAACATATGACAAAAAACCAATTGCCAGCATATGTACAATTTTTCCTCGAACATAATAGTCCATTTGTTGTGAAATACTTGAACCAATATGTTGAAGAGCAGCAGACTTTCCGCAATATCGCTGCATGAATTCAAAAATGATATCTTTATCGTGATTTATAAAAAAAACAAGAATGGGGATCGTGACAAAATAAACAATTCCGTGGATGAGAGAAGGTAAGGAGGATGCTGCTAATCCTAAAATATACGCACCAATTTTTTGCCCTTCTTTTGAAAGCAGTATATCGATCTCTTGTTCTAAAGAAATTGGCATTCCTAAAATATGGGATATCACTTCTGAATTCGATCTTAAAATCATTGGTAATGTTTTTTGAAGCTCTGAAAGCTCTGTGGCTAAAAAAGGTATTGTTATAATCGACAAGATTAATAGAATCAAAAGATTGATGCACATAGCGATGCAAACACTTTTTTGATATGAAAAGAAAGGTAAATAAAGACGCACAGTATATTGCTGTAAATACGCAATAACAATCGCAATCCAAAAGGGAAAAAACAAATCAAAAAATACTGTGAGTGAACAAGCAATCACTAAAAAAGCGCCTAAAAGAATATAAGCATCTTTGTGCAAAAGATATTTTTTGAATACAGGGAAAAACGACATAAAAAGGACTTTATAGCTGATCCTGTTTTAAGTTTATCGTAAAAGAAAAAAAAATTCTTTTTGTGCTGAATTTTCTCTGACTTCAGTTCGATATTTTTGATTTTTTGCTCTCTCTAAATCTTGCATAATTTTTTATCTCTAGTGATAAGATTGATGCCAATTGCGATTATCCTATGGTGTTTTCAAAGCGAAAACATCGGAATTTTTTTTAGAGGCCATTTTTTAAAAGAAAAGCGTGCTTGTGATAGAGAGTGTTCTTTGTGAAGTCATATTTTTTCTTTTTGCAGATGTTGTATTTATTGAAAAAATAAAAATATTTGTGACCTTCATTAACAAATTATTATTCAATCTCTCACTGATTTTAAAATTTTTCTGTGATAAAATTTTGACCAAATAGTTTAGAGTTTTCATATCTTGATTCGCGGAGTATAAGTTTTTTGTGCTTTATACCGGGCTCGATCATATATCACATATGTTTTTAAAAACTTTTTGAGTCTCAATGGCATTATCGCGACTCTGTGAGAGTTTGGGTATAAAAGCGGTTTTTTAGACAAAATTTTGAAAAACACGTTCGTATTTCGATAAATGATCATAATCTTTTTTCAGAGGAATATATATAAATGCAAAATGATTCAAACATCATGGCCTTGTGGTCTTATCAAATGACTTATTCGGAGATGAGGCGTGTGTTGAATTTTTTCGAAGAAAATCAGATAGCTTTATCGCCGTATCATTGGAGGTGTATTTCTCACTCTCTTAAAGCGGATAGATTGACAAGAGTATTGGCACAATCTCTTTCCCCGCTCTCTCAGAGACAAAAATCAGAACAACGTAAATGGATTTTTGATCACAGTGAACACATGAATGCGCAAAAAAGTGTTCAACTTCATGTTCATGACGAGGTGTTTAGTGATGAGCGCTCAAATAATGCCAATTATTTGAGACGCAAATTTCCTGATCTCACTGAGCTAAAAAATCCGGAAATCATTTGGGATGAGCTCATAAACAATGTTAATAATAAAGAATATGATACTTTTTTAATCTGCAATGAAAAAGCCAGGTTTTTAGAAAGACAAAGACAAGGGATATTGAGATTTTCGATCCCATTTCAAGGGCAAAAAAATATCGAGACAGTGCGAAAAGAGATGGTCGCTTATCTTCAAGATCAAAAAAAGAATGCCAAGAATTTTGCAAAATTTTATCAGGATATATTTCCAAGGGTTATGGCAGAGATAGAATTGTTATCTCCAGATCAGAAAAAAGACGCTTTGAACATTATCATGAATGCTTTAGATGATTCTAGAATTGCTTATCTAGATTTTAAGTACGAGAGTTCTTGCCTTAAGGGATTAGAAGAAAGAGTGCTGGATGCTTTGGGTGTGATCTTTTCCTCGTTTCTTTGCGGGACACAGCAGCTGAGTGCTCTGCAATCGGAATGTTTGAATCAGTATGTAGACTGCCAATCATCCTCATGGTATGCATCTGCTGCTTTGTATCGATACTATTGTGAGGCTAATGGCTATATTCTTTCTTCGGAAATTCAATATGAATACGCAGATCCGAAATGTATGGTGCAAAGCGCACAAGAGCATTATGAAATTTTTATGAGATGGAAACGCGAACAAGAGAAAGATAAAACTTATGATTTAAAACAAAGAAGGCAAAATCTAAATTCAGTCTATTGGGCATTGCGTAGAAAGTTTCAACCAGTTCTCAGTAGGATGATGGAAAAAGCTCAGATAGACTCTTATCAAGACAGGCAAATGACTGAATCGGAGTTATTTGATCGGTGGGCTGCTAATCAGGGAGAATGGGAGCAAGCATTCAGTGCGCAAATGTGTTTTATTGCAAAAAGCGGAAGATTATTGAAACAACAGGAAATCGAATTAGGTTTAGATAAAATTCTCGGTAGCAGAGAAGCTCGTCAAATATGGACTCTTAAAAAACAAGAAAGTGCTAATATACAAGCACCGCTCTGTGAAGAAGATTTTATTTTATGGATGGTGCAGGAAAAAAATCTTTTTTATAACATGGAGTATGGTCGTTTAATTCTTTCATTGATTCGGGGTGGTTTTAAAGAGCTTGAAGAGCGTGCTAAAGACGGCGAAGTTTTTAATAAAAATGCAATGTGTGTTATTGATCCACAAGAGACAATGAGATGCTTTAGAGCAGATTCTTTTGAAAAACACTATTTGTCTTTTCCGATACCTGCTGTTCAAACCATATTCTTCGTATTTAAGTTTCTCATCAAGAAGAAAAAAAATGATTATAGAACACATCCTTTGAATTGCTCGCAAGCAGTTCTTCTTGACATGTTTGCAGAAATAGATCCATATCTATATTCAAAAATTAAAAAGGATATGTTGGACAGAAAACAAATTATGCTATTTGTATGCAATATGCTGTTATACATAGCATCTATATTGATGAAAAAGTTTTTACATCTCGTATTAGAACGGCAATTTAAAAAAAGTATTTTTCTTGGTGTTGTGGAGCTTGGTTACGCTCAAGTTTTAGTGCAATTGCTTAAGAAAAAGAATCAATACAATTTAAATGAAGCGCATTATCGTGAGGCTGTTTTTATAGCTATTCGAGAGGGACATGTGCATTGTCTTTCCATTTTAATTAAAAACGGTCAATGTGATATCAATATGCGCGAATTAGGGACGGGCAATACTCTTGTCATATTGAGCGTGATATACAATCAGAAAGAATGTTTAGATTTTTTGATTCAGCAAGGTGCGAATTTAAACCTCAGGAATGATTACCTGGATTCTCCTGTTCTGATTTGTTTACGTGATAAGCGTCTCGATTTATTTAAATTATTGCTTGATGCGCGTGCTGATATCACGGATATGTTAAGTGCGACACCAAATAGATATCATCAGGCAGTTGCGGATATTTTTGTTAGTAATCATCCTATGTATGTTGATTTTTTTCCAATTTTGATGGAGATTGCGATTGAGCATAATTGTCCTGATTTATTTGAATGTTTGTTGCGGTGCATCAGCAAGATCGAAGGTGTATGGCTTTGCGACGACATTCTCTCAAATAAAGAGCGTGTAAAAGCGATTGCTCAAAAGAATTCAAAATTTATCTTGCTTTTCACGCACGTGAGTCTTCTGTATAATCATCAGACTTTACTGGAGATGCTCATTGATTTTAAAGATCTGATAAAAAATCAGATAAAAAGAGAGTGGGTTTTTCAGGCCTTAAAAACGGGTCAGACTAATTGTGTTATTACTTTAATTCAAAAATTTGAAATTGATGTGAATATGTGCGAATCAAGCACAAACAACACTCTTGTTATGCTCAGTGTGATGTACAATCGCAAACAATGTTTAGAATCTTTGATTGCGAAAGGAGCGAATTTAAACTGCAACAATAGTGCCAATCTAACTCCTGTAAAATTTTGTATGCAGCATAATCATCCGGAATTATTTAAATTGTTAGTTGATGCTGGTGTCAAGATCGATGATATCTTACATGTTGTAGATGGCAGGTATTCTCAAAGTGTATCAACTGTTTTTGGTCGCAACTATCAAGCGTTTTTTCCAATTTTTATTGAGCTTGGAATTCAGCGAAATTGTTTGTTTTTATTAAATATGTTCGTTGATTTTTATCCATATCATAGCAACTTATGTGTTCTCAATAATTCTCTTTATCAGATAGTGGGCAAGATCGCTGATAATCCGCAGTATCGGGATTATATCGCAGTTTTGATTAAGATTGCAGTACTGTATAATCATTCTGATTTCTTGTTGTGGCTAGCCGGTGTAAACAAGAACCTTGGTGATCTTTTGAATTCAGGTAAATGGGATAAATTTCACTCTATGGCAGAATCTGATAGGAAAAAAATTTCAAGTGAAATATCTGAAGCGTACCGTTCTTTCCAAGCGGATTTACCGAAAACAATAATTTTTAACAATTCTTCTACTGCAGTTGATATCACTCATCATTCGACAGATTTAGTGTTTTCGAATCAAGGTGAAAAAAATTCAAAGAAAAAAAAGAAAAAAAATGATGCGCCCGTGCCGTATTACCCTGATCTTTTAGTTATGCAGGGAGTTTACCGCGGTATCAGATAATGATCATTCAAGAGCGGAAAAAAACAATCTTAAAATAATATGAGTGTTATATCGCTCTTGATAGTCTTGATGTGGATTGTAGGGCCCCTTGTGCTTTTTATCGATTTTTGAATTGAAATTGAAAGGGCCTGCTTTCCGAAACATGCTATTGAGAATAAAAGTCATAGAAAACGATTCAACAATCTTCCCTGTGAAGAAATATGAAAAAGAGTGCTTTTAACCCTTGCTGTTCATAGCGAGAAGCATTTAAGGTCTCTGAACGATAGAGAGAGTCTCGAAATTTGAGTGCTGTTACACCAAGAGTGAGTCGATTATTCAATTCAATCCTGCTGGTTTCTGTTAAAAGAATGATTTCTCGCTGTGAGAGGAAAATTCATTGTGCACAATATGGATGTGCCTGTTCTCTCTGAGATACAAAAAAAATAAAAAACTAGCAAGAATCGTAAAAATTTTTTATCATACAACAGAGCTTACTTTATTTTTTATTCCATATGTCTTCTACATTGTCTTTTATTCTCAGTGCGAAGGCTGCTGATTTTCGACTTCCCGCTCTCACTGAGCTGTTATGTGATTATGAACTGTCTTGTTCGCAATTACACATTTCGACAGAAGATCGATACATTATTTGTCATGCTACAGTTCAAGGATCGTGGGATAAGATTGCTCGAGCTGAAATTGCACTTAATTTATACGCACAAGATCATGCTTTTTCACTAGAGCTATGGCGTCCTACACAACAGTCTCATATTGAGGGCATGCCTTATGTTTTAGAGGCTTCTTTTGTTGAGGATTCTGGGCAAACTTTGTCGTATTTGTCTTATTTATTTCAAGACTTGGGCATTTCTTTACAAAAAATGCAGTACGTTGTCGAGTGGCTCGATCCTACAGTTTGTTCGAAGGGAATTGCACGCATTCAATGTCGCCTTGTTTTGCCATTTCATTTGAATATTCATACCGTACGAGAGCGCTTTTACTCTCTTTGCGAGTCTTTAAATGTTGATGGCTCTTTGGAATTGCATCAATACTGAGCTCTTAGTCAATTTAAGAGCGAAGTTTGCTGTGCCACTGCTGTGTTTAGGCGCTGTTTCCCATCAGCTGTATAATATTTATTTTGATTTAATTCTAACACGTTATTATCTTTTGGCGCATGTTCATCAAAAGCCGTATCGTATTTGTGGTGTTTCTCAAGACTCATTTCAGCAAAAAATAAAAGTTTTTATTTTCGATCAAGAGGAAGAGTCTATATATTTGCCTCCGTTTTTTCGTATGGAGGCCAAATCTCTTGAAGATAGTGCTTGCTTTGTGTTACATGCACATTCAGATGGAATGATGCCAGGCTCAGTAAGGATTTTGAGTCCCTATGGACAAACAAATTGGTCTTTGTCTTACGGTGGTTTTCTACGGATGCAGACTATTCCTGCTCAACGAGAGAGTCCTTGATTTCCAAAAAATCATGAAGATTACGATGAATGTTCTCTGCCCACAGACTCAGAACTGATTGCCAAAAAGCAGAATCATTTAATGATTGAATCAAGATTAATGATCTTCCATTTGCACACCAATCATGAGCAAAGCGCTCTCCCAGTTCTTCGATTGTTTCTAAACAATCAACAGTGAATGAAGGCGATACTAAAGTCATAGATTGGATTCCCTGGTCAATCCAGTGTTTTTTGCGCTCCTCTAGGTCGGGATTGATCCATTCTGCTGAGCCTAGTCGCGATTGAAAAACAACTTCGTAGGGAGTGTGAATATCAAGAGCAGCAATAATGGCTTGTGCTGTTTGGTGACATTGAGCTTTATAGCATCTTTCAATATGAGGATTGCACGTTGAGGGGCATGCGGTTTTTTGACATTGTTTTGCGAAAGCGCAACCAGATTTTTGTAAGTGTCTCAGTGGTAAACCATGAAAAGAAAAAACAAAAAGATCGCTTTTATCCCATTTTTCTGTTGATCGAATGCGCTCACAGATCGCATAAATAAAACCCTTATCTTTATAAAAGCTGCGCTTAATCACTAAATCGGGATAATCCCATCTTGTGCTGAGCACTTTAAAAAATGCATGAATTGAGGCACTACTTGAAGATGCGGCATATTGTGGAAATTGAGGAAAGACAACAATTTTTGAAACATTTTCTTTTTGAAAGTGATCGAGTGCACGTGTAATAGACTCGTGTTCATATGTATATGCTAATTTTATAGGGATATGCGGGTTTTTTTCTTGAAGACCAAGAATGAATTTTTCGCTGCTGACTGATAAGGGCGAGCCTTTTGGGTTCCAAATAGATTGATAGGCTTTTTGAATACGAAATATTCTTAAAGGAATGATAATCAAATTCACAAGTGGCCATCGAATCCATAGGGGAAGATCGATCACTCGCCGATCGTTTAAAAAACGGTGTAAAAATGTAAAAATAGATAAAAGAGAAAAGGTTCTCGGAGTGCCGAGTTGTAGAAATAAAAAGCCTATCTGAGATGGAGCCACCGCAGCTTCTCCTTTGCATGAATGAAAGAGTATTTTATCTAAATCACCTTACAAAGGAGAAGCTCAGTAAGATTACTGAGCTTTAGAAAGATTAATTTCTTTTGTCAGGGCGGCAAGAATGTATCCTAATCCGGTGCAAATCACAATAGCACTACCAAAAATGATTTGATAATCATGGGCAGTGTAAAAAATCGCTCCTTCTTTCATAGTTGCATGTCCGTAAATTTCTAGAATGCGGGGTAATATGCCACCTAAAATTGAGCCTATTAAAATCGTTGCCATATTAGCAATCGCGATAGAGACACTTGCATTTTCTTTGCCATGCATTTCTGCTGCAATCGAATAACAACCTACGATGCCAGTATTTGTAATTCCAAACAAAAACAAACAAACGCAAAGCGCGCTATATGAAAGTGGGATGAATATTCCGATTGATGTTGTGATTAAGCCTGCAAGAGCGGAAAATCTCATAATTGTTGTGCGTCCATACCGATCGGCAATACTCCCAGCGATAGGACCCCCAATTGTCCATGCAACAAAAATCATGGAAATTGCAAAGGCAATTTCTTCTCTTGATAATCCATGCACGCTTGTTAACAAAGCGGGGCCCAGACCGCCTTCAGTCAGTACCATGAGTGGAAAATATACAAACCCTGCATATAAGGCATTTGTCCAAGTTTGGCACGATCTGTAAATGTTTTTGGATTCTTTGGGTGGCTGTGTATTTGTGCCATTGCTAGAGAGCTGAGCTGCTGACAAAGCATCGTCTTTTTTGGATGGGACAAAAAACAACACAATAAAAGAAAGCCCGGCTAAACCGATCGCAGAGACTTGTATAATTGTTCTCCAAGAATGATGATTTAAAGCCTGAGTGATAGCATTTGTGCCCAAAAAGCCAGCACACATTCCAATAGATTGCGTCATTCCGACCAAAAAGGATGAGTACTGGGGAATATTTTTTGACGCGTAAGTTGTTGCGGAAACAAAACCAAACGATCCAAAAAAAGCATAGGCGAGAAAAAATATTAGAGCTTGAAGATAATTTTGGCTATAACTAATGCCTAAAGCCATGAGTGCACATCCTAAAGAGGCAAAACTTACAACAAAACGAGTTGGATACATTTTGATCAGATACCCTACTGGCAGCTGAGAAAATGTATATGTTAAAAAATACAAGCTGGATATTAATCCTATGCCAGAAATGGATGTAGAGAAATCTCTCATAAATTCAATGCTCATAAGAGATGGGGAAATGCGAACAAAATAGTGAGCAAAGAAGAATAGCGCTAGTAAAAACCACGCAAAAATCTGTTTTTGAAATCCTGATGTCATAAATAATGATTTCTTATTTGAAAAATTGTTTTTTTATTATAACAACAAACAGTAATGATATAAAACAATGGCCTTATTCAGTTGGATCTGTTTTTTGATTTTAGGTGGTTTGTTTTTTTAGAATTTTAAAAATGCATTTATATAATTCAGTTATTCATTCTGTATTCATCTATACTGACCTCATCATCCGATCAATAGCTTGTATGAAACAGTGCATCATCTGATCAAGAAATAGACATTGTCATTTGTTATTATCAAGAGGGAAGGCTATGTATTATTGTGTTTTTAATCAAAAAATTGTAAAAAAATCCTTTTTAGATTTTGCAGAGAAAGATTTTTTAATTTGGAATGATTTGTTTGAATCATTCGACCAGGAGCATCAAAAATCGCAAAATCTCTTTGAATACCATCTTCCTTCTTTTGAAAAAATTAATGAAATTGAAACATCGAGTAGATTTTATGTTGAGAATTCAGCAATTTATATGACAGCTGCTTTGTTGGAAAATTCTCAAACAGATCATCCACAGCTTTCGAATGTCATGTTTATTTTAAATGGTTCTTGTTTAGTGACGATTCGTAAAGCTGCTTTAGAATCCTTTCGTCTTGTAGAGAGTAAAATTTTAAATTGCCAAATAGGACATTCTGTAAATGGGGTAGATGTTTTTTTCGATTTAATTCATACAATTATTGATCGGTTGGCAGATGTGCTTGAAGACCTCGAAAAGCAGCTTGAGAATTTGTCGATGAGTGTGTTTGAAAAACAAAATCATAGTAGTTTGCGAATCTCATTAACACTGATTGGAAAAAAGGCTATTCGCCTTTCTAAAATCAATGAAAGCTTGCTATCGCTTCTCAGATTGGTTATGTTTGCTCAGCAAACACTTGAGAAAAAAGATTATTTTTCGAAATTTCATCGTTTTTCAAAAGATTTGACGTCTCTGCAAGAATACAGCTCCTCTTTATCACAGAAAATTGATTTGCTTCTTAATACAACGCTGGGATTGATTAACATTGAGCAAAATCATACAATCAAAATTCTTTCCGTAGGCGCTTTGTTTTTCATGCCACCAACATTAGTTGCTTCAATTTACGGGATGAATTTTAAATTTATGCCTGAGCTTGATTGGGTCTATGGATACCCTTTAGCTCTTATTATGATGTTTCTTTCGTCTTTTTTTGCTATTTACTACGCTAAGAGAAAAGGATGGTTTTAGTATTTTTGCTCTGAAGTGACTTTTCATTGTACAATAACAAAGATTTTACGCTCAATTTGTTCGATTTTTCCATGCGCACCTTTTCCCATCACTTTTTTGGCCCATACTTACCTATTGTTATCGACTGTGAAACATCAGGAGTTAATCCGCTGGAACATGCAATTTTAGAAATTGCATATGTTTTGTTAGTCAGGGAAGACGATAAATTACATGCCGGAAAAAGTGAAAATTACCACGTAGTTCCTTTTGAAGGAGCACATTTCGATCCTGTAGCAATGCAAATTCATCAGATCGATTACACGCATCCTTTTCGTTTTGCAGTCAGTGAAAAAGAGGCGTTGCTCGCTTTAAATGATGTTGTACACAAAGAGCTCAAAAAAAGCCCCTATAAACGTGCTATCTTAGTCGGGCATAATGCATGGTTTGATCTGAGCTTTCTCAATGCAGCTTATACACGCCAAAACATCGCGTCACCCTTTCATAAATTTACCTCTTTAGATACAGCCACCTTAGGGGCTTTTTTCTTAAAAGAAACCGTTTTGGCGAAAGCTTTAGCCAAGACACAAATCGGTTATCATGCACTGGATGCTCATAGCGCTTTGTATGATGCAGAAAAGACAGCCCATCTTTTTTGTTATTACTGGAATAAGTCTACTGGACTACGGAAAAAGGATCCCACTTACTCTTAAACATCGTTTTTTGACTGTTTTAGAGGGCATCTGTCTTTTATAAGATTGGCTATAATCAAAATATTGAAGATAGATACCGAGCTTTGTACATGTTTTTTGAATGGCTGATATTTATTGCTTTGGTGCTCTCGCTGTTGGCTTTCGATCTGGGGTTCTTGCATAAAAACCAGACTGAAATTTCTTTTTCTGAAAGTTTATGGATGAGTTTTTTCTATGTGGTAATCGCGATTTTTTTCGGGGTTTTTATTTTATATCAAAAAAATATGGATAGTTTTGCGCAGTATATGACTGCCTTTTTAGTGGAAAAAACACTCGCTCTTGATAACATTTTTCTGATTTCTTTGATTTTCACCCATCTTTCTATTCCCAGACAGTATCAATATCGAGTCCTTTTTTACGGAATTCTAGGGGTCATCGTTTTACGAGCTCTTATGATTGGTTTAGGTGCTCAGATTGTTATGCATTTTTCATGGGTGCTTTATGTGTTTTCAGTGATTATGATTTTAACAGGCGTGAAAATGCTTGTTTTTAGCCATAAAGTGAGGAGTATTGAAAACAATATGCTTTTAATCTGGATGAGTAAAAACTTAAATATGACAAAAGAAATCAAAAGTGAATGCTTTTATATTTATCAAAAAAATCCTATTTCCGGAAAAACCAATCGGGTTTTTACGCCACTGTTTTTTGCTTTAGTGCTTATAGAATGTGTTGATTTGATTTTTGCAGTTGATAGTATTCCCGCAGTTTTTGCTATTACGGCAGATCCATATATCGTATACACTTCAAATATATTTGCGATTTTGGGACTGAGAGCATTATTTTTTGCGATTTCTGCTTTAATTCATCACTTTATTTATCTCAAGCATGCACTGGCATTGATCTTAATCTTCATTGGATCAAAGATTTTTATTGCAGATGCTTTGCAAATCGATAAGTTTCCCCCCATGATTTCTTTATGTGTGACCTGTGGATTGCTCGTTCTAGGTGTTCTGGCATCTTATTGGAAATCAAAAAGAATTTGAAAAAAAATTTCTTTTGTTTTGCAATGCAATGTTTCAAGTTTGATTTTTATTCTGAATAAGAATTTTTTGTCAAAACAATACAGTTGGTGTAGGGTATTTGTATTGGTTGTTGAATTTATATAGCCCATGATCTTGGAGTGTTTTTTTATAGATAGACTTTCAATATCTTTTTTAATCTTGCTTTTTTTGATTAACTCTCAGATTTGTTTTTTTTCTCGTACTTATCTGGAAGGGCAGAAAGCTAAAAAAGATTTTTTTATATATCTTTTGGGGTTGACCTGTGCATTGTGTTTTGTTTTTACAGCGAATCATTTGTGTCTGTTCTGGTGTGCATGGGTGTTCTCTCAATTTTTTATAATATGTTTTTTGCGTTATCAAGCTGATTGGCAAGCAGCAAAAGAGTCTGCCATTTTGGCCAAAAACAATTTTTTTATAAGCGCTTTATTTTTAGCGGTCTCATTCATGTGTCTGTTCTTATCATCTCATTCTTTGTATATTCAAGACTTGGTCTTTGATCCAGGAGTCTCAGGTGTTCATCCTGTTTTAAATGATATGAGTATGGTTGCATTGATCTTGTCTGCTGCAGCACAATCAGCTTTCGTTCCTTGCCATCAATGGTTGCTGAGCTCTTTAAATGCCCCGAGTCCTGTTTCAGCTTTGATGCATGGGGGTTTTTTGGCGAGCGGTTTTTTTGTGATATTGCGGTTTTATCCCATATGTTCTCAAGCTTTTTGGATTTATGATTTGATTTTTTTCATAGGGATTGTCACACTCCTATCTGGTGCTTTTTGGAAGCTTGTTCAAACCAATGTCAAATCAATGTTGGTTTGTTCCACAATCGCACAAATGGGGTACGCTCTTATGCAAATTGGAGCAGGGCTGTTTTCGTATGCGCTGGCACATATGATGATGCATGCTTTTTTTAAAACCTATCTTTTTTTAGGGACTTCGAGTGCGAGTGATTTAAATAAAAAATATGTTTTAAGCAGAGAAGATCCATCAAAGCGATTGTTTTTTTGCGTATTGATTTCTATTTTGGCAACAAGCATGTTTACGATTGCAGCACAGGTTGATCCACTTTCGCTTACAACAGAGCTTCTGATTGTGATTTTTGTATTTTTTGGTGTTTTTGAATGGACTGAATCTGTCTATGATTTTTTCGAAATCCATACATGGCAATCGCTGGTATGCACTGTGTTTTTGGTCGGCCTAACTGTGTGTCTGTATGGAATTTGGGTGAAATTTCTTGAAGGTCGTCTATCTATTTTGAATTTCCCTCAGTCTTTGCGGGTGATACATATGGTGTTTATGATGATTGGTTTGAGTATTTTTATTATTTTCAAATTTTTTCTAAAATTTATTTCGAAAAACGATTGGTTTACAGTTTTTTATGTCAGTTTAGTAAACTCATCCAGGCCTCATAAAAAAACAATACAGACAATTTTTTAAAAGGTCTTTATCTCAAGGGTTAGCAATGCCATTTCACGATATGCCCCAAGATCAACAATCAAATCTTTTTAACCAAGCAAAAGAGGCATGGGCCTGTATTGTCCCTTATTGGCCTTTGCAAAGTGCGGTCACATTAAATCCAATGGAACCTTATATTCAGGTTCATTTTTCACAGATTTTTTCTGAAGATTATAGCGATGCAGGTGCTTTTTTCTCCTGTGAGACCAGAGAAATTTGGAAAAACATTAATGAACAAACAATAAAATGGTTAGGATTATTTTTTGATAAAGGTCAGGCAGGGTTAGGGATTGTCAAAAAAGAGAGCTTATATCAAACATTGTTATATTATTGGATGCATGATCCGTGTATTCATAACTATCAAGAAATCAAAAGAAAAAAAATTCGATCTTTTTTATGTTTAGGGTGCCCTCTTTTGGCCTTGGATCACTGTTTGCGCCTCTATCCAAGTGACGATCATCTGCATCTGATGCAGCTTTCCTTGAAAACTTTAAAAGGATGGGCTGGTTATATCAAATATTTCTCTCAAACAACACAGCCCAAACATTCGATTGACATTGAGTATCTCGCTTTACGTTTGATTTTAATAGAATTATTTGATTTGACTTTACCGAAAGCCCCTGCAACGGTAGGAAAAGGTAGTCATGAAAATTCTGTTTGTCATTTAGGTCTATTTCAAGCGATTCAAATACAGGAACAGCTTTATCAAAACAATCTTTTTGCTCAAATACAAGCGCAAGATTGTGGCTTTAACGAGGATAGTTCTGTTGTATTGCAAGCAGTTTTTTGTATAGATGCGCGGTCTGAATCGCTAAGAAGGCGTTTGGATGCACATAAAGAATATCGCACTTTTGGATGTGCTGGTTTTTTCGCCTTACCTATCGCTGTAAAAAATAGATTTTTATCTGTACGGCCTTATTGCCCTATTATTTGTAATCCTTTGCATGTTTTAAATATTCAAGGCCAAGAATCTTTTCTGACCAAAAGTTTTGATCTTTTTAAATCAGCATATTTTAAAATGAAGTATCATCCGTTAGCATCGTTTTTTTTAGCTGATGCTCTCGGCTTTTTGTTTTTTTTATGGATGTTTTTGAAAAATTTTTTTCCTCAAACGGCCTATAATCTGCGTCAATCGGTGCAAACACAGGTCACAGATAATTTTAAAGAAATTTGTGATGAAATTCATAAACAGATTCCACAAAGCGATGCTGTCGTTTATGCTTATCATTTTTTAAAATCCATTGGCATGAACAAGAACTTTGCCCCAGTTGTCCTGTTATGTGGGCATCACTCTGTGAGTGATAATAATCCTCATGCACATCTTTTACATTGCGGAGCTTGTGCAGGACAGCATGGTTCTTTGAATGCAAAGATTATGTCTATCATTCTCAACCAAGAAAACATTAAAATTGCGCTTGCTACTCAATATAATATTTTTATTCCTTCAGAAACTCTCTTTATTCCTGCTCAACACAATACAGTCAGCCAAGCGCTGAGCTATGAAAAAATCGCAGGCCTGTCTTCATCACATCTCAAAATTCTCGAAAGATTAGATTGGTATCTCAATTCAGAACAAGAAAAAATTTATCTAGAACAATCCTTTTTAAATCAGAGAAAAGAGACTCATAAAAAAGATATGATCTCATCCTATTCTTGGTCCAATACTCGACCTGAATGGGGATTGGCGCGCAATGCTTCGTTTATTATTGGCCCTAGAGATCTGACAAAAAAAATCAATTTGCAAGCACGTTCTTTTCTGCATTCCTATGATAGGCTTAAAGATTGTGATGGGTCGTTATTAGCATCAATTTTAAGTGGGCCACTTGTTGTCGCGTACTTTATCAATATGGAATACTTTTTTTCTACACATCATCATTCAAGATTTGGATCAGGCACAAAAATTTTACATAATATTATTTCACAAATTGGAGTCATGAAGGGAAATTGTAGCGACCTATTGGTGGGACTGCCTTTAGAGTCTGTATTTATGAATGAGTCTATAGCGTATCATCAGCCACTCAGGCTTTCTGTTGTTATTGACGCCGATCTCGAAATGGTGCAAAAAATTCTGGAAAAAAATTTATATCTCAAAACTTTAGTTAAAAACGAATGGATTTTAGTTTTTTATCGCGATCTGCAAAAACACAAAATCATTCCGATTCAATTGTAATGTCATAAAATACTGAGTGTGTTTTATGAGAGTATCGTTGTCTGGGGGCTATATTCATGTTAAGCATATGCGATCTGTATCATAAAAGATCAGATTTGTAAGTATAAGGATGATTTTTTTATTGTGTTTTTCTCAGATTGGAAAAAAACTGAATATAAAAAATTCTTTTGTGAACAAAAATATCGCAACAAGAGCTAAAAAATATCCCAAACCTTTTCGCAAAAAATTTGTTTTAAGTTGAGAGCTGAGAAGCACACCCACTAAAAATCCCAGAAAAGTTGGTAGAGCGAGATATCCAAGTGCGATCCACTCTGCGCGAGTTAATACATAAAAATCTGTATAAATTCCCATCCATGAGTTGAGCATGATGATAAGAGCAGAGCTCGAAAGTGCTTCATTGATATGAAATCCTAAAAATCTCATTAAAAAAGGAACGACTAAAAATCCACCACCAGCGCCTAAGAGGCCCATCATCGATCCTAGAATGTAACCCAAAGAGATCGTGAACATATTTGTCTGAGTCGATGAGAACTGATGTGGTTTTTGTGAGTGCTCTGTTGTATGAAGCATGTGATAACTCGATCCTGCGATCATCACAAGAAGCAGTCCAATGAAAATGCGCTCTGAAGCAATTCCCCAAATGACAGAAGGTATATAAGGTTTAATTAATGATCTTGATATAAAAACACCTAATAAGGATGAGGTAACAATAATAATAGAATCATAGATTCTCAGTGTTTTTCTGCGCAGTATTGTTGCGAGAAATGCTAAAAATCCGACAAGAACAAAAGAGTATCGAATTGCTATTTCCATGGAAATATTAAAAAAGATCATAAATAGCGGAATAATTAAGATCGCACCGCCCGATCCAAACAGCCCAAAAACAAGACCAATTATAATAAAAGGAATCAAAAGACCTGGATGCATTTTTAGCGATTCCAGGGCATTTTTGCTAAGATAAGAGCCATACCGCACCATCCTGTTAGGCCTGCAAATGTTAATCCTGCTCCCACAAAAGATGCAATTAAATAATATTTTTCATCTACTATATATCCTAAGATCGTTCCACTGAGGACTAAACAGCCAGCAATACATTGGATTTGACGATTCATAGGAAGGACTGAGCAAGTGTTTTGTTCTATATGAAGCCCAGCATTTTTCCATGCGTTGATTCCGCCCTCAAGGGAATAAATATTCAATTTATCGTTTTTCTTGAGAATTTTTTCACAAGCTTGCAGACTTCTTTTCCCCGCTTGACAATAAAGTACAATCATTTTATCAGTTGGAGGAATGAGGTCTGCTTCAATTTTATCTAAAGGTAGTAAAAGTGATTTTGCAATTTTTTCGTGAGTATGTTCGAATTTTTCACGCACATCAATAATAAGCACTTCATTTTTATTAATGAGCTCGTTGAGTTTTTTCGCAGTTATTGTTTTCATGTGTTTCGATCGTTTTTGAACATTATTTTTATTATGCCGTAATTGAAAAAAAAGGTCTATTTTAAAAATTCTATTAAATACAAATCCAAAAAATTCAGCCATGATCTGACTTGAAGGTGAGTCTTATATCACGCTCTGAGACAATGTTTTCATCGAATATGGATTGTTCGTTTTGAGGTTTAATTTTTTTTGTAAAAAGCAAAAAGACATCTTGTCCAGATCGATCAGGATCACTGCACATAAAAAGTTTTTCTCTGGGTGCGCTGTGTCCTGGCCCATCTTCTTTGTTTATGTGCATCTGTGAATACGATATCAGCTTGTTTGTTTGGTCATGTGTTTTAAGTGTAATTAAGTGATGAAAAAGAGAGCATTCATTTGGGATGATACTGTCACCATTATATTCTTGTGATTGCGGAGCCAAAAACATGAAATGTGTATGTGATTGTGGCAATTGAGAAAACACCTCGCCACTGTTGGCTTCCCATCCTAAGTGCGCAATCAGTCGCTCTAAGGGAGATTGGAGACCAGCAGGTAATCTAGAAAATTTGGTTTTGATTGCTATTTCAGAAAGTTTTGCAAATGATCGTGAATTAAAGAGATAAACCGGAATATTTTTTTTGTGAAAATGGAAAGCTACGAAGGTTGCAATAGCTCCCCCGAATGATTCTCCATCAAGTAAAATTTGCTCGCCTTTAACATCCTGATCTAATAATCTTTGAACCTGACTAATGCCATCAGTGATGAGATCTTGAAAGGTATCCGGTGCTTTGGTGCTATGGCCCACCCCTCGGTAGTTAAAGCAAATGATCGTTGTATTTGAAGACACAGCATCACGCACAGCCTCTTCTACGGTGCTTTCAAAAAATCCTTTTTGGCCTTTGAATTTTATGATAAAGCCTATGGGGTTAGAAGGACTAATTTCAATTGTTGTTAAAGTGGCGCCATCGTAAGTTACGACTTCGCCAGTCGTGATATAAACGTCATATTGCTGTGATAGTTCGGCGTAATTCTGTTGTACAGTTTCTTGTAAAGGAATTGGTTTTTTTGTTAAAGCAGGAAGAAACATTTTGGCGAGGATTGTTGAAAAAACTCTTCTTTGTCTTTGTCTCGGGGGTGAATATGGGTCGGGTGCTTTATATGAGATGATTGGATTTGTTAATATCTTTTCTGAATCCTGTTGAAACATCGATGTGGCTGATAAAATGATTGTTTTTTCATCTTACAAATTTTTTTTTGTGTTTTCAAAAAAAATGAGAGCTGAATTCTATCAGTTCAAAGTTGCGTAATATTTGCATAGTCGAATCAGACACATATGTTGATGATCAAAAGCCCTCCTAAATCGTTTTATGATTTTAGAGAGGAAGACTAAGGGAGAGTTTGAAAATAGTCCATAGATTCAGATGATTTCAAATCCGCTTTATGACTTAGATTGTATTTTTGGGCGAGGAATCGGTCTTTTTTGATATGAGTGATCTTTATTCAGATTTCTGGTTGAAAATATGAGAGCAGATGACGCTCTAGAGGATATATTGTTTTGCTTAGGCCTATTCAAGAATTGATAAGGATGCATGATTATGCTTTTTCTATTTATCAGTTCTTTCAAATCATTGAGACGTACAGCTTCATGTGCAATTTCTTCTAACTTATATGGCTGATCTGCGTATTTTCGCATCATAGACAGTGTAGGATTCTTTGTTAAAGAATTCGAGGAAGTGAAGTGAATCGCAATACCTTTTTCTTGAAAATATAAAGCGACGAGTTGTAAAACAATTTTTGATAATATTCCGTTTTCTTTTCCCATAAGCAAAATCCTATTACTGTCAATTTTTTGATCTAATAACTTTTGAATCTGAGCCATGCCGTCAGTGCAGAGGTCTTGCACACTAAGATTGTTGAGCTCTTGATCGGACTTGATTTGGCTAAGACCAACTCCTCGATAGTCAAAAAGAATTACAGTGATATTTCTTTTGATAGCTGCTGTGATGAAATCAATATTTGTGTTAGCCATAGTTTGATATTCATTATTGAACATAATGAGATATATTGTTGCAGAATTCGTTTTTTTTGCGCTGATCTCCCATGTGAGTAAATTTGCACGATCGTGTGTCTCTATTGTTTCAACGCTGATGCACAGATCCTGTTTATTGATCACTGTGTTGTATCGTGTTTGGAGCTCGGTTGCATACATTGCTTGTATATTGCTTGAAACTTGTGCAAAAAAGAGCCGAGTTGCTCCCAATGATTTTATGCGTATTTCTTCTGAATAGGTCATGAGAAAATAGAGTATGGTGATAGGCGCAGACATGTAGAAGTAATCAAAAAGACGCGCATCAAGTGCTTGTTGCGCAAGTTCTTTTGTCTGCTGATCAGAGAAGAAAAAAAACATGAAACTGCAAAAAAACACACTTATGAGCATCGAGGCGCTACTCATAGGCATATCTATATTTTTCTGATATGGTTCGTTTGTTTGATATGATGATAGAAAGGATTTCTTCGATTGATTTTGAACAAAATGTCGCAAAGATTTTTTAGACATTATGGGAAAAGACAAAATTGTGCTTTTTCGATTTTATAATGATTTTTTATCTTTTCAAAAAAAAAGTGCAACTGAGTTTCTTTAGATCCAAGGCTAGGCATTTTTTTGATAGAATCAAAACGCGTCACAGTATGTCTTAATATTTTTATTTCATATATTTTTTAAATGTACTGTGAAGACTGTTTTTGGGCTCAATTATGATACCGTTTTTCTGAGTGTTTGTGGCAATTGAAGAGCGTATCGCTAACATATGATGCCCTTGTGGTTAGACTCCTGATTATCAACGATATGTATTGTTTATTCTGTGTTGAGTGAGATATTCATTGAATTTTGCAGGCGGTTTGGTATTCTGTTTTTGAAAAATGATTGGCTGGATGAGAGGTGATTCATCTTTTACTTCGTCGAAGCGCAGCAATTCAGGGAATTTTTTTTCTATTTTTTCTATCAAATCAGATCTATATTTTTCTGATTCGATTGTAATATAGTGAATATCAAAATGCGTAGCGACTATCTGAGCAACAGATTTGCCTAATAATCCATTGCTGTCAGCAATAAGTAAAATACTGTTGCTGTCTACATTCTGGGCTTTTAATCTTTGAACCTGAGCTATACCGTCAGTGCATAAGTCTTGCAGGGTAATCGACTTATGTGGATCTTTGGTGCTATCGCCTACTCCTCGATAGTCAAAAAAAACCACACCCATTTTTTTGGGGACGATTTCAGTGACCCAACTCATATCATTCGTTACCGTACAGTTGTAGTTTTCATTCAGTATAATTATATATTTTTCTGTGATGTGTTTTGTGGATTTCAGTGTCAATGTATTTAAGCGTGCAGCATCGTGAGTGGTCAATATCCACCATGTCATTTTGATACCATGTTCATTGAATAGTGGAGCATACTGTGCGTTGAGAGACTCTGGGTCGAGTCCGATTATATTTTCTTGAAAATTGATTTTTGTCGAACCGAAGGAATCTAGAGTGTGTTTTGATAGTTTTTGGTCTACAAAGTAATAAAGAGCTGTCATGGCTATTGATATGAAGCAGCTTTTTACAAGGCTAGAATAAAGATCATCTTGCATGAATTGTCTGTATAGAAAAATATAGACGAAGCTATCTATAAAAATGCTACGCATTTTTTTTTGCCTCTGTCGATTTGATTTGACGGTTTCCGGGTTTGGCGCAGTGTATCTAAATGGTATATGGTATGGATTTAATGATGAGTTTTTTAAATATTGGATATGCACAGATTCTGGTGTTAAAATTTTTATTTTTCGATTTTAACACAATTTTAGCACTTGCCTAAAGGTGTATTAAAATGCAGTGTATAAAGTCTTTTTACAAGCAAGTACTATGCTTGATTCAGATTGAGCGCTATCACTAGTCAGTCCTATACCCTTATCTCATGAGGTCCGTGTCTCGCAGACAAAACGTTAAAATCAAGAGCGCTGTGCTCAAGAGCAGGGCTTATCTGCGTCTATCAGAACCGTGTTTATCAATCGCAGATGACACTGTTTTATCTCAGACTCGTAATCAATAAGATCAATAAGCTGTTCTGATAGGAATCGCCCTTAACGCTGCTCTTGAATGGCTTGGATAGTGAAGCATCGATATTAATGTTTGAGATTATCTAAAAGCCATTCGGTAGCTTTGGGTCACGATCCTAAAAAATCGCAATATTCAACAGGATTCATGTTGTTCTGACTCTTGCTGCCAAGGTTGAGCACCATCAGTTGCGAGTCACTCAAAAAAAGGACTCTTTATCAATAATGGAATGTTATTAAAAATGCCATTCAGGAGCAGATTCTAGTCTTAATACTTCACGCATGATGATTGTATTGCGAAACTCGTTTTTAAAATGATTACTTCGTATTTTTCAAGTATAAGTATATATTTTTTAGAAAGATAGATCGTTCTGCAATGAATGTCGATTATTAAAAATATTTTCGCTTTTATTATGCATCTTGTCTAATTTAAAATGACAGTGTTTTCATCAAGAGACAGCATGGTTTGATATTTAAAAATCTTTTGTTCAGTGCATTCCTCACTTCTTGAAAACAGGTTTTTGTGTCGCACAATCTTGATCGGATGCTGATATAGGCATCGATGATCTCGTGTTTAGCAAAGAACGTTGTTCGACTTTCATGTCTTGGTTCCATCGGGATTGAACATATTGCGGCACTGGATACTGTGCATCTAATGTGGACTCTGTTTGTGATGTACTTAAACATGAATAACGCATTAACTGGATGTTTTCATCTTTCCATTTGTTTTTTTGAGAACCTAATAATCGCAGGAGTTCGATTCCTGGATTTCGTTTAGCAAATTGCAACAATTGTTCGTCAGTAGCTTTTTCAAGTAGCCTGAGTACTGCGAGATTTGTCTCAAAAAAATCGTGTGTTGTATATTGAGTTGTTTCAATGAGAGTCTGGTACTGGCCAGAACAAAAACTTTTGTAAAAATGCAAAGCGACCATATTTGTAATAAATTTTCCTAATAAACTGGTTCCTGTGGATACACTGTTCGCTGTGGCAACAAGTAGAATATTCCGACTGTTGACTTGTTGATCTCTTAATCTTTGAACCTGAGCTATACCGTCAGTACATAAGTCTTGCAGAGTAATCGGCTTATGCTGATCTGCTGTACTATGACCCACTCCTCTATAGTCAAAAAGAATCACAGTGATATTATTACTGATGGCTTTTAGGATGATATCCATGTCAGTCGTTGCCATACATCCGTATTCATCATTAAATATGATCAGATATTTTTCTGAACTTGTTGTTTTCGGTCTGATCTCGCAGGTGTGTAAGCGTGCATTATCATGCGTTATGACTTTTGTGTAATTTATTGTCATAGCATGTTTTTCTGAATATTTATGATACTGTTCTTGAAAATGATCATGATCAGTTTTTGTAAGGCTTGGTGCAATTTGCACCTGATTTTTGCCGAATGATTGTATGAATGCTTTCTCTGAGGCAGTATATAAATAAAACCATGTGGCGATAGCTGTTGTAATTACAATGCTTTTTAAAAAAAGCTCAGAAAATGGTTGCTGTACTATAGCACTGAGTGTGATCGGAATTATGAGGCCTATAAAAAATATGGCTCTTAGAATAATTCGGCTCTCTCTATCTATCGGATCTCTTTTGCTATATGGGTTGTGTGCGTGGTATGGGCGAGAAATTTTATTGTGCTCTGTGCTTTTTATAGATTGAGTAGGCATGGGTTAAGTCCGATATTCTGATTTTAGAATTGAATTTTAAAATGATTTTTTTATTTTCAATGAAAGATAGGGCTTCATAATTTCGCAATCATATTGGTTTTAAAGACTTTTTTATTCCATAAGAAAGGCATAACATTTCTCGAAATGTGTAAATTTAGTAAGAACAATATAACACTCATTTGTGAAGTCTCGTATTTTGATGAGAATGCACTTGATCTACATACTCAGATGCAGACAATGATCTTGAGGTATTCGATAATGTGTTATGTTGGCTCAAGATTGTGGGCATCGTCTGATAATGTAATGAGGTATTTTGTATTTGCGATATACCGCTGAAGGTTTGTGGATTTATTTCTATAGTGTGCAAACCCAAATTTATTCGCCACTGTATTAAGAAAATCACTTGTATCGTTATTGATTTGCAATTCTCAAAAAACCAAAAGTTCAGAAACGGTGGATGTGAGGAGAGCAACCTGGATACCGCAGGATTGTGTTCAAAAAAATCGCAAGGAACATATTCCGCCCATTGTATGGGAATATGTTGTGCTCGAAAGTTCAAAGAGACGAGCATTGCAACAATGCTTCCTAAGGTGCCTGCATTTTTTGCGACAAGTAAAATATTTCGACTCTCAATATTTTGATCTAATAATCTTTGTACCTGAGCCATGCCATCAGTGCAAAGATTGGCAAGAACGTGAGGTGTTTTTCGATAATCAAAAACAATTACAGTGATCTTTTTATTGATCGCATCTTTGAAAAAATTCATATCAAGATTTTCGATCGATTCAGATTCTCCGTTAAAGAGTATGATGTATTTTTCTGCAGATTGTGCAGGTCTTATTACCAATGTCTCTAAGTCTGCATTATCAGGAGTCAGCACGGTCCCTAAACTGCTGTTCACATGATTTTTTTCATAAATTTTTTGCAAACAAGATATGATATGCATGTGATAATGCTGAGATATATTTTTTTTAATACGTGGAGATTCTAATAATCCTATAAATGCTAAAAACAGAGTATGCATCGTATAGAGACCGCTGGTGATGAGGAAAGAAGCTTTTAGGCACTCAAGAATGATAAATAGCTCGTCAATCTTCCAAGTCAGTGAGTGTTGCATGATATGCTGGTATAGCAAAACAAGCACACAATTGACGCTATAAATGCGAATGAATATGAAAAAATCATCTATATTCCGATAGCGTTCGGGTGCATGGTATTCAAATGTATCACAATTTTCCGAAGAATTTATATGCATTGAATTTTGATTTTCAAGATTTTCATGTTTCGTATGGTAAAAATATTACAGCACAAGTTGCAACCGAAAATTGCAACTTACTTCGCCGATCATTTATTTGAAAAATATTTGTACATGACAAACTGAAAACAGATAGTTATTAAAAACTTCTGATTTTTCTTGAGACTTTGATGGTCCAAAGTACCTATGTTGTCAAAAATCACAGTCTTTTTCGGTGAGATTTATATTTTATCGATAGGAATTTTAATATATCTTACATTATTCTCTTCTGGTGCGCCAAAGGTGCCTGCTCTTAAATTTGCTTGTATAGACGGCAGTAATAATTTTGGTACAGCTTTGTTTTCATCACGTTGATTGCGCATAGCGATATATTCTTCTTTAGATATACCATCATGGATGAGTATATTCTTTTTCTTTTGGTCGCCAACAGTTGAAATCCATTCAACATTTCGTCCCTCAGGAGGGTAATCATGACACATAAAGATGCGAGTTTCATCTGGCAGACTGAGGATTTTTTTGACAGATTCATATAAGCGCGCAGCACTTCCTCCTGGAAAATCAGTTCGTGCTGTTCCGATATCTGGCATAAAAATGGTATCGCCTACAAAAATTGCATCGTCAATAAGGTAACTGAAACACGCTGGGGTATGACCAGGGGTATGCATGACTTTTACCGGGACAGTTCCAATTTTAAAAATCTCACCGTCTTCAAAGAGGTGATCGAATTGAGAAGCATCAAGTTGAGTATCGCGATGGGTATTAAAAATTGGAACCCATAACGCAAGAACATCTTTTATTTTACCCCCAATCCCGATTTTACCGCCGGTTTTTTCCTTTAAATAATGTGAAGCTGTAATGTGATCTGCATGGATATGCGTATCTAAAATCCATTCAACAGAGAGTGCGTTCTCATTGAGATAAGCAATGATACAATCGGCCGATTTCGTTGTAGTTCTTCCGGAATATTGATCATAATTAAGCACAGAATCAATAATAGCGCATTTTTGTGTTTTTGTGTCGCTGACCACATGTGTGCAAGTCGCAGTCTCCTGGTCAAAGAATGTTTTAATCTGAATGGACATAAGTCATTTGCCTTTTTATAATATAAAATACCTCTTAAAGATTATACTTTAACAATTAAGATAAAATATCCAAAATTTGTATATCTTTGCTTTGAAGAAATTTTTCCATATACAGTCTTGTGATAATAAAAAAGTTTTGCTTTAAATATTTTTATAAACCCACGTGATGAAAGCATCTCCTAATGTATTGAGTTGTGTAGCATTTTTCGCCACGGGTGGATGTGGGGTATGTGATAATTTAAAGATTGTTTCATTATGAATTCATCTAACACAGCAAATCCAAACGTAGCTGTTTTTTTGAATTTTTTATTTTAATCCAAGCAGTTGCATGATGTTTTTAAATAAGATTTTCCGCGAGACATTGCTTTTGCATAGTGGTTTTATTATTTTAATGATGTGCCGATCTTTGCGATTTAATAAATGAGGATTGTATTCAAAATGCACCCCTGAGAGTAAGACCTTACCTTTAGCATGATGAATCAGAATAATAGCGGGTAAGTGATTGGCATAAGTTCCAATAATTTGCGTATTTGGATATTTGCTGGCGTTTTCAAAAAATCCACCTCCATTATAAAATAATAGAGTTTTTTTTATATGCAGAGAGTTTGTATATATCATTGCTGCTCTGCTGCCACTTGGTATGTCATATTGATATGGAGCCAAAACAGGTCCAATCGCTTTGCCGGGAAAGAACCTTAATTCTCTTTTTCCAATGACTTCTAATGGACCATGTTTATCAAATTCTACATATGAAGATCCATAATATGATCCGGCACAAATTCCTAGAAAAGATCCGCCGTTTGTGACGTATTCCTGAATAAATTGATTTCCTTTTCCTTGCAGTTTTTGGAGGTAAGGCAAATCAGCGCCACCAGGCATAATAAATAAACTTGCATGAGGTATCCAGGAGCCAGTTCTGACTTGTTGGGCATTAATTGTTTTTATAAGATATTTTTTTCTTAATCTTTGCAGTGATGAGATCGTGTGCACGATGGACTCATGGCTCACTCCCTTATCTTGATACACATATATTGTATTTCTTTTATTGGATCTATGGTGTAATTTTTTGTAGGTTACAAGCTTGATTTTTGAGCACTTCCGTGTTCCACCGCCAATAAGCACTTTCTGAGTCCCTTTTTTAGTAATAAGAAGTTTTTTCATAGGCTGATTCTATCTGTGGTCTCATGTCCAGAAGGTGAACACATGTGTCATGATTGAATGATCAAAATCGTATTCTTTCAAATCTGCAAAGAAAAGCTTGCGTTGATCACGGATAATATCATCATCTGTCATGAAAATTCACCTAAGTCAATAAAATCAAAATTGATTATTGAGATGAAAGTGATCGTTTTTAAGCAACAGATTAGATAGGGACTCTAGGAAGAAATTCAGAAAATTGCTAAACAAGCTAACAGTTGTAATCGAGTCTCTATCAGGTCCAACATGTGGAGTTTGGTGATTGCTTACGCGATTTTGATCGGATCGTTTTCTTTGTATATCAGAGCGTTGCACTGAGCTCATCGGGCTTGAAGTATTAAGACCGTGATCGGCTTCTGAATGGCCTTTTTAATCACATTCCAGTTTTATGGGGAACATGACAGCGCTCTATTTCAGATGTGCTTCACTGTATCACCTGTCTAGACAAAAACCCAATCATCTTGAGGTGAATGAGCTGACAGTTTTTGTTCGTAAATCTCGAATGTTTCTCATTGAGTATTGTAAGGTTGTGGCCCAAATTCACTGAATGGCTTTCAGATTGTCTCAGCAGTCCGTCAGCCAAGCGTGATTAGGGTCATGTTCTCGATGAGCAAAGAAAGGTGTTTTCTATTTTGACATTTTTGAGTCATTATCAATTCCTAAGAGCATTTTTTGTATCGAATTTAAGAGAGCTGAGGGGGTAAAACACATTTTTCAGATTTCTTATTCTTTTATACAAGAGTTTTTTGAAATTTGGTCTATAAATTTTAAGCATTACATCCTGTACGCGCGATATCGCACATGAGACCTGAGGGTAGAGATATGTCGTTTTTGTTTAATGCAAAGATCGAGGGAGAAGCGGTATAATGCGATCAATCCTTAGCTTCCAGTGCGAGACAGGGATACAACAAGATCAGATTGCAATCTAAATGAATCGGTGCTGTATGTCGCTGAAAATGTTTATAAATAGCATTTTTTTGAAAATTTTATGATTTTTCACCACTTAAGTGTTTTTAGTGCAGTCTGTTGGAGCATTTATTTGTTGCTTTTCAGCCGAAAAAATTGATTTCAATGCAGTCACATGATTGAGATAGGACCTAAAGAATATTAAAGCACAAACCAGTTCAATAAGATTCGCTCTTTTAATGTATAATATTTTAAATCCGATGATGTGATATCAAGTTATTGAAGTTGTTTTAGAGGCAAAAATCACTGCATTTGCATAATAATGATATTGCGTGACCAGTCATTTTCAATCGCATGCTTGAGATAAAACATGGTGGTTCGCTGCATCGATATTCGAACAATAAAATTCATGTTATGGGGCAAGGTCAATGATATCAGTACCTCATGTACAAATTGGCTATCTTGATATTTTTTGTTAAATTTACGCATATATTTTAAAGCAAACGGTGAGAAGCAGATCATTCCTGCAAATGAGAATACTCGATCTTTCAAGATGCACTTTCTCATTATCGTATCCCGATTAGGGATATTTCCCCTCGTATCCGTTCTTTTAAGTGAATGCAATATCCCTCTCAAGTGAGACGATCTGTCATTTTATGGATAGCTCATCACCTATCTAGAATTTTTTCTAAAGAGGTAAAATCAAAATCTGCGATTATGCAAATTGAGGTATCCCAACTAAACCCAATATTTAATAGATTAAACGAAATGGCACTATAGGATTTTTAAATCATTTTATTTGATTTTTATTTTAAAAAAGACAGAGCAGTGATTTTTGAGCTTTATTTTAAGAGAGTTTCATATCTTTGCTACTATCTGCGGTTTGATTTTGTGTGGCATATAATAAAACCAAATAACCCACTATTGCTGATAAAGTAGATCCAGCTATTACGCCAAGCCTCATGACATTTTGATATTCAATTTCAGAAAAGGATAATGCCCCTATAAAAAGACTCATTGTAAAACCAATACCTGTGATGATAGCCATCCCATACCATTGAAAGAAGCTCGTTTGATTTGGTAAACAACAGAGTTTTATCCTTATGGCAACATAGGAAAACAACATAACCCCTGCTTGTTTACCTAAAAACAACCCTAGAGCAATACCTGCGGCAACAGGATGCGATATCGATGTTAAGGAGAGATCCTTTAAAGGGATGCCCACATTGAAAAAAGCAAAAGTCGGTAAAATAAAAAATGTTACCCAAGGATGAAGCTGATGTTCTAACTTTTTCAAAGGAGAGGTTTGGTTTGAGTGATTCTTCAAAGGAATAAAAAAGCCCAGCAAGAGACCAGCAACCGTTGCATGGATGCCGGATTTTAAAACACAGACCCACAGGATCAGCCCTATAATCATATAGGGTGTGATTTTATTGATGTTATTATAATTGAATAAAGCCAATATCAAAATGGGCACGATACTTGTGATTCCCCAAAAGATAGAGATTTCATTCGTGTAAAAGGCAGCAATGATGAGAATGGCGGCGATATCATCAAATATCGCCAGAGATAGCAAGCAAATTTTAAGCGCTTTTGGGACTCTGTTGCCCAGTAGCGCTAAAATACCCATTGCAAAAGCAATATCGGTCGCAGCTGGGATAGCCCATCCCTTTAAGGTTTCTGGATTATCATAGGTAAAGCTTGCATATATCAGTGTTGGCACAATTAAACCGCCTAATGCAGAAATGCCTGGAAGTATAACGTTTTTGAGGTGTTTGAGATGCCCTTCTTTGAATTCTCGTTTGAGCTCTAAGCCGATCATTAAAAAGAAAAACGCCATTAAAAAATCATTGACCCATACAACAAGTGTTTTACTCAACTCAAGCCCTAGAAGATTAAAACTTAAAGAAAAGCCGATTAACGCATCATAATACCCTTGCAAAGCAGTGTTCTTGAATACAATTGCCAATACAGCCGCTAAGCCAAGAACAACACCTGCACTAGCTTCTAATTTCAAAAATTCCTTAACCAATTTCATATGATCCTCTCAAAAACAAATTGACATCTCTGCGTAACCCTCAGCCCTTTGGGGACCATCATGATGTCAAAGCCAAAGTCTTTATACACATCCAGATGAATCTGCTCGAAAACCAAAGCATCTTCATAAGAAATTTTTCTGGCTGAGGTCAGCTCTATAAACCCTAGATTTTCAAAAAAGAATATCCGGTTCTGATAAACGCCGTTTTTGATGCAACGATCAATTTCATCAAGCAATACAGGTGAAGGCGTAAATTCTATACCTTTCCAATGGGCCAAATATTTACCAAGGGCATAGGTGCAAAAAGGTGCGCGGTCGTAAAATTGCAGAGCTTCTGTGGCATCCATCTGCCGCTTTTTTTGCATATGCGTAATTTGATCTACAAAATCAGGCTCTTCCCATGGCTTTTCCATGCCCTTAGCTTGCTATATGCTAATGAAATTGGTTGCGGCTTCATAAATAACAGTATAGCCGAATTTTTCTAGCTCGTTTATACAAGAGGTTTTTCCGCTGCCTGGAGTGCCAGTGAAGATGAAGCGTCTTGCTTGTTTGAAACGACTCATAAGCCAACCTCTCTTTTCAATTTCTTCGTAAACCACAGCACCAAGTCAGCATCAAGCGGATAGCTGCTACCTGGAATCGTGGGTTCATAATTATAAGTAATGCCTTTAAATATTCTTCGAAAAGCGATGCTGATTTATTCCAGCCGATTTGATTAAAGGCGTCAGAAATAAGTGGGATATGATCTGATGATAGTAAGTCACAAGTTACAAACATTTCTCCATAAGGAAATTTGTGAGTTCCATACCACGAACCTGCACTGTTTGTTGCTTTATCACTTGAAATGCTTTGCTTTCAAAAAATGGTCTGGCAGTAATGCTGACTTCTGCATAAATGCGCGGCAATAATTTTTCTCTCGCTTCGATTTCGATTTCACGCATAAGGGCCGTGCCAACTCCAGCACCTTGAAATTCATGATGGACATAAAAGCAATCGATATGGCCATTTGGCTCAAATTCTGCAAAGCCAACTATTGTACCATCTATTGTTGCAACAAAAGGATTTAGCTTTGAACATTTTTCTTGCCAAGCATCATAGTTATTATAGTATGGAGCCCATGCATTAAGCTGCTCTTTAGTGTAATCTTTGGCATTGACTGTATGTATAGTGTTGTAATAAATACTAGCAATATGTTTGGCATCACCATCTTGATAGCGACGCACTTGAACCTTTCTTCTTTCATTCATTTTGCTTAACTCTGCTAAGGTATGATTTATAACTCTTTCCTGTTTTTTGCGGTGTCCTTCCCATCTGCAATTGCGAAATCGATTTCCAATGCCACATGATCAGGTATTTCTTCGTGTAAAACCTGAAAATTTTTAACATCAACGCTAGATGAAGGCTTTTTCAGTGCGTAACTTGAAATACATGTGCAAATTTGCGAGGAATACTCGGATCATCAATTTGTATAACAGCTTGTTGCACAAAGACCTTGGGGTTATACTGTGACTATAATGTCTTTTACAGCATATGAAGATGATAGCATGTTTTACATCGATAAAACAAAAATTCATGGTAAAAATTATGACTAAAAAAGCGATATTGATTGGGCACAAGATAAAGGCTGAGAGAGGATATATCGAAGTTGGGGCATTGCCCTTACCAAGTGGTTCTGGTACTTTCTCTTTTCCTATCAAGGTTTATCGTAACCGTCCTTGCTTAGATAATGAACCTTATGTTCCCAATATAGAATTCAACGATGTTGCGAATACGCCTGCCTTGAAAAGTTTGATATTAGAACAATTTAAAAGGGGGAGTTATGATCCCAACCATTGATCTTGCGCGCAAACTCATAGAGGAGCAATTTCCTCAATACGCTAGCTTAACTATCGTTGATGTTGAGAAACAAGGGCATGATAACCGCACCTATAGACTTGGTGAGCATATGCTCATTCGTATGCCAACAGCCGCAGATTACGCTTTAAAAGTTCCAAAAGAGCAAGAGCTGCTGCCACAATTAGCAAAACGTTTAAGCGTTAGTATCCCAGCTCCGATTAAAATGGGAAAGCCATCAGAAAATTATCCTTATCCATTTTCTATATACAAATGGTTGCCTGGAAAGAGTATCAATCTGCTAACATTAACAGCTCAAGAAAAGGAACAACTTGCTTTTGATCTCGCCAAGTTTTTAAAAGAGCTGCAGGCAATGAACGATGTTGAAGGACCTGAGCCTGGTCAACACAACTGGTGGCGAGGCGACCACGTCAGCGTTTACGATAAAGGAGCCAGGGAGCAAATTGCAGAGCTAGCTGAGATTATAGATGTAACCCAAGCATTAGCTTTATGGAACCATGCTTGTGCGACAAGATGGGACAAAACACCAGTATGGATTCATGGAGATTTTGCGATTGGTAATATACTAATGGGTGGCGGTAGATTATCCGCAGTCATTGACTTTGGTGGCGCTGCCGTTGGTGATCCTGCATGTGACTTAGTAATTGCCTGGACGTATTTATCCGGCAAAGCGCGTGAGATATTTATTTCTGAAATGGATATGGATGCTGATACATGGCTTCGTGCACGTGCCTGGGCACTTTGGAAAGCAACATTTGAACTATGCCAGATAGCAGATAAACGCAGACCCGATGCTTTGTTCCAAAAACGAATTATTGATGAGGTTATGATATGAAAATTGAGAGAAACCATGAGCGATCAATCCCTCAAGAATTTCTATAATCAGGCCGTTGTCGAGGACATCGCCACTCGTATTGCTGCAACCTATAAGCCGTTTAAGCGTGATGTTTTCGTCGCAGAAATCATGCGTCAATTGCTATCGTTGGAACTTAAAGCTCGTGCTCTTTGTATATCTGCAGCACTACGTAAATATTTACCGCAGGATTACGCCCAAGCGATCGAAATTTTGGTACAGAGTATGGGCAATGATGATGGGAGTGTTGCTGTCGAAGGTATGGGTGGATTTCGATATCTACCATTTCTGAATTTTGTGGAAAAATATGGCTTGGATGATCCTGAATTATCGATAAAAACACTCCAGCAGATGACTAAATATTTCAGCGCTGAATTTGCTATCCGTCCTTATTTGATTTTGCATCGTGATCTTACGGTTGCTGCTGTAAATCAATGGTCAAAAGATCAAGACTGGCGTCTTCGGCGCCTTGCTTCAGAAGGAATGCGTCCCCGATTGCCGTGGGGATTGCGTTTGAAAGAATTGGTGGTTGATCCAGCGCCTATACTGCCTATTTTGGACAGACTTTTTAATGATCCGCATCCCGTAGTCAGGCGTTCGGTAGCTAATAGCCTTAATGATATTTCTAAAGATCATCCGCGACTAGCAGTGCAAATCGCCACACGCTGGCTGCAAGAAAATGATACAGAAGAAGTGCGGCAAACAGTAAGCCATGGTCTACGCACACTGCGCAAGAAAGGAGATAAAGAGACTTCAGATTTGCTGGGCATCGCACATGGTGTGAATGTAAAAATGATAGCGTTCGCGCTAGAAAAAGAGAGCATTACAGTGGGAGAAACTATTGGTTTTAACCTGACGCTGGTTTCTGAACAGGAACAATCTATCCGTTTGGTGGTGCATTACGCCGTGCATCACAAAAAGAAAAATGGAACAATAGTTCCAAAGATATTTAAACTGGCTGAGCGTGATATAAAATCAGGCGAGCAAATCACACTCTCTGGAAAGCACTCCTTCAAAGAAATCACCACAAGACGCTATTACCCAGGTGAGCATCAGATTGAGATGATTGTGGCTGGTATATCTTGTGGTAAAAAGCGATTTATATTGCATGCTGCAGAAACAATCTTCAGGGCCGACTAAACAAGAGGAGTTTATCGTTTATGAATGTAGGAAATAAAAATTACCTCTCTTTAATGATCTGGATCGTTGCCCTGATCACAGTTGGCGGAGTTATTGGGTCTTTGACTCAGCCAGAGATGAGCACTTGGTATAGCACCTTAGATCTCTCCACCTTGACACCGCCAAATTATGTATTTCCTGTTGCATGGACGACCTTATATGGTGTTATCGGTGCTTGTGGTTGGCTTATTTGGCGCTCTCAATCACGTCCTAAGCTCGGTATTATCAAAATGTTATATGTGGCTCAGCTCATCTTAAACTGGAGCTGGACTCCTTTGTTTTTCCATTACCACTTAACTGAACTTTCCTTGCTCGTTTTGATTGCTATGGATCTTATGGTAGGCACTCTCATTTGGTTAGCTTACCAAAAAATGAGATCTGTATCGCTGCTGATGATTCCTTATCTGTTATGGATTGTATTTGCAACTTACTTGAACTTTTACATATGGCAGTATAACTAAATGAAGTGACAATAAACCTTTTAGGCAATCTTTTGTTCTTAGCCACATCGTCAATCATAGTAATAATTTTTTGTCCCAATGCCGTGTTTTCGGTATTGTGCATTGCACCAGAGTACATCAATCGACAGCGTATCACTGTGTTCACAAATCAAAGCTCCACCTATGATCTGATCACCATCTTTTGCAAATACGCTGAAATGTGATGATTTTTCTTTTATGATCTTGGCATTGAAATCAACTATCCCATTACGGATGACTTTATCATCAGAAGTATCAGGGGTATTTTCAATAGAGTATTGTATGTTGCTCATTTATGTTCCTGGTTGAAATATTTATCAGCTGTGAGTCTATATAAAATATGTTGTGACAATCGATGATCAGCAGCTAATTTAGGGTGTGCAAAATCGCCATTTAAATCACGTTTTAATCCAATTTTTTCCATGACTCGAATAGAGCGAATATTAGCCGGGACCGTGAAAGAAACGATTTCTTTTAGGACACACTGTTTAAAGCCATATTCCAAAGAAGCTTTAGCCCCTTCGGTAGCAAAGCCTTTACCTCAATATTGCGATCCTAAGCGCCAACCAACTTCCACTGTAGGTGTAAAATGGGATTTCCAATCGGTATCATTGAGACCGATAAAGCCTATCAATTCATAGGTTTCTTTCAAGCAGGCAGCCCATAAAGTGTAACAATGTTTGTCGCCATGACTGTTCACCGCAGGTATAAAATCATTGACCTGTTCCATGGTTAATGGGCCACGTAAAAACTCAATCACTTTTGGGTCTTGGTTAATTTGAAAATAGGCGTCTGCATCTTCTTTTTTCCAGGTTCTTAAAATAAGCCTTTCTGTTTCAATAATGGTGGTCATGTTGTCTCCGATGAGCTTGTTCTCAGTAATTTTTCTACTTGTCTTGCAGGATATGGGGTTGATTTGCTTTCTTTCTGAAGCTTTTGAAAAAATTCATCCATGAGCAATGCAATGGGAGCGTATCGATTGATAATCGTATTAATTACAGGCGGAGCTTTACTGAGTGCACCGGTAAGATATTCACGCAGGCGAATTTCGAAGTGATCCTTACCAAAAAGTGATGTGATAATACAATGAAGCAGGTTTACAGCCGCGCAAGCCTGATCATAAGACTGATGCTGTTTTAAAAATTCTGTTTCTGCTGGGGTTAAATCAAATTTTGATGACAACGCCAGCCCAAAATCGCTTAAATAAAGCTGCTTACCGTCTGTGAGTATATTTTCAAAGTGTGCATCAAAATGCATTAAGCCAGATGCATTCATATGCTTGTTTGTGTCTTTGAGCTGTTCGTCTACAAAGGCAACCGCTGCTTCAGCGCTATCATCACCTTTAGCAATTTGAGCGCTCAGCCACTCATGTAAATTCTGTGGGACATATTCAAGAAATAAAGCGATATGCGCTGATGCATTATTGAGGTCGAGGACGCGCTTACGAATGACGTCAGAATTTTCCCAGTATTGGCAGTATTTTTCGATGTCACCCCAATAGTTGATATTGATATCGCCTGGGTGACTTGGCAAAATGCGCCAGTGGTACATGATGGGGAAATTGGCGCATTCACCTGTGATCACCCAATTGGTGGTCATGAGATGCGTCGCTAGCTCACGCCATGCACCAAAGCCAGCAGAGCCACACCATATTGGTAGCTAAGTGGTAGATTAAAAAGATTCTCAGTGGACATAACATGTTGAGGCAGTTGCTCAAGATCAGTCAGCGGCACTTTTTTAACAAATACGGGGGTATCGTCAATAGCAATTAAGGCTGACTTGCCACCGATGCCTTCATGCATGGGCTTGCTATCTGCCAAGATCTGTTTTAGCTTCTCATTGCTCAGGCACGCTAGGCTTGTTGAGATTTGGCTATACAGTTTAATTCTTTGCATTATGGCAGCCTGCTAATGACGTTATCTACAACGAATTGATAAGATTCTTCAAAACTCCAATTCAATTCTATAGGTAATAATGAGCTCATATCGGACTGAAAATCTGGGTGATTCTTCTTCAATGCCAAATTCTTTAAAAAATCTTCCCCTCGAATATGAGTGTTGTCGTTGGCACAATATTTAGAATAAATTTCAAAAACTCTGTCTAGGTCAATCAATTTTTGCTTTGTTACATACCATACATCAAATAAATCTCGACCTTTTCGGCGCTGATATAGAGCACGTAGCTTAGTTGCCATCAGTTCATCAATTTCATAAGTGATAATATCAGCAGAGCCATTAAACCATTCAGATTGCACATCAAATTTTTCTACACGCAAAGGCAATACTTGAAAATGCTCAGTCGTATTGATTTCAATTTTTAATTTGGTGGGTACTTTATTAATGGACTCATATTTATAAATCAACTTCGCACTACGCTCGGTAATTTTCCATTTTGGATCACCCAGCCATGGCTTTAGCAATACTCTAATTGCGTCAATGGTTTTTCCAATAGGCTCTGGTCTTTTTTGTACAAAGTCAATATCCTCACTGTACCTTGCTGGGGGTTTTAAAAATAATTTATTAAGCGCAGTGCCTCCGCGAAATACAAGTGCATCTTTTATGTAAGGCTCATTGTATAAATCAACTAAAGCTCTACTGATCACTAAATCTTGCTCTATTTGCGGAAGTGTCCGCCATTTAACAGAGCTTTGCCATTGTTCAATAAAATTTTCTGGGATCATAAATCACTCTCAAAGTCGGTATTTTCAATAATTTTCCATTTCTTACATCTCGGATAACCAACCCTTGATATATTAGAAGCTAATGGGGTGTAGGGTTTGATGCGAGACGATACATATTCTGTAAGCGCATCAATTGTAGTTTTCTTTGTATCATCATCCATCACATCTATTTTCTCTATAATGTAGCCTAGACGTTGCAATTGATAAGGTTCACCCATGTTTTCAGCAAGCTCTATAAGCTTGTGAACATCAAGGCTTTCTATGAGCTCAGATAAGACGGTCGCGATATTATTCATGCCTCCTGCATGCTTTGGAAATTTCAGTAAATCAATCGCAATCAATTCTGGTGTTGCAACTTTTAAATAACCAGTACTCACAACAAAATCCTTAATAGGTAAATCAGTCAAAGATTTTTTATGGATCAGCTTTATATGAACCTGACCAAATTTTAATGAGTGCTTAATTCGTCTATTAGTGACAACTTGAAAAACCATAGGCTTTTGGTGTGAAGCGCCATAATATCCTGCTGCGCTAAGTAGCGCGACATAGTACTCCGCATCAAGGTGTTTCATCATGATGGGAATTAATTCCTCAGCTGGAATAGAACCATATGATTTGTGCTCAGGAGGTACTATAACGTATAGTCCATTAACTGGACTAATAAGCTTCCCATCTCTTTTTAGTCGAGACAAACCCGCTCTTGCAGCACCATAAGAAAGGTTAAGAGTCTGCATGATCTCTTGAGAAGTGAAATATCTCTTTCCGCCGGATCGTAATTTTTCAAGATACTCAATAAACATAGCATGCCCTAATAGTGATATATTTCGTCACATATAGGACATGCTATATCTTAAATCCAATAAAGTCAAGCCGAATTGAGCTTGCCGTGTCCTAATAGTGATGATTTTTGTAACTATTAGGACATGTCATTGCTGATCAGGATGCGTCGGTTAAATGAACAGCATTAACATGTCCTTTAGGTTACGAATTTCGTCACTTTAAGGACATGACATCCATTATTTACTATGAAAATTTCACTGATTAAAAAACCTCAGCGACTCTGTAAGTCCAGGCTTTGTGGTGTCCTACAGGAGCAAAATCGAATATTATTCAAGAGGAACCATCATGAGCAACATAAAACGCATTTTTATCATTGGTCATTCAGGTGCAGGAAAAGGTGTCCTCGCCCAAGCAGTGGCTAAAAAGCTTGGTTGGAAGGTTATCAATGCAGACGTTCTTGGGTGTGCAGCTCACATTGGGCGCATTCCGTCTGAAGTCTTAGGCACAGAAGGCGAGCGCGCTTTTAATCGTTGCCTGACAGAAATTTTGTCCTATCAGATCGCCAAAGAAAACATAGTGGTTACTACAGATGAAAGCATCATCTGTGATGAAAAAGCACGTGAGTTACTGAAAGCAGAATTCACCATTCACCTAAAAGTGAGCGTGCCTGTGCAATTAGAACGTATTGCGGAAGGTGATTATCGCCCCTTACTACCGGTGGATAATTTTTCTGCCCTTATCGATAAGCTCCATGATCAACGAGACGGCTTATACGAACAAGTGGCCAGTTTTTCGCTGAGCTCTGACGATGGTGATATAGAAGGACATGCAGCAAGTATCGTTAAGGCCATGACAAAGTAGGCGATTTGATTATTATCGAAAACAGCGAAAATCGATAATAGCACCCATTTTTATCACCACTTCTGATAATACTGGTAACATTATCAACGAAATCTGCTAGAATCCTGGTCGGTGAAGTTGACATTCCCCACCCAGTTTGGAGGTGGTTATTTTGAAGAATGCCAACCTCCGCCATGTTTTTGAGAAATAACTTTTTTCTCATGTCTTTTTGTGTTAGCCGTAGCGCCGCTCAAAAACCCAGTATTTTCTGAACTTTTCAGCGTGTTAGGTGTGATTTTACATTTGCGCTTCTCTTTCTCCTATTTGCGCATTTTAACCACGAAATCTCCCTTTTTGCTCTATCGATCGAAGATACATGCGGTAACAAAGAAAGTGCCTAGCCTCGGCTTCTTCTGTGCTAGCTAAAGTAGCTCTCAAAACTCCAGCATATGTGAATTTTTCAGGTCGTATATCATTTGAAATGGAGGAGATTAGTTTACCGTAACCTAACCAACTCCAAACTGGGGTGGTATAGTTATGTTTTCGGTCTATGTGGCGATTATAGAGGCGTACAGGGAGAGTGTCAAATGAACGCTTTTGGATTCTCTGCAAAAGATTATGGAGCACAATCGGCATGTCCCTAAAATTACACTATCTGTAACTTTGAGGACATGATAAACCATCATACGCATTTTATTGGCACGTTATGCTTGTCTTATGCGCTATTTATCGGCATAATAAATAATGCGAGAGAAACTGATATTGAGCTTAGATCGTGCCGACAAACTTTAACCCCATGTATAATATAACCACTAGCATTGCCAAAAGTCTTATGAGAATTGAAGCTGCGAAGGAAAAGGTCGCGTTACTGCCCGTCAATCCTACAGTTCTCGCCTCGTTGCGTGAGACGGCAAAGCTATATACTACGCATTATTCGACGATGATGGAAGGCAATCAGCTTAAGCCCGATGAAATCAAAGAGGTCATTGAGCTTCAAGGTCATTTTCCGGGCAGAGAGCGTGATGAGCATGAAGTAAAGGGCTATTATGCTGCTCTTGCTCAGCTTGAACAATATGCCTCACAAAACCATCCCGTTACCGAAAAAATCATTCAAACTTTGCATGCTCTGGTGATGAGCGATGGAAGGACGCGCATTAAACCAACACCTTACCGAGATGGACAAAATGTTATCAAGGATAGCGGCACAGGAACGATCGTCTATATGCCGCCAGAAGCAAAAGATGTACCTGGGCTTATGCGCAATTTACTGTCATGGATCAAAGAAAATGAAGAGATACCATGCCCTATTGTCGCTGGCATTGCTCATTATCAGTTTGCAACAATTCACCCCTATTATGACGGTAATGGACGAACAAGCCGGTTACTGACGAACCTAATCTTGCACCTGGGTGGGTATGATTTAAAAGGCTTGTATTCTCTTGAGGAATATTATGTTAAAAACTTATTCGGATATTATCGTGCTATCAGCATTGGCCCCTCTCACAATTATTATTTTGGAAGGGCGGAAAGCGATATAACCCCTTGGGTGGAATATTTTATTGAAGGGATGGCGTTTGCATTTGAAAAAGTTGTAGCCCAGATGATGGCAAGTAATGAGAAAGGGGAAAAAGATCATTCGCAAGTTTTGCGTACCTTAGATCCGAAACAACGCAAAGCCTTGGAATTATTTAAAGGATATGATGTTGTTACAGCTAAGCAAATAGGCGATCTATTTGGCTTCCAACCTAGAACGAATGCTGCGCTTTGCAAAAAGTGGGTTGAAGGTGGTTTTTTAGAAATAGTAGATGCCTCTAACAAAGCCAGAAAATATAAGCTGGCAGAGCCTTACGATGTTATTGTGAAGGAGAATCTATGAATATCTTTCAATCTAACATCATCAGTATTTACGGAGAAAAAGGCAAAATCTGAATAAATGAACTGCCTCAGCTTGTCTCAGAAATATCTTCAAAGCATGGACTGCGCGATTTAAAAGAAGTCGCTAATCTTGCCTACAACTATGTGCTATTAGGCTTACAGGGCGATAACCATATTATCCTAAAAGCTAGTCTTGATAGTGAAGGTTTAGCTTGAGAAGCGTGTGCGCTCAGGTGCTTTGAAGGCGGTGGTGCGGCGAAGGTATTGGCCGAATATGAGGGTGTGTTGCTTTTGGAAAGAGCTATGCCCGACTCATCTCTCAAAAATTATTTCCAAAACAGGGAGCCGGAATCTATCGAAACTGTATGTTATGAAAAAGCTACATCAGGCAAATATTTCTGCAGCCTACAACTTACCTCACATCAAAGATTGGCTTAGGGCTTTGGACAAGGACTGGTCCATTCCCGATGAATATCTTCAAAAAGCAAAAAGCTTCGGGAACAGCTGCTACAAACTTCTGAGGCAGACGTTTTGCTCCATGGAGATCTGCATCACGATAACATTTTGCAAAATGGTAATTATTGGGTGGTGATTGATCCTAAAGGGCTGATTGGCGAACCAGCATATGAAGTTTCCTCTTTTATCAGAAATTCAATCCCGGAATTACTGAATCACGCTGATGCGCCAAATATTATTCATAACCGTGTCACTCGTTTTGCTGCTGCCCTCGAATTGCCGGAACGCCGAATCATTTTTATCGATTTGCAAATGAACAAACTTATTATCATATTGGCTGCAGATTTCTTTTGCTATTGTTGTTTTTCCTGCGCAAGATGGGTCATTGATTATAATTACTTTACTCATCCTCATCCCCTAAATCTTTTGCAAGCTCAGCCTCTAACTCTTCAATAGTTGGAAGTGCAGTTTGGAGGTTTTCCGGCAGCGCATCCTGCAGTCTATACTCAGCAAGTCCTATCGGCTTTGTCATATCACGCAAGGCATATTCAGCGACTACGCCAACTTTAGAACGGCATAAAATAAGGCCAATTGAAGGGTTATCACTTGGCTGACGTAGCAGATCATCATCAACAGCAGATAGATAAAAATTCATTTTCTCTGCATATTCGGGCTTAAATTTTCCTGATTTTAACTCAATCACCACAAAGCATCGTGGCTTGATATGGTAAAATAATAGATCGATGTAGAAATCTTGATCTTCAATTTTATGATAAGTATAGTAATTTCAAATGCTAATAAGTTTGCAAAAGAGGATAATGACAAATATGTGAAAGTAGATTTTTCTGCATGGCATGCTTTAGAATGTGCTGGAGGATGTGTTATAGCTGCTGCCATTACTTCTGGTGCTTTGATTGGCGCACAACGCTTGTTACCCCATTACGCAGGTCCAACTCTTTGTGTGCACAGCTTTATTTCCCAAAATGTACCATTCTTGCTTGACTCAGCTATACCTTTGATTATAATTTTCACCATAATATCTTCAGACATAACGTCTGCAATATGCAATATAGTGCATAGAGAGCATGATAGAAGGTTTATAGCCGCAGAAAGATGAGGCCTCGAAAAAATTTAGTGTATCATGCTCTTGAAGAGTCGTACAACAAATGGTACAATTGTACATATGCTGAATTGTCAGGAGGCTCTATGAATATATACACTACTAGCCAAGCAAGAAACGAGTTATTTAAATTAGTTGATAATGCAAATGAAACGCATGAGCCTATTTATATAGTTGGAAAGCGCCACAAAGCTGTTTTGATTGCAGAGGAGGACTATAGTGCTATGCTTGAGACTTTGCATATTCTTTCTGTACCAGGGTTAAAAGAGTCAATAATTGAAATGAACGGCAAGCCTTTAGAAGAATATTCCGAAGAAATAGACTTATGACGTATAAAATATTGTTTTCTAAAGAGGCGCAGAAAGATGCTGAAAAAATTAAAAAGTCTAATCTAAGTGATAAATGCCGAGCTTTAATTGAAATTATAAAAGCTGATCCATTTGCAAAAATACCCCCATTTGAAAAATTAGTAGGCGATCTAAGCGGCTTTTATTCGAGGCGTATTAATATACAACATAGACTTGTTTACAGTGTCGATCAAGAAGCAAAAATAGTAAAAATATTAAGGATGTGGACTCATTATGAATAGCAAATCATACAACGATGGATACAGGGCCGCCTCATGAAAAAATAAGAGTATAAAAAAAGCAAAAAAAGAAGATACTCCCTTGAGTCAAAGCAGATTTGAGGTAGAAATGATAAAGCGAGTAGAAGAAAGATTTTTAGATTATTTTAAGGATTTAGAAGATCCAAGATCAACAAGGGATAGGCTATATAGCATGTCAGAAATATTGCTTGCCACGCTGAGCGCAGCGATATGCGGCGCAGAAGGATGGGAACATATTGCATTTCTAAAGCAATATCTTCCGTATAAAAGCGGTGTCAGGGTGGAGCGATGTAAGGTGCTGTACCAACTGCTAATTTCTGGCTTGGTAAAAGAGCCAATGACTCCTCCTATCGCGATCAGGGCCACGATCCAGATGATTAAAGAGAGTTTGCTTTTATTTTCTGCATTCATAAACGATAGACTCATCTTGGTTAGCCGGCCCTGAAGATTGATCAAAAGCTTTGAGCGTTCTGACTCGTTTAAAGCCTGCGGATTTTAGTATTTCCATCAGCTGATCCTGCTCATAAATTTTCACTCTCAGCTCTTCAATTTCTGTATGGATAATCTTTCCCGCCTCCATCAGCTCATATTTGCAAAGGCTGGTACAGATATCGTCTTGGAGCATAGCAAGCTGGCTTAAGATAATTTTTTGACTATTTGGTTTGGGCCATACCGAGCCACGCCATATACCTGCTTGAGGCACTGCGTGCAGAGTTTCCGCTTCAAACAAGAAAATACCACCGTCAGCTAAGTGGTCATAAATGGTTTTAAGTGACTTCTCTGCCTGCGCAGGGTCGATTATCAAACAAAAAGAGCCACTGGGAGTAAAAATCAAATTGTATTTTTCTGGACGTTTTAAATCTTCAACAAAGCCTTTCCATACCGTAGCGTCAAGATTTTTAGTTTTGGCTTTAGCATGCAAGACTTTAAGCATGTGGTCGCTGGCGTCAAAGCCATGCACATTTTAATACCGCCAGTTCTATGGGGCGTTTGATGCTCAACGTGCTTTTGAGTTTTGCGCAATATGAACGAGAGCTCACTGGTGAGCGTATCCGCGATAAATTTGCTGCCTCCAAACAAAAAGGTATGTGGATGGGAGGCAATCCACCGCTTGGCTACGATATTATTGATCGAAAACTGATGATCAACGCATCCGAAGCTAAATTAATAGAGCATATCTTTACGCGGTTTTTAGTGCTGGCATCTGCCACCCATTTGGCTAAAGAATTAAATAACGACGGTCACCGATCCAAACAGTTTACCGCCAAAACTGGCAAAGATATCGGCGGCGCAAGATTCACTAAAGCCTCACTGCGCCGGATCCTTACAAACCCCATTTATGTTGGAAAAATACGCCACAAAGATAAAGAGTTTGCAGGACTGCATGATGCGATCATTGATCAAGATTTATGGGATCGCGCTCAAGCAACTTTTAAAACAGCACCCAAACGCAATTCAGCGTTTTGTAAATCACCGGTGTTACTCAAAGGTATTATTCATTGCCAAGCCTGCAATATACCTATGACCCCAACCTATACGGCCAAAAAGAATCGGCAATATCGCTATTACGCCTGCAGTAATGTGTTGCGCGGTATCGAGTGCCATGGCATTAGTTCCTATCTTGCTGCTGGGGAAGTCGAGCATTTTGTCATCCAGCAGGTGCGTCATGTTTTAAAATCACCTGAAGTGGCTGCCCAAACAACTTTGCTTTTAGAGGGTGCGGGGCTGAATAAAACCCAAGTCTTTTGCTGGATCGATTAGGCACCAATCAAAATGTGGAGCTAATATCTGTTCTTCAAATTCATTTAAAATTTTCGCTCCCCATCCTTGGTGTAAGAATTGTTGCTCTCCAATAAATAAATCTACACCGCATACAGACCCAGAAATAGCGCTTAAATTTAGACCATTCTCTTGAGCGAAGTCATGAGCATTATAAGCCTGTATGTAACCTATCATTTCTTTGTTAGCGCAGATGGTGTAAGCATATGTTTTGTGGTTTGAATTTTTTGAAATGGCAAAGCCATGGATGTGTTTGCCAAATTTCTCTTTCACCAACTCCAGCGTATACGTCACATCCTGATCCCACCACTTTTTGACGTGCGGCGTCTCCAGCCACTTTAGCAGTAGCGGAAGATGTGATTCATGAAGTGGTTCGAAGGTGATGGTCATAATTTTCGCTCAAATATCAGTAAGATTGTTTAACAAATTACGCAGCTCTGGAACATATAATTGGATCCTGATATAGATTTCATCCGCCAGCTTTTCATCATACGTATGAGATGTCATATTTCTATCTTTGAGCATTTTTATCCATACAATTTCGTTGTCGATTAAATTGACGTTAAACGCCTCTTGAATGACCTCTTTTGGATAGTTCAACTCTATATCGCGTTCAAAAAAATAATCCTTCAGAAATTTCCAGGCTAATTCAAATGTAAATTCAAATCGTTGTATAGTAGCATCTACATTAGACCTATCATCTTGCATAGGCTTTAAGTAAATTGCCTCAAGAGAAAGTAACGCTTTTTTAAATTTTTCAAATTTAACCTCACTTCTTGACATAAATCACCTTCTTATCTTTTATAATGTTATTATATAACTCCCTACTTATTGTGCCTTGATCAAATTTAATATAATCTATTTTGAGTAATGTATCAGAGTCTTCTATTATATCCACAACCCTAAGCCAGTCTTCCTCTGTAGAGTTAGGACATATTATTGCAAGGTCGATATCAGATTTCTGTCTATGATCTCCCCTTGCTCTCGACCCGAAAAGCCATATTTCTTCAATAAATGGCAAGCATTTTAATTGTTCTATGAATTGATAATTCAAATCCTCACTCATACCGCACCTTCTATTTGTTGTCGTAAAATGCCGCGTAAATATTCATCAAAGCCTTGCTTATTCTCTCCTAAACTCAGGAAAAAGGCGTTCTCGGCCGCAAGGAGATCTTTTGTTGCACCTTGGATTTTAGCTCTACCTGCATCTGTTAATTCTGAAAATTTAGACCGTTCATCTCCTTCCTTTTGGGAACGCTTGAGTAATCCTCTCTTCTCTAGAGCCCGCAATACCTGAGACGTCATAGTCACATCAATGCTCAAGAACTTGGCGAGGTCATTTTGCGATACATCTGCCCCATCTTTCTTCAAAAATCCTAATGTCATCAAAAGCATAAACTGAACGTGCGTAAGGTCATGAGGCAAAAGCGTACTTTCAATCTTGCGCTTCCAGGCAAAATAAGCAGAATAAAGCAAGAAGCCTGACACTTCGTTCATGTTAATCCAGTTCGTTTTTGATGACTTTTTCATTGTGTGACTCTCCGATTAATTTCTTGGTGCATATTGTGGGTTGATAGTGACTCTGTGCTGATACATGTAAATGATCTCTTTTGAAAAAATTATTTTACGTGTTACATACTATCTACGCACACAATATATTTGCACAAAACATCAAAGCATGTCAAGATAAAGCTGTACACAAGGGCGAGAAAATAACTTTTGGAATTGAGTAGAATGATTAAGGCTAGAAATACGGCATTACCCAAAACACTTTTTCCATTTATATGGCTCTTTTTGAAAGAGCATAAAATGATCGTATATATGGTTGTATTTTTATCAATTATTGCTGGTTTTTGGGGGCCACTTAATAGCGTATTAATTAAGCAATTGATAGATTTGTTGCCAAGTGTAAATGATGGCAATATGGCAGTGCTTGCAATTCCTGCAAGCCTAATTGTTCTAAATTTTATCGTCTTTGATAATTTTACATGGAGAAGTGTTAATTACATTTGGGCTAAATATGTGCCGGTAGTGCAAAACAAAATCATTGCCGTGATGTTGGACTATGCATTATCGCAATCTCATGGTTTTTATCAAAATACCTTATCCGGCAAAGTCTCAAAGCAAATTACTAATTTATCAGATGGTGTCATTGACATTATAACTTATAAAATGACGAATTTTTTACGAGGCGGTTCTTTACTCTTAGCGGCATTTGCGGCCTCTTATTATGTTAATGGGGTTTTCTGCCTTATATTGATCACATGGTTTATAATTTTTGCATTTTTTAGTATCTCCATGTCCAAAAAGATTGTAAATCTTGCAGATAAATTAGCAGAAGAAGAAACTGTAGTTGTTGGTGAGTTGGTCGACTGCCTATCTAATCATTCTAATGTCAGAATTTTTGGACGGAAATTTCAAGAACACTTAAGGATGATGCCATTCTTTGATAATCAGCGCAAAGCCTACTATTCGTTAAATATTTACTCGATTATGCTGTATTGTATTCAAGGTGGCCTTATTGCCATTATGATGAGCTTTACAGTTTTTGCACTGGTCAAGTTATATGGCAAAGGTTTAGTTACAATCGGCGATTTTGCTCTTATTCTTGGTTTATCTATGGAAACCGGTCATATGACTTGGTTTCTAATGTCTGAAGTTGATCATTTTAATAAAGCTGCGGGTAAATGTAAGCAGAGTCTCATATCACTGATTGTGCCTCTGGAAATTCAGGATAAGGCTGATACTACAACCTTAAACTGCGCACATGGCACAATCACATTCGACAACGTCAAATTCCATTACAAAGGCACAGAACCACTTTTCCAGAATAAATTCATCGAAATTAAAGCCGGTCAGAAAGTTGGCCTTGTTGGTTATTCAGGAGGCGGCAAGTCTACTTTCGTCAATTTGATCCTCCGTCTTTATGATGTAACAGATGGCGCTATTTTAATTGATGGTCAGGATATTAGGGATGTAACTCAAGATAGTTTACGAGAAAATATCGCTATGATTCCCCAAGATCCATCATTGTTTCATAGAAGCTTGATGGACAATATTCGTTATGGCCGAGCGAATAGCACCGATGAAGAAGTCATTGAAGCTGCTAAAAAAGCCCACGCTCATGAGTTTATCTCCTCATTGCCCCAAGGTTATGACTCGCTTGTTGGTGAACGAGGCGTCAAACTTTCTGGTGGCCAGCGTCAACGCATCGCCATAGCCAGAGCAATTCTCAAAAATGCACCTATTCTTATCCTTGATGAAGCAACGAGCCAACTGGATTCTGTGACGGAAAGCTTGATCCAAGAATCCTTATGGGAGCTGATGCAAAACAAAACCACGATCGTTATTGCTCACCGCTTATCAACCTTACTTCATATGGATCGCATCCTGGTTTTTGATAAAGGCAAGATCGTAGAAGATGGCGCCCACAGTGAACTTCTTGCAAAAGCAGGGCTTTATAAACACTTATGGGATGCCCAAGTTGGTGGCTTTTTGGGTGACGAAAAAACGGAGAATGAAGTATGAATAAGAATAAGCAGATATTGCCACCTAATGAAATTATATTTTATGAGACAGAAGATGGCAAAATCTCCATTGCTGTCAGATTTGAAAATGAAAATGTTTGGCTCACGCAAAAACATATGGCTGAGTTATTTGGCTGCTCGGTTGACAACATATCTTTGCATTTAAAAAACATCTACGCTACCGGCGAATTGAATGAAAAAGCAACTACCGAGGAATCCTCGATAGTTCAACAGGAAGGTAAGCGTTCTGTAAAGCGCATGGTATTGTTCTATAACCTCGAGGCTGTTATTGCAGTGGGTTATAGGGTCAATTCAGAACGCGGCATTGCTTTTCGTACTTGGGCTACAGATAAGCTAAAAAGTTATATATTCAAAGGTTTTGCTATCAATTCTGAGAGATTTAAAAAAGGCTCAAAATTTGATGCACGATTCTTTGATGAGCTCTTAGAAGAAATTCGTGAGATTAGAGCTAGTGAGCGTATGGCTTATCAAAAAATCACAGATATTTATGCAACATCTGTGGATTACTCAGGTAGTTCACATGATACTCAAAAGTTTTTTGCTACAGTACAAAATAAGCTGCACTTTGCAATCACAGGAAATACAGCAGCAGAAATTATCGCAGATCGCGCCTCTGCCTCTAAACCTAATATGGGCTTGACCACTTGGCGAAAGAGTCCAGATGGTAAAATTTACCTATCAGATGTAAGAATTGCTAAAAATTATTTAAGCAAAGATGAAATATCGCAGCTTAACCGAATTGTTAATATGTATATCGATTATGCTGAATTTCAAGCAGCAAGAGGAAAAGTTATGCTCATGAAAGATTGGGCAGAAAAACTAGATGTTTTTTTGAAATATAACGAACAGGAAGTACTCAGCAGCCTGGGCAAGGCATCTCATGAAGTAGCTGTAGCTCTTGCAGAAGAGGAGTATGATAAATTTCGTGCTATTCAAGACCAAACTTATAAATCTGATTTTGACAAGCTATGCGAAGCTAGCAAATTTTTAAATCCTGATGAAAATGATAATAAATCTAATTAATGGAGTAATATATGGATTATGCAAAAATTTCAAAAGATACAATTGGTCATTTATATGCTGGATATAAGAGCTTGCATGATTCAACCGTTAGCGGCTGAATTAAAAGCTTTAATGAACTTACGTGTATCTCAAATCAATGGCTGTGATTATTGCTGTAATTTGCACTGAAATGAAGCGTTAAAGCTGGAAGTTAGTAAGGACAAAATTGAGAGCCTATCTGAGTTCATTACATCAAACTTATTTTCTGACGCCGAAAAAGAGGCATTAAAATGGGCAGAATCTTTAACCAAGCTCGATGGCAATAAAAAGGTTCCAAGTGCTGAGCTTGCAAAATATTTCAGCGAAAGAGAAATTGTCGATATTACGATTTGTATTTCTCTGATGAATACGTTTAATCGCTTGGCAATAAGTATGAGAGATGAGTAGATGAAAATAGAATTTACATCTACCCCAGAAAGCGCAGATATCGATTTTTTAACCCAGAAAATTAATCAAGAGACACCTGAATTCGGCGAAGCTGATCCTTTCGCATTCTTTATTCGAGATGAGAAGAATAAAATTATTGCGGGATGCAATGGCAGTGTGATTTTCGGCAGTATTTATACGGATCAATTATGGGTACATCCCAATCATCATAAGAATGGTTTAGGACATCAATTGATGGAAGCGGTCCATGACTTCGGCCGCAAGTCAGGATGTTCTATGGCCACCGTTGCCACGATGATTTTTCAGGGTGCTAAAACATTCTATGAAAAGTTAGGATACGTAAGTGATTTTGAGAGGCCGGGCTATACGCACAGTTCTAGCTGCCATTTTATGAGGAAAGAGTTATGAAGAAAAACGGTTACCTATCTGTAGATAAAAGCAACATTTATTGGGAATCCTATGGGAGTGGGCGCCCATTATTGTTCTGCATGGCGGCACGGGTCTAATAATGGATTATCTATTGCCGCACATGGCTGACCTTAAACAATTTGGTGAAGTTATATTTTATGACCAGCGTGGTACTGGCAAATCAATCGATAGCGATATCTCTCCTGCATTTGTAAATATTGATCAATTTGTCAAAGACTTAGAAGATATTCGTGTATCATTGAACATAGAAAGGTTTTTTTGTTATCGGACACTCTTTTGGTGCTTTTCTAGCAATGAGCTATTCGATTCAATATCCACAACATTTGCTTGGCATGGTATTGCTAAGTTCATTACCTGCAGATTTTAAAGGGCAATTAGAATTCTCTAAAGAAGCTGACAGAAGAATTTTACCCATGCAAAAAGAATTAGAAGCATGGAATAATATTGAGCTTTTTAATCAGCTCAATATCGATGAGATCAACAATGTCTACAAAAAAATCTTTACATTATATCTATATAATAAAGATAAAATCTCTGATATACAGATTGATTTTGAAGAAAAATCAGCCATAAATGGATATTTAATTGAAAGTGAGATGTCCAAACATTCTATTTTTCATGAAGACGTAAACCTTGTTTCAAAATTAACATCAGTTAACATTCTGACACTAATAATACATGGTGCGCAGAGAGTGTGTCATGCAGGATGCAGCCCTTACGAGCACACAGTTAGGTGAGAAAGTCGGACTCTCATCTTCTGCTGCAAATGAGCGACTCAGGCGATTAAAGCAAAATGGCTATGTCAAAAAAATTACAGCACTCGTATCTGCTGAATTTATGGATATGGCGCTATGTGCTTTTATTTTTGTCACTTTAGACAAAGCGGAACATCATAAAGGTTTCTTGAAGGCAGTTGGTGGCAATAAGTCTATTTTAGAATGCCATCATGTTACAGGAGAGCATTCTTATTTGCTGAAGGTGCGCTGCTGTAGTACCAAGTCCTTAGAGCGCCTCATTACTGATTTTTTAAAAGGCCAGTGTAATGTTTCAAAAACAATGACACAAATTGTTCTTTCATCTCATAAAGACGAAAGCCTGATTGTGGATTAACGCACATTAAACTTATGAACATCCACCGCTTCACTAATCCCAATCTCTTCCAGAAAATCAGCCTCATGGGAGATGACGATCATCGCTCCTGGATAAGATTTTAAAACATGTATGACGTGGTCTTTCGTCTCTAAATCAAGATTGTTGGTGATTTCATCGAGTATCAGAAGTTTTGGTGTTTTAGCTGCAATTTCCGCCAAGCTGAGTCTTGCTTTTTCTCCACCGGAAAGCGTGCTCACAAGGGCATTCACTTCCTCATTTTTACGGAATAAAAAGTCATTGAGATGGCGCCTTATTTCAGCATGAGACCAAGCTGGTACAAGGTCTGCTATGGTTTCAAGAACGGTTTTATCAGGATGGAGCGTGCTATAATGTTGATCGAGATAACCAATATCCTCTCGCTTTATCACGTGCCACTCGCCAGTTTTGTAAACACTTTCATCCCCAAGGATAGCTTTGATCAGGGTTGATTTGCCGCTGCCGTTATCGCCTGTAATGGCCATACGCTCAGGGCTTTGAAGACTTAAAGCTATGCCAGATAAGATAGGTTTACCCTCAATATAACCAACAGAGCCAGCGGATATTTGTATGATTACACCTCTACTGGTATCAGAACCTTCTATAGAAAATTTAGGAATAATAATTTCTGGAAGACGAAGATCGCTCAAGCTTTCAGCTAAATCAGATTTACGCTTATCGATAGCAGATTTTTTACAGACCGAGGTTTCTTCAGCCCTGCCAGCTTTTGCGTTACTAACAACAGTAGGCCATTTGCGCTGATCAATACTCTTTTGCCCCTTGACTTTGCTTTTAGAGCTACGCTGCTGTTCTTGCATCAGCTTGTGGTGCATACCTTTTGACTTTCGGCTTAATAGCTCCAATTCACGTTCAACAGAGGAGCGTTTTAGCTTTACTTCATGTATATAATCATCGTAATTACCCGAGAAGATATGAATCTTACCGTTATCAATGTGCCATAACGTATCGGCACATTGGCGAAGTAGCTCCTTATCATGAGAGACCATCATGAGCGTGCCAGGGTAATTTTGCAGCATACGCATCAAGCTCTTGCGGTTTCGGCTATCAAGGTGATTGGTCGGCTCATCAAGCAGTAGAACATTGGGATCCAGGCTTAAAGCCTTTGTCACCGCTTTATTTAAACGTTGCCCGCCGCTTAAGACTGCATGATCAACAATTACTTGTGGAACGTAGCCAACAATCACATCTTCGTGGTGCATTGCTCCTATCATTTTTAGCAAGCTAGATTTCCCGCTACCGTTTCTGCCAATGATGGCAATACGACTGCCGTAAGGGATTTGACAGTTAAAGTTCTCAAAGCAGGTTTTGTGGGAAAAAGAAAGATCGAGGTCTTTAATGTGAATTGGTTTATGCGTCATGATGTATTTCTCTAAAGGTCATTTTTAAGACTATTATGACAACAATAAGCAACTTGCTTTTGTTGTGCTGCGCCCTAAAAACACAGGGCAATTTTAGAGAATGATTTTCATGTTAGCGTAAAACCTCTGGTAAACTATATGTATGTATAATAGTTTTGACCTAAGAAGTCAACAACCTTATTCAGCTTGATTTGCAATTTTTAGCTTATTAATCAGATTCATATAATCCTGCAGCACAGGAATAAGAGGACTTTGCTCAGGCAGTTCGGCGACTGACTGCTCGATCTTACGCCATTCAGCTTGAGTGTAATGGGGTGCTTCCGGGCAATGACTTGTCAGCACTTTCCCGAGATTTGCGCAGCCGCTCAAGCAGACCAGACTTACCCCGATCACGATAAGATTTATTTTGTTCATCCAATTTTTCATAAGAGTCTTGAGGCTCTAAATTTTCTTCTGCTTGTTTGCGTCTTAGCTGCTCTTTGCCCAGCATATAAGCTCAAAAAGATTGTATGAGATCCTGCAAAGATTGAAGTAGTGCTGATATCCAAAGCGGCATCACGTTTCAAGACTTCTGAACAATTTTTGCTTGGGTGTGTTTATTCATCACACGACCCACCACAAAATTTCTATATAAAAAAGCTGGATGAGATCAGTTTGCCTCAACCTAACCAACTCCAAACTGGGGTGGTATGGTCATGTTTTTACTCTCTGAAGCGATTATGGATGGGTAATGGGAGAGTGTCAAATGAGCGATTTTTGATTCTCTGTAAAAGATTAACGTGTCCATAAAATCTCTATTTGCGTGATGTTAAGTACATGTAATATGCACCTGGAATTACACTATATTAAAGATGGTTATAGCAATCACTATGTCTAATAATGGCTATTAAAAAATGCCTTATATGTCCCATAGGTATCGAAATATGAAATCCATAGGACAGCATGTATAGCTTTATTAAATCTCAATAAGCTAAAAACATCATCTTGAGCATTTATTTTTGACTTAATGATGTGCTCGAGATACGATGTAGTATATCTTGAGCATAATAGAGGTTGCCATGTCCAATCCAGTATTTATTGGCCGAAAAGCCGAATTAGAGAGGCTAACAGCTTTATATAGAAAGAAAAACTCCAGCCTTGTCGTCGTCAAAGGGCGAAGAAGAATTGGAAAAAGTAGGCTTATAGGAGAATTTGCTAAAATATCTAACGCGCAAACATTTTGGAGTTTTGCAGGACTCGCTCCGGAAGATGGCATCTCCGCTCAACAACAAAAGGATAATTTTGCACGGCAACTCGCATTGATGCTCAAAATCCCGCCCATGACTTTCTTGGATTGGAGTGATGCCTTTGAGCATTTGAGCTTCCATATTAAGCCTGGGGATATCATCCTGCTTGATGAGATTTCGTGGATGGGATCAAAAGATCCAAGTTTTATTCCTAAACTCAAGGCTTGGTGGGATAAGCAAAAAATGCATGTGTTGCTTGTATTTTGTGGATCAGTATCGACCTGGATTGAAGAAAATATCCTAAAGAGTACAGCATTCTTTGGGCGCATCAATTTAACTATCAGCTTAGAACCCTTATCTATCCCTGAAAGCGCAGAGTTCTTAAGGGCGCTCGGCATGCAGCTTTCTCATTATGATACGTACAAGTTGCTCAGCATTGTTGGCGGTGTCCCATGGTATTTGGAGCAATTCAATCCTAATTTGACGGCTGATGATAACATCAAACAACTCGCCTTTGAAAAGAATGGATTGCTCGTTACCGAGTTTGATCGCATTTTTCATGACCTTTTTAATGGCAAGGGTGCCACCTATAAAAAAATCCTAGATAGCCTTAAAAATGGCGCCAGAACTCTATCAGAAATAAGGCAGAGCATAGAATTTGCTCACAGCGGCACTCTGAGCCAAATGATGGATCATCTCATTGTGGCAGGCTTTGTTGTTAAACAATCACTATGGTCGTTTAAAACCGCAAGCCCATTAAAGCAAAGTTTATACAGGATTTTAGATCCTTATATGAGATTTTATCTCAAAGTCATAGAGCCAAATCTGGGTGCTATTGCTGATGGTGGATTTGATCAAGTGCCACTCTCTACCATGCCTGGATTTGAAATACATATGGGCTTGCAACTTGAGGCATTGCTTTTACAAAACCGCACCCTATTGCTTCAAAAATTAGGCATTTCGCCCGTTGATATTGTACGTAGCGGACCTTATAGACAAACAAAAACAACCACTCAACAAGGTTGTCAAATTGATTATCTGGTGCAGTCCAAAACGAACGGCTTATTTATTTGCGAATTTAAATTTAAAAAACGTGAAATAAGTGGCGAAATCATTACCGAAATGCAAGACAAGATATCAAGATTGAAGACACCTAAGGGATTTGCAAAAGTAGCAGTGCTGTTTCATTTAAGCGGTGTTGCCTCTTCTGTCGCCATAAATCCTTACTTTTATCGCATTGTCGATATTGTAGACTTTTTGGAAAATAATTAGGTCTTTACTTATAAAATTAACTTGGATCACTGATGTTCATCTTAACTTCTTGGAAAAAGACGAGAGGATAGACTTTTACCACACGCTTATTGCAACCGATAGTAATGGGGTCGTGATTAGTGGTGATATAGCGGAGGCAACATCTATAGAGTTAATTCTTAAAGAAATGGCAAGCACTATCCAAAAGCCAATTTATTTCGTTCTTGGAAATCATGATTATTATCGTGGCAGCATAAATGATTTACGTAGTACAGTGATTTCTATCACAAAAGATGCCATTCTTATTTTGGCTACCAGAATCAGGGCCACAAAAGCTTAACAACGATGTTGTGTTACTCGGTTACGATTGTTTTGCTGATGGCCGTTACGGTGATTATGCGAACAGCCGCGTCGTTTTAAATGATAGCAGAATGATTGTTGATTTATTCAAATGCAGCGCCTTGGGTAAATATCAACTCTTTGAAAAGATGCAGCAATTGGCAGATCAAGATGCAAAAGAATTGGAAAAGAGTATCGAGCAGGCGGTACGCTCATATAATCCCCAAAAAATAATAATACTGATTCATGTCCCACCGTTTAGAGAAGTATGTATGCATGAAGGCAAAATCAGTAGCGACGATTATCTGCCATTCTTTAAGTGATAGAATTTTTACCTAAGGTGCTAACCATGGAGCACGTGAATGATTTCATACCTGCTGTTAATAGTCATCAAGATAAACATGGTTATACGTTATGGGCTGCTTGCCTAAAGGACACTGAGGAATTGATGGGCTTTATCGGTCTCAATTACACGACTTTCGAATCCGATTTTACCCCGGCGGTTGAAGTAGGCTGGAGACTTGGCTCTCAGTATTGGGGCAAATGGTATGCCACAGAAGGCGCCAAAGCTTCCTTGGAATACGGATTTAAGAAATTTTGCCTTAAAGAAATCGTTTCTTTTACGGTGCCTGCAAATGTTAGGTCTTTAAGAGTCATGGAAAAGATAGGCTTAAAACGAGATTTAAACGGTGATTTTGCTCATCCCAAACTCCCAGATGATCATAAACTTTCTCATCATTTTCTGTATAGATTAAGTGCTGCTGATTATAACAATCAAGGTGCTGAAACTGCGTTCCATCCCTTGATTTATCTCATTTTCTCCATTTCGCATATCCATCGCTACTCGGGTTTTCGTTCTCTAAAAAGTGAAGGGCTAAAAAGCACCAATCCTCTAAAACCTAGGTAAATAGAGGGTTTGAGGACATGCGTACCTTCGGTCGGAGTGTTCGCATGTATTGGAGATGGAGAGGTTAAAAATAGAGATTTTGGGGATAAAATGGCAAAATTAGAGAAAGTGAGGTACGGGTCTGACGCTGAACAAAACGCTGGAAAGCTTGCAAATACTGGGGTTTCTGGATTACTTCGCTTTGCTCGCAATGACGGTGAGAAAAGTTATTCCTCAAAAATCTGGCGGAGATTAGTTTACCGTAACCTAACCAACTCCAAACTGGGGTGGTATAGTCATGTTTTTACTCTCTGAAGCGACTATAGATGCGTACTGGGAGAGTGTCAAATGAACCATTCTTATATATTTTATCGGCATGTTATGCTTGAATTATACGCTATTTATCGGCATAACAAATAATGAGGGATAAACTGATATTGAGCTTAGATCGTGCCGACAAACTTTAACCCCATGTATAATATAACCACTAGCATTGCCAAAAGTCTTATGAGAATTGAGGCTGCGAAGGAAAAGGTCGCGTTACTGCCGGTTAACCCTACAGTTCTAGCCTCGCTGCGCGAGACGGCTAAACTTTACACCACACATTATTCTACGATGATAGAAGGTAATCAGCTTAAGCCTGAGGAGATCAAAGAAGTCATCCAGCTTCAAGGACATTTTCCCGGCAGAGAGCGTGATGAGCATGAAGTAAAAGGCTATTATGCTGCTCTTGCTCAATTAGAACAATATGCCTCACAAAGCCATCCTGTTACCGAAAAGGTTATTCAAACCTTGCATGCTTTGGTGATGAGTGATGGAGGAACACGCATTAAACCAACACCTTACCGAGATGGACAAAACGTTATTAAGGACAGCGGAACAGGAACGATTGTCTATATGCCTCCGGAAGCGAAAGATGTTCCAGGGCTTATGCGCAATTTAGTATCATGGATTAAAGAAAATGAAGAGATACCATGCCCCATTGTCGCTGGGATTGCTCATTACCAGTTTGCGACAATTCACCCCTATTACGATGGTAATGGACGAAAAAGCAGGTTGCTGACGACCCTAATCTTGCACCTTGGTGGGTATGATTTAAAAGGCTTGTATTCTCTTGAGGAATATTATGCTAAAAACTTACTCGGATATTATCGCGCCATCAGCATTGGTCCATCTCACAATTATTATTTTGGAAGGGCGGAAAGCGATATAACCTCTTGGGTGGAATATTTTATCGAAGGGATGGCTTTTGCTTTTGAAAAAGTTGTGACCCAGATGATTGCAAGTAATGAGAAAGGCGAAAAAGATCATTCACAGTTGCTACGCACCTTAGATCCAAAACAACGCAAAGCCTTGGAATTATTTAAAGGATACGATGTCGTTACTGCTAAACAAATAGGCGATCTATTTGGCTTCCAACCTAGAACGAATGCTGCGCTTTGCAAAAAGTGGGTTGAAGGTGGCTTTTTAGAAATAGTAGACGCCTCTAACAAAGCCAGAAAATATAAGCTAGCCGCGCCGTATGATGTTATTGTGAAAGAGAGTCTATGACAACCTTCCACTCCAACATTATCAACATTTAGGGAGAAAAAGGCAAAGCGTGGCTAAATGAAAACTGCCTGAGCTTGTTGCTGCAATAGCTTCAAGGTTAGATTTGCGTGATTTAATGGAGGCCACAAAAATATTACGTACAATTATGTGAAAAAGTTGTTTCTCAATAATCTGACAGAAGCTAATTTACCACAACATAACCAACTCCAAACTGGAGCGGTATAGTCATGTTTTTCTGTGAAACGTACTGATGGTGCCATCACACTAACTGTGATAAAAAAGTTTTAGCTGGAACAATAGTGGGTAGAGTACCCAACTCAAAACAATCTTGTTCTATAAAATCAGCCTCTACTGCCACTTGAAGTACATGGGGCACATTTAATTGTTTTTGGAAATGATATAACCCTTTAGACAAATTTTCTTTTAGGGATGATTTCACTTCTATCATTAACCATGGTTGATCATTTTTAGTAATTAGAAAATCAACTTCATTTTGTTGTTTATCTCGCAAATAATATAACTCATAGTCTCCTAGACCCGTATCTGTCCAAAAATTCACAGCCTTAAGAAGGTGTGATGCAATAAAATTTTCATATTTTCTACCCTTATCTGAAAGCAAAGACCAGTCCCATAAGTACACTTTAGGTTCTTTGATTAAGCTACGAATAACATTTTTTGACCACGGTTGTATGGTGAAACAGAAATAGAAACTTTGCAGCTGTATTAACCAGTTTTTGATAGTTTGATCTGAAACCTGTATCATTTTTGACAACGATGTGTAATTAAGCTGCCCACCAGCCATTTCAATAAGTATTTTTGAAAGTACCTGCATTTTTTTTATTTCATGAATTTTTAATAAATCCCTTATATCTTCTTCAAATAATCTTTCCATTCGCTGTAGTGACCATTTATTGTAAAAACGCTCTTGTGCTGTTAAAAATGGTTTAGGAAATCCTCCAAATTTCATTAAATTATCCCATAACTCATTCTCTATTTTTATTGAAGGCTTATATTCTTTATCAGTAGCTGCAGGGCCCAAAAGTTCAGCGACACTTAAGGGGTGAACCCGATAAAGAAAATATCGTCCCATCATACTATCGCACCCTCTGCGATAAATATCTAACCTAGCACTCCCTGTAATCAGAAAGGAAAAATCGCTTTGATGAGTATCAAAAAGTCCTTTAATATATGTTTTCCAGTTTTTATATTTATGAATTTCATCAAAAACAATTAATGGCTTTTGAGCATATTTTTGATTTAAAATCTCTAGAGATCCTGCAAGAATGTTTTGTTTATCTGTGAGGTTATCCCAGTTTAAATAGTAAGATAGCATAAAATCATTCTGAATATGCGCAGCTATTGTTGTTTTACCGACTTGTCTGGCACCTGATAAAAAAATACATTCATTATGGTTGTTAAAATGATCTGTAATCAAAAGCTCATAAATTCTTTTCATAAGAATCGTTAGTTACTGTTCATTATGAATACTATAGAATATGACTAAATCGAGGTCAGGTTCGGAATAGTCATGACTAAATCGAGGTCGGGTTCGGAATAGTTAAAAAGAAATATTAAACTGGCGCATTGAACTAGCTATGGCCTTGTTGCGTAAATAGAGAAAGTCGTGTGCATACTCTACTTGATTTATCTTAAGTATCTGTAGACTTAATCAATAATGCAGCCTTTAAAATATTTATTAAATTGGCTTTTAGATAATGCTAATCCTGATCATTCTCTTTTTACTTCTGCGGATTTAAGATGCTTATTTCCCAATTTATCAGATGGTGCCTTTAATACACTTTTAAGTAGAGCTGTCGATGCTGAAGTATTAGCAAAAATTTGTAAAAAAATTTATTTATTTGAAAAATATTATAAAAATGATGGCTATCTCCTTTTTCATGTCGCTGCTTTATTAAGATCGAACCATTTTAACTATGTGAGCCTAGAGACCATTTTAAGTTATTATGGGGTTATATCCCAGGTTCCTATGAACTGGATCTCATTGATGTCATCAGGGCGAAGCAACATTATTTCTTGCCAGGATTTTGGAACAATTGAGTTTATTCATACAACACAACAAGCGCTGAAAGTAAAAGATTTCCTGGATTATGATCAAGCCACCAGACTATGGCATGCGAAGCCACAATTAGCTTTAAGAGATATGAAGCGGACCAATAGAAATTTAGATTTAATAAATTGGGAGATACTCAATTTAAGCCCTGACCTGTATGAAAAGAACCCTCTGTTAGCTTTAAAGCCGGCTCAAGTGCAAATCTTTCAGGGTGATCGAGCCATTTTTTATCATATTCAAAGGAAGCACTTTCTTTATGACCCTTTACATGAAACCATAGCTTTCCAACGCGGATATCTTCTGATCCTAAAGAAATCCAAACAATAACTTCCTTGCTACTCATCGCTTTTCTCGTTTATTTTGCTAGGCATACGAATCCTTTGGGGTAATCTTTCATCCTCGAGTCTTCGCCCAGTAAGGTCATGCATGCTATCAACTAAATCGCTCAGGCGTTTTTCCATCCCCAGAACAAATAGTACTGCGCCGTAACTACCCATAGAGGTTGTCGGATCTCCCTTTTCAATTTTTCCAATAGTGGACCTTGATAAGCCGGCACGCTCTGCCATAAGCTGAGCAGTAATACGCCTGCGACGTCTTGCAACATTGATATCCTGCCCTAATTTTCGCAAAGCGCTTATTACAGGAATGGGTAAATTTGCCATAGTCTTTTCTTAAGTGTTTTATAGCAGTCACAAATTTCATTAATGACCAGCATAACAAACATTAAGTTTAAATTCAAGTCACATTTAGTATAAAAAGCCTCATGTCAAGCATTAAGCCCGATAATGACCAATATAAGCGACATTAAATAGTAATGCTGCAGCAGAATCAACTAGATTGAGCATTGCTGAAAATTAAGATGTAATGATAAATCCTATAAAAAAATCTCTTCAAGAAAATTCTTAATAGATATTTCTGAGCGATGATGGGCTTTTTCATTGTATCTTATTCCAAACTCTGGAATATCTGCGCCCACAAAAGTAAAAGCATGTTTTGCATGGCCATAACAGTGAATTTAAAAGTCAGCTTCAGCTTTTGTCATTTCATCGACAAAACTTAAGACAGTTTCTTGTGGCACCACGGGGTCTTCAAGACCATGCAACACCAGGATGCTTGTATCAATTTTTGATTGAGAACACAACCCATCAGGAGACGTGAGTCCACCATGGACGCTGATAGCGCCCTTCAAGCCAGAAGGGTTAGCGCGCGCTAAATCTATGGCGCAAAGACCACCGAAACAATAGCCTATAATAGCAATTTGATCTGGCATAACTAAAGGATGTTTTTGTATTTCGTTAAAAGCAGCAAGTAAACGTTTGCGCAGCAACGAGCGATCTTGCATGAGTGGGTTCATCAAATGCATGTTATCCCCATCTCTTTTTCCGCGATTGCCTTTTTCATAAACATCAATAGCAAAACCAACAAAGCCTTTTTGTGCAAAATTGTCAGCTAAAGCATTAAAATGATCGTTTGGTCCATCCCAAGCATGGGCTATTAATAAAGAAGGGGCCGTGGCAAAATTGGCAAATACCAAGCTTAACGCCGTTTTCCACATGCTCTTTGCAAGCAACGCCAATCCAGAATTTTGCTTTCTTATGCATCTGTGGTACTTGCAGTGAATTTTGCCAAAATTTGCACAAGGCTTTTTTGTTCCTTATGAGATGCTTTACCAAAAAATGTACTATCAATCCCCTCTACAATAGGGACCAGGGTGCGCACCATCTCTTTGCCTTTTTCGGTGAGAGAGACGCTCTTGGCGCGTGTATCTGTTTCATGTTCAATGCGATGAACACAACCAAGTGCAACCAGTTTTCTTAGCGATTTTGAAACAGTCATCTTATCAAGCTTGGACCAGTTCACGATGAGAATTTGAGTTGTGTCATAGTGATGGGCCTCAAACCACATCAGGGTTGCCATAATCACAAACTGGGCATGGGATATATCGTAAGTCTCCAAAGACTTTTTAATCTGCCGTTGCCATACCATCGTTGTTTGCCAAAGCAAAAATCCAGGGCTGTCTTCAGGCTTGTCAAAACCAAATGGTAAGCTAGACATTGTTGCCTCGTGCAAGATTTATTACTAAACGTTCCATTTCCTCTGGCACGGTATCAGCGACATTTTGAGCCACAAGCTTGATCCAAAGCCATTTCAATGGCCCGGTCACAACAAGCGTATTGGTAAGTTTTAAGCCTTCTCCAGTCTCTTCCATGGCATGTGTATCATACATTTTGGCGCCGAAGAACGAAGTGCAGTCAGTACAGTAGTGGCCCTCAACGATTTCGGTCAGCATGATTTTTACAGGAGTTACACTTTTAGGCTTTAACATGAAGTGATTACCAACTTTGAAATCACCATCAAGCTCGCAATAATCCAAATCACCATGCCAAGTTGGCCAGCTATTTACATCTGTCCAAATGCGCCAAATATCCTTAGAGCTAATGCCCTGAAAAGTTTTGCTATAGGTTCTTGTCCACATATACGCCTCGTTAGTATCTGGCTATATTGTATGCATATATACTAAACAATCAAGCGCTAAGCAACAGAAAATTAACCATATTACAGTAAAATTCTCGCTCTGTGGGTACATACGCCATTCTCCACCCCAATAACGAACCTCAAGACCGATTTTTGCAAAAGCCCAGTAAAATCAAGGGTTCTAGACATGCGTACCTTGACGACCGACGTTCGCATCTAACGGAGAAACGGAGAGTAAAAAGGGAGATTTTGGGGTAAAATCGGTGATTTTGTGATTCTCTAAGTACGCATGTGTCGGACGAATAAATGGCGCTAAAGCCTATGAATACGGGGGGGCTGAGGGTGGTTTGATAATTTAGAAATTCACGCCCAAAAAGTTCGAGGGCTGTAAACTGGAGGAGATCAGTTTACCGTAACCTAACCAACTCCAAACTGGGGTGGTATGGTCATGTTTTCACTCTCTGAAGCGATTATAGAGGCGTACTTGGAGAGTGTCAAATGAACGATTTTTGATTCTCTGGAAAAGGGATATCCTCGAGTGCGTATCTTTTCTTTACCATCTCGACTAAGAAAAGATAATCTGATATAGTTTCTTAGTATGGGCGGTTTAAGAAAAGATAGGTTATGAACAAAAGGATAGGAATATATATTACACAAAAGATCTCTGGTGAGTCATATAAAGCATATGTTCCTGCAAAACTGCCGCCTGAACCACCAATAGAACTCACAGTGCTTTACCCTTATCTTGAAAAAGCAACGCATGCGCTAGCTGAATTAAATAGTATTCATAAAAATATTCCTAATACCGCGCTCTTTATCTACATGTATGTACGTAAAGAAGCTCTGCTTTCAAGTCAGATTGAAGGAACTCAGAGTTCTTTCTCGGATTTAATGCTATTTGAACATAATCAAAAACCTGAAGTTTCAATTGAAGATGTAGAAGAGGTATCTAATTATGTTAAAGCTATAAACTATGGATTGGCGCGCTTAAAAAATGATTTTCCTTTATCTCTTAGACTTCTAAAAGAAATACACGGTATTTTGCTTTCTGGAGGCAGAGGATCAAGTCAAACGCCTGGAGAATTTAGAAGATCACAAAATTGGATCGGTGGAACAAGGCCTGGCAATGCTCTTTTTGTCCCTCCTCCAGTAGATCATTTAAGTGATTGTCTTAGCGATTTTGAAAGGTTTCTTCATGATGAAAGCCTGCCCGTTCTTATCAAAGCAGGATTGGCTCATGTTCAATTTGAAACAATACATCCTTTTTTAGACGGTAATGGTAGACTCGGCAGGTTGCTCATAACTTTGCTTTTATGTACGAATGGTATGCTTGATGAACCAATTCTTTACTTAAGCCTTTATCTGAAAGCTAATCGTCATACCTATTATGAGCTGCTGCAAGAAGTCAGGGAATCCGGCACTTGGGAAACATGGCTAGAATTTTTCCTCATTGGTGTAGAAAAATCTTCAAAACAAGCCATTCAAACAGCGACACGAATTAATGATCTTTTTGCAAAAGATAGTGAGAAAATATCTCATTTAGGCCGTGCTAGATTTTCATGTGAACAAACACTCCAATACATGAAACGCCTGCCTCAAGTGACAGTTCCTCTCCTTGCCAAGGAATTGAAAATGACTCAGCCAACAGCAAGAAGTGCATTAAATCATATGCAGGCCCTCGGTATATTAGAAGAAGCGAGTGGTAAGAAACGTGATAAAGTTTATATCTATCGCAAGTATTTAGATATTTTGGAAGATGGAGCAGAACCATTTTCTAAAGAGAAGTCATCATGAACGCATTCCATTCCAATATCATCAGCATTTATGGCGAGAAAGGCAAAATCTGGCTAAATGAACTGCCTGAGCTTGTTTCAGCAATATCTTCAAGGCTGGAGTTACGTGATTTAAAAGAAGTCAGCAATCTTGCCTACAACTATGTGCTGTCAGGATTCCAGGGCGATAACTCAATCATCCTCAAGCTTGGTCTTGATAATGAAGCGCTAGCTCGAGAAGCATTCGCGCTCAAGTGCTTTGCAGGCTGTGGCGCAGTTAAGGTATTGGCCAAAGATGAGGGTATGTTACTTTTGGAAAGAGCGGTGCCAGGCACATCTCTCAAAAGTTACTTTCCGGATAGGGAGCAGGAATCTATTGAAATTGCCTGTGGGGTTATCAAAAAGCTGCATCAAGCAAATATTCCTGAAGATCACACATTCCCTCATATTAAAGATTGGCTTACAGCGTTGGATAAGGATTGGAACATTCCGCAGGAGTATTTGCACAAAGCAAAAAAGCTCCGGGACCAGCTGTTACAAACTTCTAAGCCAGATGTTTTGCTCCATGGCGATCTGCATCACGATAACATTTTGCAAAATGGTGATAACTGGCGGGTGATCGATCCCAAAGGGGTTATTGGCGAACCGGCCTATGAAGTGGCCGCTTTTATCCGCAATCCAATCCCGGAATTACTGACTCACGCTGATGCGCCAAATATTATTCATAATCGCGTCACTCGGTTTGCTGAGCTCTTTGAATTACCATCGCAGCAAATTCTTGATTGGTGTTTCGTGCAAGCTGTGCTTAGCTGGGTATGGGCAATAGAGGATGATTGCGATACGGGCTATTTTGAGCAACTAACAAAGGTTTTTGATGTCATGACATTCAATGATTGAGGGACAAGGTTGTCCCCCAACTCTCACCACTTTAAGCCCTACTTAAGAAGCACCCAAATTTCGGTTAAAGATTCCGTTTCAGCTACTTCGTAATCAAAATTGTAATAACAAAATATACAAGGCAAATCCCCCAGTTCTTCACCAGACTGCGGTAACCAATCACGATAAATGCTGTAAATCGTGTCACCGATATTATCGCGCGAGCCTTTATGCATGGTGACAGCATACCTTCCAGCAGGTAGAGTGCGCTCTGTCACCTGATCATTCAATTTAAAATCTTGCGGAACGCTAAGGGCTAAATCAAAGCGAAACTCTTCTGGCTTCACTTCTCTTGGATCATGATAGCCAGAACCAAAGGCTTCTCCTGCTTTAGGTTTTAGATTAATGGGCCCGGCCTTTGCCCAAGTAATGAGCTTATCCAGCGTGTCTGACAATCGCAGTGGACATGCGTACCTTCGCCACGAGTGTTCGCATGTATCGGAGAAGGAGAGGGTAAAAACGGAGATTTTGGGGGTAAAATGGCAAAATCAGAGAAAGTGAGGTACGGGTCTAAAGCTAAACCAAAACGCTGGAAGGCTCAGAAATACTGGGATTCTTGGATTGCTTCGCTATGCTCGCAATGACGGTGAGAAAAGTTCTCTTTACAAAAGCTGGAGGAAGGTGTGGGATTCGAACCCACGCTAGCCTACAAGACTAGGGATGCTTTCGAGACACCTGTATTCAACCGCTCTACCAACCTTCCTTTTAAATCTAGTCTATCATTTTTACATCATATAGACAATAACACAAAATGATGCTAAAAAATTTTTATATTGAGGTGATTTTTTAAGATGGCGGCATGATATGCATGCCTGATACATACAAAACTCTTGATGAATAAAAACAATACAATATTAACAATTAAGATTTGCATCACGAAAAGAAGAGACGTTCAGCCTCTGTATCTTTAAAAAAGATTACGAAGGCGTTTTTTAAACAGATAAGTCACCGTACAATTTGCAGCCGCAGGTTTAAAAAGTTTTTGATTTTTCATGCATTTGATTTCATTTTTTTCACAAAACTCCATGATGCAAAGTAAGCACAGAGTCTCTCAAAATGCTCTGCAATAAAAAACGCGCATATAAATCAAATAGACTCGAGATTTTAAAAGTGACTTTCTAGAAGTGATTTTTTAAAATTTATGCTTTTCAACTGTGTGAGCATAAGAAGAGTCTTTTCATAAAAAATGCAATTTTTTTTAATATGATCCTATATGGTTTTAAGTTGTTTATTGAATAAATGGGAAGAGTGTGGATACTCGAACAGAACACGATCAAAAAAAAGAGAGTTCGCAGCTGGCAAAAGAAGGATTGAGTGATAATTTGTTTTCCGCGGTAGTCTTTCTTGTCACATCTTTTTTTGCATTGCTATTTAGCAAGCTTTTGGCGACACCTTTAATGATCGCTGGGTTTTATAGAGGGGCAGAGGCTCTTTCACAGATGCATCGGTTTGCAGAGAAGGCAGATTTGAATCCAAATCATCAAATCGAAAAAAATCAGATTTTTTCCCAAGATGGATTGCCTGCCTCTTCTGAAAATATGAAACATTCTGTGGATTTGGATTCAAATGCTGCAAAAGAACACAGATTGTCTTTGCAGAGAAAAAAATAATTCCGCAACAGAAGGAGTAGATCTCATCTCATAATTAACCTGTGTGGATGCTCGTTTTTGCCGTTTCATTTTAAAAACGATGTGTAATTTGAAATCCACCAGGATATAATTGTGTATGAGAAGACTCTAAAAATGCTTGTAGATTGTTGTTCAAAAAAACTTTTTCCACAGACCAATCAGAGAAAATGGCCAAAGCCGCTCCAGCAATAACATCACGAGCGTGATGATATCGTCCTTCAATTCTGCTGTATGCTGTGAATCCTGCTAAACAATAAGCGCCTGCACCATAACTCCATCCGAAGTTCTTATGGATGATTCTGGCGCCAATAAACGCCATTGAAGAATGCTTAGATGGAAACGAAGAATGATAACCATTCGGTCTTAGACCCAATTTAGTGTCTTTGAAGACTTTTTTTAAGCGACTGGTTTGAAAAGAGGTGAGACCTATTTTTAAGCAATCTAAATGTGCTTGCCACATGTCTTGAGAGTGTAAATGATAAGAACCGATTGCACTCGCTGCGGGGAGCAGAAAAGACAATAAATCTCCGGATAAAGTAATATTGGAGTAATGATCGTTAGGCATTTGGAATAATTCTGGTCTTTCTAGACTAGAAACGATACACGGAGAAAGACAAAGTGCGATCCAGCTTATAACTCGCGCATAGGATATTGTAGGCCATGATAGCTCTAACAAACAAAAAAACCGCATAATTCTAAAATCAAAATAAACCATGATAAGCCGACTGCTTTATTTTAAAAACATAAATATATCATATACATCTAGAAAGCTGTATAAAAAAATCACAAAAACGAATAGATATTTATCGTTCGAAAAAATAGTAAATACAGTATCTGAGCTTTTTTTGATTGATAATCTGTTTTTTATGGATTATCTTTGCTGTCTATGTATAAAGGTTTTAATAAATAAAAATGATGCAGCATAGTTCCTCTACGCTACAGAAATCGCCATCTGTGTTTAAAAAAAAGGCCTATATTTTAGAGCGGTTACAAGCCATTATTCGTATTAAAAAAGACGATGGTTATTTGCAAGATCCGCTCTCTATAGTGCAACTGGAAAAACAGCGCAAGCAAATAATACAAGAGATTCAGAAAGATCATTGGAGCATTAATGATTTTCTATATGATTCTGAAAGCCCATTTATGCCAATATGGCATAGTTTTTATTGCGCAAACGAATTCGAGCTATTATCAGCCCTATTGTCAAGATTCCAGGATTATCATTGGCCAGAGGCCCTAACAAATGAATATGTAGAATCCCATCAGTGTCGATTTATTGATATTGTTATCTTGGATATGAATTTGGAAGTTTTGACTATATTAGCGCGCTTCAATTTAAAAATTACTCATTCGCACCTAGTCCTTTTCGCTAATGCGTTTTATGAGCAAAAAAAAATCTATGACGCCAATATCTCTGCATTTGCCAAAAATCTTTTTGAATTCGCTCGTGCACAATCGGTAGATTTGAACACATGTTATATGATAAAAGTGCCTAATACACCCCGTATACAGAGGCGCGCAACCTTGCTCTGGCAAGCAATTGTATACGATAGTGAGGATTTAGTCAGATTATTGTTGGAACAGGGGAGTCAATCGTGGGGCAGCCTAGATCCAGCCCGACCCAGTGATCTGGTTTCTTATTTCTGCGTGCGAATTTTACAAATTCAACAGATGGTTTTAAATAACAAATTGAGTGATGCTAGTATAAATGTCCTGCAGATGTTAATTGAACATGATTTTAAAATTTTAGATTCTCATCATGAATCTAAACAAAATCCAATTTTTTATCCAGAGAAACAATCTCCTATTTTGGATGCGCTTTTCATTCCAAGCTCAGACAATTTTTTATATACGAAGATCATTGAGGCAATGAAAAAATATCCGCGAGCTATTAATATCAATGCTGAACTCGCAAATAAAAAAATTATTTTTCACTCCATATTCACTCACTTAAATTTCTATAGAATACTGTTTTCAGATGAAGCCAAAGACGCTCTGCAGACTATTTTTGATTTTAAACCAAATATTTTTTTAAAAGATTCTTTGAATAATACAATTTTTGATTATTTATATGCTTCTGCTTTGTGTGCAGGACAAAAAGAATACAAGAAATTCAATTTGGAATTATTTAAAAACTTGTTGGATTATGCAAAAAAAGAAAATCCTAATAATTTTCTTACACACTTAGAGGAACCATCTCAATCTAAAGATCCAAAAATGCGTGCCCATGTAAATAAAAATCTCTTGATGCTCGCTCTGTATTATGGTGTGGATTTTCATATTCCTTTGTATTATGAATACCATCCACAGATGTTTGTGAATCAAAAAGAGGATTTATTAAAGGTGACGCTGTTTTCAGCCTATGCTCCATTAGCTAAACAGAATACAGTGCTCACACTGATGAAGAATGTGCCAAATTTTTTAGAGAATCAGCATATTTCAGGTGATTGTTCTTCTGAACTTGTGCAGCAATTATGCCAAGAGAAAAATTTTAGCCTGATTAGATTGTTAATTCAAAATGGTGTGTTAAATGTCTCGAATATTTCTGAATCTATTCCTGAGATGAATGTTTTAGGCACTTTACAAAGCAACTTATCCCCACAAGAAGAGATAGATTTTTGGAATATGTTTCAAGCGGTCTGTGAAATGCGCCGAGCGCAAGAGAAGATGAATTTCAAGCTGTTTTTAGAGCATTATGAAAACGCCTCTCATTTTAAGAGTGGGGCGTATTTGCTGAACCATACGAATATGTTGAAAGTTTTTTCTATTATATTCAATGTTTTTCCACTGCAAAAAAATACTCTTAATCTGAGTGAAGGATTATTTCTTGTTGAGAATGTGCTTCATCTAAAAGAGAAATTGAGTTCTGATATTTTATCAAAAATGCATGAAAAAATTATGGATACTTTCTATAAAAATCTCTCTTTTGAATCTTTTTTAGGTATCCTGTGTGAATTAAAACTCACTGTACAAGAGAAAGTAGGTCTTATTAAGCAGTATAATCGATTCTACGATCCAGAAAAACCGCAAGATTTTAACAGCCCACAAGAGCGAGCATGTATTTTGCGATTGATAGAGTGCAAAGAACTGAGATCTCATATCATGCAATCACCTTATCTGACCCCTGTCATTTATAATGAATTGCACATTGATAATGTGCCAGCATGGATATGGGTTTCCAAGAATTTGAGTGATAGTGTTTTATTGAAAGCGCTGGGGGCTATTTCAGCAGAAAAAATGCTTGAAGGCTCTATCGTACATCAGAAAAAGACAATCAATTTATTGTCTTATTTATCTTGTGTGGCAAAAGAAAAACCGAAATCTTTAAAGCATGTTCAAGAAAAGGTTATCCAAGAGTTTTTCACTGTGTTTGCAAAGTTTTTGCAGGCAGATCCAAAATCACAGCCAGAACAGATATATGCATTATTGGGTTTGAATGCTTGTTTTGAGCCATTAGGTTTAAGATCAGTAGATATGATGATTGCTTTTTCTCTTGTACATAAAAGCGATATTGTGCGTGATGCAGTAGATGATTTGAAATGGAGTCAGGCTATTATAAATCGGATTAAAGCCCTGGTGGTCTTGAGGACTGTGTATCCACAGTACGATGCTCTTTTTGCAAAAGAAATCGAATTGTCTAATGAAGATTATGATTATAAGCTTTATCATGATTATGACAATGTGATGGGCCATGTGCCTGAGCATCATCATAAGAAACTTTTATTATTTCGCGGCATGTCTTGCGAAAGGCAGTTAGAAAGTATTATAGGCCCTACAAGCTCAGCGCAGAGGCTATGTAAATAAAAAATTGAAACCTGCAGTTCTAAGAAAAATTTAAGAAGCAAAAGCTGAATTTGTTTAACAGATCTTTTATTATATATGCATACGATGGCATATGTTATTTTTATGATTATTACAATTGATGGACCATGTGCCTCTGGCAAGGGCACAGTGGCCTATTTACTCGCGCAGGCTTTAGGTGGAGCGCATTTGGATTCGGGTCTTTTTTATCGTACGATAGGCTGGGTCTATCAGCAGCAATTCGCAAACATGCAAGATACTCTCATTGAAGATTGGAGTATATCTACATTTCCAGCTGTGTCAGAGATCACTTGGCGATGGAAAGACGATCTGTCTGTACAACCTTTCTTTTTAGGTCGCTCTATTGATATTCAGAGTCTGAGAGATGAAAAAATCGGTGTTTTAGCATCAAAGCTTGCTCAAAAAGCGGAATTGCGATTTTTTGTCAATCAAAATATACATCACTTAGCAATGCAAAAAAAAATCATTGTTGCAGATGGGCGTGATATGGCGACTGTGGTTTTTCCAGATGCAGATATTAAATTTTTTCTTGATGCACCTGCAGAGATTCGAGCAAAAAGACGTTTTTTAGAATTACAAGCTTGCAAGCAAGACTGTACCTATCTTGAAGTGTATGAAAAAATCTTAGTGAGAGATGCGCAAGATACGACACGGGCAATTGCGCCTCTAGCTCCTGCAAAAGGTGCATTTATTGTGCAAAATACAAATAAAACAATAGATCACCTTGTGCGGGAGCTAAAGGATCTTGTTTGCAAGACTCATCTGACATGATGGAGCAAGCAGTCTTACTTATTCAGATTCAGTAGATAAATGACTCAGTGTTCCTCAAGCTTGTGATTGAGAGGAAAAATGAAAAATACAGAAAACAATCTAGAAAAAATGTGGAGTTTTCGGATGTCTTATGCGGATCTTGTATACGTCTTGAGGCAACATGAAGAGCAAAAAATCCCTTTTTCTCTTTATCATGTCAATTGTTTAGAACACTCTTTAAAAAATGATATGCTCACCAAGGCTGTGTATAAACGTTATTCGCCAGCTTCTTCTAAACAGAAGAAAGAATTGAACGCTTTACTCGCATCAGAGATTTTAGATGAGAATGATGTTCGATTTCGAAAAAATCTTTCGTTTGGAGCAAGATAGAAAAAAACAAAAGCTACAATTCTGAAAAATCCATTTTCTTGCTGCAGTGCATGAGAGAATTATTTTATATGTTTTCTCATCTATACTTCAAAAAAAATATTTGTATGCCTTTGAAAATATTGCGTCATGTCTTTTCATTTGTGATATGTGTATCAGTGGTTTGTGTATTGTATTTATTCTATCCAATCTATTGGTTTAAAACTTTTTTTGATGAAATGTCACATACTCTCAATGAAAATGAGAAAGCCATTTTTTTTCAAATTTGGGTGAGTCCCGAGAATACAAAAATGTCTAAAGCATGTTGGATCGGAGGGAGTGAGCACAGAGAGAAAGAGTGGGTTAATTCTTTGAAGACTTTGCTGCATTCTGCAAAAATTTATAAAAAATTTTCTCGAAATATCGCATTTGAGTATCATCTTTTGGTAGATCAGAGGACTTATGATCATAAACGTTCGGTTTTTTTATATTTGGAAAATGCCTATCCTAATCTTTTTTTTGTGGATTTGAACTATGAACTGTATTCGCAAATAGATCAGAAAAATGTGGCAGCGCTCGCCGATCATTGTTCTCAAGGTTGCGGGGCATTGTGCAGTGATTGGTTGCGTTTAGAATATATTTTATCGAATCCAGCACATGTTCTTATTTATATGGATATTGATACTTTTTCGCAGGCAGCCAGAGATTGGTCTTCTTCCAGTGCAGATCTGTTCGGGATGCATAAAAAGTTAGATGGATTTTACCATACATTCAGATGGAATAAGGGCATGATGTCATTCAATTCGGATTTGTTAATTTCACAAAAAACAGAGCCTCAATTAAAAGAATATTTGCGAACGCAAATGAATAAAAAAATATTTCAAAGTTCTTCGATATATCATACCATGCTCCCAGATCAAACTATTCTTTCAATCAAAAGTAAAGACAGCTATCGTTTGTATCTTTCTACTCGTCAAAAAAATGCATTAAGAGATTCTAAAGAGAATTTTAATCCTTTGGGAGAAATTATTTTTGGAGTGGGGCCTTCCTTTTATCTTTATCATTCGTATTGGGGTTTGATGCGCCCTTATCGATATGGTTTTGTAGAGAATTTGAAAAATTATATGAGTTGGTCTTTAGACAATATGTATCCATGCTTACCCATTTGTGCAGAGAGATTAATATCATTTTATGATTACAATCTAGCATGTGTCTGGATAGATTTATATTTAGCAGTTTATGACTATATTCTTTTAGAAAAATATGGGCTATCTGGTTTAGATTTGAAAGTGATTGCAGATCTCATTTATGAAAAAAAACAACACCTCGCTATGATACCTCAGACCGATATTCATAGAATAGAAAAAAATCTTTTATTCTGTGTCAATCGGATTCTGAGTGATCAGTAAAACATTTAATAATGCTTTTTATTCGAAGTGAGTACACTGATGAATAATATTTTTTTGCTCGATCTCGTGTCTTTCCATATAACCGGTTGCAGTTGAAGAGCTTTCTTTTCGTCCAATATATCTTATTTTTTCAAGGTAGGGCGAAGAAAATAATTGTCTGATTAAAAAAGACCACACACCTTGATTTTCAGGTTCCTCTTGGCTCCAAATAAGCTCTTCATATATGAGCGCGTTTAATTGAGACTCTAGGTTTTTTAAAGGGAAAGGATAGAGTTTTTCTATACAAAAAATCATGATGGATTCGTTTTTTTCCTCTTCTATTTTTGTTTTGATCTCGTAAAAAATTTTTCCCGTGCACAAAATAATTCTTTTAAAAGATTTTTGTCCTTCTATGAGGCTGTATTTCAAAATATCTTCAAAGATTGGGTTCGTTAGGATTGTATTGAAATGAACGCATGCGTCTTTCAGTCTGAGTAAACTTTTAGGTGTGAATATAATAAGCGGTTTTTTGATTTTATCTTTTGCATGATTTGTCAAAAGTTTGAAGTATTGTCCTGCATTTGAAGGATAGGTGACTGACCAATTTTGATCTGCGCAAAGTTGTAAAAAACGCTCTATGCGAGCAGATGAATGCTCTGGTCCTTGTCCTTCAAAACCGTGCGGAAGGAGCAGCACCAGAGAACAGGGCTGTCTCCATTTTGCTTCACCTGAGGCAAGAAATTGATCAATGACCACTTGTGCTCCATTAGCAAAGTCACCAAATTGAGCTTCCCATAAAACCAAATGATTCGGGTTTTGACAGCTGTAACCGTATTCAAATCCAACTACACTTTGCTCAGATAGTACAGAGTCATAGGCTTCAAAATTTCCTAAAAAACTGAGTGTATTAATAGCTCTTCCATCTGTTTGTTCCACTGCATAACAGTGTCTGTGAAAAAATGTCCCTCTACGTGAATCTTGCCCTGACAGCCTAATTGAGATGCCAGATTGAAGCAAAGAGCCAAAAGCAAGAGCTTCAGCGCAGCCCCAATCTAAAGATCTTTTCTCTTCGAGCATGTCTATGCGATCACTGTAAATTTTACTCACTCGTAGATGGAGATTGTGCTTTTGTATAATATATAAATAATGTTCTTTTAAAAGATTTGCACTCTGTTGCAGATTGATTCTGATATCGTTTGCGTCTGTAAGAAAGTTTTCTGAAACTGCGACTTCTTTGCTATGCGCCCATAATAAAAAGGGCTCATGAGCTTCTCGAATTTTTTGTTTTCGCGTCTGTTCTATTTGATTAAAATCGATCTCTGTTGACCATGAATAAAGTGACATTTGTTCTTTAAAAAGAGCTGAATGGCTTTTTTTTGTAGCAATGCTTTTATACATAAGAGGCTGAGTCGCTGTCGGATCGTCAGCTTCATTGTGGCCATGTTTTCTATATCCAATTAAACGTATCATGATGTCCGCTCTGTGTGTTCTGCTCCATCTGCTTGCAAATTGAGCAGCAATTAATACTGCTTGAAGATTTTCAGCATTCACATGAACAACAGGAATATTGAACATTTTTGCAATATCAGAGCAATAAGAAGTGGATCGAAGGTCTGTATCATCATCGGTTGTAAATCCAATTTGATTATCCATAATAATATGAATCGATCCTCCATGACCGTATCCTTTTGTCAGTGCTAAATTCATCGTCTCCATCACTATGCCTTGCCCACTGATGGCGCTATCTCCATGGACAATGAGACTTAATGTGGATTCACGGGATTTTTTCTCGCTTAAAGCACGAATACGACCACATAAAACTGGACTAATAAACTCTAAGTGGGATGGGTTATGTGGTATGAAAAACACAACCTCTCTTTGATTAATGAGAAACTGAGATTGATAACCTTGATGGTATTTTACATCGCCAGATAAGTCTACTGGACTTTCTTTTGTATGCTCAAAAAGTGATACAATCTCACTCATGGGCTTTCCGGCTAAATGAACAAGAGCATTTAATCGACCTCTGTGTGCCATAGCCATGCCTACAAAATGTAAAGGATCGATTTGAGCAACGTGATTTACAATGCTTTGCACAAGAAAAGAAAAGGATTCCAATCCTTCTATAGAAAATCGTTTTGCACCTGCGAATTTATTTTGTAAAAATTGCTCAAAATATTCACAAGAAACAAGAAGCTCAAAACATTCTTGGGCATTTTTGCAATTAAAACTCACAGATTTGCTGATTTCTTCATAAAGAGTACAGGCGTCTTTTGATTTTTCTAAACCCATATGCCTAGATTCAAGAGAAATATATTCGCAATAAAGAGGAAAAATCTCATGCTGAGTCAAAGATTCAGGTGGCTGCATGTTTTTTTTGAGTGGGTTTATTCGGCTATAAAGATGGCCATATTCTCTGATTGCGTCTTGTGCTGAGCATGTTTCTGCAGAACTGATTGTTTGGGAGTTTGTGGCATTTTTTTTCAATAGCTTTTGTAAATTTTTGTATTCTTCGGAGTATGATGGAGTTTCATAATTTTTTTGTTCATGCAGAAAATCTGGGTTTGAGATAAGGTATGAGCTGTCACAGCTCATCATCCATTCAGAGTCGTAAAGTTCTTTTAAATTCCAAGATTGTGACATAAAGTCTCACCGCTAAGACCGAGATAATATCTAAGCTTAAAGATAGGTATTGATCTCATCATCCGTCAAACAATCGTCATAGTATGAATCGATAGTCGTTTTGCAAAAATACCCATTTATTGGGTATGTGCCATTTTTTTCCTTATCATTTTAGAAAGCGAGAATCAAACCAGTATATAGAGTTGTAAATTTATCTAAAAATAGGTGTTTATAATGAGTATTAGGGTATATTATCGTATAAAAACAGAACTATACTGTAAACTTATGAAAAAAAATCTTAGTTTTTTGATATATAATTCAGATAATGATCTGAATCTTGGCACAGATACGAGTATTGAGCTGCTAAGAAGGGGTAACTGAATATGAAAAATTGTGCAGAGACTGAGAGATTATTTTCAGCTATCAAAAACGGAGAAGTTGAACTGACTGCCTCTTTATTAAACAAGAGTCCCCAATTGCTACGTAGCATCAATCAAAAAAAACAATCTCCTTTGCTTTTCGCTGTTATGTGCGACAACATCAATATTGTACAGGTGATTTTAGAGAAAGGTGGCTTAATTCGAACTGCAAGAGGTGATGCATCTATCCATCTTGGCAGTTATCATTTCCACAATCCGTTTTCTGGGATTTCTCAAGCTCAAATGACTTGCTATGCAGGTGCATTTAAGTATGCCGTGATGAAAAACAAACATGCGAGCATTAATTTTTTATTCAATAATTTTTCTGCAATCAATAATAAATTATATCTTTTATGGACTGAAAATTTTACTGCACTATTCTGGGCTGTACGTCAAGGTAATCAAACTCTTGTGAATTTCTTTCTAGAAAATGCTGACGACACTCTGAAACAAGAAGCGTTTTTGTTTGATAGCGCCATTCTTTTGAGGAGATATGTCGTGTGTTCTCATCATGAAATTATGAGGATGATTTACGCACATGCTGCAAGATTGTTTGGTTTTTCAGAGATTTTAGAGATGAGAAGTTATGAATTGATGACTCTTCTTATCACGCATAATGATTCATATGCTTTGAGAATTTTTATGAGTTATGCACAAGACTTCACAAATGAGCAGAACGAGAGCAATCTCAAAATATCGTGTACCAAGATGTTGCAATATCAAGATTTTAGTGCATTTCATAATGCGATTGAAAGAGCGATTAATAGCCAATCAGCTGACAATCCGATGGGAAAAAAACATGCAGAACAGATAGTTGCGATACTGTTGGATAGCGCGGTCATTTGTGGGATTGCCGAGGATATGCTGAGTTCGAGAGATTTTTATGGATGGAGGTCCGCAATCGCTTCAAATCAGTTAGAAATTTTAAAGATACTTATGCTCTGTGCATATAATTTTGATTTCATATATTGGCAGATGTGTTTGTCCATAGATAGAAAGTGTTTTATTCGCTTGCTTTCAGAAAAAGATTCAAATATCAACAAAATGTATCTGTCGCAAATGGAGCGCCTTTTAACGATCGTTGAAAAAAAACTAAAAATAAAAACCGTACACAATGCAGTTCAGCTTGGTGATCATCCAGAATCAGATATGGTACATTTTGGGACAGAGATGTTAAAAGCACAATGGGCAGATCTCAAAAAATTATATGCAGATCAGATTGATACACCAGAAAAACAAGAGGGGATTTTGAATCATTTGCGTATCAAGCTTAGATATGCATATCAGGCAGCGCCTGCACAAGTTGTGACTTCTAATAATGTGAAAGTGACTATACCATTTGACTGGGATTGTTTGAGGAGGTGTATAACACATCTATCCGATCTGACAAGGCATGATTTCCATCAGATCCGTCAGGCCTATCTGAAACATCCTGTTCTGACTGTCCATCGTTATTTACTGCCAGAGAATCATGGTTCGGTGAGTGAATCCATTTCAAGAGAAATGATTTGTTGTTTTAAAAATACACTGTGTCTTGCCTGGTTAGTTTTGAGTGATCCCAATATGCTGGAACTCAAAGATAGCTCAGTAGAAGATCTTTGTGAGCAATTTATGAGGCAACTAACGGATATCTCTTCTTTCGGGGCAGATTCTCACAATTCAAAAGAAATAATAGGTTTTACAGCTATGCCATTTTGTCTTAGCGCATCTCTTTTTAGACATCCTATTTTTTTTGCAATTGAACAATGCATATCTAATCGATTAATCAGCTATTTCAAACAAAAATCACAATCTACGAATCGAGACGAGTTGTTGCAAGCGCTTATAAGATATAACCAATCTCACTGTGTAGATGCATTGAAAACATTACAAGTTCTCGATCCTACAGAGAATGAGCTGTATCAGATGACAAAGGAGATTATTGAACAACTTTACATAGATATTGAAAAATATTCAAATTTTTTGAATTATATGAAAACAATATATTTAGAAGCAGATGTTTTCAAAAAAATCTCCTATAGTCATATTATTGGCTCATATGTTATCCAATTTCAGAAAATGATAGATTTTACTCAGATTTTAAAAAATCCACCTGAGATTTTACAAAGTCAAAACGATGCACTTTTGTTTTCCAATCATGCGCCTGAAAAGCATGCTGTCAGATCTTTGTTTTTTGTAAATCCTGATGCATGCGAACTTGTATCTATAGAAAACAATTCGCATAAAAGTGCTATGGAGATATAGAGAGATTTTATAAAACATGCATCAAATGCACACGAAGTCAGAGCAATATGCGAGCAGTTTCATTTGTTTGATGATAGCCAAACAAGATGAATCACTATCATAGCGATCATTGATTGCAGCAGAATTTTGGACAAAATCACTTATTTCATTATTCTTAAAAATAAGATTTTCTTGAGATAAGTATTTTTTATGAAACATTCCCTCCGTGTTCCGATATTGCCTGAGTCTGTTTCGCAGGCAATCGTCGCTAAGTGGCATGCATCTGTTGGTGATTATGTGAAGCAAGATCAAACTCTCATTGATATCGAAACAGATAAGGTTGTTTTAGAAGTTGTTTCTCCAGTGGATGGGGTCCTTTTTGAAATCACTTGTCCTGCTCAAACAGCAGTGACCAAAGAGAGTGTTCTCGGTTTAATTGAGGAGAAGAGTCATTCCAGTGCTGATTCTAGTTCTGACAGTTCTAAAAATTTTGAGGATTCTTCTTCAGATTCACAGTTTTTTACACCGAGTGCGCGTGCTTTAATTTTAGAGAACGATCTGAATAAAGAAAATATTCCAAAATCTTCCTTGCGAATTACAAAAGATATTGTTTTAGATGCATTAAATCATGATGAATCAAAAAACATTACACATCCATCTTCTCGCACTCCTATTTCACATCAGGTTGATAGTGATCAAAGAAGGGAAAAAATGTCGCCTTTAAGACTAAAAATCGCAGATCGACTGAAATTCGCTCAAAATGAAGGAGCATTGCTTACAACGTTTAATGAGATTGATATGAGCGCCGTGATGGGGCTGAGAGAGGAGTACAAAGATCTTTTCGAAAAAAAGAAAGGCGTAAAATTAGGTTTTATGTCATTTTTTATGAAAGCTGTTGCACAGGCACTAGAGGTGTATCCTGTTTTGAATGCTTATATTGATGGCGAAGATATTGTCTATAATGCGCATACACATATTGCTGTTGCAGTGGCATCTGAAAGAGGGCTCGTTGTGCCAGTGATTAGGGGAGTAGATCAGCTTTCTTTCGATGAATGCGAAAAAGAATTGGCTATATTGGCAGACAAGGCTCGTAACGGAAAGATCTCTCTTGCAGATCTTTCCGGAGGGACATTTACAATCACTAATGGAGGTGTGTTTGGGTCACTTTTGTCTACGCCGTTAATTAATCCTCCTCAGTCAGGCATTTTGGGAATGCATAAAATTGAAAAAAGACCTGTAGTTATCGATGATCAAATTGTGATTCGACCTATGATGTATGTAGCGCTTACTTACGATCATCGTCTTATCGACGGAGCACAAGCTGTAGGATTTTTGGTCTCTGTGAAAAAATGTTTGGAAAATCCAGAGCAATTTTTTCTCAATCTTTTATAAGGAAATATCAGAATGAATTTACATGAATATCAAAGTAAACAATTGCTCTCATCTCACGATCTGCCTATACAGAAAAGCTATTTGCTACAAACTCCATCACAGATTTCAGAAGTTTTAGAATTTTTCTCAGAGCACTCGAGAATTGTTGCGAAAATTCAAATTCATGCTGGGGGGCGAGGAAAGGTAGGCGGTGTGCAGATTTTAGATTGTAAACAAGAATCTTTAGATTTGTTTATTCAAAAATATTTACATCAATATGTGCACACTCATCAAACAACCCCTCAAGGACAATATGTTTCTGCAATTTTATTTGAAGCTCCTTCTGAGATTGAGAAAGAGTTTTATTTAGGAATGATTTTTGATCGTGAAAAAAAATGTATTTCTCTTTTGGCGTCATCTCAAGGTGGCGTAGATATTGAAAGCCATGGCCATGATCACATGCATAGTTTATCGATATTTTCAGCCTCCATTTTGCCTCATCATGCATGGAGCATTTTAAATATTTATAAATTAGACAAGAGCTTCTATCCAGATTTGTTCAAAATTCTTAACAGACTACATGATGCGTTTATAAAACATGATCTTTCTTTATTGGAAATCAATCCTTTTGTTCTAACAAAAGAGAATAAACTGCTCATTTTGGATGCAAAACTTTCTATTGATGATAATTCTGTCTATAGACAACTTACTCTCGCAAGCTCTTATGATGAGACTCAAGATGATCCAAAAGAGGTTGCAGCAAAGCAGTCAGATTTGAATTACATTGCTCTTGATGGAGAAATTGGATGTTTGGTGAACGGGGCCGGTTTAGCTATGGCCACTATGGATTTGATTCATTATGCTGGAGGAAAACCTGCAAATTTTCTAGACGTTGGCGGAACAGCAAATGAAGAAAGAGTCAAAAAAGCTGTAGAAATTATTTTACAAGATCCGAATGTAAAAGTCATTTTCATTAATATTTTTGGCGGTATTGTTCGTTGCGATATTATTGCCAATGGAATTTTAGGTGCCTTAAAAGATTTGCGTTCGCACTGTTCTTTTGTGGTGCGCTTACAGGGGAATCAGTCTGACCAGGCAAAAGATGTTCTCAGTAGTTCATCATTATCTATTGTAGTGGAACAAGATTTTCTTAAAGCCGCTCAACAAGCAGTTCGTTTATCTAAGGATATTATATGAGTATTTTAATTAATAGTGAAACACGTGTGATTTGCCAAGGACTCACCGGAAAACAAGGCTCCTATCATGCTCAGCATTGTATCGAGTATGGAACGAAATTTGTGGGAGGTGTCACTCCAGGAAAGGGCGGGACGACACATTTGAATCTTCCGATTTTTGATACTGTTTTTGAAGCAAAAAAATCGACGTCAGCCCAAGCTTCCGTGATTTATGTTCCAGCACCTTTTGCAAAACAAAGTATTATAGAGGCTATAGAAGCTGAGATAGAGCTGATTATTTGTATTACTGAAGGCATTCCGCTTTTAGATATGCTCGAAGTGAGCGCTATTTTGCGATCTCAAAAAATTTCAAGATTAATTGGCCCTAATTGCCCTGGAGTGATTAGCCCTGGTAAATCAAAAATCGGAATTATGCCGAGTTTTATTCATAAAGAAGGCAGAGTGGGGATTGTTTCACGCTCAGGAACTCTCACATATGAAGCTGTGCACCAAACAACTCAATTCGGATTAGGGCAAAGTAGTTGTATTGGTATTGGAGGTGATCCGATTGTTGGGACAAGTTTTATAGATATTTTAGCACTTTTTGAAAACGATCCTGAAACTCATGCGATCGTTATGATTGGGGAAATCGGTGGACAAGCAGAGGAACAAGCAGCTGATTTTATTGCTCATAATCTTTCAAAACCTGTTGTTTCCTATATTGCAGGCTCTACGGCTCCTAAAGGGCGACGCATGGGACATGCTGGAGCCATTGTGTCAGGTTCTAGCGGCAGTGCGGAGCAAAAATTTGCTTATATGCAATCTCGCGGTATTATTACAGTGCGAGATCCTTCTGCAATTGGTATAGCTGTTGCAGAGGTTTTAAATGCCTAGATCCATGACAAAGCAATAGAGTGAATTTTTGAAGGATAAAGCTCAGAGAGTGCAGCAAAGATCGCCATTTCGGCGACTTTGCGCTCCTTATAGGATGTCCACCCAGGATTCTTCAGTTGAATTTCAAAATGTGATTGGGCCCCAAAACCCTCATGGCCCTGATGCAAGAAGGAAACATTCTGAATGGATACAAGAATGTAAGGGGTATTTTTTATCATTTTTTCAAGGATCTCAATCATTATTTGAGGACACGCAATGAATTCGTTAATTTCTATTTTTATTATAATCTTGGTCTATAGTTTTTCCCATAATTTTATTTATGCCACATTAGGCTCTCTCATTTTTGAAACACTTTATTATCTTGCCAGCTCTAACAAAAAGAAAATAAAAAATCTCTTTTTTCTTTTTAGTTGGATCTTTGTAGGTTTAAGCCTGACTCTCAATCAGCCTCTTTTTATTCAGCTCAAACTCAGTATCATTTTGTTTTTTGCATCTATGATGCTTTTATTTAATTGGTTTTCATGCACAAGCACTGTAATGGAGGCTTTTTCGATATCTCAATTAGATCATCAAAATTATTGTCATTCTCGCAATTCATTAGTTTTCGTTTTTCTTATGGGAGCTATTGCAAATTTGATCGCGGTCTGCGCCTTGCCAATTTTATACTGGTATTATTTTAAAATTTTTCTCAGTTTTTGTGTATCATTGAGCGCTTATAAAATTTTATCTGCAGAAAAGGTTCACTATGTTGAGTAAAGGATCAGAAAACGGCAGATGTAAATAAAATCTCTTGTTCAGGCTCGATTATGAATTTTTTATTTGTGTTTTGATTTTCCTAGACTTTTTTTTAATAGATCATGATCACGCAATCAAGAAAGAAACTGTATTCAAAGAGTTAAGGCTCTTATTGCATATCGCTATTAAAAAATAGAAAGTGAAAATTATACTCATTGAAGTGAGTATTGTGTTGATCTCAATCCATTCTTAAAAGATCATTTGCGACAAATTCAATGATCATTTCTTGAAAGCTGTATAATGATGGAGAAATCGCGTGCACTTGCTCATTATCCATGCAATTGGGAGGTATTGCTTCTTTTGTTGCCGTATCTTTGTTAAATACGCACCTTTTCGCGGAGTATGCTCATCTGATTCAATTGAAAGAGGCGTGCATTCATATATCTTTTAAAAATCTCTCAATCGACTCGTTGAATCTTTGAATACAGATAAATATCAATAAACATTCCTATTGGGGAGAAAATTTTGTTAAAATAGTGAAAATCATTTTTTCATAATGGCATATTCTTAAAAAAGAACGTGTCTAATTAAAACATTACAAAATCAAGGCTTTATCTATCATGAGACTCTCCGATCGCGATCTAAAATCTGCCATAGCTGATGGTTCTATTAAAATGACTCCTCAGTTGGATGACAAAGATATTCATAGTGTCAGTTGTGATCTTTCTTTAGGTCATGAATTTCGTGTTTTTGCAGGACATCATGTCCAATGTATCGATTTAGGAGGTGATTCCGGGAGCCTCAAAGAAAGCTTAGATCGGCTCATGAGTGAGCCTATTTTTATCGCTCAAGGTGAGCGTATTATTATTCATCCCGGAGAACTGATACTGGGAGTCACTCATGAGCATATTCAAATTGATGCAGCGCATGTAGGATGGCTGGATGGGCGCTCATCTTTAGCTCGTTTGGGTTTGATGATCCATGTGACCTCGCATCGTATCGACCCTGGTTGGTCTGGTCAGGTCGTTTTAGAGTTTTATAACTCTGGCAAAATTCCTCTTGCTCTAGCTCCAGGGATGAAAATTTGCGCAATTAATTTCGAAAAACTTTCCTCTCCTGCAGAGCGTGCTTACACAGAGCGCTCGTGTTCAAAATATAAGCATCAAAAAGGAGCAGTCTGTAGTAAAATCAGTCAAGATTAATAAATAGATTGTCACAATATGATTTGGCTAATTCGTACTGTTTAGGGGACCAAAAAGCTAGAACTTCAAAAGTTATTTTTTTATCGCTGATTTCGCGAATTTGCAAATTTTCAACAGCTTTGTTTTTATGAATGAGAGTGGCAAATCTGAGTATATCAGCACGATTCATGTGAGTCGGAATCGACATTTCAAAAAAATAATTTTTTGGACTGTTGAGAGGAAGGTAGTTTTTTAGCAAAACGTATTCTAAAAAATGAGCATACGATTGCAAATTATCTTTTTCAATAAAAACGCGATATGGTTTTGTTGTGTGATCTAAAAATGCTTGAATCATCCAATTTTTATCCAGCGTTTGTGTCATAATTAAGAGAAATTCAGAGTGATATTTGTTTTGTAGAGAAAGCAGGGACATATCAGGCAAACCATAAAGAGCCGAGGGATTGAGCAACAATTTATCTTCAAGATCGAAAAGAGCAAAACGGCAATTGATTGGACCCTTATCACACAAAGCACTTTGAATTATCTGCAAATCTTCAGATTGCTCTATAGGCACTCCTGTATGATTTGTACATAAAATCGTTGCCGTGGGTTTCAGATTGTTCAGTCCAAAATGAGCATCAGAGAAAGAAATTTCCGTCGCACATAAAGCGCTTGATGCAAATATCCAAAAAGTGCAAAAATTCTTGATTTTTTTGAAAACAATATGCAAAAGAAGCATCCTTGAAAATAGGTCTAATCATATTCTAACAAAATCCACCTATACTCAAAACAGGATTTTATTAAAACATTTGTATGAAAGGTTTCTTTAGCAGTGTTATGCTATGGGTGTGCGCTACTTCTGTGTTTGGATCTGAAAAAACAGTCTTTTCTGTGATTTATGATGTCTATTGGAAAGGTTGGTGCTGCGGAAGCATGACATCGATTTTGACTCAAATGGATGATGGAAGATACCGTTACAAGCAAAGTCTGGAGTCATCTTTATGGATTTACAGCCTTTACCACCAAGAAGAAAGTGTTTTTTATAAGCAATCTGGCCTGGTACCTATATCTTATTCAAGTCACAAAACCGGCATGGAACAAGATACGTATACTATTCATTTTTTTAAAGATTATGCTGTGATTTCGCGCCCTTCTTCCCAAGATGAACGTATTGAATATGGTGTTGTCGCAGGCATTCATGATAAATTAACAAGCCAGCTTTCGATGATTTTGCACATGAATCAGTCACCTGTCGACGGTGAAAAGGAGTTGGATTTTGTGGATCACCGCGGTTGGCATAAAAAAACGTATAATTTCTATCAAGAAAATGATAAATGGTGTTTTTATAGCGATGATGGAAAGAAAAAGAATCTTTTTATTCTCGATCCAAATTTTAAATATTTGCCTGTTTTTTTTGAACAATATCGTAATAATAGTCTGTGTTTTAAGGGTGAAATGCGCAAATATCTGATAGGGGAAGCGTGGGATGATTTTATGGATAACAATCTTTTGAGTGATTGTGAAAGATAAACTAAAGAAAAATGTTTATTTTTCTTTTTAAATTCATTAATATCAAAAGTATTGAAAAAAATTTCGTATTAGCTATGTCATCTTTTCAGTTACATCTCTATCTTTTATCACAGTGCCTCCATATTTCTTCTGAATGTGAAAGAATGATGACTATCAAGAACTATCGTGTTTTTAAAGAATGGGCTTGTACACGCTGCCCAGCAGCTCAAGCAGATTTAAATTACGATTTATATAAAAAAGTTCGCGCGTTTCTTGAGAAAAAAGCACCACATCTGCGTCTTTATTCTAGTCAGCATTATGTTTAAAACATCTTTGTATTCACGAGCAGTGCAGCCTGGCCTGAGTCCTTATCCTGGAATTAAAAATGTGATCGCAGTCGGAGCTGGAAAAGGAGGTGTTGGGAAATCAACAATCTCTTATTTTTTAGCACAAACATTGGTTCATATGGGGCTGCAGGTTGGCCTTGTAGATGCAGATGTGTATGGCCCTTCTTTGGCTGTTTTAACTGGAATCCATGAACGTGCGATAGCGAACAGTGAAAAAAAGTTTTTGCCTCATTTTAAAGATGGGTTATATTGCCTTTCTATTGCACATTTAGTCGATCAGGGTGCCGGCCTTCTTTGGAGAGGCCCTATGGCAAGCGGTGCTGTTTTGCAGCTCATAGAACAAACTTCATGGCCAGTTCTGGATTTTCTGATTATTGATATGCCTCCAGGGACAGGAGATATTCTTCTGTCTCTGACACAAAAAATCCCTATTGCTGGTGCGGTCTTGATCAGCCAGCCACATCCTCTTTCGTACAGTGATTATCTTCGTGCGAAAAAGCTTTTTGAAAAAACACATGTGAACATTTTGGGGACGATTCTTAATCAAAAAAGAGAACAATCCTTTCATGCTGTTGAAGATCTGCAAGATTTACTCGGAATCATTGGTGATTCCGAGATCATTGCTCATCTTACCGCACAGTCTCAGCATCCCTTTTCACAAAATTTAGAACAGATTGCTGGGATTGGGGAGCTGCAGTTGTTATTTGAAGGGTTGGCAAAAAATCTGTTGCAATCTTTGGGAAAAAAATCTCTTTTCGCAAAAATTCCTATACAAATGAAATAGTCTACTCAAAATTCTAAAGATTTTGAGTAGACATAGACGTATTATGTGCTGAGTGAGGACTTGTAAAACCAGTTTTGTTTTTCTAGGGTTCTCAGGCCTTCAGTCAATAAATCGATTAAAGAAGGGCAAAGCGCACTTTGAAAGAGCGAGCGAATATGATTCTGAATCTCTTCGCTATGACGATAGAGATTTTCCATTTGTTTTAAACTGTCTTGATGATTGGTTTGTTTTAATTCACGGTGCTGTGTTTGAGAGCATAAATGTAGTGTTTTTCCATGATGGTGCATGAGCAGATGTTCCACAAAGTCATCAAGGAGATTGGTTAATTGCTCGTAATGTTGCCCATATAATTTATGCCAAGATTCGAAATAAGGACCACTGACTGTCCAATGTGCCCATTGTGTTTCTTCTTTTAGGGCATACAAACAGTTTAATATATGGCCCAGTGACGCAGTATGTTCACAAGATTTTTTATTTTTATCCGAAGCGTGATGGCAGCATTCATTATGTTCTAGAGGATTCATAGTCGTGTATCATAAATTTCTTTCTTAATTGAAGTATAGCCTTTCTTCAACCAGGTGGATGTGAGGTGACTTTTGCAGATATAATAAAAAGTAAGAACTCATTTTAATGATTGCGATATGTCTAATAGCGCTCTGATAGCTTTGTCATGGCAAAATCTCTATTTTCCCGATCAGGGGGAAAATTATATTGATGCAAAAAATGACCTAGAAGCAATCGCATCATGGTTAGAAGAGTTTAAGCACTCTCCACATACTTATAGGGCTTATGAAAAAGAGGGATTGCGTTTTTTTTATTGGCTGCATCACACGTACCAAATGACTCTTCGAGATGTCAGAAAAACACATATTCATGCTTATCGTGCTTTTTTAATCGACCCACAGCCTTATGAGAGGTGGTGTGCTCCTGCAAGTCAAAGAAAATCCGTTCGAACTCAGGAGCAGTGGAAGCCCTTCAGCGGGCCACTCGCTTTTCGATCGATTCAGGCTGCTTTGACGATTTTACAGGGTATGTTTGATTATCTGAAAAATGCTGCCTATGTTTCTATGAATCCTTTTGCATTGGTGAAGCAAAAAGTGAGCGATACTTTCGAGTTTTCTGAAAGAAAAATTCTTCTTTCAGAAAGACTTTTATCACTCGAAGATTTTATCGCACTGGGTGCTGGCTTGGATTCTCTCGATATTCAAGGACAAAAAAGCTTTTTATGGGTCCAGAGGGCTCGTTTTATTCTTTATTTTTTAGCGTATACCGGCTTACGCGTCAGCGAGTTTGTCTCTTTGCGATGGAATCATTTTGTTTTTGAAAAAAATTGGTGGATTGTTCTCAAAGGGAAGGGCGGAAAAATTGGAAAAGTTCCTATCAATAGTGCATGTTTGAAAATTATTAGCGCCTATAGAGCAGCGATAGGTCTCACAGCGTTATCTGCAGAGAGCCTTGAATCCTGTCATTTATGCACTTCTCTTTCAAAAAAAGGCGATCGAATTTTATTTGATTCTCCTTTGAGTGATCGATCTGTCCATGCAATTTGTAAAGAGATTGCACAAAGTACAATCTATTCGCATCCTCATTTGGAAAGACTCAAAGCATTTTCGCCTCATTGGTTAAGGCATTTTTCAGCAAGCATGCAAAGCGCCAGTAATATTTCTTTTGAGATGATTAAGGCTCACCATCGTCATTCCAAAGATGAGACGACAAGACTGTACATGCACCACGATGAATTGAAGAGACATCAAGAATCAGAAAAATTTGACTTGTCAGAAATGATATCAAAAAAAATAAAATAAATATTCTTTTGGAAACATATAATTGTGATAAGATATGCGGCATGTGTCAGTATTATATTTCCTCAATGACTCGAACAGAACCACTTGAAAAAATTATCACAATCCTTTTCAAAATTATGCATATGGATGCTAAAAAAGGCGCTAAAAGTATCCGAAAAGAATTAGCCAGTAAATTTAAAGACCTGAGTTTGTCTTTAGATTACTTTACAGCCGATGATGGGATTTTAGTTCTGCTTTTGCAATCTCGAGTGCATAAATATCGAGATGAAATTTTTTCTTTTTTTCTTCAAAAATATCCAAATATGAATCTGGCCCTTGCTCGGATGAGTGCATCATTAGAAGAGAAATGTTTTTTACAATTGATCGTTGAAAGTAACGATTTTTCGTTATGGGAGGTCATCAAGAAACAAAATTTAAAAATTCCATACCAGATTGTTATGAAGTGCATGGAATCGGTATTCAACGAGAACATGCATTATCAGATCTTGCAACACTTTGATTTGCAAAACCCCTCCTTTGATTATAATGAAACCGTTCAAAGCGACTCGATGGAAATCCCTTGCACGCTGATGTATCCAGCGGCGTTTTATGGATATAAACAAATTTTTGATTTTTTAGTTGAAAAGGGATGTTCTGTTTTTAGGTGCTGCAGCACAATATCTGATCAAAACCCAACTGTAGACAAATCGCCTTTTTCTCTTGCAATACAAAGAGCTCTATATCATGAATACAAAAATAGGAATCAATGTGGGCATGAAGAAAAGAATCATGATTATCTGTACATCATTGAAAAAATATTAGAACGGATTGTGCAAAGTGATCAGTGTGATGAGCTTAAAAAGGAGCACTTGTCTCTACAAATGCCTCTCATTTCTGTAATACAGCAATCTGATCTCCATTTCATCCAGAAAATGACAGAATTCATTAAAAAATACGATTCCATAGGAACGACAATTAATAGTTGTAATATTACAGGCAATAGTCCTTTGATGATGGCTGCTGAATTATATCGGGCCTATAAAGACCAAGCTTATTTGGATATCTTTCAATTTTTAATAGAAGAGGGCGCTGATCTCTATATATGTAATAATATGGGCTATTCAGTTTTTTTTATTTTGACGCAGGAATTTCCATCTGAATCTATCGATCTATTATTTGATAAGGCGCTGTCTTATCCTGATGCGAATAGATATTTTGCAGAGCCTCTATCAGTAGTCGTGACTGCTGAAGAAAAGAATTTGGAACTTGTTATGCTAAAGGGGCAAACAATCGCTCATCACGCCGCATATTTGGGGCATAAGCGAACTCTCCAAAAGCTTTTGTCTGATAACTTCAATTTTTGTATACATGATTGTTTAGGTCGCACACCGTTTTTTCTTTATTTGATGTACAATGGTGATCTGGATACAAATCTTATGAAGCAGATTGTAGATAGTATGCTTCAACAAGGACATAATATTTTTAGTGATATCAATTTAGTACCTATTGAGTCCGATCATTATGATGAGCTCAAGCTGTACTGGGGCGATCTGAATCAAATCAATATTTTTGAAATGGCAATCTTCGCTCAAGAAGCTGATTTTTCAATTTATTTGATAGAAAAGGGCGCTTTGAAAGCACAAAAAGATCTCTCTTGTTCTTTTTTTCAAATTATTGAAAAGAAATTCAAAAAAAATTTGGCAGAGTCTCATGAGGCTCAAAAGTCCTTTTTTGACGATCTGCTCCAGCCTTTATGGACTTATTTTGTAAACAACCCTCAATATCACGACGATCTCAAATCTTACGACGCTTGTGCTCTAAAAAATCTGATTATTCTTTACGGATTACACCTGTTTCCAAAAAATTTTATTCGTGCATTATATCCGGATTGGGCCGATCCGAGATCGCCTAATTCTATATACAGAGCCGTGCTAGACAATGCATTGAGAGAAAACAATCAGGTTAGCAATGACAATTTATTTTGTCCTGATTACTTTACATCCGATCAACTCTTTTGCTTATGGCAAGATCGTTCAGACCGTATTTTCTTAGAAAAGCTGATGCAGGAAATAAAAACGCAAATGCATACGCTGTCTGATGTGCAATCACGATCGCCAAAAGAAGCCGACTCTTCTTTGAAAAATTATGCTTTTATGGCGAATTTTATTGCATCTTGTTTCGTGCACATCGATAAAGAAAAGATAGAATTTTTACAATATATTCTGAATTCTGATATATGTGATAATTTTTTTCCACAGCCAAATGCCGTGCGCTTTGTATTGAATTGCATACAGGGAGTTTATCGCACATCTCCTATTGAAACTCAAAAGATCTTAATAAATGATTTGGATAATTTATATCTAGCTGTTTTTGTAAATGCTGTTAAGAAAAAAATTCCTTTTGATTTCTGTCTGGAAGATCTGAATTTAAATGCAAAGACCTGGATCGACAGATGTCTTGAACGCAAGACTTTAACTCTCAATCTGCTCGCTGCTTTTCTGGAAAACACAAGCAAAGTTCCCATCACTTTCTTGCCGACGGATTTTTTTAAAGATTTATATCAAAAACTCAATAGCTTTTTTTCCGGCAATACAGAATGTGAGAGAAAATTTCTCGCAGAATTGGAGCTTTTTTTGAAACGGATGGAACAACCTCTTAGTCAAGAAGAGGCAAATAGTATAATCACCGAGATTAGAAATGCTCAAGACCAGCTTATGATGTTCAAAAACTATCAAAGCCGGCTTATGTCTTATCAAAGCGATCTTATGGCGGAAGAAGCGCCTAAAAAGATTGCATTTCTGAATAATGCAATGAACACGATATTGGAAAAAATCCAGCATATTCTAGAAAGAGCAAGCGCAGAGCATCTAAAATATCATCCCAAATTACAATATTCACTTCTTGCTGATCTGATTTCAACAGATGGATTGGAAAAGAGTATAGAGTATCTTTTATCGCAAAAATCATACTTGGACATCACATCTATAGATGTTACAGATGTGCCGCATCTCAATGTGTTGCATTATCTTGTGCACAACCAGAGTTGTTTTACTCGTTTGTGGCCTATTTTTGAAAGGCATTGTTTTTTAATGACCAAGACGAAAATGTTATCAATTCTTAATGTGTATACATGTAATGAAGAGATGCCTTTAAAAATTTTTCAATATTTTATGAATCAGAATAAAAACGCCTCTTTTTCTGAAAAGATTTTCGATCCCCTCATGCAAGAAAGTTTTATGCCTGCATTTATTGCAGCGAAAAATGCGTATCCTAATATTTTGAAGATATTGCTAGAGACAGGATCATCGCTGATTGATGTTGATCATAAAAATACCACATCCAGTGTTTTCGATGAGATTTGCAGTATGGAAATATTTTTGAGAAACACAGTGGATATCAATACGCTTATTCCAGCATATCTACAGTCTATCGATGTTGTTTTTAATTATTTGAGAGATCTCAAACAAAAAAGCCAAACGTCTGAGCCTCTTGCTACAACTGTTTTTTATCGAGAAGGGTCAACTCCGCTTCATGCAGCTGCACGTCAAAAAGAATCAAAGATTTTTTTAAAAATGCTGGATGCGGTTGAGATGGCGTTTAAAGAAAAATTAATTGAATGCGATATCAATACGCCCAACACATACGGCCAGACGTCTTTGCATTTGGCTTTAGATGAAGGTTACGATAAAAGTGTGATTGAGATATTAATTTCACGTGGTGCATCGTTACATGCGCGTGATGTGCTGAATAGACATGCATTTTTCTATAGTACAGATGTAGAAATAGCAAAAATGATTTATGTGCAGGTAAAATCACAGCTCCAAACTGAAGAGTTTCAACAATGGATGAATATACCGCTTGCCTTACATCCTGTGGAGCAATTGTGCTCTTTTAAGTATTATCTGGAAGACTCTCAAAGTACTGTCTTGCACAAAGCAGTTCTTCTCGGTTCATATGAACTTGTTGAACAGTGTATTGATGATGGTGCTAATTTGGCTGCTATAAATGGTCAAGGTTGTACCCCCTTTGATCTGGCAATCATTACTCCGGGTTGTTCTATGGAGATGCAAAACCTTCTCTATACTCGTATGAGAAATGCAAAAATTGAGATTTATCATCATATTGAACAAACAGATGAAATTGTGCGTGTGATGCGGGATAAAAATGATGGGGCACTTTATAGTATTGAATATTTACATTTTAAAACTTTGCTTCAAATATGCTTAGAGCGGCAGATGGAAAAAGAGCTGAATTTTTTAGTTGACCACGGCGCGTTAGATAAAGAGATAGATGCGCATAATCCAACGTCTCCTTTTATCTATTTTTTAGAGTGTGCTGCAAGATATCAAGAGATAGATTATTCTGATTTTTACCCAAAAATTGCAACAGTCATTTGGAATTTACCTCGGTATACAGAGCTGCTTTTGGGTCTTTCATCTTTGCATGATACCGATAGTTTTGTTTATTGTGCGCTCGAGCAAGAAGAGTTTCTTCTTTTATATTACATTTTTGAAAACAAAGATCATCAAAAGATTTTTTTCGAAAGATCATCTTTTGAACTTATTGAAAAATACGCTTTTTCCGTGATGTCCGCAATCCATCGAACTGTCGGCTCAGAAGAATGCGATTACATTTTGCAAGCGCATTGTGAGATCTTTGCACGTCATTTAGAATTGATTTTTTCAAAACAAATAAATGACAAGACAGTAGTTCTATTATGCTGGATTGAAAAGATATTGAATTTACCTTGGGAATATCAAAGCACTATGTTGGAGGCTATTAAAACACTTTCTTTCATAGAGAGTATTGGTTCAGATATAGGGCATGGAATAAGATTTTTGAATATGATTGTGTCCAGAGCCAGTCAATCAGAAGAATCGCAAATAGCATGGTTCTCAGTATTACAGGAATCAATACCTCAACAACAGCAGATGCCGATGCTAGATAAATGGGATGCGCAAAAAGATTTTGCTCTCTTGTTTCAGGCTATTTCTCAGGAGCAAAAAGTAGGTCGTGGATCTGATGCAATTTTGAAACTTTATTGCGAGATTTTTATAAAACGCTTAGTGAGTATGATGCAGTCCGAACATAACACATCTAACTCAGAGCAAAAATTGCAATGGATTGAAAAAATATTCGAATTTCCATCAAAATATCAAAATGACATTACGCAGATTATTGAAAAATCGTGCTTTCTTGATAGTATTTCAGAAAATATAAAAGATAGCATAAATCTTTTGAGTATGATTGCTGAGTCCATGAAAGTGAAATCAGAAGAAGCACAAAAATCTTGGCTCTCTGCACTCCGTATATCACTGACGAAACAAAAAGATGCTCTTATAACAAATCAATTTGATTTGCAATCTGATTTTAATCTCTTGAGCGATACTATCTCAAAGCTGCAAGAGGCAGATCAGATATACGATCCTCTTGTGAAACTTCATTGCGAGATTTTTATAAAACGACTAGTCAGCACGATACAATCCGAAAATAGCATAGAGAATACAGAGCAAAAGATTGCGTGGATTCAAAATATACTCACATTTCCAAAGCGGTATCAACGCAGGCTTTCTGAGCTTGTTCACGAAAGTCGTTTTTTCGATAGTATATTCACAGATACGCAAGATAGCATACGTGTTTTGAATCTGATTGTTAGGCCCATAGAAGAAACATCACAAGTGCGGAAAAGATCGTGGTTACCTCTGTTTTTTAACGCAATCAAAAATCAGGTAGTCTCTGTCCCAAACAATTGGAACCCAGAAACCGATTTCGACATCTTGTGCAAGCTCATATCTACGCGGCAATCAGATGATAATTCGAAGACATATGAGTTAATATTACAGTGTTATTTTAATATTTTTACCAAGCGCCTAGAGGCATACAGTCGCAAAGATTCAACAGATGTACACTTCTTCTGGATAGAAAAGATATTAAGATTGCCATCGCAATATCAAAGCGATATTGCACATCGTCTCAATATTTCAGATTGTATGCAAAACTTTTCGTTTATTGATAGAATTTCAAAATATATGAATCATGGTATAGTTCTGTTGAATATGGTTGCAAAGTCCAGTGCAACTCAATCAGAAGAATCTCAAAAAGCTTGGCTTTCTGTGCTCCATGACTCACTGAAAAAACAAAAAGATGTGATTCTGACAGATCAATCTGATCTTCAAGCTGATTTTAATCTTTTGTGTGATACTATCTCAAAGCTGCAAGCAGCAGATCAGATATACGATTCTCTTTTGAAACTGTATTGCGAGATTTTTACAAAATGCTTAGTGAGAATGATACAGTTCGAAAATGACACCTCGCACTCAGCGCAAAAACTCGCGTGGATTGAAAAAATATTACAATTCCCATCAAAATATCAATATGATGTTGCCAAGGTTATTGAAAAATCGTGTTTTGCCGATAGTATTTTCGTAAATATAAAAGATGGCATAGAGCTGTTGAGTATGATTGTTGGGTCCATGGAAGTGAAATCAGAAGAATCTCAAAAAGCTTGGCTCTCTGTGCTTCATGACTCACTGAAGAAACAAAAAGATGTGATTCTGACAGATCAATCCGATCTTCAAGCTGATTTTAATCTTTTGTGTGATACTATCTCAAAGATGCAAGCAGCAGATCAGGTATACGATCCTATTTTGAAACTTCATTGTGAGATTTTTATACAACGCCTAGTGAGCACGATGCAGCCCGAAAGTAGCATAGACCATACAGAGCAAAAAATTGCTTGGATTAAAAATATACTTACATTCCCAGCGCAGTATCAAAGCGATATTGCCCAACTTGTTGCAACCTATTCTTTTCTCGATAGTATATCACTCAATATGAATGACACTATCAGGCTATTGATGATGATTATTACGACCTTAGAAGACGATCCAGAAGAATATGCAAAAGCATGGATATCTATTGTTTGCGTATCAATGAAAAAACACACTGAGAGCGCATTATATACAAGGAATGAAAAGCTTGATGATTTTGATAGCTGGATTCGTATTATCAAAAAATTGATATCTTTGAAATTCAGTCATGGAGATATCAGTCTTTTTACCATTCAGCCTGAGGCATCATTCACCGATCAGCAGATTGCAGATATGAGTTTTTTATCTGAATATGCTAAAGAATACCCCTCTTTAATGAAAGTATGGTCTTCACAACTTTTGCAAAAAGCAGCTCAATCTTTGCCACATCATCTTGCAGATCTATTCAATCCAGAAGAAAATTTTCTCACAAGTTTTAAACAAAAATTTAATTTGAATTTTAGTGATGATGAGATATTAATGATTTTTCTGAGCCAGATTACAGAAATAAAAGATGATTCATCAGCTCTGTTAGAAAAAATTAAATCATTCTTGAATGATAAAAACAGAAAATGTTTCTCCAGGTTTGAAAAGTTTTTTGACGTCACAAAGATTAATGCGCTCAGAAATCGGATTAACAAATTTTCACCTCAAGGAACAAACCCTCCTGCGACATTTGCATCGCAAGCTGATATATTGGATTCAAATGAAATCTTAATTCTCGATGACATGCGCAATACATTTAATTCGCAGCTTTTTGAAAATGATGCCGATCATGCATCCAGCAAAGATTGTGATCATAAAGAATCACATACTGTCGCGACGAATGATCCGAATGAGCGCGATGGTCATTTTGATAATGCAGAAAATGTGAAGAAAGAATCTGATTATTTGAGTGTGCAATCAACTGTTCACAGGCTTAAAATAGAAACTCTTGAAGAACATAGAAAATGTGCGCTTGAAAATTTGATAGAAGCTGTTGTAGGTGAAGAAGACATCTACTCTATGTTATATAGAATGCAATTTTTGCAAAAAGAAGTGGATCATTCGATTTCTCATATGACCGTCAAACCTGGCAGCGACGCTGAGACGATTGCATGCCTTGATATCGATGATCCAGGCTATGATTTAAGTTCACATATTGCCACAGAACCAAAGAGTGAAGAGCCTTCTATGACAAGTTACAACGTGTCTGAAGCGCTTGATAAGTGGATTGAAAATTTGATTGTAAGTGTTTTCAGAGATAACGATACGATTCTCTCTCATCTAAACAAAATAGAGCAGATGCATAAAAAGCTATTGACTTGGATGCAAGAACAAAGTGATATCACGCCATCTTTCCAGCGCAATGCAGTGCAAAAATTAAATAACAGGATTCAAAGAAAAAAAAACAAATCCAAAAAAGAGATCTTTAAAGACATCTTGTCCGTACTGAAACCATACATCAAAGATATTGCATCCGCAAAGAATATGTATTCTATTCTTTGTAGAATACAAATCATACAAAAACAAATGGAGAATTATCCACTTCAAGATAATAGAAATTCTGGTACGATGATACAACCTGACGTAGATGCACTCAGTGTTGATGTGATTGCGCAGATCGCGATACAATCAAATATCGATCCTGTTATTGATGATTACACACAGAAGGCATATACGGCCCTGAATGTTTTTCTTTCTGATATTGTAAAAGGTGATGACAGCATATGGATAAAACAAAAAATACAATTGATGCATAACTATTTGAAAGAATCGATGGAGTTAGATAGGCAGATGATGAAAAAAATCAAAGAGGGTGCACTCTTCAAACTCGGTAACGCGATCGAAAGGGAAAACCAAACCAATCAGCATACAGCTAAGAACACACAAAAAGAGCCTGATAATCTGCGTGTGCAATTGAGTCCTTACAATCTGAGCGCCGAAATGCTTGAAGACTATCGGAAATATGCACTTCAAAATTTGATAGAAGCTGTTGTTGGTAAAGATGACATCTATTCTATGTTATACAGAATGGAATTTTTGAAAAAAGAAGTGGATCATTCGATTTACAATATGACTATCAAACAAGTGAGATACTCTAAGACAATTGCACGCCTTGATATCGATGATCCATACTATGATTTGATTTCACATATTGTCATAGAACCAAACAGTGCAGGCCCTTCTATGACAAGTTACAACGTGTCTAAAGCACTTGATAAGTGGATTGGAAATTTGATTGCAAGCGTTTTCAGAGATAACAGTGGCCTTTTATCTCATCTAAACAAAATAGGGCTGATGCATAAAAAGCTTGAGAATTGCATGATGAAACAAAGTGAGACCATGAGCGCGCTCGGACAATATGCACAGGGCCAATTAGCGCTTGGTATGTTGCAAAAAAATCCAAGATCTCAAAAAGACATTGATACAAATGAGCGACACATATTTACATCTTGCATGAAATATATTACTTCAGCAGAGAGTATGCATTCTATGTTGTATAGAATAGAACTCATGAAAAAACAAATGGATAATTATATACTTCAAGAGAATAGAAGTTCTGGTACGATTATACGCCTTGATGTAGATACAACAAGTGCGGATGTGATTTCACAGATCACAATACAACCAAATAGCGATCCTGTTTTTTATGATTACAGCGTACAAACGGCCCTGAGCGCTTTCATTTCTGATCTTGTAAGCGGTGATAGCAGCACGTGGATAAAACAAAAAATAGAATTGATGTATGAGCATGTTGGATTATCGATAGCATCAGCCAGCCATATGATGGAAAAAATCAGAGAGAACGCACTCTTAAAACTCAGTAACGCGATTACAGGGGAAACCCAAACCAATCGGTATGCAGATGCATTGAAATGTCAAAAGCCTTTTATTTTCAATCAAATGCAGAACTTTCAAAATAAGCAGAACAGCATAGCGCATACACAGAACCAAAAGGTACCGAGCTCAAAAGCGTAATCAGTCCCAGCATAACCATGTTATGAAATGGAATGAATGCGCTGTTATTTTTAAATCTAAGAAATTAGATATGGAATGCTTGATTGAGACTGAGAACTTCGATACGATCAGTCTCAATATCCTTTTTTTGAACGTCTATGAGTCTTTCTGTGCAGCCGCTTTCTGGATTTCCAGAATATCTCCCCTTTGAGCAAATATTTCTACAAGGGTGGATTGATACAATTCGATACAATTTTGAATTGTATGGATATAGCCCTATCGAGACCCCTGCTATAGAGCGTCTTTCTACTCTGATCTCTAAGGGAGCTGCTGAACATGAAATTTATACGCTTGGGCGCTATCGATCAAATGCTAGCGATCATAGTGAGGACTTAGGATTACGCTTTGATTTAACAGTCCCTCTTGCAAGGTATGTTGCAATGTATGCGTCTGACTTAGTCTTTCCTTTTAAACGATATCATATAGGACCTGTATGGAGAGGAGAGCGAGCTCAAAAAGGCCGTTTTCGACAATTTATTCAATGTGATGTGGATATTATTGCAAACGAGAACCTCAATCCTTTGTACGATATCGATGTATTAGATTTGCTTGATCACACGCTGGCTGAATTGAAATTGGGCCCAATCAAAATTGAGATTAATCATAAACAACTTTTACAAGGTGTTTTGCTCTTTTTTGGTGTGTCTAGCGATAGTGTTGAGGGGTGCATGCACTTACTTGATAAAAGATTAAAAATTCGATCAGATCTTTTTTTACAAGAACTCAGCACTTATACAGCACAGGCTTATGATCTTGTATCATTTATCGATCTGTATCATGGCTCCTTCAACGATGTTGCCGACAAAATATTGCAAACCCCGTTGGCAGATATTTTTTCACATGCGTGGGGCGATAGTTTAAAACCTTTGTGTCTATTGGCACAGCGTTCAAATGCTAAAATCGTTTTGAATCTTGGATTAGCGCGAGGGCTAGCTTATTATACAGGCATTGTTCTTGAAACTTTTTTAGAAGAAGCTCCACATTTAGGAAGTATTTCTAGTGGAGGGCGTTATGATAAATTGAGCGAGCATTTTTCTTCTAAAAAGCGTCCTGGTGTCGGTCTGTCTATCGGTATTTCAAGAATTTTTGATTATTTTTTAGAATCATTAAAGAAACAATCTTCTTTTTTACCGCATCAAAAAGCTTCAGTACTTGTTAGCACGCAAGATAAAGAGTCCATGAAAGATTACCACGATTGTGCACACTTTCTGAGAAAAAATGGTATTTTCTGTGATTTATATTTGGAAGATAAAGCTTTGTCTCAGCAAATACGTTATGCAGATCGTAAAGGATTTCGATATGTTATTTTAGCAAATAAGGCTGAAATTATGGATGATCAGTGGACGTTAAAAGATTTGCACTTGCATACTCAATCTCGATACAATCGTTTAGAGTTGGTATCGATTTTGAAGAGATAAAATTTTGAGTTTTGCAGCCCATTTAGCCTGGAAGTATTTAAAAGCACAACATATTCAAAACCCCTTTCTTAGATGGATGTCTCGTTTGGCAACATTAGGTTTGGGGTTGAGTCTGAGTATTTTGATCGTGACCCTTTCTGTTATGAATGGGTTTGAAAAAGATATTCGTGATGCGTTGTTTCTCAAAACACCCCATATTGTTGCCTTTCATACACACCAGATTGATTCTTCTTTCTCTGAAATCTTGTTTTCTGATAAATATTATCAATTAAAAGTTCTGTTACCACAGTCTTTTTTTCAACAGTCTTTAGTATTAATTAGCCCACGCTGGACTCACAGAAAGATTAGTACAACACTGTTTCCTCAAAATGAGGTTCCATTAAATTTGGAACTTCTTGCTGTAGGATCGAGATATCAGATGCAACCGATTTTTCTTAAAGATGTACAATCACTTCAAGATTATCAGCCTGTTGTTTTGCTTCCTATAGAAGATTTATCTCTTTTCGATCAAAATACTTTAATCAAAACACAAGGATTTTGGGTTAATGATCCGTTTAAAGTGGACGCTGTTCTCAAAGATTTAGAAAAATCTTACCCTACAGTTAAATTTATGACCTGGGCTCAGCAGTATCAACAGTTTTTCGATGCAATAACCAGTGAAAAAATATTACTTTCAATTGTTTTGAGTTTTTTAATTCTACTTATCTACGGCCAGTTTTCATTGACATTAATTTTGATTTTTAACGATAAAAGAGATGATATTGAAACACTTGCCAACTATGCGCATGACGCTTTTTGTGCGTATCGTACGCTATTTTATTATGGATTATATAATGTGTTTATTGGAGTCAGTTTAGGTTTGATAGGAGGGACTGTTTTTTCTGCACTCCTGCCTGATACTGTCGCTTTTTTTGAAAAAATATTGGGATATAGATTTTTGCCACAAAGACGATTTTTTGAATATAGTCTTCCAACGCAACTTTATTGGAATGATTTAATTTGGACAGCAGGCCTCACTTTTGCGTTCGGAGTTTGCATTTCTTATTTATTAGCACGCTATGCCTTTTACAAAGCGCAAAAAGACATTCGAGGTTGTAATGGATAAATCAGTTCCTCTTATTTTAAAAAACATTACTTTTTCTTATGAAACTGGATTTCATTTGATTGATAATTTTTCATTTGTTTTTGAGCGCTCAAAAGCGTATTTAATTCAAGGGCCATCAGGATGCGGTAAAACAACACTTTTAAAAATTATAGGAAAGCAGGTCACCCCTCAGAGTGGAGAAATTTTTTACCCTCAAGATTTGAAGAGGTTTTCTTGGATTTATGCTCAATCAGGGCTCATAGAAGAACTCAGTGTCAGGGAAAACATCTTACTTGATTGGCCTGCGACTTCAGAGAGAGAAAAGGCTTTTCAACAACATTTGAACTTTTTTGGCTTAATGAATTTAGAAAACGCTTTGCCAGGCAGACTTTCATCAGGACAGCAACAAAGAGTAGCAATTATTCGCGCTCTCATGATGCAAAAATCGTTTATTTTAGCTGACGAACCAACAGCGCATCTTGATTCTAAAAGATCGAGAGAGCTCATGAGTTCTATTATTGATGCTTGTCATTTGCATGATTATTGTTTGATTTGTGTGAGTCACGATCAGTCTTTGCACGATCTGTTCGATCAGACCTTGGATATTACAACTTTTCAAAAATTTTTATAATGAATACACACGATAAATACAATATTTTTTTTCTAGCCTTTCTGGGCATTGTTGCGCTTTGTGTAGTATATGTTGCAAAAGCTAGAAAGAAATGTCAGACGAGATACTATCGACACTCAGACGGCTTGATTATTGTCCAAGATCAAGGACCTTTTCGTAAACTGTATTTTGATTGTATTGAGCATTCTATTCAGTCGATTATTGAACGGCATCATAGATATAGGGTCATTTTCGATTATCAAAAAATTATATTAGTACTTTTGGTGCATGCTCCCCGTCGAGATCGTATTTTAGTTGTAGGTCTTGGCGCCGGGACATTGAGCACCGCGATACGAAGATTGTACCCATTTGCTTATATTGATCATATTGAAAAGCATTCTTTAATGTATACAATCGCTCAGAAGGAATTTCATTTTCAACCTGATTTGAAAATGACCTTCTATGAGCAAGATGCGTTACTTTGTCTCAGAAATCAGATAAACAAAAATCAATATAATGTCGTTATTCTTGATGCTTTTCACGCTGATGGTATTCCATCATCTTTGCTTTCAGCGGAATTTTACTCTCTTGTGCGTTCTGTTCTATCCTCTGATGGTGTAGTTTTGATTAATACCTTATATCAATCCAAGTGGGAAAAAGAGCAACAAAAATTATTGCGAGCCTATTGTGGAGCTTATTGTGTGACAATTCCACCATTAACAAGTCAAGAATATAATTCTATTTTGCTATGTGCTAAAAATCATTTTCCTTTAGAAAAAAACAATCTAGAGCAAGATGCTTTAGATTGTTTGAAGCAGATTAATGTGCAGTATCATTTGTTCTTTCAACATATTCAAAGGTCTTCGGATGATCTCTTCAGAATCTGATCTTTTTGTATTTTTGAAAAAATGGGAGAAAGTCTCTTTGTATGATTTGGCTTGTTATCTTCACTATCCTATAAAATCTAAAATAGATAAAGGTGATACAGGGCATATGATCGAAAGTCTTTTAGGCGCACAAATTTCAAATTCTCGTGATCCTGATCTTAAGAACTTGGGTATCGAAATTAAAACACTGCCTATTTGCCAAGATTTGCATATTCTGGAAAATACCTTTTTAAGCTCAGTGCCTCTGCCTTTTAATGAGGGCTCCTTGTTGCAATCCCAATTGTGGAAAAAAATTTCTAAAATTGTTTTTATTACAATTGTTAGGACCCAGAGAGCGCCATCTTATGAAGATTACATTGGCAAAACTTTTATTTTAGATTGGGCTGCAGAGCGCAAGGCTTTTCATACTCTCATGGCGGATTGGGCGTTGTTGAGCTCGATTTTACTACTGGAAGAATATCATTTTATCGATTCTACATTGGGAGAGGCTTTACATATTCGACCTAAAGCACGTAATGCTTTACACAGTATTCGTGTGGGAGCGGTCAAAATGAATCCCATGGGTTTTTATTTAAGGAAGAAATTTTTGCAGCCGTATGTTCAACAGATTTATTTATAAAGCTTTTTTTGACTAAAACCTGAACAATAAAAGCCTAGAAAGCTAACTTTCTAGGCTTTTGTCACTCTATTTTTGTAATTTTTGAGCGGCTATTTTAAGAAGACGTGGAGGTTTTTTTCGGATTAAGAGGAGGCCCTGACTAATCTATTGGATTTCTCAGCGAGGATTTCATTTGCCGTCTGACAGGGGGTTGTGAATCGGATCAATGCTGCATGACTCTCGGGAGTATTGGTATCGGAGTTAGGCGTATCTGTCGAATGATCGATAGTGTATCCATGGGCGCATGGTTTTTCTTCGAGTCGATTGTTGAGTCGATCTATGACGAGTGTATGATCTATTTGTGCTGCAAGAAGATGCCTTGTCATTCTGGATTGTATAATGAAATGTTGCATCCCCAAAAAAGGATAAGTAAGAAATCCTGCAATCATGAGTTGAACAACGGAATACGCAAAGTCATAAATGGAGCTAGGGTTCCTAAGTGTATGAAAGTTTTCTTGTACTATCGTATTAAGACCAAGAAAATCTGCGTCTGATTTACTTTTTAAAATAGTATATTGCTCATCAATTTGACGCAATAGCCAAGTATGGGGATAATCAGATAGCTTTGCATCGCATAGTGTTTTCACCGCGCCTTCTATCTTACCTCTTGTTAAAGCATTAAAACATGCATACGCGACTTTGTCTAATATTTTCATATCGCTTATAGCCGAAATGCTTCTAGGGTGTGCTTTTTCTGGATGTGCCAAGTGCTGTTGTGTGACATATGCAGCAAGAGCATGAATGGAAGAGGTGTTTTTATCGACAAGAATAACACTCTTATCAGGACTCATATTGTGCTTTTTAATTTGGGCATTATTTGAGAACCAAGACGGCATAAAATACGATAAGAATAATACTACACATCTTGCTCCAATGAGTATGTTTTGTGCAAAAAAAGCATACATGGATAGTTGATAAAGTGTGACGCCAAGAGATGAAATCCAGCCAATAGGGGAGCTCAACATGAGAGCCATTGACAAAGAGAGAGCAGAAAGTAACAGAATGTTTCTGGCGCGATTGTATGCAAAAACTGTAATTGCATACAAATAAGGTGTTTTCATTGCAAATGTGAAAACCCAAGAATAAAAATCTTTTGTAAAAGAGTGCATGAATCCAAATAAGACAGATTCTTGGTGCAAGGTACTGGCGCGATCGAAGTTATCTAGTGCAGTGCTAAAACTTTTGGCAGAATCTATTCCTATGATAGAGTTTTCTATATTTTTCAGTGGTTGGATCGCCCAAGATTGAGCAGAGCTAAAAATAGGAGAAAGCGCAGAATAAATAGGATTTAATGCAGAAAAGATATAGGAGATCACATTTTTGATTGGTCCTGCAGGTAAAAACAGAACACTAAACCGAGCTGGAATAAATAAATCCCAAACACTAAAGAGTGCGTTCAAATACCACGTGGTGTTTTCAATGATATCAATATTTGCATGCATGCTATATAGTGGATAAGATCCTATTAAACCGAGTCGCATCTTATGCGTCGTATCTGTAGATCCATCGACGAAGGCATTGTAATAATGGAGAGTCACAGGATCAGTGATGAGTTCGTAATCTGGTGCATGCTTGTACAGATCTTGCTCAAATGCAATAGAATTCAAAGAGTAAAAAGACTCTGTATTTGAAGGGGCAATTAAATTTTTGCTAGAGTATTCAGCGGAGGGATAAAGCAAGGCTAATGGGTTCATATACACATGGCGGATCTTTGTTGTAAATCTATGGTACCCATGATGGAGCGTTGTTGTAAGTCCTTCGTACCAAAGTTGTGCTGTATCATTAAGATTTTCGTTTGTGTTTTCTGCGCTGTTTTGCATCGTATAATGAGTTCAAACCTTTAATAAGGATATATTAACATATTGTATTGATTGTAACAATTCCTTTATCTGAAAATCCCATTATAGATCTGATTGTTTTTTTCAAATGAAGCAAAAGAACAAACCTACAACATCCATCTGTTGAATTTTTTAATGTGTAATCAATTTTAAAATGATTTTAAATGGTAGCGCTAAAATGATCATTCCAAGACAGCCGCTGATCCATAATACAATGAACCAGCCTAAAGGTGAAAGATGACTCTCTAAAAAGGCCATGAATCGTAAAAGGATCTTATTAGTAAAAATGATGCTTCTCCTGCTCTTTTCCCCAAAAAGTTGTGTAGGTGTATATCGTATAAAATAAAATACAGGGCAAGACAAAAATCACCCCAATGAGCATCAGCGAGAGGCTCGCAGGATGCGCCATCGCATCTGAAATTTTATAATGATAAGGGATCATCCATGGGTATATCGTTGCAAGGAGTGCTAGATAATAAAAGACAAAGATTAAAAAGGAGCATAAAAAAATTTTTTTTTCATTTTTCTGCCATAAACCTTTCCATAAAAATACGAATGTACCGATTAAGATAAGAAAAAGAGATAAGAAAAATATGTTTGAAGGAAATGAAAACCATCTTAAAAAAATTTCTTTTCTCAAAAAAGGCATAAAAACAAAAACGAAACAAGAAAAAAACACCATAAATATTGAGCAATATAACGCTGCCATGTGAGACCAACGATGTAAACGATCTTGGGATTTGAGCTGTGTCCACGCAGCACCCAAAAGGCCATACCCAAAAATTAACGCAGCTCCTGTGATCATGCTAAAAGCGCTAGCCCATTCAAAAGCGCCTCCAGAAAATGATCTCCCTGTCACGCTCACTCCTTGGATATATGCGCCTAAAACAGAGCCCTGAAAAAATGCTGCTCCTAAGGAACCGAAGTGAAAAAAATAAAGCCACATATGTTTTAACACGGTGTTTTTTTCTTTAAAGTAAAATTCAAATGACGATCCTCGAAAAACCAAACATAAAAGCATGGCAATCAAAGGAACATAAAAAGCACCCATTAAAATAGAATAAGCTAAAGGAAAAGCAGCGAGAAGGCCCCCGCCACCAAGGACCAGCCATGTTTGATTAGCATCCCAAAAAGGCGCTACGGTTCGCATCATTTGATGCTTATCTTCCATTTTAGGTGCAAAAGGAATCAAAATGCCGACACCTAAAACAAAGCCATCTAGTAAAATATACAGTAAAATGGCTACAGCAATAATTGCAGACCAAACCATAGGCAGATTAACAAACGATGAGAGATCAAGCAACATGAGTGGATACCCCTCTGAGGATTAAACGGCGAAGATAGTACATTCCTCCCCCAAACACAAAGAAATACACGATTATGAACCCTAAGAGAGACCAAAAAACTTCCGGTCCATCTAAAGAAGGGGTCAGTGAATCTTTTGTTTTTAACACACCGTAAACAGTGTATGGTTGTCTTCCTACCTCTGTGACAAACCATCCGCACAGAATCGCAATAATTCCTGATGGGCCCATGATCCACCATGCTTTGAGTATCCATTGATTATCAAAAAGAGTCTTTTTCTTATAATATACGAATGCACTTATCCAACCTAAGGCAACCATTGCGACTCCAATTCCAACCATCGCACGAAATGCAAAAAATGGAATCACAACAGGTGGTCGTTCTTGCGGGGCAAAGTTTTTCAGCCCTTTAACCTCACCATCCCAAGAGTGTGTCAAAATTAAGCTGCTTAGATACGGAATAGAGATTTCATAATCATTTTTTTCATTTTTTTCATTCGGCCAGGCAAAAACACGCAAAGCAGCGGGCGATTCGTTTTCCCATAGGCCTTCTATAGCAGCAACTTTTGCAGGTTGATGCTCTAAGGTATTTAAACCGTGCAAATCTCCTGCAATCATCTGTATCGGACCGAAAAAACATGCCATGGATACAGAACACAGTAGCATGATCTTTGCATGTTCTTGGTGTCGTTTTCTTAAAAGATAGTAAGCCCCTACAGATCCAACAATAAATGCTGTAGTTAGATACGACGCAATGATCATATGCACAAGGCGATAAGGAAAAGATGGATTAAATAAAATTTCCCACCAATTTTGCGGAATCAAAGTGCCATCTTCTAAAACAGAGTATCCTTGTGGTGTTTGCATCCAGCTGTTGACAGACAAAATCCAAAATCCGGAAAGTAATGTGCCAAAAGCCACAATCAATGTTGAAGAAAAATGCATTTTTTTACTCACTCTATGAAAACCAAAAAGCATAATTCCTAAAAATGATGATTCTAAAAAGAATGCTGTTAAGACCTCAAATCCTAGCAGCGGACCAATCACTGAGCTGACTTTGTCAGAAAAAAGGGACCAATTAGTTCCAATTTGATAGGATAAAACGACGCCAGATACAACTCCGAGACCAAAAGAAAGAGAAAAAATTTTAATCCAAAATTCGTATAATTCAAAAAAAACTTTCTTACCAGTGTAAAGCCATACGCCTTCAAGAAACGCTAAAAAGGACGCTAGTCCGATGCTAATCGATGGAAAAATAATATGAAATGTAACAGTAAATGCAAATTGTATGCGAGATAATAAAAGAGCAGAAAAGATCATAAGATCAGCAAATAATTAAAAGCATATTTAGTATAGCTAAGATATCAATTTTAAAAAATCAAACACAAGAATATAGCCCATGCAATGGGATATATATCGATAAAAGAATACAAGAACAATATCAGTATAAGTTGTGATTGTTTTTTGTATCAAAATATATAAAATTCGTTCCTTATCAACTTCGGTGCAAGTGTGATTCTGTTAACGGTTTTACATGCATAAGACTTCGAATTAAATAGATCTTATGGGGATTTCATGTTATTTAAGATGCAATTTTCAGTGAATTTAGATGCAAATCTTACTCCCTTGTGTTTATTTGTGCCATCGGATTTTTAAGGGGCTTTTATATCTGTTGATCTTTATGAGTGCACTGAGTTCATGCAGGTTTCTGTTTTTTTAAACGTGTTGACATTGATTCGCTCTCTGTAGATATTGGATTTGTTGTGAATATGATGTGTCGCCATGTGCTGGGCTGATTGTCAGGGTCCATATTCTCAAAAGATTGATCGATGCTCATTGGAAATGAAGAGCAGGAATCATCTGTATCTCTTGTACACTGATATTCCAAATATTCAATAAGTTCCTGATCATTTTTTTCAAGTGCAATTGTTAAGGCAGTGCTGTTCTTGTGATTGGTATAGGTGTTCAATTGTTTTGGTGTATATTTTTTTATAATTTCAAAGTATTTGTTCTCTATAGCAAGAAAAAGAAGCATTGATTGGATTTTCTCTGCAGAAGGTGAGGAACATAAAAATAATATCTTGAGTTTCAAACTATGTATAAAAGACAGAAATCTGTTTTCCGCAATATCGTTCTTGAAAATCATTTGCAAACGCCTTTCAGAACAAGGGAGATCTTTCAAAGTTAATGATCCTTCAAAAAAAGCAAGAATGATTTCTTGATGTTCTTTGCGCATCGCATTCAATGTTTTATTTGGCAAATTCAATAACTTGGACTGCTTTTTAATCAGCCGTGAAAACGGATCTGCTCCTGCTCGTACTAATAATTGGATCATTTCTGTGCGGTTTAATTTTATAGCACATGTAAGTGCTGTTGTTTCTGCATCAACACGATCTGGATCTATGCCTGTAGCAAGCAATATCTTTATACATTCAATTTGATTATACATCACTCCAATGATGAGAGCTTTTCCAGATGACTCTGCGATATTCAGCATTGCCTGTTTAGAAAGCAAATACCTGAGGCATGCAGTATCGCCGTTCATAACACTATACATCATGGCATTATATCCTTGACTTTGCGGCGGGCTCAGGCGCGGCATGCGGAGCGTGTTCTGATCAGCATAATCTGAAATATCAGTTTGAGCGTTATAATCTAAAAGTAATCTCACGCATTCCATGTGCCCTTTCTTAGCTGCTTTGATAAGCGCTGTTTGGCCTAATGAGCATTGTATATTAATAAGATCTGCATACTGATTATTATCAATGCGAGATTTTTTTTGATGCTCTAAAAGAATTGATAAAAGGCACTGAGAATGATCGTATTCTGCAGCAATCATGAGTGACGAAACGAGATTAGTGTGCGGACTGAAGTAATCTGTTGTCTCTATCAGTTGATAAATAATATTTTTATTAACATCTGTATCAAGCAAAGCTTTGACAACTTGATTGCACCCTGTCTTTAGAGCGTAAACCCAAAGAAGTTGTCTTGGATGTGTTTTGAGTGCTTGATAATTCACTTGATGCAGGAGCTCTCTCTCTGAACATGTGAATCCGAGTTCATTATTCAGCATTTTTATCACATTGTTTTCAAAAACATGATTAGGATCGGTACTTAATTTCTTTTTTAGCAGTTGTTTTTCGAGAGGCTTTTTAAGCTGAGAGCCAACAAGAGACCAGATGAGTTTCGCCTGATCGGAATTGGCAAAGATCTGTTTTTCAGTCATAAGATTTATAATCGCTTGATCTGTGAGATGCTCTTGTGGTGCATCAATACAAAAATCTGACTCTTCACCATCTCGTTGTAAAACTCCCTCCAGGCTGGGAAATTCTCGTTCACAATCAGATTCATCTTGTCTGCGGGTTACAAGATAAATGATATTCTCTTCCGATATTTTTCGAAAAGTTATTTTCCTATTTTTCTGCTGGTGGTGTTTTTTCCATGTATTGAATCGTGTGCGAGCGTCTTCTGAAGAGAGAGGAGCAATTAGCTTGTATAAATTTTTTTTTATCGAAGTACACGTGTATCCTGCTGCTGTATAGTATGCTTTGTACAAAAAATCTGATGGCAATAATTCGTTATTTATTATAACTAAATATTTTTCAAGTGTTGAAATTGTCATTTCATCATCGGCATTTAAGTCTATGCGGTTTTCAAGAGCATATGTTTCGTAATAGAGCGTCATTGTGTCCAAGACTCTCTGTTTCATGCTCTCTTCACTTGCGTAATCGTAGTGCGAATAATATTTTTTTTCAGAGAGATGATAGGCGGTTCTTGTATCATCTAAAGTGGCGACTAAATCTTCCAGAGCCTGCGCACGATCAGCGTTATTTGCAAGAGAATATATCCATATCAGCGCCTGGTGCAAAATTGTACAACATGCGGACTGAGGGAGCATTTCGCTCTTGAGCTGTCTTTCAATATACGCCACCATCTCTTTTTGGAGAGTAGAAATATCTTTTTCAGGAGTATTGGGAATTGAAAGGTTCTGATTACAGGCCTCTTGGCTAGCTTGGCAGCGTGCTTTTTGATTGGCACTTAAAATCTCATCGAAGTTACCGGAGTTAATAGAATGCACAATCTTATCTAAAGCATCTTGAAAGGAAATGGGTTCTTTTGTAGATGCAGATTGTTTTTCGAGCCAATTTTTTGTATTGGCAGTATAACAGTGAAACAATTGCAAAGAAATATCCACTCTTCCTGGTTTAGGTTGTGCAAGTCTTCTATCAATGAGATGGAAAAGTTTTTGTTTTTGTTGAAAGGAAAAAGGTGACCAAAGTTTATATAAATATTGTGTGGTAGGCAGATTCTGTAAAGATTTAATTAAACAATCCAAATGATAATCTGAAACAGGTTTGTTAGTCTTTGCTAGTGATTGAAAGGAGAAGAATAAATCCGCGTATGACATTAAAAAAGACCAAAACATGCTTAAATCCTTCGGAAAAAGTTTAGTTCGATTATAATAGAAATCGAGATTTTAAGTATAAAAAAATTTATTTTTCAAGTCTATTTATATGATGCATCATCCCGATAAATACATATCGGTCAAGAATAGTTGTTTTTTAAAAGAACAAGTTTTCTCATAAATGCAAAAAATTGTAAAAACACGGTCTAAGACGATGGTCGGTATTGAAAAAAATCGCAAACTCAGTGAGAATGAAATTCTCTTATTACTTCCTATATTTTCGTAAGATCCTGTAGATTGTTTTGAGAATGATATTGTATTTTTTTTATGATTGCGGTGAATAAGGGCTATGACTCTGTAGTTCGATATTGCATTGATATTATAGATATTAATTTAAATAATCATTGTGGACTGACAGCATTGATGAGCGCTGCTGCAAATGGACATTTATTTGCGGTGGATCTGCTTTTAAATCGCGGAGCGCAGATTGACGCAAAGGATCATCAGGATAAAGTTGTGGAACTTTTGCTAGTTCGAGGTTCTGATGTGAATACAGTCAATAAATGCCGGGAGAGCGCCTGAGTAAAGGCCGCTAAAAAGGACTATATCCAAATTGTTCAGATCCTTTGGTATCGCGATGATATTAATATGTATTTAAAAGATTTTTACGGAAACACTCCGCTTCTTTGGGCGGTTCAAAAAAAATATTTAGCTTGTTGAGCTATTTTTTAAAAAGGATCCAGATATCAATCAAACTGGTAGATATCAAGCTACTGCGTCTATAATCGCAGCATCGATTGGCGCAAAAGAGATTCTCTCTTTGCTTTTAGCGCATGGTGCCGATACAAATATTTCGAGTCTATATAGCAATACTCCATTGATGAGTGCGATTTTCCATAAAAGAGTAGATATTATTAGGATTTTATTAGCAGACAGTCGAAATAATATTAATGCATAAGATCGTTATGACAATACAGCGCTGATAAAGGCTGTAGAAGGTGGATGTTTTGAGATTGTTGATGCGCTTATCAAGCATAAAAATATTCAAATTAATGCACGTGATTTTTGTGGCAATACTGCGTTGATGCGAGCTGTACTTTGGGCTAAAAAAATATTATATCTTGTCTTTTAAGGCATCAAGCGAGAACAGACATTCGAAATGTGCAAAAAAAACTGCCTTAATGTTGGCGTGAGAGTGGCAAAATACAGAAGCGATTGAGTACATTTTATCCATAAAAAGTAAAAGTTTTAAAAGTCAAAATAATCACCAGTATGTTTTTTTTAATAAATTCATATGCTGTGCATATGACAAAATTGCTTTCTTTCCTGAGCTCAAAAGAAATGTCATGATCTCTTTTGAAAATCATAAAGGGCCAACAGCATGTGCATGCCTAGATCGATACAATCAAAAAAAAGCAATAAAGAGTATTGTGTATATGAAATTCACCCATCTCTGCCTTGCCAGAGACATAAAAAATGATAGAAAATCGCGGTATGCGATGCAAACTATTCAAACCTGTGCAGTAAAAAATGTGCAAAAATATTTTCAACAAAGTGATAAAAAATGGAATTATTCAGATCAGGTAAATTCCGAAAGATCTTTTTTGAAAATTGATTTTTTATTTCGAAAATCAATTTTCTATATTTTCTCTTTTTAAATTTGTTAAGTTTATGTCATGAAAAAAATGCACATCGGGTAGCTTTGCACTCCGTGTTAGCTCGGTCTCTTTCTCGTCAAAGTCCGCACTATCGGTCTATGTATGTGCTGTTTACATCTTTTTCAATACAAGTGTCAGAATCAGAAAAAAAACACAATCGACATCACTCTTTTCTGGTATGAAAAAGATTTTAAAAAATCAAACTTCATCACAATAAGGCATATAGACAGATCATATTGATCATATTGAAAATATATCACATCTATAAATTGCATCATATTTTATTGATATGCATATGTTTTTATATTTCCATGATATAATTTCCGTCAAAAGATATAGCGAGTTGTTCAAACTTAGAATATCTGGAATTCGTACAAGGAGATTAATTTTTATGGATTTGTCTTATAAATATTGCAGTCATCGTTTGAGTGAGGCTGGACAAGAGGCGTCGCTTTCACCACGAGATTCTCTTGTAGAAGCTGTCAAAGCAGGCAACTTGTCATTGGTCCAAACATTGTGTGGCCGGTATCGTTTGCCTATTGAGACTTGTGATGATGAAGGAAATACCCTCTTGAGTATTGCTTGTAAGCATGGTGTGTATCTGGTCGCTGAGAATCTGTTAGACTCTGGTGCTCTTGTGGATTGTGCAAATAATGTTGGGAACACACCTCTTATTTGGGCGTCATCAAATGGACATGAGAGGATTGTCAAGCTGCTTTTAGATCGCGGAGCTACCATAAATGTTCGTAATCACAAGGGCAAAAATGCCTTAATGGTCGCAGAGACAGCAGGATATCAGAATATTCGGAATCTCATTATTGGTGATTGTGTCAATCACAAGAGCAAACCATTGAAAACCCTAGATCCTCAACATCGAGGTGGTGTGTTGTGTTTTAGCGACCAGAATATCAAAATACAAAATACCAATAATGCAGTACAATTACCACCTATCGTTAGGTTGTAAACCTAGGGTGCAATGTAAATATTTTTTTTAAGCATTATAAATGTGGAAAGAGTCAAGAGCTTGGTTTTTGACTCTTTCTTGATGACATGCAGCCATTTCCGTCAAGGTGTGGATAATCAATTTTTTTTGGCGCGATTCTGAGGGGGGGTTATTTTTTGATTTGACTCAGGCTGAATGTGTAGTTGGGTTTCTAGGCCGGTCGGTATCTCGCTAGGTGGTATCTCGCTAGGTGCTCTGGGCACATCGCTATGAAAATATATTTTTTTCTCAATCCAAGAAAGTAAGTCCATAGTGATCTCATAAAAAAAACTCACAATGCTTGAGATCCATTCTTGCGCTATTTGTAAAGGACTCAGTTCAGGTGTCTTCAGCAGGATTTCGTTTTTCAATTTCTCGATGAACTTATTCGCTTCTTCGGTCTTATTATGCTCTTCTAAATATTGTGCACATAATTTATCCAGTACGCTCTTTCTGTTTTCTTCAGATTTGTCCTTTCCAGATAGGTATTCAATGATTTTTGATATATATTTCAAATTCGTCCGTAGATGGGCTAAACTTTGTGCATCTGATTTTTTATTGTATTCAAGTTTGGCTATTCTATAAGCGTTGAGCAACCCAAGTTTATGTTGGCTATATGAGGAATTGTAGCCGAAATTTTTCTTTAAAAATGTCTCTTTTTGATGAGTGTATTTTTTATCTTGATTCGCAGCGCCTGATGTTTGCGTTTCCTCGTAAGATTTGTAATCCAGGATGGTCCAGAATATATTTTTAATATGCGTTAATTCCGTTGCCTTCTGGCCAGCTTTTTCAGTGCGCGCATTCCAGGGTTGCTCGAAAGCAATATCGCACTCATCATTTTTGACCAGAATGTCGGCGTTATATTCCAAAAGACATAAGACTGTATCGGGATTATATGCATCAAACTGGTCATCAAACGGCTCAAAAAGAAGTGGTGGTTGACATATGCTACTATAACCCTGATCTACAGCAGGTGTTTTATTAATATGATTAATATCAAGATCTGGCTGTTTTGACATTAACAAGCGGATAATGTCTGGATGATTGTAACGAGTTGCACACCTAACAGCATCTACACCATACTTATCAGCATATGCGAGATCGGTTTTGTCAATGAGAATATTTATAATATCTCTGTGCGGACAGTTCTCTGGGGTTTTGGAGGCGTTGACTATAGCATACATGAGGGCGTTTCGGTTTGACCCAACTACCTGATCCACATTAACATTGTGCTCACATAAAGTTTTTACCACATTTTTTAGTCCCAAAATGCAAGCTATGATAAGAGGTGTGCATGGTTTAGGGATTGTTCGTGCAGGCCAGTTCTTATTTGCTTGCAATCTCTCAATCTCATGAATATCATTTTTTGTTAGTGTGATTGTCAAAAAAGTGGGGTTTTCTGTAAGAAACTTGGTTAACTCATCTGTCTTTTCATTTACAAGATATGTTAAGAATTGTTTTATTTGAACTTGAGAAGGTAAAACAAGGTCGTTAGAGGCGCTCTCTGTCATATCATTCTTCTTTATATCTGGATGTGCAATGTCATCTGTTAAAGGATTGTGTTTTTCTGAAGGGACATGAGTGCGCATATGTTGTTTTCTTTTTTGAATCATCACTATCATACTGTCGCATAAGTAATTTTGTATTGCAAGACATTATAAGTGGTTTTTTGATATTTGAGTTATGCGTGCTTCGAGGTGTTTGTTGCTCTTATGAATGCGCAATGGATAATAGAATTATATTCATATGATATATTTATAAGCTGCTGATATCTATAGAGATATTTAAGATGATCCATGATGAGAAAAAGCATGCGCATCATGGCTGTGCTTGTAAATCTATTACTGCATTTGTTTGATAGCATGCTCACAGAAAAGACTATGCTTTATAAGAAACACCATCACGGAGGAACGCTTCTTCTAAAACCGCCTCTTGTTCGATACTAGGACAATTCAGACTGCGTTCAGGTGCAACTGCATCTGTCTTGCTAAAGAGGCAATAACGATGATTGTCTGTAGATATGCTCTTTCCAGATTTATTCTTTTCTAAAAAGAATGCTGAGCTTTCAGGGTTTCTTAAAAGATATTCGTTAGGCTTTGACCATTTTTGAGCAATCATTAAAGCGGTCATATGAAATGCATTTACAAGACAGGTTTCTAGGGACTGTTTTTTTAATAAGGCCATAATAATTGCAGGATATCTATTCTGACACGCTCTCATGAGTGCAGTGTAGCCGTATTTATTTTGAAAGTTGATATCTATCTTTTCTTGATTCAATAAAGACTCAGTAATTTCGAGATATCCTTTTTCTGCAGCCAAGATTAAAGGGGTGTTATTATGAGTGTCAATTGAGTTGAGATTTATGTCTTCTTGAGACAGGAGGATATCTACTACCTCTTTTTGATTATTGAGAGTTGCAATAAACAGGGCGTCGTATCCTCTTTTGTTCTTGTGCTGAATACTGGCCCCCCGGTCGATAAGAAGTTGTGCGATCTTTGGATACATCAAACAGGCGCATATAAGGGGGGTATTTCCATCGTTGTCTGTACTGTTAATATCTGCTCCTTGGTCTAAAAAAAGAGAAATTGTTTTTTCTTCACCAGTAATGACAGCATGTATTAAGGGAGTGTAACCATATTGATCTTTGCTATTGATATCAATGCTATCAAAAATCACTTCGGCTAATTTTTGACTGTTTTTCTTTTCAGAATTTATTAAAGATATTATCTCATGAAAATTAATCTGATCTGTTTCAGGAGAACAAGGTAAGAAACTGAGGTCGGTTTGCAAATCATCTCTTTCAATATGTTCGGTTAATTTTAGCGGGATTTTTATGTTGTTTTGTTCGTGTGTATTCATATATGTGTGCTTCTCGTTTTAAAGATTTTTCGGATAACTGACATATAGGACGAATTTGCGCTTTTTGATAAATAATCATATAAAACAGCGTGTTAGAACAGCGCCTGCGATTTTCCATGTGGTGTTTATGGTTTGATAGGGATGCTTCTTATTGATTTTTTTTGATGAGCATATCGAAAAATGCGTCTATTTTTTCGAAACATGGAAATAAAATGTATGTAAGTTGATATATTCAGTTTTTTAAATTGTATACAAAATAGGCCGTAGATATTAAAACATATTTCTTGAGGGAGAGTGTGTTATATTATTTTCTGTATCTTGAGAAAGAGTATCAAGACTTTTAGTACTAAAGATCGCAGGTGTGCAGATTGCGTATTCTGGGTGTTCAGTTGTCGTGTTTTCATTTTGAGTACGATGAAAAGCATCCTCTGGAGACAGAGATAACAAGATTCTTTGTAATAGGTGATAAACCCAATCATAAAAACGGCATGCAGTGTTTATAAATAAAGAAAAATAACTTTGCTCTTCACTTGTGGTGTTTGGCTCATCGCTACTAGCATATGAATGAGGTATTTCTGCGCTTTGAAGGGTGAAATGATCATGAGGAATCTGCAGTTCTTCGATGACAGAATGTGTTGTATCAGTGGTTAATTGAAGATTTTCAGCAGTATTGTCAGAATGGATATTTGCATTTTGCTCTGAATCATAGGAGATAGGCATAAGAGTCTGATTGGGTGTATTTGCGCTTTGCGTCGTTAAAGTCAGTATTTCTGCGCTTTGAAGGGTGAAATGATCATGAGGAATCTGCAGTTCTTCGATGACAGAATGTGTTGTATCAGTCGTTAATTGAAGATTTTCAGCAGTATTGTCAGGATGGATATTGGAATTTTGCTCTGAATCATAGGAGATAGGCATAAGAGTCTGATTGGGTGTATTTGCGCTTTGCGTCGTTAACGTCAGTATTTCTGCGCCTTGAAGGGTGAAATGATCATGCGGAATCTGCAGTTCTTCGGTGACAGAATGTGTTGAATCAGTGGTTAATAGAGTCATTGGACTTTCATTTTTTGAATTTGCGTCTTGATTGAAATCCTGGATATTGCGGTTTTTTATTTGCTCCAAAATCGCGGCAGCGATATAGTGATGCCCATATTCATACGCATACATTAGTGCAGTATTGCCAAATTTATCCTGGGCATTTAAATCGATTTTGGGCTGTTTTATAAGAGTAGTAGCAATATTGCGATATCCGTATGCAGATGCATACATGAGAGCTGTAATGCCTGATTTATCTGGGGCATTTAAATCGATTTGTGATTGTTCTATAAGAGTATTAACGATATCGAGATATCCGTATTCACATGCGTATATGAGTGCATTTTTGTGTGATTCTGCATCAGCACTTAAAGTGGTTTGTAAATTTTTGATCAGTGTAGCAGCAACATCATCATATCCATATTGATAAGCATACATCAGCGCATTATTTCCGGATTTATCTTGGATATTTAAATCGATTTTTGATTTTTCTATAAGTGCAGCAACAATAAATTTATATCCATTCGCAGACGCATACATCAGAGCGTTTTTACCTAAGTTATCTTGGACATTTAAATCGATTTTTGATTGCGCTATAAGAGCAGTAGCGATATTTTGAGATCCGTATATAGATGCGTACATGAGGGCGGTTTTACCCCCGTGATCTTGGACATTTAAGTCGATTTCTGATTGCTCTATAAAAGCAGTAGCGATCGCTGTATATCCATTCGCAGACGTGTACATGAGGGCGGTTTTACCCCCGTGATCTTTGACATTTAAATCGATTTGTGATTTTTTTATAAGTGCAGTAGCGATAGCTGTATATCCGTATAGAGATGCGTATATGAGAGCCGTTTTTCCTGATATATCATGTGCATTTAAATCGATTTTTGATTGCGCTATAAGTGCAGCGGTTATATCTGCATGTCTATTTATTACTGATATAATCAGTGATGTCATACCGTCATTATTGCATATGTTTAATGCAATTTTCTCCTTTTTCAAAAGCTCTTTGACACAAGATAGATGACCGTAGCATGATGCCCACATTAAAGCAGTATTACCATCTTGGTTTTGAGCATTCAGATATGCAGCGTCATTTGCAAATCTTTCGATTAATATGGCATGTCCTTCTTTGGCAGCACGCATTAATCCCGTATTGAGATGAGAATCCTTGGCATATATATTCACATTATTTTGGGCGAGATTCATTAACAAGTCTGCTCGGCCCGTGCTCCATGCCTCACTTACTGTTGTTGGAATATTCTTCGATAGAGATTGTGCAGCACTGTGAAGAGATTCTGTTTTTTTAGGATTTTGATTTGTTTTCTTATCCATGCTGCTTTTACTCCCTTATCAATCTCACTTTATTAGCTTTTTTGATTTTTGCGCAATCATACGCGAGAAGAGACGATATAATGATAGCGTATTTGAATTTATCACTATGATCTGATTCTAGATAAAAAATATTTAATTGTAAGGTCTGTTGAGATCAGGCTGAATGCTGATGATATATTGATGCTACGTTATCTAAAAATCCTATGAATTTATGTGTTTTTCAATTCTTTGAGGATTTTGCGTGTGTATGATTAGAGGTATGCGAATCTTGTGTTGGGGCATTGCATGAATTCATGTTATATATGTTTTTATATTGTATTTTAATAAAAATTCAATAACATAATGAATATCACTTTAAATAATATCAAAAATATTTTATATCATAATATAAAAGTATTTTGATATTTTATGTTGCGTACCATATGATACACAGATATTATTTATACTAATAAAAATAAAGATGTTAGGCACAAAGATAAAAACAGAATATATTAATAATCAGGGAAAGATTGGTACTGATCCGTCCAATGAGACAACTCTGCGAAAAAAATTACTCTTATCAGCAGTCCAACATTCTGATTTAGATGCATTAAGGAAGATCGCTTCAGATAACGGATCACAATTAGTCAACGATCAAGATGACAAAGGTACGACCCCTTTGATGCTTGCGATCAGAAAAATCAACAATATTAATATAGTGCAATTGCTTATGAGTATGGGTGCCAATCTCTATCAAAAAAATCCGTCGGGGCATAGTGCTATTGGTTTAGCTCATCAAGAGGCATTCCAATATATATGGCTTTGTGATCCACAAAAAAAACACGAAGATAAAACAAAACATTATACACAGTTATTAAAATTTTTTATTCACACGCTTCTTTCTTCGAGAAGTCATCATACTCAAGAGCCCCCTATCTTTGAAGGTAAGTTTTTGGTTTTGATGTCTGCCGTGCTTCATTCTGATTTGCCTTTTTTAGAAAAGCTCGTAGAGCATCACGCTGATGAATGGGTTAATTTATCGGATAACACAGGTACGACACCTCTGATGTGGGCGATGATAAAAATGGTCAATATCGATATCTTAGCATGTCTTTTGCGTATTGGGGCGAATATATATCAGCGCAATTTGTTAGGAAAAAGTTCTATTTGGTTGCTGCATGAGTATATTCACGCATTGAACCCAAACACTCTCAATCAAGAAACACAACACTATTATTCGACATTATTAAAATTGTTTTGGCCGCATGCGCTGAGCCAGAAAGAGCCACACGCTAGCGCTAACTGTTATAGTCCACGGAATCAGATTTCGATTCTTATGTCTGTTGTTATAGATTCTAATTTCGCTCGTTTAAACCCAATTTCTGAGCCAGCAATAAGGGAATTGGTCCATAGCGTAGATGATATAGGCATGACTCCTTTGATGTGGGCTATAAATTTAGAGGTTGAGATCACGACAGTCCAATTTTTTCTTTCTATGGGCGCGAATCTATATCAAAAAGATCGATTGGGACGCAACGCGATCACTTTTTTGCATATGCAAGGATTTCAATATATATGGCTCTGCGACTTAAAAAACCCGCACGAATATAATAAAATCAATTACTATGCACAGTTATTCGATCTATTCATTAAAAAAAGAATGCATGAACAGAATGGCTCTATTGATAAGCCTCATTTTGATGCAAGCGAATATAGGCTGTTAGTTCTTTTATCAGCGGTCATTCATGGTGATTTGTCTTTTCTACAATCTCTTCGAGAACACAATGGTGCACAATTCGTCAATACACCAGATAGTACAGGCATGACAGTTATTATGTGGGCTGTGGTTTTCATGGTAGATATCAAAATAGTTGAATTACTTGTTCAGATGGGTGCGGATTTGTCTCAAAAAAATGCATCACAGCGCCATGTTGTGCATATCGCGCAAGAGTGTGCACTCAGTTATAACACACAGCCACAACAAAAGGCGTACTATGAACAGTTGGTGAGCATATTGCAAGGTGCTCAAGCGAATCATCAATATGAACAAGATTTTTTACAATTCTTACAAGAATCGTATTTGACTAGAGTGGATTATGTTTCTCCACATAATGCAGCTGCGGTCGGTTTTCGTCAACCGATTGTTTTTTCTACAAGTCGTGTTGAAAAAAGATCGGAAAATGCCGAACATACTGTTCAGAACAATCAAGGTATAACTGCTGAGATGTCGATACAGTTTAATCGTACTGCGAGCCGATAATTTATATTTTAAATTTTTTGTTCTGATTTATATATACAGTTAATCAAAGAAATAAACAGATTGTCTCTTTCTTTTCAAAATAGTACAATTAAAAACCCCATGAAATTGGAAAAAATAAAAATGCGGTCGGCCCCAATTATTTCATTTAAAAACGATGATAATTTAAATACCCCTTTGATAAAAGCAATTATAGAGAATGATTTTTGCCTCGCACAGGCTCTTTGTATTTCTGGGTCAGATATTAATGCTAAAAACAAACAGGGCCTCGATGCTGTTGATTATGCTTGTGCAAATCAGAATCGGGATATTTTACTATTGTTGATCCATTTTGGCGCAAAAAATTCCTGGAGGGCAGAAATTGCTTTAAAAATATTAAATCCAATCCCGCAGCATGCTCGCGAAAAAAAATACAGTTTATTCACATGCAAAAAATAATTAAGATAACTTTTTGACTTTTGATTGCAACACACCTCAGAACGAGCATCATGAGTGATGTGTCTATCCACCGCTTCAGCATTATCTCCTTCGTTGATTGTTTGTTGAGAATAAGGCCTCTCTTTAATCACAGATATGGTTGATTTGCTGCAAAGTATTGACGTATTGAAAATAAAATGCAATTACAAGGAGATACATGCTATTCATCTCCTTGGTAATTCTATTAAATATTTATTATGTATCAGCGATATAAAATGCAATATATCGATTTTAAAGTGATTATTCGGTTTGTGCGCAGTCAGATTTAATATAACCCCCCATTGATATGGAGTGTTTGACCAGTGATATAGGAACTCTCAGCGCTTGCTAAAAACAAACAGCCATGAGCTATATCTAGGGGTGAGCCTAATTTTTGCATTGGAATTTTTTCAAAGATTGTATCTTTTTGTTCTTGGGTCAATTTTCCCGTCATATCGCTTTCAATAAATCCTGGTGCAATACAATTGACTGTGATATTTCTTGATGCCACTTCTAAAGCTAGGGCTTTAGCATAGCTCACAATAGCGCCTTTTGTCGCACAATAAGCAGATTGACCCTTGTTTCCTGTAAAAGCAACGATAGAGGAGATAAAAATCATTCTTCCAAACTTCATTCTAATCATATCTTTGAGGCAGTATTGGCCTATCAGAGTGCTATTTTGCACATTGATATTCATGAGATTGACCCAATCCGATGCTTTGATATGAATAGCGAGAGCATCTTGATTAATAGCGGCGTTAGAGATAAAAGTGTCAATTTTGTACCCATCTTTTTTGAGCTGTTCACAGAAATTCAAAGTCGATTCGGCATCTTTTAGATTGAGGGTGTAAGCTTTAAATTTTGGATAACTTCTGTTTCTAAAAGACATTTTATCTGTAGACTCTTCAGAGGCTCCTGTACCAATCACTGTGGCTCCGTTTTCAAGAAATAGCTCTACAATTTTTTCTCCAATTCCTCGTGTACCGCCAGTTACAAGTACGGTCCTATTTGTCATGTTATAAGTCATGATTGATACCCTATTTTTGTAAGAGTGTTGAATAATGCTTCTTGAGAATTTGTACTCATACACTTGATCGTACTATTTTTTTTCATGAGATTTGATAAAATATTTTTCGGACCGATTTCAATATATAAGTCTGGTGTGAAAAGCTCCTCAATTTTGATGATCGCATTTAAAAAATCTACCTGCGATGCTAATTGTAGGACTATCCCTTCACAATACATGTGTTTATTTGAGTCAATCGTTTTTAGAAATGTACTGAAGACTTTTTCTTTTAGCTCATGATTTGGGTATTGCTGTAGAGTTTTTTGCAAAAGATGACGAAATGGTTGTTGAGCTCCCTCTAAAGCAGGAATATGAGATAACACATTCATATTAATAAGGATTGATTTTTTTATTGAACATTCCTCTAAGAGCTTAGAAAAAAGATGAGAGTGTGTTTTTAGATATGCTACAACAATTTGCTCAGCACTATTAATATTCATCATCCATATCCAATCTTTATTTTTTAAACAGTAAGATTGGGTTTTTTCTATATCGAGCGATCCTATTAAGGCTCTTATCTCAAAATCAGGAAAAGCTTTTGATATCTCTGACATCAGGTGTTCTCTTTGTGTTGCTACAGAGATGAGAGTCTCAAGCGACCAGCTATTAGACAGACCTAGGGCAGATAGCTCTCCTAAAGAATGACCACATAGAAGAATCTGATGATTTTGTAAATGATCTTTTATGGCTTCCCAGGCTAAAAAGCTTTGATAAACAATTTGACCTTGTACACTTTCTATGTGATTTGCTTGATTCTCATGATCAAGAAAATACTGGGGCTCATATGAGCCTTGTCCCGGAAAAAGACAGACAATTTTCACTTTTATGCCTCATAATCCAGAATAAAACCGCCGGTTGTTAGACCCCCGCCAAATGAAATCGTCATAATTCGTTTTTTATCACCTTTTTTCATGCTTTTAACCGCCTCTGAAAGTGCAATTGGAATTGATGCAGAGGAAGTGTTGCCATAAAATTCAACGCAAGAAAACACTTTATGAACTGGGCATGCCAATCTTTCACCAACAGCTTCAATAATTCTTTGATTGGCTTGATGAGGAACAAAGAGATCAATATCATTCATTGTCAATTGACTTTGTTCTAAAAGGCTTATAGCAATTTCCGACATAGTAGTAACAGCAACTTTAAAGACTCTTTGCCCGTCCATTTCAATATGACCACTAGAAGAAGGATCGAGTAAGGGGTTTTTTAAATGTAAAATTTTATCAGGGTCTAACACTGTTTTTGCTGTTGCTGCAAAAAAACATTGCTTGTCGCTTAATTCTATGATGCATGAGCCAGCTCCATCTCCGAAAAGTACAGCGGTTTTTCGATTAGACCAATCTAAAACTCGAGAAATCATTTCAACACCAACAACCAATATTCTTTTTTTTGACCCAGAAAGGATAAAGTTTCTTGCTACTTCAACAGCATAAACAAAACCAGAACAAGCAGCTTGTAAATCAAAAGCTAAACATGTGATACCAAGCTCTCTAGCTATTTCGCAAGAAAGAGTCGGAAAATAATAGTCTGGGCTGGATGTTCCACAAATAATTGCATCAAAAGATTTGGGATCGCAATCAGGACATGCCTGCAAAGTGTGTTGTACCGACCGCATCGCAAGCTCTAAAGTTGAGAGATTCTCTTCCGCAATGTGTCTCTGTTTAATTCCTGTACGTTCCCGAATCCACTCATCAGTGGTATTCATTTTTAATTCCAAATCTTTATTGGATATAATTTGATAGGGTACGCTATGCCGCACACCTCTGAGTTTCGGGTGATTCATACATATCTTTTTTTGAGAATTTATAACGATCATGATTATCTTTCATGCGGTTGTCAAAACTCAGCGCCATTATGGTTTTCTTGACTATAATAAAAAAAGATTTTCTATAAGAAGTCGTTTTATGAAAAAATCGTATTCTCGTGTTTTTCAATATTGTAGCATGTTGCAAGCTTCAATAAGCTTAGCTACGGTGAGTGTCACCTGGATTGAGAAACCTCCTGCTACTGTCAGTGTCCAAGAAGAATTTCAAGTTGCATGGAATGTGCAGGATTTGAGTGGTTCTTTTCATGCTCTGTGCACACTCTGTCCCAAAGATCAGGGACCACATTGTAAAAAAGGATCGCAACGTTATGATTCAGAAGTCTTTAATGGACATGATCAGGGACAGTTTCATGCAAAAATGTCTTTTCCATCTTCTGCTCCATCTGGCACATATTATGCAACCGCTTATGGAGCTTATTCTAAAACACAATACTATAATACAGAGCCTGTTGAAATTGTTTACGCATCATCTCAGCAAACCGTATCATCTACATCAACATCCGCATCATCTTCTCAAAGCTCCTCCTCTGCATCTCCAAGTACTTCATCTGCACCTAATTCCGGAGTCGTTCTCATGACCCCACCTATTGTTCCCTATGGCTATCAAGCTTATCCTTACGCAGAAGAAGAAAACAATGTGACAGTCAATAATGAAGATCAGCATACTCAGCAAGATGCTCAGCAGCATCATCAAAATAAACAGGAGCAACGTTCACAGACGTATCCAGAGCACTCTCAACAGCAGTCCGTTAGCCAAGGATCGGGTTCAGGACATCGACAAGGTTCGCGTACTCACAGTTCAGGACATGCCCGCGGACATCGGTCTTAAATGCAGCTAATATGGCATATCGCTCAGCCAAAATATTAATCCTAGCACTGAGACCCCAATCAACATTAAGGCAGCGATTGCATCTAAAGCGTCGTTGCTAAGTTTTTCCTCATCATGAGTGAAATATTTTCTTGTTTCTTTTTTCATAATAAATTTTCTTGGACTCTTTATTAAAATCTTAGCATACCTTCAATAAAATCAAGTACTTTTCTTTTCTTTTCATGTGATAAATCTTCGGAGAACTCTTCAGGCCATTGAAAAATATAAGCTCTTGCTTTAAAAGAGACTTCTTCTGGGAATAATAATTGCCCTTTTTCTATGAGCCAAGGTTCAAAATCTTGATCAAAAGTTTTCCATTTGTCGATCAAACTAAAAGCAATAATTTTTTCCTTTTCATCAGATAAGAGATCAAAGTTATTGCGAATATTTTTTAAGCAGTCATCTAAAAATTCTTTATTTTGACAATCTTGTAGTCCACGATCAAGACTAGCATAATAAACCATCGGATAAGATTTTACCCAGTTTTCCCATTGATGCATCTTCTTCATATCAGCGTGATGCTGTAAAATAATAGAAAGGCTTTTCTTATAAATGATGAAATCGTAAATCCCTTGAATATCTATAAAAAAAAGACAGCTAACGAGTCCCAGAAACGATTGAAACCATAATTTTTTTGCATAAAATCGTATCATTTCCAAATTCTACTTTTTAAAATATAACAAACCAGCATTCCAATAAAAAAATATTTATTCATTGTGTATCTCTCAGTGCTCGTGCCTAATGTATCGAGATAAACTGTTTTAAACACCTCCTCTGTATCAACCCCTGCTTCAATTTGTTCTACAATTTCTTGGTAAAGCTCTTTGGCTAAAGGGTGATTCGATTCAAAAAGACTTTGTCCAGAACAAAAGGGACAGATCCATTGCTGCGGATTAAGAGGTCGATCAGGTTTCAAAAATATCGAAATGAGTGTTAAACATATAAAAAATCCGCTTATTAATATAACCTGTAAGAAAAATTTTTTTCTCATTTTAGACTCTTTTTTCTAAAAAATTTTGTCTTTTTATATATGAGATAGCTGCCATCTAAGAAAAAGACGAACACAATACTGAAGGCAAAGAGCCAGATCCACTGCATAAAAGGGCGATAAAATATACGCATAGCTCCATCTTCTGCAGCATAACAAAAACCATAATCATTTCCATACATATCGCGCCAATAACGAATCGGAGACAGAGTTTGCCCAGAATAAGGATAGTATATTTGCTCGACTTCGATCAGATCTTTTTGATTAACAGATAAGATATAAATATCATGCATATGTGAATCTTTTTCTTTTTTTAGATGTTCTTGAAGTGTGATTTCTATAGTCGGATCTTTGTAAGGCTGATTGAGCACCCACTCAGTTTGAAAAGATAATAGTCTTTGTGCAAAACACATCAGTATAAAAGCAAAGACAGACATATGTTGGAATTCTTTGATAGATATATTCTTATTTGAAAATAATTTTACGAGGCAAATGTAACATATGAATAATATTTGGTATTTCTCTGTATTATTTAAAGCGCATAGACATAACCAAAACAATGAATGCTCGGAGGCATAAGGGATCTTCGATCGATATAGAAACAATGATATAAAAACTACAATAAAAATTTGCTCATAATAAGATGCACTCATTTGCAAACTGATATGAAAGATTTTGTAAATAAAAGGGCTCCATAAGCCAAATAAACATAGGATCAAAGTCATCAAAAAAGTCGGGAAGGCAAAAAAATTCGAATTTATATGAAATCGTAATGCGATGAAAAAACATCCAATCGCATATAACAACCACAGAATACTCCATCCCTGAGATATAAAACTATGAACTGAAATCAGCTGATCGCTGCGTACAATCCACAAATTCAAAGCTATTATTGCCCAAATTATGAAAGAATCTTTATTATCTTTGTTTTCACGATGCAAGATCCATAACAGACCCAGCCAATGAGTCAATGATATTGTCTCTATCGGGTCCCAAAACCACCATCCGCCCCATCCTAAGACATGATAAGCCCAAAACGATCCAGCTAAAATTGCAAGTCCAAGACCACCTAAAATAAGTCGAATTAAAATAGCAAAAATATCTTTTTTAATTTTATCTGACAGTGGCAAAAGGTCTAACAGGACTAAGGCAAAAGTGGATGCAGTCGAGCTTATCAATAAAGGGGGATGAAAAGAAATAGCATAATGCTGTAAGAGTGGATTGAGTTCTAGACCAGTGCTAGGACTAAAAGGTAAGAGCATTTCGAACGGAGAAGATGTATTTAAGATGATACTTACAAAGCCTACGAGATAAAAAACGAGAACAGCTTTTTCAGTCTTTGTAGGTGCTCTTGTAAAAGGAGCATATCTCATAAAAACCCAAGACCATAAGCATAAAATAATCCAAAACAACCAATTCGCGCCTACCTGTCCAGACCATAATAGACCCAAAGAAATTGGAAATTGAAGATTTAAGGCACTTTGTTCATAAGCATATTTTAAAATAAAATTATTAGAATAAATGGCATGTGCTAAACATAGATATGTAAATAATGAAGAAAGTAAAATATAAAAAAGATTCTTAGAGAAAGTCTCTATTCCTGATTTTTTTTCTAAAAATGACAACATTAATCCCCACAGGCCATAAAGTACGCCGTATAGTCCAATAAGAATTATCATGTTTTTTTTACCCGATAATATTCATCATGTTTGGACGCAATATTTTTTACGAGAAAGATATTTTTTTCGCGATTGTATTGTCCATAAAGTAATACATCTTGTTCTTCTTGTAATAAACGTGGTGCTATGCCCTGATAAACAACATCGATGATTTGATCATGGTGATCTAGATCGTACATTTTAAAAGAGAGCTGTTCTTGATGAATGAGAAGCGATTTTGATAAAACACGACCTGATAAATAAACATCTGTGTCTGTATTGCCATCTTGCTTAATCAATTGTGTTATAGATAAATATAAATCAAAGGATTCGCGATAAGCTTTTAATAGTGAGAAGAAAATCAAGCCGACAAATACACAATAAAAACAGATTTTTTTGAAAATCCGAAATTGTTTTTGAGATAGAATCAAATCCATTCTTTTCTCAATTTAAAAAGAATAAAAAAAGTTGTGCCAATCATGACAAGATCATAAAAAAGAAAAAAAATTGACATAAGATCTTGGTGTTTAATCATGATGTGCTCCATGGCTTTCTTGCGTATGTTTTAAAGAATTTTTCATTTTAATATAAGTAAAAAAAGCAGTGTAGGCTCCGCTTAATGATAAAATTTGAAATAAGTGCAAAGATAATCTCCATAAGAAATCATATTCGATTGTTGATCCATTGCGTATGGAAAAAACAGGTCCTTGATGTAGGGTTTTAAACCATAATACAGAGAAGTGCGTTAAAAAAACATCAAATAAACCGAAAAGAATTAAAACAGCGATAGCAAAACGGGCTTGTTTTGAATACATAATTTTAGGTGTTTTCAGCAAAATTAAAATAAAAGAGATAAAAATACATAAAATTAAAAAACTCGTTAATCGCATATCCCAAACCCAAGGAATTCCCCAAGAAATATTGCCCCATAAAATTCCAGAGATAATCGTAAAGATACTGGTGCATAACGCAGGCCATAGTAGCCCTTCAATAAAGAAAAAAAACCACTTAATTGGCCACAGTAAATATAAAGCGGCAAAACTTGCGGCGCCGATATAAAGACTGAGACCGGTGATTGCACAAGGAACATGGCAATAAAGATATTGCACAAATATACCATGGAGCTCATCAGATGGAGATGTTATTCTGGACCATATGCATACAGGCAATAACAATACAGATAAGAAAAACAAATACTGACTGCTACTTCGTAATAAAAATATGCAATTTTCAGCACTCGGTAAAGATAGTGCCCATTTTGTCTTTTTCATTTTCATAACTCCACTGGCAGGGCAAAAAAAACCACTTTAAACCGACATGTGTGAAAGCAAAAATCGCTAAACACATCAAAAAAAACAGACCATCTAATAGAGACTCGACGATATGATGAGAAGATGGAGTGTAATTGTTCATAATTATGAACCAAGGAACAGCTCCTAAGCAAATCCAAAGATATTTGTAAATCTCTTGAAAAACGAGAGAGGATATAATAACTATTAACGATCGGAGCGAGACAAGGCCAAACCAAAAGCTGAAAATTAATTTCAAAGGATAGTGAGCAGTCCACAATCCTAAAAAGAGAGATCGTAATACGATTTCTAAAATGACAATCCAATAAATCGCGTCGGTCTGATTTTGAAAAAAACTTTGTTGTATGGCTGCAAAATTATTTTCGAGTATGGATGGACGTATCAGAAGAAATAAAAAGAGAAATGATATTGAAAATGTTACAGAGTTTTGATTATAAAAAAATATCGCGAATAAAAAAAGTATAATAATGTCGCTGAACAATGTATACGCCAAGTGGGTCAATAATCGTAAAAACATAACTGATCCGCTTGTTGATTGATTTTGATAAAAATATTTCTGCTATTTTGTAACCAGAACGGTTCAGAGTGTTGGGAATATATGATATTTCCTCCATTTAGCAAAAATTGATTTATGATAGAGATGAGCATTTCTTTTTTTTCTGCATCCAAATGCTCTAAAGATTCATCTAATATCCATATCCGTCTATCTGCCTTGAGAAAACAACATAATCCTAAAAGTTGTTTTTCTCCTTGAGACAACATGAAAATTTTTTTTCTTGTTCCTATTTTTGACAAGAGATCCATGTATTCACAATTGTGCCATAAAGCACAAGATTCCACACTCTCGTTTTCTAAAAATTCTAAAAAAGCGTTTGTAGATGGGATATATGAATAAGAAATATTAGCTTCTTTTAAATATTCACTTACCAGTTTTAAATAAGTAGACTTTCCAGCACCATTTGGCCCATGAATGCGAATTGCTGTTTTGTAGTTGATTGCGATTTCTGGAACGACTCGCCAGCTACTTTCATCAAAAGAAAAAGAAATTTTAGGAATGTGTATTTCTTGATGCATGGTTTGTTGGCAAATTCGAATTTTATTGAGGACCATAGTTTATATCCGCCATCTGATTCATGGCAAGACTTGTAGTTCATTCTAAGACATCGTATCTTTTTTTCAAGACAAGAGTCGAGAGGAAATATTAATCAGATTTTAGAAGTTGATACGATAGCTCTGTGTTTTTAAATTTTTGAAAAGATAATGTTTTTTATAAAGTGATTATATATATCTATTCAAGCAAATTGCACTGTTTATCAATTTTTTCGAAATCTTAAATTTTTTCTATAAATATGATGCAGATTAGGTGTGTTGAATTCGCAGATTCTTTTCTTCAGTCAAAGAATCTGTTTGGGGGCGCGTATTGCTAAACAATAATGTAGTTTGAGTTTTAAAGCTTGCTAACGATTCCACATCAGACGTTTGTTGAGATGATATTTGCAAAGATTCTGTATCCTTTGCTTGAACAATATTGCAGATAAGAACTGACATGTCTTGATAACCATTTTTTTTGCAATAATCAAGAGCTGTTTCATTCATATTGTTTTTATACGTCAAGAGATGTTCTTTTGTATATTTTTCTATAATCTTGGAGTATTTTTTATCCAAACACTGGAAAAGAAGATATGATTTTATCTGATCATTTCTATTTCTAGAAAAATAAGAGCGCCAAATCTGTTTCAGCATAATATTGAAGGTTAGGTATTCCCTCTCTTGAAAGACTGATTTAATAATTCTAAGTAATCGAGGTTCAGGGCATTCTGTTATTTGTAAATTGAGCGTTCGATCTAAAAGCGCTTTGGCGATTTTACGATGCTCTTTTCTGGCATTTTTTATTATCTGTAGTGTTTGTGGATCCAAATCAATTCTATATCCTTGAGGGTCAAATGGATCAGCTCCACAATCAATTAAAAATGTCAGCACTTTTTCTTTTTGTAATTGTGCTGATAATATGAGAGCAGAGTTATTAGACCGATCTCGAAGCGCAAGATTTGCACTTTTGTGAAGAAGCAAACCGATGATTTCTAATCCGTTTTTGGCAGGGATAGCGTGCATGAGAGCCGTTTTTCCATTTCGATCTTGCAGGTTGAGATCTGCTTGCTTTTCAATAAGACGCTGGACTATTTGCATGTCCTTTTCTAGACGAATAGCATGCATGAGAGCGGTGTAGCCATTATTGTCTTGGAGATTGATATTTTTTGCTTTATCAATAAAAAGATCGATGATTTCTACATTATTCGTTAGACAAATAGCGTGCATGAGAATGGTTTTATGATTCATATCTTGAAAGTTCGGATTGGCATCTTTGCTCAGAAGAAAAGGGATGATTTCTAATCCGTTTTTGGCAGTGGTAGCGTGCATAAGAGCGGTTTTTTGATTGATATCCTGAAGGTTTGGATTGGCATCTTTGCTCAGAAGAAGCTGTACTATTTGCGGGTCTTTTTCGAGATAAATAGCATGCATGAGAGCCGTTTTTCCGTTTCGATCTTGCAGGTTGAGATCTGCTTGCTCTTCAATAAGACGCTGGATTATTTTCATGTCTTTTTCCTGACGAATAGCATGCATGAGAGCGGTGTAGCCATTATTGTCTTGGAGATTGATATTTTTTGCTTTATCAATAAAAAGATCGATGATTTCTACATTATTCGTTAGACAAATAGCATGCATGAGAGCTGTTTGTCCATCGCTATGAACGTAATTGATTGTACTTGGGCAGCATTGTATTAAAGTTTTTAAAGCATCGATTGATGCATCTTTGATCATCGATCTTATCAAAGATGCTAGGAACTTTGTCTGATCCTCTGGTAGTGTTAATATGATTTCAATCAGCACTTCCATGCAATTCGTATGATTATGAATGATAGCTGTCTTAAGAGCTGCATAACATAATTCAAAAGGCGTCTGCATTGTGGAATAAAATCTGTTCTCTGACAGAGTGAACTGTTGTGTCGTTTCGATTTTGATTATTTGGTGAAGCCTTATGCGGTTTCTTTTATCGGCTTCAGCTTTAATCAGTTGCTTGATTATTTCAATATATCCATGCTTCGCAGCTACCATAAGAGCTGTGTTTGTGCATTGTTTGTGATAAAGATGCAAATGAATATCAGCGTGAATTAAAATATCTAGGACGCGCTGTTGATTCTTTTGGGCGAAATAGCAAAAAATATCATTTGCTGCAGTCGGTCTTATTTTTTGGTTAAACATGCTTGTAAAGAGCTCAGTCGTATTGAGATAGCCTTGTGACAATACAAGAATAAAATAGCTCATGATGTCATCATAAGAGACCTGTATCCGATGTGTCCTCATGTATTGTTTTAAGTGATTCAAGATAATCATTTTACAATTTTGTGCTGCATAAAGACAAAGATCTTTATAATCTTTATGCTTAAAGATGAACCGCTCGAGAATTTTTTCTAAAGCTGTGGCATAGCCATGATATATCACAGCTTTGATTAAGATCCTTAATTGCTCATTATTAATTTTAGATAGAAGCCTTTCCAGCTGCTCGCATAGTACAATTTCTGAGCAATTTATTTTTTTTAAATTTTCTTCATTCGCATTCAGGTTTGTTATTACATATGATTGCAATAAAAATAAATCATTATGTGGAAAAGACCAGTAATTGAGTTCGAGTGATACGGTATCAAATTGTTCTTTCATCTTTATAATTGCATCAGGATCTAAGCATGAATCAATCTGATATGGCTCATTACGACCGAATCTTGCACTCAGATCTGCCAATCCTTCCGTAATTACAGCTAAAATTAACTCCCCATGATTATGATCAAAACACAAACCTTTTTTGACCAAGAAAGCAATAAAATCTTCTTCCGTGATAACAGGTTGAACGTTTTTTTTGCTGTCGGGATATGGCAGAGTATTGAGTATGTTCTTCTCTGGATCTTGATGCAATTGATCGTGTATTGCTGCATTACTAGGTACGTTGTTGCGAGAAATGTGGTTCACTTGCTTAGGAACTAATTGTGTATCATTGAGATCTGCTGATTTCTGTATCCTTTTCGAAGAATGCACAAAGGAATGACATTTCTGATTTTTTTGTGTTAAAACGTATTGAAGAGTATTCCTGTATTCAGAAGAGGCTTCGCAGTAATGCCTATATAGAGCATCAGAAGCATGGATAACACCATTTTTTTCGAAAATATAAGGCTTTATAATGTCTAATGCAGATTTTTCTATAGGCTGTATAGGCTGATCTGTGGATATAATCATTTCATCCACATCAGCATAGTATTCGCTCTGAAATTGATAATTTTGTTGGCGCAGTCGATATATTAAACACTTGAATTGTGCTCTCTGATCTGTAGAAATTGGACAATAATTTTGATACAAATATTGGCTCAAAGGATCGAATTTTAAAAATTGCCTCAAGCAATCGAGATCTTGTTGAGAGAGCTGAAGAGAACGATTTTTTTGTTGTTCTTTCAAAGAAACAAGAAATGATGAATACGATTGACCATCTGAATGCATAGACTCTTTTTACGCGTAGTAGAGCATTGTTCTTGATTATAGTCCATAGAAAAAAATAAAAATCTGAGTTTGATAGATTGTTGCGATGATGATATTGATATTGTTTTTATAAAATAGCTCATCAATAAGAGCTGTCATTTTAGACAGCTCTATGCTAAACATCAGTTCTATAGGAAGCTGAGCCACTGATCTTCTAGAGATTTTTTTGTATCATTTAATTGAATGAGTTGCTCTGAAAGATCTTTGATTTGCGAATCGCTGTAGTGCAACTTTAGTATTTTTGTTTGAATTGCTTCAATTTTTTTCTCTATGTCTGTTATTTTTTTCTCTATTTCTTGGCTAGACATGTGAGATGCGACTGTCGCACTGAGCTGGGGTTTTTGATTTTCAGAGCGTTTTTTATCAGCAGCATGTTTCGATTCTAAGGATAAAGCTTTTTTTCTTTCAGCGATAATCCATTGAGCATAATCATCTAAACTGCCCTCATATGGGGCGACTTTTTGATTATGCACCAGAAAAAACCGATCTGTAACAGCATTTAAAAGATCTCTATCGTGCGATACAACAATGACTGCACCTTCAAACGATTGCAATGCAAGAGCTAATGATTCGCGCATTTCAAGATCTAAATGGTTTGTCGGCTCATCAAGTAGTAAAAGATGCGGTTTTTGCCAAGCCAATAAACATAAAACTAATCGAGATTTTTCTCCTCCGGAAAACTGTTCCGTTGTTTCAAAGACTTTATCACCATGAAATCCAAATTGACCTAAAAAAGATCGCAAAATTTGCTGATCAGATCCAGGTGCAATTTGTCTTAAGTGCCAAAAAGGTGTTTGATCAAAACGTAAAATATCAACCTGATGTTGTGAAAAATACCCAACTTTTAGTTTTGGGCTTGTGTACTGAGTCCCCTTGAGTGGATTTAAAATACCACATAATGCTTTGATAAGAGTTGATTTTCCTGCACCATTTCCACCCAAAAGACCAATACGATCTTGTGGTGAAATGTGAAATTGAACGTTTTTCAAAATGATTGTGTCATGATATCCCAGATCTGCATCTTTTAGCTGCACTAATGGGTTGGGGCAATTCTCTGAGGCAACCATTTCAAATCTAAAATCCTCAGCAAGGTGAACAGCTGCTAAGATTTCCATTTTATCCAGGCTTTTCATGCGAGATTGAGCTTGTTTGGCTTTCGAAGCCTTCGCTTTAAATCTGCGAATAAAAGATTGCAGGTGAGCTATTTTAGCCTGTTGCTGTTCAAAAGCTTTTTGTTGCTGTTGAAGTTGTATTGCTTTCCAGTTTATAAAATCAGAATATGTCCCTTTGTGAACATGCATTTTTTGATGTTCTATTCTAATCACTTTGTTAACGACATTGTCAAGAAAAACACTGTCATGTGCAATCACGATAAGTGTGCCTTCAAATTTATTTAACCATTTTTCCAGCCAATAAACAGCGTCTAAATCCAAATGGTTTGTTGGTTCATCTAAAAGCAGGAGATCGCATGGCTGCATTAAGGCTCTGGCAAGATTCAGTCGCATTTGCCAGCCACCAGAAAACTCTTTAATCGCTTTTTTTTGAGCAGATGCTGAAAAACCTAACCCGTATAGCAATTCTGCGGCACGTGTAGGAGCTGTATAGCCATCGATTTGTTCTAGATACTCATAACACTCAACTAAGCGTTCCATATTGCTTTCAGATTCAGCTTGACGAATGGCTTGAGTAATCTCTGCATACCTACGATCGCCCTCTAAAACATAATCAAGAGCGGAGAGTTCGGTTTGTGCAACTTCTTGTTCTACAAAAGAAATGCGCAACTGAGACGGCATGTTAAAAACGCCGCCATCTTCAACAAATTCCTTTTTTATCAATCCGAATAAAGAAGACTTGCCACTACCATTAGCACCGATCAGGCCGACTTTTTCACCAGAAAAAATTTTCCCTGAGGCTTTATCAAGAAGCGATAAAGATCCTCTGCTGAGAGAGATCTCATTAAACTCAATCACTGTGCAGATTCTCCGTTTTTTGAACCAGCAAGCGCTTCATAGCTTTGAATAGCGGCTTTAAGGGCAGCGTGAAAATCCTGTAGTTTTAAACGATCTTTTTCTAAGACTTTTTGTGGAGCGTTCTTTAAAAAAGATTGATCGTTCAATCTGATTTCTAATGGTTCGATTTGATTTTTAATTCTTTTGATTTCTAAAGAAAGACGCTCTTTTTGTTCTTCTAAGTCTTTTTTGGGAACGGATAAAAAGTAAGAAAATGATCCATCTACACCTTCTAGTAAAGCCATATCAGGATGATGGTCATCCTGTTCTGCATAAATTTCCAAGTCAATTTTCGCCATATGTTTCAAAATTGAACGATATTGCGAAAAATTTAAAAAGGTCTCCTTGGTAGTCAGGCATCTATATGATTCTTTTGGGGATAAATTCATTTTTGAACGCAGAGTTCTTAAAGAGCTGAGAAATTTGAAGAAGCTACTCATTACCGAAGAGAGGTGCTCATCGGATTCTGTTAAAGATGGAACTGCATGAAAGATGCAAGGCATTTTTTGTCTTGCAAGAACAGAATACGTATCGTTTGGTGAGAGTGTTTGGTGAATAATCCAGCTTAATTCTTCAGTGATAAAAGGAATCACTGGGTGCAGTAAAAATACCAGTCCTTTAATAACCTGACAAAGAACCACTGCGCTTTCAGTTTCAAAATCAGGATCTTTAATCAGCACCTTAATTGTTTCAATATAATGATCGCATATTTGATCCCACATTGTTTCAACAAGTGTTTTGATGTAAAGATCGAAACGGTATTCTTCAAGATGTTTGTCAGATAATTTTTTGCAATTGTTCAGCACCTGCATAGCCCATTGATTTACTGGATGTTTAGGTGATGCGATTACAGGAGCATCTTGCATATACGGAAGTGCAAATTTCACGAGATTCCATAATTTATGGCAAGTTTGTTGTTCTATTTTGATTGCATCAATATCAAATCGCAGAAATCTTCCAGGAGATGCTTGGCGAGCAAATGTCATGCGTAAGGCATCTACACCAAAAGACGGAAAACCGTCGGGGTAATCTTTTTGAGTTTGCTTGGCAATTTGCACAGCTTTTTCCGGTTGCATCAATCCTGATGTGCGTTTTCCTATTAAATCTTCAAGGGATATGCCATCAATAAGGTCAATAGGATCGATCACATTTCCTTTTGATTTGGACATTTTCTGACCTTGCGCATCTTGAATAATACCATGTAGATAAACGTGGTGAAATGGCACTTTCTTTGTAAAGTACAAAGAAAACATAATCATGCGCGCCACCCAAAAGAAAATAATATCAAATCCACTCACAAGTGTATTGTTCGGGAAAAAGGGATGCTTTTCCGGATCGAATGTTTGTGATGGCCAACCTAGAGTGGCGAATGGCCAGAGAGCTGAAGAAAACCAAGTATCTAAAACATCAGGATCTTGTTTTAACTCAGTGAAACTATCTATGTTGTAAAAGTCTCTGACTTCAGATTCACTGCTTCCACAGTATAAATTTCCTTGTTGATCGCTCCAAACAGGAATGCGATGTCCCCATATGAGTTGCCTCGATATACACCAATCTTGAATGTCACTCAGCCATTGTTCGTATTGTATTCCCCATGATTCAGGGACAAAAACAAATTCTTTATTATAAAATGCTTGAAGAGCTCTTTGGGCTAATGGTTTCATAGAAATGTACCATTGATCTGTGAGATAAGGCTCTATTCTTTCACCTGTTCTAGAACAGTAAGGGAGAGAGGAAAGATGTTTTGTTATTCCTTTGAAATGTCCGCCTTCTGTGAGTGCGTCTACTACATGTTGTCGTGCTGCGATACGATCCAGACCACTGAAATGATAGGCTTGCTCGTTTAATGTTCCATCCGAATTGAGAATATTAATCAGTTCTAATCCGTGAGATTGAGCAATTTCAAAATCAAAAAAATCATGTGCCGGCGTGATTTTTACTGCTCCTGATCCAAAAGACGTATCGATTCTTGGATCTGCAATCAGCGGAATTTCCCGATTTAAGATGCTCAGAGTGAATGATTTTCCTATAAGGTGCTGGTATCGATGATCGTCTGGGTGAACCGCAATCGCGACATCTCCAAAAACTGTTTCTGGGCGAGTTGTTTGTACTTCGATAGAAATACTGGGGTTTTCGCTATTTTTATATTCTATAGAATAGAGAAAGCCTTCTTTTTCGATATGGTCCACTTCTAAATCTGAAACAGCTGATTGAAGTTTGCAATCCCAATTGACAAGTCGTTTTTTCTTATAAATTAATCCATCTCTATATAAAGTGACAAAAGCATGAGTTACCGCTTGAGTATACTCTGTATCAAGTGTAAATCGCTCTTTTGACCAATCCATAAAAGTCCCAAGTCTTTTGAGTTGAGAAAGAATTTTTCCGCCAGATTCTTCTTTCCACTGCCATATTGCATCGAGCCTTTGTTCGCGAGACAAGTGGTTTAGGTCTGCTCCTTGAGATTCTAAAAGTCTATCAACAACCATTTGAGTTGCAATACCTGCATGATCTGTTCCAACTTGCCATAATACCCGATACTCATTCTGTGCTTTCGAACGGACTAAAATATCCATCAAAGTATCTTGAAAGGCATGTCCCATATGAAGAGAGCCAGTGACATTAGGAGGAGGAAGCATAAGACAAAAAGTATATTCTTTAGACCCAAGTTCAGAAGAGAAAACATTATTTTTTTGCCAATATTGATACCAAAATTCTTCTCGTGACCGGTGTTCAAATGATTTTTCCATGTTGTTTTTTAAGGCGGATAATAAAGATATGTCTATATCTTATCACAGAGTCGAAACTTTTTAGCACACAGGCTCGGAATATATTCTATTTTTATATTCCGGCCTATATATTTTATGTGCATTTCCGATCTTGCGCGATGATAAATGAGTTATATCTGATTTATCAAGACTCAAAGTGGGTTATATGTAAATGACAAAATCTTTAAGTTTTTTTCTACTTTTTGATTTTTTTTGCATCAAATCATTCTGATCTCTTTGACCAAGTGCAATTAACAAGGATGTTCGATATTTTTTTTGTTCTGGAACTGTCAAAAGAGCATCTATTCCATCAGGTTGAAACCCCTCCATAGGACAGGTATCGATATGATCAATCGCTGCATGCAAAAGCATAGCTCCTGAAGCAAGGTAGAGTTGTTTTTGAGCCCACGATAAATGATCATCCATCATACTGAGTGCTCCTTTGATCATTTTTTCAAATTCTATAAAATGATCTCTAGGTTCCTCTCTATCACGTGCAATCTGTGAGATGTATTGTTCAATATCAGTGTCTTCAATGTTGATAAGAGATTGGCCTATCAGCAAAACAGAGCAATCCTTAATTTGCGGCTGATTGTAACAAACCGGACTGAGCTGTTCTTTAACCCTTTGATCTGTGACTGCAATAAATCTGTATGGTTGTAAGCCATAAGAAGACGGCATCAAACGAGCGGTCTCCAGTAACTGCTCGAGTTGCTCGGTATCTATACGAGCGGTTTTTGAAAATTTTTTTGTGGCGTAGCGGAATTTTAAAGCATTTTCTATGAGCTGCATAAAGAATTACCAGACGGTTCTTAAGTTTTTATACTAAACTACTTTTTCTGAAAGTATGGTATTTAGCATCAATTATGAACATCTCGACAATTTTTAGTTTGGGATATTTTATCCCTCTATTACAGATAGGCGCTTCAACAAGCGCATAGAATGAAAGGGATTATCAAATTTTCTCTAAGCTTAAAATGAGTTCTTGAATATCTTGTGGGACAGGGCATTCAAAGGATAAGAGCTCATCAGGCTTTTCGGGGTTGTTAAAAGCTAATTTTTGTGCGTGTAAAGACTGTCGAGAAAAAAGTTTTTTTGCGACAGGATGCTGAGAATACAGTTGTTCGCCGATCAGGGGATGGCCAATAGATTCCAAGTGCACGCGAATCTGATGAGTTCGTCCAGTATGCAAACGACAGACAATTTCGGTGCAATTTTTGAAATAAGAGAGAATTTCGATATCCGTAATCGCTTTTTTAGAACCTATCGTTTCTATAGGAGAGGATCGCTTTTTAAGGAAATTTTTTTTGTCACGAGATAAGAAGCTTTCAATTCGTTGGTTTTTTGCAACGCGTCCCCAAACAATAGCTCTGTATTCTCTTTTAATTGATCGAGCGAGCATCAATTGTGACAAAAAATGATAACCATTTTGTGTCAGTGCAATCACCATTAATCCCGAGGTGTCTTTGTCCAACCTATGAATAAGGCCCCAGTTTGGTAAAGTCATGCATTGGGGGTGGCTATGTGCCAAAGCATGAACAATCGTATTGGCATATACACCATTGCCTGGATGCACAACCCAGCCGGGGGTTTTATTTATCACAATAAAATCCTTTCCTTGAAAGACGATTGGCAGGGGCTTATTTTCTGGAATAATTTCTTCTGAAAAGAGAGTATTCTTATCGTGCTCCAGAAGTTCCTCTTCTTTAATCGTAATTTTATCAGTTTCTTTGAGACGATACTTCGGAGGGATTTGCATTCCATTGACCACAATAAAACCAAGTTCAATTTGTGTGCACCAGTAAGAGCGAGAGCGTTCAGTTAAGATGGAGGCGAGATAAGCGTCAATTCGCTTTCCGACGGCTTCAGGTGTCAAATTTAAAAATTTCATCGAATTCTTCTTTTTCTTCTTTTGTGTGTGATAAGGATGATTGTTCTTCTGGCGTGCAAAAAGACAGAGCCTGTAGTGATCTAAAATCAAAAAGATTTTTGTCCATGAGGTGTCTGGCAGAAATATTGCTCAGTGCATGGAGGATATTACTGGGAATTTTGGGATTATGTTTTGCTAGGTTGTGAATCAAGTTTTTAATAGACTGCCGTTCAAGGTTGGATTGAGAGCCGCAGAGTGAACAAGGAATAATAGGAAACTCTTGCTCTTGAGCAAATAGCTTGAGATCATCTTCTTGAACATAACAAAGAGGGCGGAGTAAGATGACGTCTCCTTTTTCATTAAGCAGCTTGGGCGGCATGGAAGAGATTGAGCCCTTGTAAAAAACAGACATGAGTAAAGATGTGATTAAATCATCCCTATGGTGTCCAAGGGCAATTTTATTGAAACCATTCGAGCGAGCGTATTCATACAGAATGCCGCGTCTTAGACGTGAGCAAAGAGAACAATAAGTTTGATTTTCAGGAATCTTGTCTTGAACAATTTTGTAAGTATTGCGATATAAAATTTCAAAAGATATTCCCATCGCTGTCAATCGTTGTTCTAGGGCGGAAGAATTAAATCCTGGTTGTCCCTGATCGAGCGTGAGCACATGGATGGAGATATCGATGATGCGCATCTTTCGCATGCGATCTAAGGCCCATACTAATCCCCATGAATCTTTTCCGCCTGAAAGGCAAACGAGAATACGATCGTTTTTTTCAAACAAATGAAAGTGACGATTTGCTTGCTTGATATAGTGAATGATTTTTTCACCTAATCTACTTTTACTAAGAGACACTGGATATGGATTCAAAAAAAACATATTATATCATGCTCTTCATTTATGAAAAAGCTCAAAACGTAAATCAGAGCTCATTTGAAATCATTATCACTTTGTTAACACGAGTCTCTGTATATGTGTATCGACTGAGAAATCAATATGATTCTTTTGATTCACGATATATTTGCGTTTTTGATGCGCATGTGTTTTTTTAATGGACTCTATTGAAGCGTATAAATTGATCGGTATAAAGATTGAATGCATTGAGAGTGCTTCAGCTGCCTAGTAGGTCATTTGAAGCATGACATGAAGGATACAGAGCTTGATTGCGTTTCGTGTAGAATTTCATTGTAACGCTATCAATATGTGTGACAGTTGAGATGTGTAAGGCAATCTTTTTATACGGTTATATGTTAGAGCATAAGATCTTTTAAATCTTTCTTATGATTATGGCGAGCTGATCATGAATACAGCTGACTTATCCGTTGATATCATTTAGGGATGTGCCAAACGATATAAAAGTAGCTTTCAGTTAGAAGTGACGAAATATCTTTCCATGTATTAAAAGATAGATACGGGAGGGGGGGTGATTCTCTTTTACTTTTTCGAGAGCATCCATATGAGAAATACGCTCTCGATGACGTTATTGCTAAGACGCCCAGCTAGTTCTGCATAGAAATGTAGGCTTGTCAATCTGGTGTCTGCATGACCTGAAACAATGAATGTTATTATTTGAGATGATTTTAAACTGTGGCAAAAAGAATCTTGTATCGAGCATGCAACATACTTTAAATAAAAGATCTCATATGCTCATTGAGTTGGATATTCGGGACACAGTTGACTGGCTCATTTGGGACGTTATACAAGTCCAGAATATCTCACCTGGCCAATACCAAAAGATTGTAAAAAACAGAATCTTTAATATTGTGTGTGCGAAAAGTTGACGAACAACTATGAGCACTTTGTCATCAAAACAGATTCTGTCTAGTTCTATGAATTGACCTGTACAATTACTCCTTTCAGATAGCGCATTTCTAGGCAAAAAGGATCGATAGGGTGATCAGATCCCAGGCCAAGTGTTTTAATGATGCGTAATTTTCGCTGTGATTTAAACGCAGCCTGTTGCAATAATCCATCAATTTCCGATAGTGATAAAAGAAACGAGCATGAAGTAAAGCATAGTAGCCCACCATTTTTTATTGCTTGCAAAGAGAGAACCAAAGCTTTCAGATACCCTGCCAATCCGCTTTGGAGGCTTTTTTTCCCTTTAATAAACGCAGGTGGATCCAGGACAATACAATCAATCGAATAGGGCAACTGTGCATTTAAAAAATCAAAAAGATCGCTTTTAACCCATTGGATTTTATGAGATAACCCATTAAGAGCAGCATTTTTTTGAGCTATTTCTAAAGCGGAATAAGAAATATCTACGGCAACGACTTCCTTAGCTCCGTAAGCAGCCATGTATAAGGCAAAACTTCCAGTATGTGTACAAAGATCGAGGCATTTCATATCAGGTGTGATGAGTTGGGCGATTGTTTGTCTATTATCTCTTTGATCATAAAACCAACCGGTTTTTTGTCCATGAAGAAAGTTGGCATAAAAAGAGATCGGGCCCTCTTGGCATAAGCTTAAATCCTCAAGAGGTTTACCAACAATTTCAGGCTCGTTCTGAGAAATATTTTCTAGCACTCTGGAACCTGAATCTCTTCTTATAACCCATGTTTGAATTTCAGGAAAGCCTTTTTTGAATGCCTCTATCCATATCGGATACAGAAGATCCATCCCAGCTGAATTGATTTCAACCACTGCAACAGATAAATATCGATCTATTACAAGACCAGGTAGCTCATCTGACTCTCCGTAAATCCATCGATAATAGCCGCCTGGATAATATCTTTCTCTGTGCTCTAGTGCTATAACAGCTTTTTCATAAAACCATTCCTGTGAAATAGGTGTTTCTATATCGCGTGTTAAAACTCTTAGTGAAATGAGGGCATTTTTGTTATACGTCGCAAATCCTTTTATTTTTCGATCTGTTGTTTGATAAATCACTATGGCCTTCTGCGACTCGAGATTATCGGGTTTTTCTAAGATTTCATTTGAATAGATCCAAGGACTACCCTGTGCGAGGCGAGGTGATTTTTTAACTGTAATAACAGGAATATGCGACATGATTCAATTGATGCGGATAAAAACTAGGCTAGTTTACCATAGTTTTTTGATAAATACAGAATTGTTAACCATCCTGTGAGATATGCGAATAAGACTGAATTGATTGATATAGAGACGGAAAGGAGAGGAAAGACTTTTAGAGTCCAATATAAAAAAAGACCTTGTAAAAATCTAAGAAAAAGGTTTTTTTGAGATGATTTTTTCTTGGCGCTCATTGGTAAATTTTGTCGATCACTTTCTATAAAGAACCAACATGAAAAAAATGAGCTCATAAAACACAGATCTCTCATGCAAGAAGCGATAAGTTTTTTTTGATCGCTAGGTGCAAAATGATGTCTTAGATAATATATTTTTTCATCTAAGCTCATATTATCTACACCAGCTGCTGCAGCTTGCGTATATTCTTTCCAAATCTCGATCACTTTTTGATAGGATTCCTGCGGAATCGTTTCGAAAGTTGACAGATTTATCAGATGCACTTGTGAGCCATTTTCGTGTAATACAGTGTTTGGGTCTAGTAAAAATAAATGATTCGCATTTGAGTCTTTCAAAAAAGAGGTTTTTTGAGCCTTTTCTGTTTTTAAATTTCGCACCAGAGGCTTGATGGCATACTGAGTCATTAAAGAAACAGATAAAGACATAATCCCACAAATCATAGCAAAACGTACCCAACGACGCTGAGTCATGCCATCTAAAAGTGCCCTTAGAAAATACCCTTGTTGTTTCCAGCGATCGTGCACTAAACACCCTGAAACAAAAATAATGAGCGGAATAATATCAAGCACATTACTGACAGAATCGATAAAATTGAATAACACACAATCAAAATGAGTATAGAATTGATTTGTATATTTAATATCCCGTACCCACTGAAAAAAAAACTGCAAACCTCCTAAAAGAATCACATTTTCTAGCAACCTGGAGGAGTGCTCTTTTAGCCAAAGCTGTTCAATATGTGTCATAAAGTATCCTAAAAAACAAATCGTTTTGCCATAAAAAATAACCCGATTAAGTACAAAAGAAATAACAAAGAATATTGTGATATTTCATTTTTATGCACCAATGTTATCTTGGGTGTGTATTCCAACTTTCTGATAGGTAATAGAAAAAAAAACCATGGTTGCAACATAAGGCCTAATCGCCATAAAATTTGCCCTCTTTCTCTTCTATTAAAATGGCTAAATATATCTAACAGGCTCCATGAGTCTGATTCATAAGATTTTTCTTTTTGATCAAGCAGACTCAATTTTAAGCTATCAAAACGTAAAAGATTGTTTGAGTCTTGTTCTTTTATTTCAGTGTTCTTTAAAAACAAAAAATTATTCGCAACTGTGGCATTTGCAGCGTTAATCATTCTCCAACCGTGTTCATCATAAGAGAGAATATGCAGATTGTGAAAATTATTTTTTTCACCAAAAGGTTCAAATCGAATAGCTGTAGTTTGGTTTGTACAAAAAGATATGGGGTCCTGGTATCGCACTCTGGAGACAAAATGTAATGGAGAATCTGTCAAGGATGGACCCAGATCGCGGATGTACACATTAAAAACAAACAAAAAAAGAATATTGATTGATGTTAACCATGATAGGCTACTACGTAAAATGCGTGATGTATTCGATTCATCCCACAGGTTAATAAGCAAGGGGAGAGATTCTTTTTTATCTTGCAATTCCCTTTTCATTAAGATCCAAGAAAGCAAAAAAGACAAGTTGAATATAATCGGCAAAGACGAGGCGCCTTCTTTTATCATTAAAAGAAACAGATCCTTAAAACCAATTACAGGTGTCTCGATATTGTGTAAAATGGATACAATAGATTCGGTCAATATCCCTGCCGTAAATAGCAGGGATATTGAAAAAGCGCGATTTCTGAGTTTTTTTGCAAGATATGAATGAAGAATCATTCAGCCTCCCGATCAAGAGCTAAGAGAAAATCTGTGAGTAATGGAAGGGGCCTGCCAGTGGAGCCTCTCTTGTGACCCTGAAATATACACGCAGTTCCAGCTACATCCAGATGTGCCCATCGAAAATTTTTTGCAAATCTTTTCAAAAAACACCCCGCAGTGATTGCACCGGAATATTGTCCGCCAATATTCGCCATATCTGCAACAGGAGATCTGAGCTCTTCATCATACTCATCCCATAAAGGTAAAGGCCAGACTTTATCAGAAGAGCGTTCAGAAGCATCTAAAAGCAAATCCATCAATTCTTTATCATTACCCATAAGTCCTGATGCAACAGTCCCAAATGTTGCAACGCACGATCCAGTTAAGGTTGCAATATCAATCACAAATTTAGGATTAAACCGTTCAGCGTAAGTCATCGCATCGCAAAGAATTAATCTCCCTTCTGCATCCGTATTGAGAATCTCGATGCTTTGCCCAGACATTGAAATCACAATATCATCAGGCTTGTTGGCATCTCCTCCAGGAATGTTTTCACAGGTTGGAATTAATCCTATGATTGGATGTGATAGCTTTGCCTCTGCTACAAACTGCATCAAACCCAAGACTGAAGCTGCACCAGACATATCAAATTTCATTCCCATCATGCTCGATGCAGGTTTCAGAGAGTGTCCACCTGTATCATAAGTAATACCCTTCCCTATAAATATAATAGGATCTACTCCTTTTTTTGTACCTGCATATCGAATAGAAATAAATTTAGGCTCTTGTGCCGATCCCTTCGAAACAGATAAGAAAGAATTCATTTTTAGAGCTTTGATTTCTTTTAACCCTAGAACAGAAACTTCTAAATTTGAATTTATCTTGCCAAGTTCAATCGCTTCTTTTGCTAAAAACGATGGGGTACAAATATTAGGCGGTGTTTCAGCCAATGTTCTCGTGATATGTATGGCGTTTGAAATATACTCGCCAATTTGAATATATCTAGCCAATAAACGATCATGACCAAATATCATGATTTCTTTCAAATGTCGTTTTTTAGGATCTGAAAGAAAATCTTCGTAACGAAATAAGGCATTTCTTATATGAATGACAAAAGATGTAGCTTTTTCCGACATCCCATGATAAATCCATAATGTTTTAGATATTTTTTTGTTTTCAAGAAACTCTAGAATAGCTTGAATTTTTTTGTGGTAATCATGACGCTCACTCGAAAAGTTTTCAAGCACAATGCATAGTCCGCTTTCAAGACACTCAATCGGATTCCAAGAGTTCTGATCTGGAAGATGCTGATCTTTTATTTTTTTTAATAAAGGGATTTTTTCCTTCCATAAAGCCATTTCAGTGCTTTTTATGACAATAGCCTGGTATTTTAAATCTTTTAGAGAATCTATTGCTTTTATTTTCATCGTTTTCATATCCTTTTAGCCAAAACTCTGAGTTGTTCGAGTTATTATAAAATAAAAGATTTATATAAAATTTTATAGCTCATTTCAAAACTGGCTTTTTGTTTCAATATCTTCTAATATGGTAGAGTCATTTTTGTAATTTGATTTTTGTAGGCATCTCAAAGCAGACCTCTTTTATTCATTTTATACTGTGATACGCCAAGTTGTTTAAACCACAACTTTCATTTTAGGTCATTTATTTTTCAGGTAATTTTCATGACAAAACCACAGTTTAAGGTTCATATCGGAAACATTTCTTATAGAACCACCAAAGAAACTCTTGAACAAGCATTTATTGATTGTGGCATCATTCTTGATGTCTCTTTCCCTTTAGATAAACAAACAGGAAAGCCAAGAGGTTTTGCTTTTATCAATTTTGAAGATGCTTCTGCATTAAAATTAGCTTTACAAAAAGATGGATACAAGCTTGACGGCCGTCCTTTAAGAATTAGTGAAGCCCGTCCTTTTGAGCCAAGACAGCCATCTTCATATTCTGGAAGCCGTTCTTTTGATCGCTCTTCTGTCGCTGAAGAAGAAGAAATCTAATTAAAAACATTATTTTTTGTTTTTAATGAACATCGAGACCGCTGTTTTTATAAAACAGCGGTCTTTTTTATTCTTTTAAAGTCAGGCTATTCTGCCTCGCAAGAGGTACATATGGTTTTATTGTAGAGTGATCTGCATATGTATCAACGCTAATATTCGCATTTTTTCTCTGAATATTGTCAACGATATCTCGTTCAAAAGGTTTTGAATTAAAAAAACACATAATCTTTCTGACAAAATATGAAAGTTGAGATAAGAAAAATGTCATAACAATATTACGGTCTTAATAATGGCGATGCGGTTTGAAACCGCCGCTATCTAAAGGTACATTTTGCGCATTAATGCTATTGAACAGCTCGATTGCTGTGCGGCGAGTTCTTCGTCGCCAACTAATATCGTTGTTTTTTTGTATGTTTTCCTTTAGTGAATCTGGATTTTTGGGGGCTACCTCTAACGCTTCTGATGAAAAAAACATATGCGCTCTCCTTAATTATGAAAAAACATCGAATATCACTTTTTTAACTGAATAAAAAATCGCTCAAATTTATAAGCTATTTTTAAACTCAGCCAAATCAAGCATTGCTTGCCATATTTGAAACTTATACCAAATTATCGCCCGTTTATTAAATTTCTTTAGAGCAGCGTTTCTGTTATCTGTTTTTTTTGTGACTCCAGAGGCTGCGTATAATCTCTATCTATATTATTTTTGTTTCTCAAAAAAATTAAATTTAATGCATATCTGAGCGTTCTCCCCCCAGCAACACCGCTAATAAAATAAAAAAAATGAAATCGTGTTAGGCCGCATGTCCACGTAATGACCTTTAGAGGGAAAGGTGTGAAGCTTCCAAGAAACGGAAGAAAAAACCCATAATGTAAAAGATGGGTTTTTCCTTGAGCGTAGAGTGAAAGTATGAATTCGCCACTATATGTTAAGAGAATCTGACCTGCAAAATATGCCGTGCTGTAAGCAAAAATAGCCCCAAGTGTATTAGCTACTAGTGCTAATACAATAATTTTTAAGGCCCGATCTTTTTGCGCTAAAATGATCGGCGTTAAAATGAGTTCTGGAATCATAGGTAAAAAAATAGGTTCAATAAAACAAATCATCATCATCAACCCAATAGCTTTTTTGGTTTTTGCTATGAGACTCATTCGTGTCTTGATGTGATGAAACCAGCTATAATCAGCCATAAATGCGTTGCTCTCTATTTTTGTTATACATAAAGGACATATGTAATTATATCACCTAAGGAAAGATCATGAAAGAATGGGTTATTTTTCAATCAAGAAGAGGAATGAAAGAACTTGATTTAATTTTAGAATGGTTTGCACATAGAGTGTATGAACGCCTGGAAAAGAAATCACAGATCTTATATCATGACTTTTTACAAGAAAGTGATGGCGATATATGGGACTGGTTTTTTCAGTTACGGCCAGCACCTGAAAAGTATCGCATTTTTTTGCATATTCTGCGGGAACATTTTTGCCCTCAGCACAAGTCTATTTTGGAGTTCTTTGATGATAAAATATAATACAGCTTCGGCATTTATCTGCTCGATCGTCCTAGCTCTTTTTTTGCGTATCTTAGCACCTATGAGTATTGAGATTATTATTCCTTATTGCTCTTTTTTCGGGCAAGTGTTTTTACAATCTTTAATGATGGTGGTGGCGCCACTAGTGTTGGTATCGATTTTTTTGGGTGCTTTAAGAATTACATTACGCCCTGATGCCACAACATTTGCACCCAAAATGCTCGGTGTCTTTTTTTTCAATTCATTTTTTAGCGCTCTTATTGGTGCTATTTCTTTTGTCATTTATTTACCTTTTCTCATATCTCAAGAAAGCAGTTTTGCTGTAACAAGCCCTTCCAATCCTATTTTCACGCTTTTTCTTAGGCTGTTCCCTAAAAATATTTTTAAAGCTTTGGCTGATCTAGATATGATTGGTTTAATCGTTTTTTTCTCTTTTTTGGGTATTTGCACTGCCTTAACTTTGAAAAAAGAATTTTTCGATCTCCAAGATCGAGTGATACAGGGGGCAGAATTTTTATCAACTGTTTTATTTAAAATGGTGCGTGTATTAATTTTGGCGTTACCGTTAGGTGTTTTTTTCATTGTTCTCGAAACATTTTTAAAATTCAATGTCGATTCTATGAAAAAAATAACTCTTTTTCTCTCTATGTTCGGTACTGGTGTCGTTATATATATCACTGCTGCATTAGCAGTCATCACTATCGTCTTAAAACAAAACCCTTTCTCTTTTTTGAAAAAAAGTATGGAACCATTGCTTTTAGCATTCTCCTCAAGCTCCTCTGCTGTAACTTTACCTGTAGCGATTGATACTTTAGATAAAAAATTTGGTATTGAACCCTCTCTCATACGCTTTGTAATGCCCATGGGAATCACAATGAATATGGCAGGCACAACTCTTTTTGTTACAATCGCATCGTTGTACATACTCTCTTTATGTACAGCATGTTTTGATTTTTCTCTTTCTATTGCTGCTGTCATATTATCTTGGATGGTTTGTCTGGGTACAGCTGGGGTGCCTTCTGGGTGTCTGGTGGCTTTAATGGTCGTATTATCGTCACTCGGTGTGAGTACAGACGAGGTTGCGCTTCTTGTTGGTATTGATAGATTTTTAGACATGATCAGAACGACGTTAAATATTTTTGGCAATCTGATTGCCACTCAAGCCATTTATCAATTTTCTAAAAAATAGTGATCAAAAAATATGCCATAATAGAAAAAAAACAGCCTAAGAATACAATTGATTTTATTTTCCTCTCGAATAGAGCTTTCTTTCTGGGTGGCTCTTTTTTGTTATGGTGTGCATATATGTGCTTTTAATTGGTGGGATGATTTCTTTGACACACTAAATCATACAGATCAATCGTATGTCATGTCTCAAATTTGGGTTCAAAATCCTCAAAATTCTGAGCCTTGGTTAAACTGTATCGGTGGAAAAAAAGACATTTTTTTAAAATGGAAAATTTTTATTGAAAGGTGGTTATACGAAACACGGAGACATGTCAAATCACCTGTTAAGTTCATTTTAATAGGTGATGCCCAAACATTTGCTTATCACAACGATTTATTTAAAGTATGGACACAGAGGTATCCCAACGCTTTCGAGTTTGTTTTTTACACAGACGTCATTAAAAATATTACCGCTGATGTATATTCGTTGGTTCAAGAGCAATGCACACACGGAATACCTGCTGCATGCAGTGATTTTATTCGGATCGCATCTATAGATCATTTTAATAGCGATTTTTTAGTTTATATGGACATCGACACCTTTGTGCACCGACTAGAAAATGCAAAAAACATTTATCTTCCTCGTTCCCCTCTCTCAGAAAATAGCGCTATTTCAATGGGTGTGGGAGCAGTAACCCGTCCGGGAATTTATCACGGTGTTTTATATGAAAAAGGCTCAGGTATCGATGGCAATAGTCTTCGCATGAATAATGATTTCTTGATTTCTGCGAAAAGTGATGCTGCTTTAAAAGCAGCCATTATGAGAATGGCAGAATCAAGATTAGCTGATTCTGCTGATTTGGTACATCTGATATCGATGAGAAGTTCAATTCATTCTGTGCAGCAATATATTTTTTATCAGAATCAAAGATTAGATCTTGCTAAAAAAAATATAAATCAAAACTTCCTTTATGTGCCTTTTATTATTTTCTCTACTGGGCCTGGGTTTTGGAAAGATTTATATATGAGCGGGTGGTCAAAAGCTTATCCCTCAATAGATATTTATTCTACAGGGGAATGGATGGATAAAGGAACAGTCTCTCAACAAGCATCCATAAAAGAATTTCTATCTTGTGGGATTGATGAAAACCGCGTTGATATCATCACCAATGTCATGATCTTAATAGATGATTATTTTTATTATATTTCAAAAAATGCGATTGTTGCCAGATATATTGAAGAATCGCTTCGAGAATCTTTTTCTGCACTCAACCATAAAGAAAAAGAATATTTAGATCATTTTTTCCATTTTCATTTTTCGAAAATCCAAGAGATTTGCCATGTATAGAAAATCCCATAAACAAATACAGATTTTTTTGCTTAAATTCTCTTTATTTATTGTTACAACCCTCTTACTAAAATCAATATTATCGAAAGAGCATAAAAAAACCCAGAGGAACGATATCGTTATTACAGTCCTGCTCCCACCACACGAAAAACTCAATAAAGACATCATAGAAATCCTCAATTCATTACCCTATCAGTGGATAGAAAAAGAGGAATTAGATAATTCAGGTTTGTATCAAACAGCTCTCAATTCACACATTTATACCGGTTGTTATAAATGTGTCGCTATCATAAAGAATCAGTGGTTTCATCAAGCATTAAATTGCACTCAAAAAGATCGCCCTGCAGCACTCAATGATATAAAGATCTTTTTAACCGAGCTTGGCTACTTGTCGGATAGCATGTATTTTCTTGGAAACATGAGTTCTGGGTTTTTAGAGGTTTCTTCGGATCTTGTAATCTCTATTAATGCTTCTAAAGAGATGCAAAACCTGTACTCTATTTTCGAAGATAATTTAAATTTTAGAGAGACTATTGTTGAGAAAGATTTATTCGTAAAAATTAAGAAGAATGTTGGAAAGTTTTCGCCGGAAATTTTGGGTTTTTATAAAAAATACAGCGATATTCCTTTATTACGCGACCAATTGCAGTCTTATTTGTTCGGAGAACTTCTTTTGCAAAAGGTGCTCTGGGAAGGAAAAGCTAAATTTATTCATGTTCCTTGGTCTTTAAATAGCATCTTTGATAAAAGCCATATGAATGAACATCTCTCTCTTCAGCGGCTTTCTTTTTTCTTTCCGCATGATTATGATTTGGAAAAAATCTGTACTTTTTGTTTTTACGCAGATCTTTATCAGTGTCAAAAGGAAAATAACTATTTAAAACAACAGGCTATGTTTTTCTTACACCAGCTAAATCATGAGCAACAACGAATTTTGATTGAATATTTTCCTAGAAGCATATCTTATCTTTATCAAGATTTAATGGATTAAATTTTTGGATTGGCATGGTTTTTGTATTTTGAAAGAGCATGCTGTCTTAAAAATGCTTTTTCCATATGAATACATATTCCATTCTTTCATCAGATTATCTTCATCATATTCAAAAAGGTGCTTCTTTAGTAAAAAAAATATCACATAATATGATTTCTAAAATGCCTAGGCATGTATCTATTGATGATATTATGCAATCGGGCTATATAGGTCTTTTAGAAGCTGCTTCGCAATATTCTTTTGAAAAAGGGGCCTCGTTTGCAACGTACGCTTCTATTAGAATAAAGGGAGCAATTATTGATGAAATTAGAAAAGGAGATTGGACCCCAAGAGCCGTACATCGTCAATCCAGGCTTCTGATGCAAAGTATAGCAGCATTAGAGAAAAAAAATCACAGTTCTCGGTTCTCTTTGCAAGAACTGGCGCAGGAAATGCAGATTTCGTATGATGAGGTTGCGCAGATGATTCATGATTATGAAGCTAAATATATAGTCTCTTACGATGCACCATCAGCTTGCGATGCAATTTCTTTGCATGAAATCATTCCTGCTAAATCAAACCCAATTGATGATGTAATCAAGCAAGAAGAACAATGGTTATTGCAAAGCGCTTTAGAAAGCCTGAAAGAGCGAGAAAGAATAGTCATTGTTTTATATTATCAAAATAACTACAATCTGAAGCAAATCGGCGATTTGCTTCAGATTGGTGAATCTAGGGTGTCTCAAATGCTTCAATTGAGCTTAAAAAAAATCCGCATTTTTATTGCTAAAATGTCGCAATCCAATCAGTGATATTCCAATAAGCTAACAGGGATATATCCAAATAATAGGGGTGCTTGGCTACAAAAACACCACTTAATAAACCAAACAGATGGCTCTCCCAAGAAGTCCCATCTGTTGTTGGAATCACACCAAGAATAATGGTTCCAAAATACAAAAGAATAAAAAACACTATAAAAAATGAAAAAATAGAAGGGTCATGAAAGGCCCAATAGACGATCCATGAAAAAAGACCGCTAATCATAGAAGATGCCCCGATGTGAAAAGCCTTTCTACCAAAACACCACGTGAGAATGCCACTCAAAAAGCATAATAACATCGAAAGAGCTATGGCTTTTTCCGGACCTAAAAGAAAAATAATGATCATTTCCATGCAAAAAAATGCCATGGCATTGCTCATATAATGAGTCAATGATCCATGTAAAAAAGGAGCAAAAAAAATACCAATTAATCCAAAAAAGCTTCTCGGATAAATCCCCAAAAAATTCAAAATATTTCTAAAAAATATCCAATTTGCGATATTGCAGCCAAGAACTATAGCTAAAAACAAAAACAAAAAATTTGTATAGTTATCAGCCTGTTCAAAGAAATATATAAAATCGTTCACAATGGTAATATGCGTGTTAAAAAATAAAGAGTCATTAATGTACTCATGATTCTTGCAAGCTTTACGTGAGGAGAAATAAAATATGTCACTTCAGGCTGAAAATCCCAATAAATCTGTAAAGATAGTACTGCTGTTAAAATATAAGATGCACCCTTGTAATCTTTTAAAAATGCAACATACATTGCCCAAAGAGTGAGGCAACTAAATGCTGCTGTCACATAAACAGTTTTTCTTTCTAAGCTTTGCATCGAAAGATTCCAGTGATACCCACAAATCCAATTAATCACATTCGCAATATAGCAAATTGTTAAAAATTTTACAGTGTCACTCAAAACAACACCGAAAAAAGATAAAAGCACCCCTATGAGAAAAGGAATGTTCGCACAATAAATCATGAATAGATGCATATTTTTAAATTGTTGAAATAATCTATTTTAATTTTATATTAAAAAGATTTATTATTGCAGCTAAATTGTACATGCAAATGCACGCTTTGTTAAAATTTGCTCAATGTTTTTGATCATGTTTTTAAATTGTTACCTTTGAACCCCGAGAAATCCATTTTTTTTACAGGCAAAGAAAATGAAACCCCTAATCTAATAAAAAGATTAGATCAGCCGAATCTCCAATCACCTGCTAAAACAATACACAATTTCATCTTCAGCAGCACTCCCACTCCTCAAAAAAGACCATTAGCCCCTAAAAATGCTGCAGCGAATGTCTTAGACAATGATTTTTTACAAAATTGCATCAGTAATATGCAGTCTCCAATTAAAGAGAGCTCTAATTCCATCTTCAGCAGCACTCCCACTCCTCAAAAAAGAAGTCGATCAGGATCTGTCGGTAGCGCTTTAAATAATACTGTTTTTGGTCGAATAAATCCCAAAAAAGAAGACTCACCTGGCAGTTTTCCTAACGAAATTGCAAGTCCAGTCAGTGATAATACGAAAAGAATTTCTATTGTATATCAAGGAGAAATGATTCCGATTCACACATCTCCTGGCGATTTATTAAATGATGATAGTGCAAAAAACATTGAAGAACATAGGAAAAGATCGAGAACTCTTGGGCCTGTGCAAGTCTTTTCTAAAACAACTGATAGTTATACGTGCCATATTCCATCTAATCAATCACTCATGCATCAAAGCGCCGATAACTGTGTAAGAGGTTTTTTGAAAACACTACCCAGAGATGATCATTATAGAAACCAGCCTTTATTTAAAAATTTTGAAGAGACCGGGAGAACTGAATCTCTCTCGGGTTGCAGAAAGAATTCATTTGAGTGGGGGCACCTAATAGCAGCATCTTTTATCAAGAGAATGCCTCAGAATTATGATTTTGTACATGATGCATCGAATTTAGTGGCCGTACCAAAAGTGATTAATAGTGAAATGTTAATTTATGAGCTTTTTGCACTAATAGTGGCTGACTTTTACCCTTCTTTAGTTGTTAAGACGCAATGTGTTGTTTATTGTCCAGTAGAAAATAAATCTATTGCAACCGACTTGGTCTATACGGTCATTATTTCTGATCCACAGAGCAATATAGATCTTCAATTCGAAAAGAAATTTAGTTTGTTGTCTATGTCATGGAGTAGCACAGCGAAGCCGGCATTGTCGTTATTACATTCGATTTTCAAGCGTTTTGAAAAAATACTTTTTGCATCTCAAATGGTCTGCAATGTTCTTCATGATACAGAAGACTTTTCTTGTGACGACAATTTGAAAAAAAACCTTCAAAATAAAAGCTTGCTTTTTACTACGCAATATAAACCCAAACCCCAAGAAAAAGATAATGTTGCGCATGTTATGTCTTTTTTGTACAATAAGATACGTGGTATCATTGTTGCTAATGAAGATATTGCCGCTGAAATAGAATTGGAACCAATAGTTTCTACAAAAATACAACCGAGGTGACATGTATTATGCTGTTTTTTGATTTTATTGCCTTTTCGGACATAGTGGGCTTCGTTGGCGTTTCTTTGCTAATTGGCGCATATGCCTCTTTAACATTTAATTTTTCTACACCATCTGATTTATCTTATCCGCTCATGAATTTCATAGCTTCGATTTGTTTAACATACAGTCTAGTGTTTAATTTCAATTTATCCTCCCTGTTGATAGAGATATTTTGGGGATCGATATCGTTATTCGGAATATGGAAAAACCATATAAAAAAGAAAAGTTGATATCGCTAAGATTTTGTAATAAAATCATCACATTATCTCACTTTATGGTGTAAATGTGTTTTCATATATTATTAATTTCATCTTCGATACAGCGAATTATTTGTACTCTGCTGTGCATCAGATAACTAGACGAATGTCTGCGCTTTATTATTATGAATCAATCGTCAATATTGTACCTGCGATTACAGGAGCAATGAGTTTTTTGAATCCTGCGCAGCATAAAGATGTTTTTGATGCGGGAACCATTGCATCCCAACAATCTTTGGGCTATGTAGGCTCCAATCTTTCAGTACAATTTGCATATGGAATGGGTGACTATTATAAAAAAACCTCTAAATATTTTTTCTGGTTCTGTGTGTTTTTTTTGTGGAATTTCGCATTAATAGCTTTGCGCGGTGTGCATCCTCAGATAGGGCCGCTTTATTATTTAGCAGTCGTATTACAATGGATTCCTCAAGTCTATGTCATCATTACTGAATATTTTGCTCCAAGCGCATCTCCGCGAGATTTCTATACTGATGAAAATGTTTTCTTAGAGTGTGTCTACACAATTGTATCTGATCTTTTCTTGCTTTTCCCTTGTGCTATAGGGACGTGGAATTATAGTCTGCTTTTTTTAATGTTAGGGCAATACTCTTTTCCTGCAATTACAGCGATTGTGGTATCAATCACACTGCTTAATCGTCTTTGCTTTTTTACAGTAAATCATTATATTGACTCTTATGGCATCCCCTACAAAACAAATTTATTTTGTCCGCATTTATATGGCCAGCGGAATTTAAATGATTTAGAAAAAACCGCTCATGATCGCTATTCCGGCCTTTTCGGATTTAAAATTGAGAAATGGTATTTTTTTCTTGTTGATGCTAAGTTCGCATACCTTCTTATCTCTACTCCGGTTTTTGTTGCAAATTTCTCTTATTTTTTATTCAGCTCTGAACACAGATATCACTTTCTGCGTTTCTTATCTTGTCAAAATACAGACAAAAGTGATGTAGGTTCTGTTCAATACAATATAAAACGGTATGTAAGCAATATAACGGTTCCTGTTCAGTCAGCCTTTGTCTTTTCAAAGGAATGTATTTTTTCGATCATATGGCCTCAGGGTACGGTATCTGGGCGCGATGAAGTGAACAGGAAAATACAACCTAAGGCCAAAACAGCATATAGATAAAAAAGATCCGTGCCCGTTTTATGCATTTAAAAAAACAGGCACGAATTCTTTGAAATATAGATATTGGCTTGTTCCCAAATCAAACAGCGCTACGCCAACAGTGCGCTTTTTTAATTCAATATCACTTCCCTGAAATCTTTCCACTGCTCTTTGGGTGCGGTTTCGTTTTTATCAGGGATTTCTTTTTTTTACATGCGTGCCTTGTAGGTGCCAATCGAATCTTTTTCAAGATTTTTTACATGCTGCATATCCACCGCGGCTACTTCAAATGTTTTTTTATTTAATTTAATATTGGCCAAACAATCGTAATATCGATGTGTAATATATACATAAATACACCGTAATACATATTATAATACATATATATAGATCTGTACTGCAGATAATGACCATTATCAGAAGTTACAATTGATAGAGATCTAGAGTTGCCGCGACAAATTTTAAAAGAGTTATGCTCACGCAAATAGTAGAATTGTATTTTTACAAGGAGGTGGCACTGTCTCTTTGAGACATGAGAAACAAGAGTGCAATAAATATATAGGAAGCGGTGTGTTTTTTAATACACGACCTCTGCTTTTGAAACCGGCAATTCATATAATTGATTTTTTGCATGAGAGAGACTACCGACACTAGTCTACACGCTTGGGGCAATATTTTGTGCACTACACCCCGATCCTCATTGATTTATATCAATGAGTTGTTTTGAAAAAAGAATACGATATATTTATTTGAGCCTAGAGGTTCCAAACATTTTGTACATTATCGTCTGCCAATTTTGCAAAATAAAACTAATTATTTGATCATTAACAAGTCTCATGCTTTGAAGACTTGTCGATCTCTGTGATTTGATTCATGTTGCACTTTTAATATCGATGATCGCTGTATATGATCTCTGTACAGAAAGATTAAATGCATCATAAACCATATAGATACATGAAGCATTTAATAATTCTCTGCTCATCAAAGCGTAATATTAATTTTGGTTGCGATTTTATCATTTTCAATATCTGTACTATTGTTTTCATCTGTTTTATAGAAATCACTAATATTGTCGACATGATGAATGATGTTTTCGTTTGCTATGGTTACAATTTTCTTTCTTTTTGAAAAATCCGAGAATAAAACAGTTTTTTTATTTGAAGAACATGGATCATCCAGTACACATTCAGATAATTGTTTTTTTTCAAAGAAACCCGCAATACGCGCATGGATCATGTTTAAAGTCTTATCTAAAACACATTCTTTTTTCAGATAAGACTCATAGTGTTTTATGAATTGATTATGATGATCCATGATATGTTTGCAGATCTCATCTTGAATATTATCAAAAGTTTTAAGTGCAAGATCGAGCATAAACCAACGTCTGTTAGCTAAAACTGGTAAAAAGGGCAGCTCAAAAATATTCTTTTCAGGAATCCTGTGTTCACATATTGATAATGTGTCATCATCTTCGCAGAGTAACAGAGGAGAATCCTGTTCACATAAAAGATAATATTGCAAAGCGGGTACTGCCTCATTAGTATTGATACAATCAAGATAGACAGGAACATTAATCTCATATGTTTTTGTCAAAATTTGCAATATCCATGAGGAGTTTTGTTCTAAGAAAATATTTTTATCTGTAGTAAGAGCATTTAAGCAAGACGACATTTCAAGATATAAGTTTTTTATTTTATCCCTGAAAACCCATTCTGAGGAGATCACAAACAGCATGCTGAGATATAAATTCAAAACAAAGAAAATTTTTTCAAGGTAGTCTTGCGTATCTTGGGTACTTGAAAAATTTTTGTTTACAGATACACGGCATAAATTGAGAAATCTTTTTTCCAGAAAGCGCACACTTGCTTTACTCTTTAAAAAAAGATTTGTAACCCCACCCAATGTGACAGGGTCATTTGTATAAAAGAAATGGCGCTCTAACAAAGAAAAGAAATTTTCAAATTGTTGAGTCTCTTGACTTAAAACCATGCTACAAGACTTCGTTTTTGACATGTCCTTCAAAACTTTGTTTATGAATTTTTGATCATATTTATGAAAACATGATATTTCCGTCATAATAATCAGCATGCCAATTTGGAATCGTTTAAATAGCCAGGAATCCCGCTCAGATTTCTTTTTTGCAAATTCGATGTTTGGCTGATTATTCTCGATAGATTGAATCAGATCGTTAAGATTTTTCACTTCTTCGACATCGGCCTCTTCCCAGATTTTTAATATCTTAGGATACAAGAGCTCTTTAAATATGCTCCAGCTTGTCATGCCTCGATGATGTGCGATATCTGATATAATATCTACCCAAGTACTGATATTGATTTTTTGAATAATAGCGATCGAAGTGCGAGTCAGTGTTTCTATCGTACTTTTGGACTCATTATAAAGAAACATTTTAATAAAATAGGGAAGTGTATTCCAGGATTCATGCTCTGCAACAGATCTAAATGTATCAAGATAATTATTAAAAAGAGATGGGTAAATCAAAAACAATTCAGTCAGCCATTCTTGATGTAAGAAATTCGGTTTATCTAAAAAACCATATTCTAAAACAAGATATTTACAAACCGCATAACGAGAATGCTTGATAGAGTCTTTAAAGATGCGCTGCAAGTATGTTATGTGCATATCGCATGAAAATTTTTGTTGCTTAAACCAAATTATCGTTGCTTGTTCCGAGCTTGATACAGCGCAAAGACTATCCGCAATTGAGAACTGAGATATCCTATCGAATACTTTTGTATTCTCTCTCATCCATGTTTCTATTTTTTGATTTTGTTTCGAATACCTTAAATCTGCTTTACACTGGATATATAGTCTTTGCAGATGCGCCCATCCACCACAAATAGACTGGTATAAATCGATCGCTGAAATTAAATGGATATCGATTTTCTCCATAATCTTTATAAAATCTTCTAATTTTGATGGATCAAGTGATGGATCTTGATAAACATACTGTAAAAACAAAAATGCATTTTCTGATAAAGTATATCGTTTTTTTTCATCATCATATTCGTAGGCAAACACAAATGAAAGAAATTGACTTTGAGACTGCTCTAGAAAAAACAGACTAGTGTCATCACTGCGATTGATCTCTTCAAATACCGAAACAAAGATCTTAAAAACCATTTTCAACAGTATTCGCACATCTGCAGACAGATCACATGTCTGATTTCTAATGGAATTTTCATGTTTTTTCAAACAGTTTTTTTCTTCTTGCGTGCATATATCATTCGAATATTCATAAAAATTCAAAAAAAACAAACATTCAGATAAAGATATATGCGATTGAGACTGCATGTATAACCCATTACTTAAAACATCTGTAAGACGAAATTCGGGTTCTTTTTTTAACTTACAGTGCTGTTTTAAAAAAGCAAGAATCGAGGGAAGTGTGCCTGTTACAAACGATTGATGATCGGTTAATATATTTTCTAATATCTTAAGCAGCACTATCTCGATTTTCTGCAAAATACAGTCAGAATCGTGATGTTTGAGCCATGACCAAAAAAGTCGATCGCTGATCATGGATTTTAAAAAAACCTGAAATGGAGCTAGTGGTATTTCTTGAGTATCTTGATTATATGAAGATAAAAATAAATCTATCCGTTCCCCGGGATAAAGAAAAGGCATACGAGTAGAGCCTTATAAAGTTTTGAAATTGTTTTGTATAATATCTGATTTTTGCATAGAAAAGAATATTGCTCTTTAAATATAATCAGTTAGAATGTTCATCATCTGATTGGGTATGCTGATACATACATTTTAAATATGATTGAGTTTTGCGCTCCCAACCCAATCATACACTGCTATTTTTTTGGTAACAACTCAGTAATCGTACCGATTCCAATCTCACAAGCATTTGCAATAGTTTCTGAAGTTGAAGGATGTGGATGAATACTTAAAGCTAAATCTTCTAGAAAAGCTCCCATCTCTACTGCTAAAATCAGTTCTCCAATCAAATCACCACCATGCGCACCACAGATGCCCCCTGCCAGAATGCGATGATTATCAGGTCGATAAATCACTTTAGTCAAACCCTCACTTTCAGAAGTTGCGATAGCTCGACCGTTGGCCTTCCATGGAAAAACAGCCGTTTTATAAGGAGTATTATTATGATTTAATTCTTCTTCTGTTGGTCCTATCCAGGCAACTTCAGGATCTGTATAAATAACCGAAACAATGCTTTTAGGTTCAAATTTCACCTTCAGACCACAAGCATGTTCAGCAGCAATTTTACCTTGTGCGATCGCTTTGTGTGCTAAAAGTGGTCCTCCAGATACATCGCCAATAGCATAAATATTTTCACAGGACGTTTGCATGGTATCGGTATTTATTTTGATAAAACCTGTTTTTTCAATGTGAATTCCAGCATGATCTAAGCCAAGATCACCTAAAGCCGCAGCACGTCCTACAGACTCTAGCAATATATCTCCTTCAATGGAAAGAAGAGCACCATCCTTCTTATATTCAAGCACCAGCTTGGTATCAATTTCTGTAATGTTTTGAATCTGAACACCTGAAACAATTGTAATGTGTTTAGATTTAAGATTTTTAATTAATATATTAGCTAGGTCTTTATCTACACCCTTTAAAACATGTTCCGAAGACTCCAAAATCACAATCGCAGATCCTAAAGCATGATAAATTTGCGCCATTTCGAAACCAATTACACCACCTCCGATAATAATTAATTTTTCTGGGATATGATTAAGTTCAAGTGCTTTTTTAGCATCCCATACCTTAGGATTTTTATTTAAAAATCCTAAGGTTCTCGGTTGCGATCCTGTAGCTATTATGGCTTTCAAGAAAGTAATAGTATGCGCCTGATCTGTTTCTGAAAAGATTTTAATTTCTTTTTGAGATACAAAAGATCCAAATCCAGTGATGCGATCTATGTTTCTAAGAACTGATAGCGTACTTAAACCAGATGCAAGTGTTTTAATAGACTCTAATTGATATTTTCTCAATTTTTCTAAATCCCATGATTGCAATCCGGAAGATGGAAGAGCATATCCAGCTTTTTCTAAAAGCTGGATATGCTCTTTTAGGTAAGCTAAATGCAGAAGTGATTTAGAAGGTATACAACCTTCATGTAAACACACACCACCTAGATCGGGGTTTTTCTCAATCAGAGCGATTTTAGGATTTTTTTTATCGCATCCTAAAATATCAGCTGCTCGAAAAGCAGCAGTATAGCCTGCTGGTCCGCCTCCTAGAATAACGATATCGTATTCTTTGTGCATTGTGTTATTTGATTATTGAATATGTTTTAGATTAGAGCATCTGAGACAAGATGCAAAAATTAAGATGAGAATGAATGGATAATCAGAAAACCATGATTATCCATTTCTACATTCATTCTGTAGCTATCGGCTGTATGACGACCTGATCTTCATCACTAATGTCTGCTTTTAGCATGATCTGAGCATTCTGATTAGGGCGATTTTCTTCATGCTGACTAAGTAGATAAATTGATAAAGGATTTTCTATATATTTAGCAATAGCTCTTTTCAAGGGTCGAGCACCGTATTCTGCATCGAAGCCTTTTTCAGCAAGCAGGGCATATACTGCAGGTGCGCAAATGAGATTATACCCTAATTTATTTAAATGCTCTGTAAGTTTTTTCATATGTTGAATAACAATTTTTTCAACATCAGATCTATCTAAAGGATTAAAAATTGCGATTTCATCTATCCGATTAATCAGTTCCGGCTTAAGATGTGACAACAAAAGCTGATGCATTTTCCGATAAATTTCTGGATTAATTTTTTGTTGATATGGAATTATTTCGGAACCGATATTGGACGTCATAACGATTAAGCATTGCTCAAAAGAAACCGTTCGACCTTGAGAATCTGTTAATCGCCCTGCATCTAAAACTTGCAACAAAATACTCAGTACATCTGGATGCGCTTTTTCTATTTCATCGAATAAAATAACGCTATATGGAGATCTACGAACTTTCTCTGTCAAAAATCCACCTTCTTCATATCCAATATACCCAGGAGGAGCGCCTATTAATCGAGAAACAGAATGTTTTTCCATAAACTCTGACATATCAAAACGAATCATACAGTCACTGCTTGCAAAGAGAAATTTTGCTAGTTCTTTAGACAATTCTGTTTTTCCGACACCTGTTTTGCCTAAAAACAAAAAACTCGCCAAAGGTCTAGATTCTCTATGTAGCCCTGCTTTAGATCGTAAAATGGTTTGTGAGACTCTTGTAATAACGTCATCCTGTCCGGAAATGTTTTCTTTCAATGTCTGCTCTAAAGACAGCAATCTTTTCTTTTCTTCTAGCATCATTTTAGCGAGAGGAATCCCCGTGGATTTCGAGATCACTTTCGCAATATCCTCAGCATTGACCTCTTCTTTTAACAAACGAAATTTTCTGTTTTCAGTGACAGCGATCTTTTGCATCATTTTTTCCAAATCAGGAATATCTCCATATTGGATTTTAGACATGAGTCCGAGATTTCCTTCCCTTTTAGCTTTTTCAAATTGTTCTTTCAATTCTTCCATTTTCTTTTTAAAACGCGCCTGTCCAAAAAGAGCATTTTTTTCTTCTTGCCAAATAGCATGTAGGTCACTGTATTCTTGATGTAAATTCAAAAGCGTTTGTTCTATATCTTCTAGACGATCTTTGTAAGTTCCAGCTTCCATTAATAACGCTTGTTTCTCAACTTGCAAATGTAAAATCTGAGAATGCATTTTTTCTAAAGCTTCTGGCATTGAGTCAATAGACATGCGCAAAGAGGCTGCTGCCTCATCAAGTAAATCGATTGCTTTATCAGGCAAATTGCGATCTGATATATATCGACTCGAAAGCTCTGCTGACGCGCTCAATGCTTCATCAAGAATTTTTACTCCATGATGCACTTCATATTTTGACTTTAAACCTCTAAGTATCGCTAATGTTTCAGAAATTGATGGCTCTGTAATGATAATTTTTTCAAATCTACGCTCCAAGGCCATATCTTTTTCAATATAATATTTATATTCTTTTAAAGTAGTTGCACCAATACATCTCAATATACCTCTCGCCAGCATTGGTTTGAGTAAATTTGCTGCATCCATGGCACCATCAGACTTTCCTGCTCCTACCAGGGTGTGCATTTCATCAATAAAAACAATGTATTGATCAGGATGCTCCTCAATTTCATTCAGCAGGTTCTTGAGCCGCTCTTCAAATTCTCCGCGATATTTTGCACCAGCAACCAATGCACCCATATCTAAGACAAGAATTTCTTTTTCTATCAAGCTATCAGGTACCTCTTTATTGATAATTTTTTGCGCTAAACCTTCAACGATTGCTGTTTTTCCTACACCTGGTTCACCTATAAGGACTGGGTTGTTTTTTCGTCTTCTTTGCAGAATATGTATCGTTCTGCGAATTTCTTCATCGCGACCAATAACAGGATCGAGTTTTCCGTCTCTGGCCTGTTGACTGAGATTTTGAGTATATAGGTGTAGAGCACTATCTTCTGAAACCCCGTTGGCATCTGATAGAATTTTTTGTAGATCTGAATCTTTAACATTTAATAAAGAAAGAATTTTTTTGCTTTCTAAACCACCATCTTGCGAAATAGCTAAAAGAAAAATTTCTTCTCCTACGTGTTTTTTATTAAATTTTTTAGCTAAATTCTTTGAAAATGCAATAATTCTTTGTAATCCTGGGGATATTTGAGGCTGATGATTTTCATGTCCTTCAGTCATTTTTGGTAAATCTTTTAGAATACGATCCAATTCGTTTTTGGCTCGCAGCAAATCATTTGGCGAAATAGACAATTTTTTTAAACAATTTTTTTGCTCTAATAACACACCCAATACATGTGCAATTTCAACTTGCAAAGATTTTTCTATTAACGCCACTTCATAAGCTTGCTGCATAGCATTTTTCATGCTTTGATTTAAAAAATCCATCCTTCGATCCTTATTCTGCATAACAGGATATATATTTTTTATATGTGTTGTTTTAGAAATAATACAAGATATTTTTTAATAAAAATTTCAAAATATCTGTGGAACATCCGCGATTTTTTAAAAAACAAATAAAATGCAATTTTTCATTTCAATTGTAAAACAAGACAAAATATAGTCACAAAGCGATCAAAGTTAATCACACCTAACGCATTGAACAATCAATACTACCCCCTACGATTGTGAGTAAATGTATAATCAGCACGGTGAAAGACCCGAACTGGAGGATAGCGCTTTCCTCCAAGATCGGGGTAGAACAATATTGAACTGGATATTAAAACAGCTGGACCAAACTCAATCCGACTTGAGATTGCTGAAGACTATCGCCGTTATGTTTCATTTCAAGATGGCCGACTAAGGATAAGCCATCTTGGAAGCCAAAAACCTGATCGACACCGAGATAAAAATTTCCATACGAAGGCTGAGACAAAGGCATGATAACAGAACTATCATAGTCTTTAAATCCAAATTCTGCGGTCAACTGTTGAGCATTATGGTAGTCATAGCCAAGTTGCACCATTGTCATAAACCATTGTTGTTTATCTTGATAGTGATATTGAGCTTGGATTTTTGGGCCAAAAAGTGAGCTATAACGCTTTTGAGAAGCCACTTTGAGGTTCAAGTCATCCGCACCATGCTCTGTGTAGGCTGAGTGAGAAAAGAGTGAGAGCTGATAATGCAGACCCATAGCCAAGCTGAATTGGTGAGAAAGCTCGGATGAGAAAGATATATCGTGTTCTATGCCGAATTGAGCAACAGTATAAGCACTGGATGCATACCAAGTTTGGATTGTATCCTCAATCGGTGCCTCAATTTTTCTTTGTCCTTCGACTTGATGCAGTCCATGAGTACAGAGAATTTGAGAGTCGAGGGCGCCTAAAAGGACTGTGTGAGAGGCCTGTGATACATTCGAAACAATATGCCCTTTATGGACATTGTCAAGAGAACGATAGTCAATATCTCCTTTGAGATGCTGATATCCAATAAGGCTTGAAGGAGAAGACTCATAGGCGATTCCAACACTTTCCGTACTGATGTTATGTGCATACAGTGCATCGTGGCTCAGGCCTTTTCGTTTTTGATGGTGGGTCCAGCCTTGCCAAGCTCCATGATTTTTCATAGAAATATCATTTTGAATAGAAAGGTGCTGGCGAGTAGAGCCTGTTCTTTTTCCAACCAAATCTTTGGATAGCGAGCTATTTCCAAAAATATGATTCATAATCACTTGCATACCAAGAGCCCTAAAGGCCTGTGTATGCTCTGACGAAAGACCAAAATCAGCAGAAAGAAAAGAATGATTTAAATTCATGGATGTGATTGGAGTGATATAGGCCCAATCTGTATTATGAAGAGCGACAGAAGTTGCAAACTGATCGAGTGCGCTGTACCAAGGAACATCATTGAGCGAAATTTGGTCTAGTAAGTAGGTATAAACATAAGCATTGGAAGGTGCATTGGTAGTTGCAGGTGTTCCACTTAAGAGTCCACTATAAAAACCTTGTGTATTGAGTTTGATATATAAGGTATCGTTATGAGAAATCAGATTTCCATAGAAGGTACTGGAAGTATCTTCAGAGCCGCTTCCTGATACGGTATAGGAAGGGCTAAAACGAATAGAAGGCATCAGTCTAAAACAAGAAAAATCAAGAGAAGTCGAGCCTGATTTAGAAATCAATGGGTAAATTGAGCCATCTGTTAAAGACAGTTGAGAGGAAATCGGTCTAAACTGCAAATTGATTTTAGCGCGTGGCACTTGTTGAAAAGACTCTAATAAAATCGGAGCTACTGAATTTGGAGAGGCTCGAAATTGTATAGCCAAGATGGAGCCATTAGCACCGGAAATGGTTTTAAGATTGATATATGTTTCACTATTTTCCTGAATCACTCTCACAACAGATTGTGGTTCCATATTGAGAGTTCCGAAATTCAAGCGAGAAGAAGAAGTTCCGCCTGCAAGATCTAAGACAGCTCCTCTGGAAATATTAAAGATAGTATCAGTGGTAGCACCTTGACCATCCAAATACAGACGCCCCTCTTTGAGATTGACGGTTCCTTGATAAGATGTGAGAGCATTGGAAGCGCCATCCACAGTATTAAAAATGGCAGCACCAGTACCAGTTTTATTCCATACAGCACCTGTAGAGCCGGTGATAGAATAAGCGATATTTTTTGCGGAGTTGAGTGATAAATTGAGAGTACCCTGAGTGCCCAGAGCAAAATGAGTGCTATTAGAGGCAGTAAAATTATTGTTAATATCGATCCATCCGGAAGTGATGGTGACATTGCCGGTATGAGAAGAAGTGGCGCCTGAGCGTAAAAAGACGCCACTGCCACCTGTTTTAGTGATATGACCACTTGTGTTGAGCGGGTAGTCAAAATAGACTTTATTGCCAATACCAAAATTAAGAGTGAGGCCGGAAGAACCGATGCTAATAGCCTGAGCAGAGGAACCAAGAGTGAGAGTTTGAACTCCCCCATTTTGGGAATCATTAATTTCAGCACCATCAAAGCTGATTGTGCCTGACCCGTAGGGATTGAAAATAGAATCTGTTGGAGCGATGAGTCCTTTAAAAGTCAAAGAAGCTCCACTAGCCAC
>JACCEC011704696.1_pt1 | contig 197473 bp, 152 predicted proteins | sample 7450121 | NCBI WGS metagenome assembly JACCEC01 (sample SAMN15323455, study PRJNA562643) | freshwater metagenome | isolation source: river surface water | place: USA:Blue River Watershed | collected 2017-08-18
AATTTGCTATTCCAGAAACATTTAAATTAGATGACATTGTTGAAGCACCTGCCCTAACACTAGAACATACTAATTTATCTGAAACTGATAAACCACCAGTAACCTGAACTGTTCCAGCAGTTAAACCAGTAGCAGTTGTAAGATTAGTTATTTCTAATCTATTTGTCATACCTAATCTAGAATTACTACTTTGTGATGGGTCAAAAGTATAAAATTTAATACTTGTTCCTTTACCAGTATAAGCATCAGTATCTAAAATAGTTCTCCATGTTGTTTCTGCAAATGATTTAATTTGAATACCTGACCTTAAATTATTAGTATTATCAACATTAGTATTATAATTTAATCCAATACCAGAACCATTAGTACTACCTCTAGTATATAAAGGACTATAATAAATTCTATTATTATTATCATCAGGTCCTGTAACTATTAGTGAATTTGATGTTATTACATTTACAGTTAATCCACTATTCATAGTTGCTAAACTAGATACATTTAAAGTAGAATTTAAATTAGTTGAACCTAAAATACTTACTGAAGTATTAAATGTTGATGCTCCTGTTGATGTTAATGAACCTAAAATACTTACTGAAGTATTAAATGTTGATGCTCCTGTTGATGTTAATGAACCTAAAATACTTACAGAAGAATTAAATATTGAGGCTCCAGTTGATGTTAATGAACCTAATATGCTTACAGAAGTATTAAATATTGATGCTCCAGTTGATGTTAATGAACCTAAAAGATTAGTTGAGCCAGAAATATTTAAATTATTAATTATGACAGTATTATTATCAGAATTATATTTAATATTATTTGTTGTATCAAATCTAGAAACTGATGAATTCCAATAAGGAATAGCATTTAATGTTGGTGCATCTTCACGGGTTGAAACAGTTTGTAATTCAGATACATTATCATTAAACATACCAACTTTAAAACATTGTTCTGATTCAACAAATGCAAATCTATAGTTAGGTAAAGAACCACCTCTATTAACTTCTATACCTGATACTAATGCTGATGGTGGTGTTCCTGTTGCATTTGAGTTTAATAGGACTAGATTATCTTTAATATTAACTGTTTCAGATAATACAGCAGTAGTATTACCATAAATAGTTAAATTACCAGTTACTTCAAGATTTTTATAAAATGTTGCGTTACCAGATACATTTAGAATATTTGTATTCAAATCAGTTGTATTAAGTAAAGTTGTATTAATTGTATTTCCACTTAAAAATGTTGTATTAATTGTTGTTCCACTTAATGTTAAAGTATTTAAATTAGTTGTATTAAGTAAAGATGTATTAATTGTATTTCCACTTAAAAATGTTGTATTAACTGTAGAACTAGATAATGTTAAAGTATTTAAATCAGTTGTATTAAGTAAAGATGTATTAAGTGTATTACTACTAAAATCACCATTAACAAATAATGATGAGTTAAAAGTAGAATTACCAGAAACATATAATGAACTTTTATTAGTAGTGTTATTTAAAATAGTATTAGCAGTATCAGCAATAGTTAGATTAGTTAAAATAGTAGTTTTGCCTAATAATATAGATGTATTATTGATATTTAAAGGTGTAGGTATTGATGCTAAACCACTAATTCTAAAAGTTACATATGTAGTTGTGCCATATGATTGAATCATTATATTATTATATTATATGATTATATAATAATATAATATTATACGAAAAAAATTATAATTATTTTATATTGTTTGATATTATTTTATATTATTTTATATTGTTTGATATTATTTTATATTATTTTATATTATTTGATATGCAACATAATAAATATTATTTGGGTCATCTTCTGAAACAATCATTAAAATATTTGTATATATAATTTGTTCTTGATATATTTTTATTAAAATAGGAATATTATATTCCCCATTAATAACTTTACTTACACCAGCAATAATTTTAGGTATAATTGGATATGATAATTTACCTTGAATTAATCCTGGGAAAGCAAGAGCAGAATCATAAAAATTAAATATATTTTTTTGGTTAATATCATTAATTATAATATTATTTTTATCATATTGATTATATATATCATATTTATGATTTTGTATAACTTTATTTACATGATTTAATAAATTATTTTGTAAATTATTAATAATTTGTGTATCATTTGAGAAAGCACATCTAGCACCAGCATTACCAAATATTTTTAATGCTAATATTTCTAATATTCTTGTGTTAAATGACGATATATAACTAGTATCATTAAATTGTGAATTAGTTTCTGTTTCCATAAATGTTTGATTAAATATATTATTAAAATAATCATTATTAAGTTCAAAATTAATAATAATATTATTACTATTATTAGTATATTGAAATGTTTTTGTGTTAAATAAATTATTATATGAACCATTTAATGTAATAGTATAATCATATCCATTCAGACCATCATTATATACAATAGGATTAGCATTTTGTTTATATTTATTTATTACAAAACTATCATTTTCATAATAATAATAAGACATTTATAATAATATACAAAATAAATATTTTTATTGATAAACACTGAATAATATTTTTATTGATAAATAATTTATTTTTTATTGATAAATACTTGATAATATTTTTATTGATAAATAATTTATTTTTTATTGATAAATACTTGTTGCATCAAAAGCAATATAAGTAACATATCCATTATCATCATATGTCATTAAAATAATAGTATAATTATAATTTGGTGGTTGATTATTATTATTATTATTATTATTATTAATATTATAATTATTATTATTACCATTATTATTATTATTATTAATATTAATATTCATCATTGTTTCATCAGAAAACATAATTAAAATAGGAATATTATAATCACCATTAACAACTGAATTTATACCATGAGTAGGTCCATTTAATAAAGATGCTGATAATAAATTTTTTCTGGATAAACTACCTCTAACATAACCAGGAAAAGCAATTTTATCATAATTAAAATTAAAATTAGCAGATTTAGAAACATCATCTTGTGTTAAATCTTGTTTATCTTGATAAACATACATATTAAAAATATCATGTTTGTGTCTTTGTATAGTATCATCAAAATGATTTAATAATTCATTTTTAAGATTATTAATAATATTTGTATCATTTCCTATAGCAGATCTTGCTTTAGCGTGTCCAAATATTTTTAATGCTAAAATTTCTAAAATACGGGTATTAAAATCTATTTTATCCATAGAACCATATATATAAGCATTTGTTTCTGTTGGTGACATAAATGTTTGGTTATAAATATTATTATATTCATCAGTATGAATTGAAAAATTAATTTCTACATTATTTGTATCTTGGTCTGATTGTTTATAACTTTTTACATTAAATAAATTGTCAAATGTTGTATTTAATGTAATAATATAATCATATATATTTGTATCAAGAATATTCCCATATTGAGAATATAACTGTGTTTCAGTATTAATAAAGAAAGGGTCGTTAAAAAAATATTCAATAGACATTATAATTATATTTATATATATTATTATAAGTATTTGGTTAAAAAATGTTTTTCTACAAATAATATTAAAAAATGTTTTTTAAAAAATTTTGGTTAAAAAAATTATTATAATTAGATTTATTAATATAATTATAATACGTTGCATTTGGTTATACAAAATAAAAAAATAAAATAAATTATTAAATAATTTATTGGCAAAGTCTGATGAGAACGGGAATGTTGTATTCACCGTTAACGAGTTGGTGACCACTGGCATCAGTAGGACCGTTGAGGAGGTCTGCTGAGAGTCTGCCGGGGTTGATGAGGGAACCAACAATGCGGGAGGGGAAGGAGAGGGTATCGGCAGCAAAGTTGAAACTGACGGGTGTGTCAACATCGTTAGCGTTAAGGTTAACAAGATCTTGTTGAACGTATTGGTTGAAGATATCGTTTTTGTGGTTATCAACAACGGTTTGGACGTGGTTGGCAAGGTCAGAGGCAAGTCCGGCAACAATGTCGTTATCGTTGGCAATGGCAGCGCGGGCGCGTGCGTGTCCAAAGATTTTAAGGGCAAGGACTTCGAGGACGCGGGTACCGAAAGTGGTAGCGGGTCCGTTAATACCGGCATCGAGGCTTGATGCTTGTTTAGCCATAGTGGAGGCATCAGTCATATTCATAACTGCGTTGTGGTCAACGGTGAGGGTAACATCGTATAAATCAGCGTTGGCTGAGTTTTGTTGGTAGGTTCTGGTTGAGAAAACGCTGTCAAGAGCACCAGAAATATCAATGACGTAATCGTATTCGTTGAGGTTAGCAACGTTGGCGTTTTCGGCATAGAGATCGGCGTTTCTTGTAATATCGAACCAATCGGAGGCATCGTTAAAGAAATAAGTAAATGACATCTATATATACAATAATTAAATATTTTTTTATTATTATGGTATAAAAAAGTTTTTATACCACTTTAGCCAACAATTATTATTTTTATTTTTAGTTACTATATATTATTTTTTTTTTAACAATTATTTTAAATTTTTTATAATTATTTTTTATTATTTTTTTATTTTATTTTAATAACCATAAGTTAGTTTAATTTGATTTAGTAATGATGGTAAGAATATACCATCATCGGGAACACCATATAGTTCAATATATTTTATATATGCCATAGAAATATCAGCATTTGCAACAATACCATATTCATATCCTGGAGCGAATGCTTGCATTCTACCACCACAAGTACAATATGTTGTATATTCTATATTTTGTTGTAAAATAATATTATATTGAATTGATAGATTTTGTAAATCTTCTTGTAAAATTTGAATTCTATATTCGTAATCTAATTGTCTTAATAATAACATCATTGCGATATAATAGGGATTATTAATATAATTAGTATCTTCTGATTTAAGTGTATCTATCATATTTTGAACACTAGCGACATAAGTATTAATATTAGAATAATTAATTTGATTATCAAATAATAATTTGTTAATATTATTAATAAATATTTGATATTTATTATCTGATGTAGTAGGTGTTGTTGGTGTAGTAGTAGAACCACCACTTGTTAAATATGACCTAGGTGTATCTTTAATAATTTTTTTACCTAAATTATTATTAAACGAATAAACAGTAATTATATTTGTTGGTGTAATTAAACAAGCAGGACAATCTAATATAGGATTAGGTGAAAATATTTTATGGGTATTAACTGGTGGAGATTTATAATAATATTTATGTGACATAATTATATATAATGATAATAATATATTTAGTTTTTGAAAAATTAAATAAAGAATTTGAGAATATTATAAAATATTATTTTAGAAATTTTAGGTTTAAAATTTTATTTTTGAACAAATTAGACAACACAAATAAAAAAGATATTATTTTATTTAAAAAACATAATTTCCCATTTATTAATTTTGAGGATAATTTAAATAAAATAATTAATAATAAGAATATTTCATATTTATCAAGTGATAATAATATAATATATATTCCCAAGGATAATTGGATTTTTGAAAATAATAGTTTTGAGATTAAAGGTAGTAAAATAGATAATAATTTAATATTTGATAATACAGATATTTATAATATAAAACTTCACGAAACATATAAAAAAATATCAAATGAATATAATGTTTTATATAATATATATTACAATAAAAATAATGAATTTAGTTATCAACATATTTATAATAAAAATATTTCATTAAAAGCAATTCAAGATTTATTAAGTGTTGAAGAAATTAAAGACCCATTTTATTTTGTTGTATTATTTGTAGATAAAAATAATATTGATATTTTAAATGAAATAGAAAATATAAAATATAAAAATTGTAGATTTTTAGTAGTATTAAAAAATATAGAATATTCTGGTGATTTAGATATTATAATAAATACAAAATTAAGATTATTATCAAAAAGTAAAGCAATATATTTTTTAAAAAATATAAATTATATTCATACATTTATATTAAGTAAAGGATTAGTATTTGAACAATTAGTTTTTATTAAAGATAACTGTAAAATAGATTTAGATAAATTATTTAGTCATGATAAAAAAGATAATAAATTAATTAATCAAAATGATAAATTATTTAATTCAAATGATAATAAATTATTTAATTCAAATGATAATAAATTATTTTGCCCAATGAATAAATTTGTAACCTGTACTTTTTTATCATCAAATAAATATAAAATAAAAAATGTTGATATGTTTTTTAGATATTTAAATTGGCATTTTATGGATATTAATTCACCATTATTTAATGCAGATTTAAATATTAATCAAAAATATAGAATTAATCAAAAATATAAAATTTTAGAAGATGCTTTATTAGAAATAAAAGATTATGAGGGATTATTAGAAATTATAAATAATGAAATTGAAAAAAATATGGATAAAAATAGAGAAAATGAATTATTTGTAAAAAAGATTACTATCGCTATTTTAACAGAAAAAGAAGATATTTTAGATAAACACTTGGTAAGAAATTTATCAAATTTTGAAGATGTAGAATTATTAGAAACCTTAGGAATGTTAATAGAGAAAACACAATTTGAAGATGTTAAAAAAGAATTATGGTATAAGATGTTAGTTAAACAATCTGAGAAATATGATTTTTCAGATAAGTATAATAAAAAACTAATTGCATCAATATATAAAACATTATCTTATAATCAAACAGATGTTAATATTATTGGTATATGTGATATATTATTAAAATATGATGAATTAATAGAAATAATAAAAGAAAATAATAATATCAAAGAACCAATATTATTTAAATTATTAAGTGTTGTAATTAATCATATATCAAATGAACAAGTAATTGAAAATGCTTCAAAGGTGTTTAATATATTATACGATATTGAAAATATTACATCATTTGATAATTTAATTAAATTTTCAAAAATGAATAAAACATATAGTATGATATTTATGAATTTTATGATATCAAACGCTATTAAGTTTAGTTCATATTATAATTCATATGATGAATTTATAAAGAGTAGAGAAAGAATTAAAAATAATTTAATAAATATTATAGATGTTGTAAAGGATTTAAATATTAATATATCATTAGATCAATTATCATTATTTAGAGTTGGTAATTTTGAATTATCATATCAAGGTTTGCCATCAGTAGATATATTTGTTTTAAAAAATAAATTATTAAGAATGATTTGTCCTAGTTTAACATATAATAATGATAAAATATATAATAATAAAAATAATAAAATAAAGGTATTATTCCACGCTGATATGTTAAATAGATATCATTCAGTTCATAAAGACAGACACCAAGTTATAAAAGGTTTATCAGAAGATGATAGATTTGATATATATTTTTCAACATTTGATAAATTAAATACAAAAGTAAAATATAGTTATGGTAAAGCAAAACATATTATATTACCAAAAAATTTAGAAAAAATTAAAAATATTTTATCAGAATATAAATTTGATATAATTGTTTATTGTGAAATTGGTATGTCGCAATTATCTTATTATATGGCATATTTAAGATTAGCAAGAATACAATGTAATACATGGGGACATTCAGATACTTCAGGAATAGATACAATAGATTATTATTTCAGTTCAAAATTATATGAATTGCCATATGAAGAATCACAAACACATTATTCAGAAAAATTAATTTTACAGAATTCATTATGTACAGCATATGTTAATCCAACAAGTTCATATAATAAATCATTATTCAAGTCTAAAGAACATTTTGGTATAACACAAGATACAGTAGCAATATTTTGCGCACAATCATTATTTAAATTAAATCCTATATATGATGATTATATAATTAATATATTAAAAAATATAGATAATTCAGTTCTAGTATTATTAGATAATCAAAATAAAGCAAAAGTAATAGAAAGATTTAATAATTATAAAATAGGTAGTAAATTAAGATTTTTCCCACCATCAGACCATTATATTTATATGAATTTAATGAATATATGTGATTTTGTATTAGATGTATATCCATTTGGTGGATGTAATTCATCATTTGAGGCATTTAGTTTAGGTAAAGTAATTGTAACACAACCTTCAATAATGATAAATGGAAGATTTACAAGTGGATTTTATAAGAAAATGGGATTAGAAAAATTAATATGTAATTCCAAAGAAGAATATATTAACTTTGCGATTAAATTAGGAAATGACCCAGAATATAGAACTAGTCTAGAAAATGAAATTAAAGATAATAATAAAGTATTATTTTTAGACCAAGAAACAATACAAGAATGGAAAGATGATTTAATAAAAATATATAATGATTTTACTGAAAAAACAAGTTTAGAAATATAATGATTTTATTAAAAACTAATTTTTACAAATATTCCATTATGGTCAGATAAATTATATTTTATTAATTTTATATATTTATAATCTATTTGTTTAGCATTCTTAAACCATATAGCATCTGGATGTGTTTTATATGCTGATGTATATATTAATTTTGTAGGTTCTGCTAATGTATAATTATTTTTTTTTAAATATTTATAAGGCGCATTATTCCATTCTTCAAAATTTTTAATTGGTGTTTTAGGTGATATTTTTTTGAAATATTCTAAATGATGTTGTAATAATTCATTTTGTAAATAACAAATTAAATCACTATTAAAATCACCTGCAACAATATCAATATTATATTCATTAATTAGTTCTTCTAATATTTCATTTTTTCTTTTTCTAATATCTTTAGTAGTACCTAATAACATACCACCAATTTTATTATTTTCATCAAATCTACCGCCACATAAATGTATATTTGCTAATTTAATAATTTTATTTGTTTTTATATTTTTTAAAAATATAATTTTACATATTCTAGGTGTATGACTATATTTTGTTTTGATAATTGTTTTATAATATTCTTTCCAATCACAAGTTTTTTTAAGATATATATCAATCCCTGCGCCATATGAATATGGATATTTTATATAATCATAATCATTACTAATATTAATAGAATTAATTTTAGATTCTTGTATAAATATTATATCTGGATTATATTTTGTAATAATATCACTTTTCTCTTTTATATGGTTAGGGTTCTTTTTCCCATATTCCATATTAACAGTTACAATACTAATAGACATTTTAATTATTATTAATATAATATCTTTTTTTTAATAATAATTATTCATTTTTTTTTAATAATATCTAAACCTATTATTATTATTCATAGTCATATTATTAAAAACATTTTCAATAGAAGGATTAAACATTGGTCCAGTAATAGAATGTGTATTAAAAACATCATTGGTAAGTTGGTCTTTAAGATTAGAGTTAGTAATAACACCTATTTCTAAAGTAAAAGAAAAATCCATATATAATAAATCAATAGTAAAACCAGAAGGTTCAATTAATTCTATTTCTAATCTACTAATATCAACAGGTTGTTTAAAAACATATGATTTAGTTAAAAAGTTTGCACCATTATCAAAAACGTGTTCTGTTTTTTGTTCATTAATAATAACTTTAGCAAGTAATTGTTTTCTTCCAGGCATTTTCATAGAATCAGATAATTGATAAGAATTAGTAATACTATCAAAATCATGATGAATAACACCATAATCATTAATTCTTAAAAATAAATAATGGTCTCCGGTAGTATCTAATTGTGATTCAGTAACAATATAATGCACATCTGTTCCACTAATTGTTTTAACTTGAGAACTATATATATTCTTTCTAAATCCTAAGAAATATCCTAAAGGTTTTAAATAACTATCACCATTACTAAAATCCATTCCAAAAGGTTCATCAGCATTAATAGTAACGAAACCAGTAATACTAGTAAAAGATAAATTGATAGTAATACTTAATCCTTCATCAGTAATTAATTGATTAATAGCATTTTGGATAACAACTAATAATTGTTCATAGTTATACATACCAGGACTAATTTGAATAATATATTCATTACTATTATATAATAATTTAAATGAAAGATTTTTTTTACGAGTACAAAAAGTAAAATATAAATTTGGAATTTCAAAACTAGATAATCTAATATATTTACAATTTTTAAGAACTTCTTTTAATCTATATACAAAAAAAGCAGAATTAGGATAAGCAGTTCTATCTCTAAATCTAGAATCAATATTTATAATTATATTTTCCATTATTATAATTATAAATATATTTTTATTTTCAAACTTATTTTTTAATTAATCATTATTATTTTTATGCTTTATATTTTGTTATATTATACTTTATACCATAATAATTTATTATTAATATTATTTGATTTAACATCAATTACTAAACATTTGTAATATTCATTATTATTAAATAAATTTTTAAAATCATTAATATTCATATAATTCGAAAGATAAGTAGTATATATATATTTATTATAATTAAACAAAAAAATATAATCAATGTTAGATTTTATATTTTTCATATTATTGTGATTAGGGAATATACAAGTAAAAATAAATGATGTATCATAATTATCAAATTCTTGAGATGATAAATTTATTAAACATGAGTCAGAAACAAATAATATCTCATTAGTATAATTATTATTAATAATATATTCTTGTAGTAATTTAGAATTTATATTTTCTTTAACAATATGTATATTATTATATTGTGATAAATCAAAATAACAATTAAATTGAGGTGGTTGAAAAATATATATATTATCTTTTTTATTTATTTGATTTTCAATAATTTTTTTTGTTAAATATGTTTTCCCTGATGCAACTCTTCCACATATTAAAAATTTATAATTAACGTGTAAATTATTAATACTAAATCTATCAATATTAATATCAACCATTTATTTTATATAATAACATTAATACTTATTTTTTAATTAAATTTTATTATTATAATTATTATTATTATTAATACTTAACTCTTTTGTGAATTTTTTATAAATTATAATTCCTTTATGATAAAATTAATACTTAACTTTATCAACAGTTATTTTAACAGAATTTCTTTTATTAGTAGATAATGATAATGGATTAAATACTTCTAATTTATTGTTCCATTCTTTATCATAAGATTTTTTATGAAATTTATTAAATTTTTTAGAACCTACTTTAAATGATGGGACATTTTTTGCTTTATACCAAAATACTTTATCAGTAATATTTTTACTATGAACTCTATTATCAATAACCATAACACCATAATTTTCAGTGATATCAGTAAATACTTGTTGGAATATATCAAAAGTAGGAAACATACCAGCATAGTGTTCGTATAATCTTTTTCTATTACTAATAGTATCTTCTGCTAATAAAAAAATATAATCAAAATTAGACCTTAATTCTGGAGGAATACCAAGCGAAAACTGCATTGTTAAAATAAAAGATATATGATGGTGTCTTCCATTAAAAAATAATTCAAGAATATTATGGTCTTTTAACCAGGTTCCTTTAGAACTCATACAATCATCCATAATCAACATTAAAGAATCATCTTTAACTTTTTTCCCTTCTTTCTTTCTTCTTGAATTATCTTCATTCATTTTAGATTGTCTTTCATAAATTCTAGATAAAATAGAACTATCATATTCAGAATAAATATAACTTTCAGGAATAAAATCTGTATAAAAATGATTTAATTTTTCAGTTCTACTAATTGCTATAGCGCAAGAAATATCTCTTTTATGATACATAATTTCTTTAGTTAAAAAAGATTTACCACTAGCACGTTTAGCAATCATAGCAATAGTACAGTGGTCAACCATTTTTTCAATATCAAATTTTTTTATAGGTAATCTTGCTGAACCAAAACCCACTTCTTTTATTGTCATTATTATTATAATAAAAGATATTTTTGTTATAATAATAAAAATAGTTATTAAAAATAGTTATTTAATCGGGGATAAATAAATAAATTATTTAATCAGGGATAAATAAAAAAATTATTTAATCAGGGATAAATAAAAAATAGTTATCTAATCAAATTCAGACATATATAAATCTTGATTATTAACAGTACTAAAAGGATTGAAAGGTACTTTATTAATTGATGCACCTGGGTTATAATTTCTAGCAGGTGAATTAATATTTAATATGGTATCTTTAATAATAACAAGTTTATCAGCATCAAAATTTAAAAATAATCCAACCATTGCTGAAGCAAGTAATGGTAATTTAATTTTATCATAATATCCTTTTCTAATTTTATTTTTACTTTTATCATCATTATTTTGTACCCACATGATAACAATAAATACTAGGACTAAAATAATAATATCTTTAATAGATTTATTCATTATAATATCAAAGAAAAAATATATTATTTATTAAAATAATTTTCTAATTTAATTTTAATGTTTGTAAGAAACAATAACAAAGAAAAATTATTTAAATATATTGTAATGGGATTAATTGTTATGTTAACAGTTAAATATATCCCATCCTATTTATTAAATAATGATGAAATAGTTATTATTGGTTTAACTGCATCTATAACTTTTGCAATATTAGATATGTTATCACCAACAATTAAAATTATTGAAGAGAAAAAGAAAAATTAAGTTCTTAACTTTAATAAATTATAAGGTCATATAATTATTTCCAATATTTTTTTTATTATTATGTGCACTATTTATAAAAACATCTAATACATTTTCACTCATTAAACTAGTTTCAGAATCAACATTAGAACTTAAAATATGTAAAGCATCTCTAATTTTATCATCTATTTTATATTTATTTTCAATAGTTGAACCACCATTATTAATAATATTTAATATCCTACTTCTAACAGTTTCACTTTCTGCTGGTTTAGGTGTATCATATCCACCTAATTGCTGGGTTTGTTGTGTTTGTTCTTGGGTTTGTTGCGTTTCTTGAGTTTGTTGGGTTTGTTGTTGTGTCATTAGTCCTTGTTGTAAAGTATTTTCTGGTAATGTTGGCTGTTGTTGTCCTAATGCTAATGGTTGTTGTTGTTGTCCTAATGTTGGCTGTTCTTGTCCTAATGTTGGCTGTTGTTGTCCTAATGCTGGCTGTTGTTGTCCTAATGTTAGTTGATTATTATTTAAATCTGCGTTACACATTTTTTTAATATTATTAATTTCTTGTTCAGTTAAATTATTATCAATATTTAAATCTTCTATTTTAGTATCACATAAATATAAATTTAATATTTTTTTGTATGGTAATAATTTTCTAAGCGCTTCTTTAATACATTCTTTAATAACACCTAAACAATCTCTTTGATTTTTTTTTAATTCAATTGGAGGACATTTATGAAATAGTAAATAAGGACTATTCCATAATTCTCTTGCTGTTTCTATATAAACTGTATGAATAAATTGTGATGTTGTAATATTTTCATAATCAGTAGTATTTATAGGTTTTTGTTTATTACTAATTGGGTCATATGTTAATACTAGAACATAAGATTTAATTGTTGCTCTAATCAAATCTTCTAACCAATCAACACTATTTGTTTCTTTTAATATTCTATGTGTTTCTTTAGCAACAATACTATCATTCCATTTAGGAATTGCTTTTAAACAAGTTTGAAATACTTTGAGAATATCGTTTTCATGAGATAATTTTGCTGAATCATTATAAATTGATTGCATACCCTCAAATATATGAGGGGCTAAAATATTTAATAATCTTGAGGTATATTCATTCTTGATTTCTATTAAAAATATAGACATTATATTATATTATATAATATATTATAAATTATTTTTTATAATATATGATAACGAATTATAATTAATTATTATTATTGTTATTAATTATTATTATTGTTATTATTAATTATTGTTATTATTATTATTATCATTGTTATTTAGAACAAGTATTATTGGTAACATTATTACCTCTTCCTGATAAATAGTTATAATCATCTTTGGTTACACACAAGCAACCACTTCCAGAACCTAAATTACAAGAAAAGTTATTAGGAATATATTTTGATGCTTCTTCAGGTGTCATATCATTAATTCTAAGTTGAGGAGGAAGGGTCCATTGTGTTTGAGCACAACATTGTTTTGAGCATCTATTTAAATCAATTTTAGGTGCAGATGTTTTATTTTCAGTATTTTCTAACATTTCAAAATTATCTACACTAGTGCATACATTTGACATTATAAAAATAAATAATGCAATCATAAGTATAAATAATACAATTCTATTATTTTGAGGGTCAAGTAAAGCCATTTATCAGATATATAATAGATTAGATTTTATATATAGATTTTATATATTTATTTTTCTATTTAGATATAATGGAAAATAAAACTAGACCAAAAACAAATAAAAAAAATAAATTATTAGATAAAATAAATAAATCATATGAAAAAAAAGTGAAAGGCTTTGAATTATCATCATCTTATAAAGAATTAACAATAAGAATTATTTCAAAAAAAGAAAATAAGATTGGTATATTTAAAAAAGATAAATTATTATTAGTTGGTGAATTTAATTTTTATGGTATATATCAACCTAATACCAATTTATTTATTTGGGCTAATTCAATTCCAGGTGTTTCCAAATATATAATAAAAAATATAAATCAAATAAAAAATGCTAATTATTTATTTGAATCAGATAGTAATAAAGATATTAGTTTTTATTATCAACTATTAACACAAGATATTTTATTAATTCCTGAAGAAGATATTAAAGATATTAATAAATTATTATTATATTTATCTGATAATATAATGATATTTAATCCTATATTTGATAATAATATACAATTTATTGGATTAAGTAAGATTGTAGAAAAATATTATTGAATAATAACATAAAAATATTATTATTGAATAATATAAAAATAAAACATAATATTATTGAATTTTATTATTTTTTTTATTATTGATATTTTTTTTATCTTTATTACAAAGTGTATTAAATTCTGTTGTTTTATCAATTTTGAGGCATAATTCAATTTCTTTAATAGAAATATCTTTATTATATGAATTTAATATATTTAATAAATCATCCATTTTATTATTATCTGTATGTGCGAGATGGTTACATATTTTATTTAACATTAAAATTTCTGTATTTGATTTATTATTAATTATTTTTAATAGATTATTAATATTTTTTCTATTAATATTTTTGAGTGATGTTTTATTTAAATCAGAACTAAATTTAATATCTTCATTAGGAATTATATAATCAGGATTAGTATTATTAATAATAAATGATGTATTTAAACAAGTAAAGAAACCGTGTATATTTTGTAAATACCAATTTTGGTCTGTATATATACTTGTTTCAATATTATCACCTTGAGATAATGAATCTAAAATATTAACTAGATTATCAAGAATAAATGTATCATTAAGATTTTTGTTGTTAGTAAATATTTTTTTTAAATAATTCTCATGTATCATTAGTGGTAATAATACTTTTTCAGATTCATATAATTTAATGACACTATCATAATCAATATAAGAATTTAATAATGTTGATGTAGAATTAAATAATCCAATATCAATATTTTTAATTCTAGATTTACTAATAAATTCAGTAATATATGATTCATATAAAATATTATCTTTAGATTTATGATAAGATAGTTCTTGTAATAAATTAATTAATCTTCTAATATCATATTGAGAAAAATTAATAATATCATCAATAATTTCATCATTTTCAAATTTAATATTTTCATTATTAGAAATAGTATAAACTAATTTTTTTAATTCATTTAAACTAGGTGAATTAAAAATAATTTCATTACAAGATTTTTTTAAATCATTAAGTAATTTTGAATGTTGATTATTAGAAATAAAAATTAAGGGAAATGCTTTAAATTTATTATTATATTTAAAAATATCCATAATATATTTACGTTCGCTAGTAAGTGTAATATTTTCAGTTTCATCAAAAATAATTGCAATTTTGTTATTAATAGTTTGATTATTTTTATTTAGTTTTATTTTAGAATAAATAGAATTAACAAAATTATAATAATCAGATATATCAGTTTCACTCTTATTATCCCTATGTTCTTTAATTTTATTTGGGTTAATAATTCTAATAATATATTTAAATTCTTCTAAAATTAATTTAATTGTTAATGTTTTTCCTAATCCTTGGTTACCAGATATAATAATGGTATTATCGGATTTAGAATTTTTTTTATTTAAGATATTTTCTTTATTTTTTTGAATATTTGTTAACCACACTTTAAAATTATTTATTTGAGTTTGATTGCCAATAATATCATCTATATTTTTTGGTTTATATTTATTAATCCATAATTCCATTAAAAAAATATTAATAATAAATTATTATAAATCTTTATAATTAAATTTAAAAAACAAAATTATTATAAAAAACTTTAAAAAAATAAAATTATAAAAATTTTTCTAAAACAATATATATAAGTTATGATGCAAAATGATAAAAACAGACGTGGAACTGTTGATGAAGAAGTACAAAAACTTTTCCGCAAAAGTAAAGTATCACAAAGTGATTTCCAAAGATTAAGACAAAGATATGATGATGTTGAACTTGCCGATAGAGTCCAAGACGCATTTGTTGAGAAACAAACCAAGATTCTTAAACGCGCTAAAAAGTTCGCTCAACTTATCCGTAATAAATATAGCGATACTCAATATCCTTTCCATATCCTCTTAGAAAAGGCTAAGCTTTTCAAGGTTAAATATGGTCTTTCTGATGATGAATTCGCTGAATTCCAAAGAATTTACGAACAAGAACTTTTAGGTCTTAGAAGCGATGAAGTTTTACGCGCTTCCACAAATATGTCTAAAATTCTTGGAAACATGAGTGTTGAATTCCAAGGATTTGCCAATAAACTCAATGAAAACGATTACAAAGTTCTTCAAGAAATCCTCAAAGTTCACGCTTCAACCAGAACACTTCACGCTCAAATTATGCTTCAATCAATTCAATATGAAGATTGCGCAAATGAAACATTAGCAGGTACTTTTCACCGTGAATTAGGTCACCGTGTTGGAGATCATGTTCACCCAGTTATTGCTGCTTTATTCTTACCCAAGATTGGAAAACTTGAATCTCATTTCCTTTATTCAAATCTTGCAGGTATTGTTAAATCTAGATACAATGGTGAACCCCTTAATAATCGTCCTGATTATGAACTTTTCTATTCACTTACAACTGATCCTAATGACGTTGTTTGTGATAACCGTTCACCAATGTCTGACCTTCTTAACCGTGTCCAACTTCAAGTTCAACTTTGGAACAATGTCTTAAATCTTCGTAATGCTAACTTCTTCAATCCTTCATCCCGCGAATTTATTGCAACTGTTGATATGTGCCGTCTTAATAAACACGATACCCCTGACTTTATCTACGGACGTTATGATGGAACCATTACCAAGAGACTTTTAGCAGCATTTTCTTTCCGCCCTACAATTGTATCAACCTCACCAATTGTTCAAAATTATTTTGCTATGAACCCATATGCTCAACATGTTGCCCGCCCAGTTGTTACTGCTATTCCTATGATTAATTTAAGACTTTTACCTATTATTCAAAATAATCAAAATAAACAAGGACCAGTTTCTCTTAAAGATGCAACTTCTCAAGAACAATTCTTCCTTGAAAATGGAGTCCCTCAAGTTCGTTTTACTAATATCATTTGGTCAAATGGTGTTCTTGTTTTCTTTGTTGACCGTCGTGCACATGTTATTAAATATACTGATTTACCTCATCTCAGTATGTCACGTATGCCTCTTGCTATTTCTGGTTTTGAACGCATTAATAATACCCCAGTTGAAGTTGATAATGTAATTACACTTTCTGGTGGTATGTCATATAAACTTCGTTCAGTTGTTGTTGCTGAATCTAGTTCCGCAATGAATAGCCTTGATGAAGGAGTAATGCAAACAAATACACAAATTGTTATTGGTTCTTCTACAATTATTCGTAGGGACACAGCAGACCAATTAGGTGAATATATTAAATACGATCCTTTATCTGTTGTTAACCCTAACGCAAACCCAGTAAATGTATATTCAAATGCAAATGTTGGCGGTATTCCCGGTGGTAAAGTAGTATGCAGTCCTCTTAGTAAATCTGATGCTGAACAAAAAATTAAAGATAGTGGTATTGTATTTATTTATGAAGGTATTGAAACCGATGAAACAAGAAAGAATGGTATATTTTTAGCACACGCTTAATAATTATTCATTAAATTATTATGATTTTTATTAAAATAATAATTATTTTAATAAAAATTAGTTTATTATATTTTATTAAATAAAGAAATATGTTTTATTAATTATTAAAAATAATTGTTTGGTACAAGGACCCACAATTATTAATTATTAAAAATAATTGTTTGGTACAAGGACCTACAATTATTAATTAAAAATAATTATTAAAAATAATTGTTTGGTATAATAACCCACAATTATTAATTATTAAAAATAATTGTTTGCCAAAGAAGGTAAGTTTTTATTATTTTTATTAACATTAATTGGTAATGGGACAAGTCCGAATGGTCTATCTAATTCTTTAAGATAATCTATTTCTTGATTTGCATTACTAATAACATTTGATAATATTTCACCAACTACAATACAATTTAATTCTTTTATTTGGTCACTAACATTATAAGGTAAGTGTCTAGAATATTCTAAAAATACATATCTCATTACAATAATTAAATTATCTCTTGATTGGGCTGGTATTTTAATTAATCCTTTAGTTTTTTTATAAACAGAATAAATAAGTTGTTTATTAATTAAATTAATATTTTCATCAGAAAAAAAAGTAGTTTCTAATTCTTGTTGTTCGCATTCAGATATTCTTACTTGATTTTTAATTAATTCATTCCTGAGTTGAGTAGATTTTTTATTATCACACATATAAGCAGATGGGAATTCATTAAAATCAAATCTACGATTTCTAAATTCAATATTGTTATTCATTATTTATTAATAGAAAAATATTTTTTATTAATAAATAAATAATTTATTTTTTTATTAAACAAGATTACTTAAATTATATCTTTCGTAAATATGACTTTCATCATATTTCATATTTGCTTTAGAAATAGGTTGTATTGTTTCTAATTCAGGATAATTATATAATGAATTACTAAATACTTCTGTAATATGTAAATTATTGTTATTGTTATTATTACAAATAATTCTCTTTTTGTATGGATTACCCATAACATCATCAATATAAATAACCCATTCAAATTCTTGATATCTCTTTTGATAAACCATCATTTTACCTTTTTGGAAGATTGGTTTAGATAATATATTAATATTATCTTTTTCTGATTTCATTAATAATGTACCAACTCTATTATTTACAAATGGATGAAAGTATTTTAATATTAAATCTTTAATATTTTTAGTAGTAGTATCAGTATATATTTTCCCTAATAAATCTATTATACTATTATCAGGACGGCTCATACCAGAATGTAAACCATTAGTATCAAAAGTATCAGGATTTATAATTTTTTTGAATTGGTCATAAATCGCTTCTCTAAAATTAATATTTTGTTTATCAGAATTATTTTTAAATATTTTACCATATATTTTAAAACGTTGTGTGGTTGTTGTTGGTTCATCCTTATAATCATTATAGAATGAATCAAATTGTAAAATATATCCATAGTTTGGAATAAAAAACTCTATATCATCAATTTTATAAACCCAAGAACCAACAGAATTTGTATCAGAAAATATATCTTTAATATAAAAGTTTTTCTCAATATCTATATTTTCCATTAATACTTCTTTTTCTTGTAAAACAGCAAAAATATATAACATTTGGAATATAATAGATTTCCATATTTCAGGTAAATGATAACCTGAAGAAACCATTCTATTAATCGTTCCGAAATTTTGATATATAGTACTAGCCCATTGTAATAAACTAGTTGTTGGTGCTTCAGTTAATAAAATTAAACTCTTACCACTATTAACAGTAACATCTATTTTTGATAATGCAGATGGCTGTTTAGAATCAATAATATTTTGTAATTTTTGTCCGTCACTATATGAAATATTTTTAATAAAAGGAACTAGTCTTGCTAAATAACTAGTTCTAGAATCTTCATTATGTAAATTATTAACTAAATTATTGTTACTAATAACTTTTTCAAGTTTATATTTTAAAGTCTCATCATTTTTAAGGCTACCTAATTTATTCCAATCTATTCTAGATGTTGGGTCAATTTTAAATAATATTGGAGCGATAAAATTAGGAGAAACTTTATTATTAATAATATCTGTTTTAATACAATTATAATATTTCATTTCACGCCATAAATCAAAATTTTCTTTATCTAGTCCCTCTGTTGTATGACATTTTGATGCACCTATTGACATCATATATATTCTTGCATTAACATTCATTGAATTTTTAGCAATATTTACAGATGTTGCTTTTTCATTAACTCTAATAGGATAACCAGCGCGATATAATAAAAAGTTTCTTGGTAATGATGCAAATGGGTTTTGGGTAGTGGCATATGGATTAACTTCAACGACTTTTAAATAAGATAATAAAGAATTCTTACCACCAGTAATTGACATTTCTTCCCCATCTCTTGCTTCAATTAAACTATTACGGATAAAATCAATTAATTGTGTTCTTTCAAATACAGTTAATGAAGTAAAATTATATGGAGAACCTGGTAAGATATCTTCATATACTCTACTAATTGTTGTATAATCACCAATTGGATTTGATAAACTAATATTATAAACTTTTTGAACAGGTGGTTGATTAATCATTTTATTATAATTAGGATAATAAAAGGTTGATGGGTCAGCATTAGGGTCAAATGTAGGAATAAAAAAAGGTGGGAACTGTTGTTGTTGAGATTGTGGTTTTTGTGTTGGTTCATAAATCTTTTGTTCTAATAAAACAGGTGGTTCTCTTATAGGATTTTCATTATTTCTAACATTATTAATTCTTCGTTGTTCGTTTGAAATAGAAGGATTATTTTTTTCTGCTTTGTATGGTGATACAGTAGATTTATAGCCACCTACTTGTTTTCTTATTAATTGTACATCACTAGAACCATAATTATTTATAATACGAACATTAGATGCATTATTATTATTATTAGAAGGTTCATCCATTCTTAAAGTTCTTTTGTTACTAAAATTTTTTTTACTGCTAGATGTCATTATATTATAATTAGATATTTTATATTGCTTTCCTAATATTGAAGATTTCTTTTTACTAAGTCTGTATTTTATATTATCATTAGATTTTATATTATCACTATATTTTATATTATCATTAGATTTTATATTATCACTATATTTTATATTATCACTAGATTTTATATTTTTTATATTATTACTATTAGACATTACATAATCGTGTTTCATATATTTATATGATTTATTGCTTTCTTTCTTTTTTATTATTTTACTAAAATAATCATTATATAATAATTCGTATACATTAATATTATTATCAACACTTTCAGCAAACTCATTAAATTCTTTATCTGTAATATATTGTTTTAAATCATTAACAAACATTTTAATATCGCTAATAGTTGATTGTATATCCTTTTTATATTTGTTATCATATTTATCTTTATCATCTTTATAATTATAATGTTTATCAATAGATGATTTTTCAAAATTAGTTATTTTAATATCAAATCCTTTATTTTCTAAATAAAATGGTTTTGGGTTTTCAATAAATCCAGAATATTTATTAACGGTTGATATATCTTTTTTATTATAAAAAACAATATTTTTTAATAATAAATCATTATGTTTAAAACCAGGATATTCATTTAATATTGTAGCGATAGTATGAATAACTTGAAATAATAATATTTTAATTGCATCAGTATCATTTTTATATTTTTCTATAAATTCTTCTAATAACATTGTTTTAAAAAAACTTTCCCTACACTGTAAGCAACAAATATCAATAATTTTTTTATCAGTAAGTCTATCTTTTATTTTCATTATATGATTACCATCAATAAATTTAAAAATATTATCAACTGTTGTATCAATATTTATAATTGGTAATAATATATGTTTTGTTTTATTATTAATAACAAGGGAACTTAATATATATGACATTAGTGAATCAAGATTTGGACCTTTGTCAATTGTTTTTAAATTATCTTTAGAATAAAATGAAACTTTAACGTTAATTGATAATGTTTCATTAATATATTTTTTTAATATTATTTGAATATAATCATCATCATCATTATCAATGTAATTTAATAATTGAAATGAACCTTTTAATACCTCAGCAAGCGTTTCATTATAATCTTCTTTCTGAGCATCATTATCAGGTATAGAATGTTTAACACCATCTATATTATCAGGTATAGAATATTTAATATCATCTATATTTATATTTCCTAAAATAATATTACCTTTTTGATAACAATCATTATTTTCTTGATTATTATAAAGAAAATTGTATAATAAATTAATTTTTTCAATAATATCTTTATTATCCATATAATATATTTTATATAATTTTTTTATGCAAATAATTAGTTTTATTTATTTATTTGAGTATCTTATAAATAATCTTAATAATTCAACAATTAACGCTTCAACATGAATAATATGTCTTGTTCCTTGATTAAGTCTATTTTCATATTTAGAAACAATATTAATAATATCATATTTAATATCTAGGTTATTATTTATTTTATCATCCGAATTATTATTTATTTTTTTATCCAAATTATTATTTATTTTTTCAATAATTTTAATATATATTGTTCTAATTATTAATTGTGTTGGTATATTAGTAATAAATAATAAATAAAACTTTTCTCTATTCTGTTTAATAATTTTGTATAATTTTTTACTATTTCTAATAGTAATAATATTATTTACAATATCATCAATAGTTTGTGTCCAATTATTATCATAATTAATATTATATTTATACATTTCTAATAACCAAATGGCATTATTAATATTATTATCAGAATTATTAATAATTTCATATATTTTTTCAAAAGGAACATTTATATTTTCTTTGTATGATATATTTAATAATACTTGTAATATTTGTTGGAATGTAGCACAAGGAACTCTGAGTAATAAACTTCTAGACCTAAGTGGTTCTATAATTTTTGATAATTGTTCAGATATTAAAATAAATTTGCATTTATCAGAATATTTTTCCATTGTTCTTCTTAAAGATGCTTGAGCATAATATGATAAATTATCTATTTTATTAATAATAACAATCTTGAATAATTTAGATTGTTCAAAAATATTTAATATTTCAGATTTAGCATATTCTTGTATAATTTCTTGAATTAAATATTTATCAAATCCATTAGAATTTGGTTCAATAATAATATGATTTTTTGATTGTTTTATAATTATTTTTGTTTTTGTATTTGAATATCCAGATACAATATATTCAACATCTTTTAATTCCATCCCAACCTTACCATATATATTTTCTAATAATTTATTAATAATATATAATTTACCACTATCATTACACCCATATATAATCATATGTTGGAAATTAGAATATCTATTTTTATTGTAACTAATATTAGATATAAAATTTAAAAAGTCCATTGTATCCATTTTCTCAATATCATCAATATTATTATTAATACTATTATAATAATCAAAACTATCTATAATTTTATTAATATTGGTATCTTGGCATATAATCCGATTTGCTTCATTATAATATTTATCAACTAAAAACATATTATTATTTTTTAATAAATAGTGTTTAAATTATTATAAAATGCTTTGGTGGGTTTTTAGTATTGTGAAGATTAAAAAACTGTTTACATGGGTTTTTCAACATACTTAATTGCAGGTCCTTTTAAGGACCATGTAACAACGCCCCTCATGACCTTCGGTCTAGCGAGGTGTAGAAAAAAATTGTTTACATGGGTTTTAATCTTAAAAAGATTAAAAAAATTGAAAAATATAATATTTAAAACGAAAAGTTAATTATTAGTATATAAAATGAATTCAATGAATATTAAATTAACAGCGGATGATAATATTGTTGTTGCCTATTTAGAGTCTTTGTGGAAGAGTTCTAGAAACCAAAGAAAGAGAAGGTTTGATAACAATAATAGTATTAGTAATAAAAAAAGAAGAATTATTAATTCTGATAAATTATTTTTAAAAGATTTTGTTGATAATATGGTTGATGATATTTTGAATCAAGTAATTTGTGATTTGACAGTTAATAATATTAAAGTAAATGATAATAAACTTAAACAATTACAAGGATTAGGATTTGAGGTTTATAATAATATTCAATTAGAAGATGATGTTGCAATGGAAAATAATATTAATGTAAATGAAATTTATAGTTTTATGAAAGGTACTAGAATTATGAAATCTCAGATTCTAAAAAATATTTCACATTCAAAAATTTTACCAAAATATAAATTTGGACCTACAAACGACCCTTATAATTTTAGATATTTAATTAATCATCATAACACTATTAAAGTGTTAGATAGAATTTTGTGTTATAATATTATTAATAGTATTAAAAATAACAGACCTGATAAGAATATTTATATTTCTAATTTTAATAATTTTTCTAATAATAACGAGGTTAATGATAATAAAGATACTTTATATTATGCAAATATTAATACACTTTCAACAAATAATATTATATTGATAGATATTTTGAAGGCATATGATTCACTTGAATGGGATGATATTGAAGATTTATTATTAACTAATTTAACTAGAAAAAGTAATTCAACTATTGCTAATGAATTAGTTACTAAATATTTAATCATTCTTAAAAATAGAGAATTATATTATAATAAAATTAAAGTGAGAATTGAAAAAGGTATTCCAACTGGATTACCTAGTTCAACATTAGTATTTTTATTATGTATTGAAGAAATTATTACAAGATGGTTAAATAAATATAAATATACTACTGATGATTTTATGTTAAATATTTTTGTTGATGATATTTATATTAAAATGATTAATGTTAATGAAGCAAATAATATTGTATTATCATTAATAGATTATTTATTAAATTATAATTTGAAAATTAATATTAACAAGTGTAAAGCAGATTTGATGTTAGGATTAAATTTTAAACCAATTTTAGAAACAGATTGTTATTTAGGTATTCCATTTACAAGAAATATTTCTAAATATGGTTCAATTATATTAGATGAATATTATAAGAGAAATAATTTTAAAATGTCTTGGTTAGATATTTATCATGAATTAAAAAATAATAAAAGTAATAATTATAAACATTATTTTGGATATTTTAATTATAAATTGAAACCATTATTGACATATAATAATATTGAACCTAATAAAGAAAATATGTTAGAGTTTATTAAAAAGAACTTTTTTACTTGGTCTGAATATTTTACATATTTATTTCAAGAATCAATGACATATGTTAAATCATATATTAAATAAAATTAATAATTAATTTTTTTTATTATTAATATTATTTTATTATTTTAAATTTATGTGTAATTTTTCCTACACACTTAATTACAGTCTTTAGACATGTAACAAGTGTAGAAAAATTGATATTATAAATAATTAATTATTATTGTTATTAATACAATACATTAAAAAATGAAATATACTAATAACAATGTTATAAGATATTGTAATAATAATATTTTAGATTATTGGGATAATAATATAATTGATTGCTCAGATATTGAAATTATAGATAATAATAATATTAAAAATAATAATGATAATAATGAAAATTATAAATTAAATATTAATTATAACATTTGTAGTAATAATAATAACATTTGTAGTAATAATAATAACATTAATAATAATATTAATAATAATAATAACATTTGTAATAATATTAATAATAATAATAACATTTGTAATAATATTAATAATAAAGAAGATTATTATAAAAAAATTAGTTATGATAAAATGATTAATGATAATTATGATTATATGAATAAAAATTATAATAATTCAGATTATTATAATTCAGAATTAGATAATTATAATAATAAAGATTATTATAGTAATGAAAGTTATAATAAAGAAATTTTTAATGATAATGATATTATAAATAATAAAAAATTACCAGTAAAACCATGTGATTTTTTATCAAAAAATTTGCCGGCAAAGCCATGTGATTATGATTATTATAAAAAATTAGATGATTATAATAAACAAAAAAAATTGAATAATAATATTACTGATTATAATAATTATAATAATAATAAAAATAAATTAATTAATTATGGAAAACTTGATAAACCAGGTTCAGGAATTAATACAACAAATAGACAACACACAAATCCCAGAAATAAAGATAGATATAGATATGGAAATGATGGAAAGGAATTTGATGGTTGTAGAACAAATTATAACAAAGAAACCAATCAACATAAACTGTTATGTTTTAAAGATGGTTTTAATTTCAAACAATAATAAAACAGAACATAAATGTTTAGATTGTGATAGAGAAGCAATGTATATAATTGAAAATACTGATAAAACATATTGTTGGATTCATAGTCAAAACAAAGAACATTTAACAAACTAATTAAATTTCACCGTAGGCGCAAAGCAATTAATTTATAAATTGTTATAATAAAAAATTACATGATTCTTTTGGGACTGCAGTCTTTAATTTTTCAAAGAAAAATTGATAATAAAAAGCATAAAATATATATTTTTATTATTAATTATTATATAAAATGAGTAAATTAACTCAAATCAGACCATTTACAATTGAATTAAACAATAATATTAACAGTCTTGAAAATATTATTGATAAATATCTAACTAATATTAAGACAGAACACAAAGAAATAGTTAATAAAGTAATTAAAGATATTTGTGATGGTGAAGGTTTAGATTATAATACAATTAGAGAAAAATACTTGAGAAAAAAAGAAGAAGTTGTATCTAATGAAATTTTAGATAAAATAGAAATTAATAATCAAGTTTATTATTATGAAAAAAAAGAAAACGGTAAGGTTTATAATAATAATCTTGTTGTAGTTGGAATGTATGTTGAAAACAATATTATTTTCAACAAATGTTAAAGATATTATTTTTTATTTTATGTTATTAATTAATTGAAATAATCTCAAACTAGTTTTTTTAGAAATTTTATATTTATTCATAGTTGTTTTAATTATTTCATTATTATATTTTTTTTTGTATAATAAATCAGTTAAATCTTTTAAATTAGTATATCCACCAATTAATAAATTACCAACTGAATTATGTTTTCTTAAATATATTTGAGGAAAAGTGCTAATATTATCAGTTTTATATAATTCTTTATTATTTGAATTAACCCAGATAATATTAGATTTTATATTATAATTTTTTAATAATTCATTTGCAGACATTGAATAAGGACAATCTTCTAATAATATTGCGTTGAAATAGTACATATTATTATAATTCTTTAGAAATAATAGATGTTATTATAATAAAAATAACAGATATTATTATAATAAAAATAATAAATTTATTTTTATTATATATTTCTTTAAAAGTAAATTTCTATATCTTTCTAATAATGACAGGAGGATTATTACAATTAGCAACAACAGGAATACAAGACTCACCATTAATATTAAATCCTGAAATTACATTTTTTAAAAAAGTTTATAAACAATATACTAATTTTTCATTATGTCAAAATGATAGATATTTAGGATTGATGAATTTTGATAAAGTATCCTCTAAAATTATAGAAAAAAATGGGGATTTATTATATAATTTATATTTTAAAATAGATATCCCATATTTTGATATTATTAAAACTACAGTTAATACAACTATTACAGAACAAAAATATGATATTAATAGTTTAGATGTAACATATATTAATTCAAATTGTATATTATTATATAGTACATCATCTAATATTTGGTATATAGTTCCTGAAAAATTATTTAGTTTATCTTATTTTGATAATTATTTAATTAAAATTGATGAAAATGAGTTACAACCTAAATTATTACCAGATTATATTAGTGTTATTGATTTATCACCAGAATTATATTTATATCAGATAAAAGATGATAAAACAAATTCATTAATTAGTTTGATAAGAATGAATTCTAATTTCTTTGAACAATATTGGTTAGAATTAATTAATAATAGTTCTGATGTGGATATGTTAAATAAATTAGTAACATTAAAAAATGAGTTAGCATTAATTTATAAATTAATAAAAAATAGGATATATAATTTATATTGGAATAAAAATTATAATCAGGTTGGTGAATATACATATGGATATAATAAAAAAAATTTGGAATATTTTAATTTTTCATTTGCATCTGATAAAGATAATAATGGACAATTAACATATAAAAGTGAAACTGAAAGATATTTTGAATATTTAAATTCATATGAATATGTTATTAATAATTTTTCTAGTATAACAAATTATTATGATATTGATATAACATATAAATATTGTCTAGATAACTTTTTAACTTTTAATGATTATAGAGACCAGGTTTTACAAAAGAATTCAATAGTATTATTGATTATATTAAACATGTTATATGGTGAAAGTGATTTAATCTATACATTTTGGAAAAAATATGATACTAGTGAAAATAATGCTATTAGATTAGATGTTAATGTTAGTAATACTAATTTTAATAATGAATGGAATGTTAATATTAATAATTATTTACTTGGATACTTTAGCACAACAGAAATTAAAAATTATATTTATGATATTTTCAAAAAGAAATATTTTGCAGTTGAACAACAAATTAATAATATTTTTAATAATTTAAGTTTATTAGAACCAACTAAAATATATGTAAAGTTAAAAACTATTTTATCAAGATTTTATAAAATCCCATATAAACAAATTAATTTTAATAATTTTTCATTATCAACATATTATCCTGATACAACAGTTAGTACTAAATATAACAATGATAATTTTGAATATTTAAATATTTATGAAACTGATAAATACCCAACACTTAAAAAAATTTATGATGATTTAGATACAACTAATGAAATGAATAATTTAACACCTGTTGATTTACAAAATATTTATAATATATTTTCAAATGATTTATTAAATTTAATTACTGAAAATTTAGTTTTATCAAGAGGTTTAATATCACCAATTGTTTTATGGAGAAATAGTATTACAAACAGATTATATAGAATATTTTTAGATACTTATACTAAAACTATTAGTAATGGTGATTTAATTGATTTTAAGAATACAAGAAGGCTAACATTTTATCATACTATCCAACCATCTAATTTATTTTTTTATCAAGATTTTATTAATTCTTTTTATGAAATATTTTACAAAAATAGTTGGTTAGGGAGTTATAGTATTAATGGTAATCTATTTTTAAATTTTAAACAAAATATTTTTGAAACAACTATTAATAATTTATTTGATGATAATAATACATTTCAAAATGATGATAACAAGTTTCATACATTAACAATTAATAATATTTATACATTTACATATTATGATAATATTGAAACATTTGATAACTATAATAAATATAATTATAAATCAGTAATCTATGATAACACAAATAAAAAATTATATGTAAAATATGATAATTTTTATAATAAAAATAGTACAATTGTATTATATGTTAATGATAACATCATTAATTATAATAATATTAATTATGAAATTGTTGTATTAAAAGGTGTTAATAATATTTTATTTAATAGTTATTATTTATCATTTGATAATGTTAGTTCAATAGTTAATAAAGATATTATTAAATTAGATGTTACATATTCAACTAATCTACCTCTAGTATTATTTTATAAAGATACTATTGATTATCCTAGTTTGCCAATTAATAAATTTTATTTAATTACTAAAAATTCAAATAATTCAATTAAACTTAATAATATTAATAATAATTTAGTTCAAATAGACCAAACATTTATTTCTAATAAAATTAAATTATTAAATATTAACTATCTTGTTAATAATATTGTCCCACCTGAAAATAATAATATTACTGTTGAAAATATAGAAAGCGACCAAAATAATTATGTTAATAAAGGTGGTAATGTTTATTATTATTGTATATCATATTTAATTGGTGATGTTGAATCAGAAGTAAGTAATCCATTTAATACAACATTAACTGATGATACAAAATATTATTATATTAAATTAGATAATTTACCAATATCTGAAAATAAATATATTACTAGTAGAAATATTTATAGAACAAAAGGAAATGGAAATGATTATTATTTATTAGTTAATATTAGTAATAATGTTGATGTATCATTTATTGATAATATTACTGATGATATATTAGGTATTTATTATGATAATAATGGTATTGTAAAATATAAATTATTACCTCAATTAAAAAATAATAATAATAGTATTAAAATTCCTATTACATTAAATCAAGTAGATAACTATTATGAAATTAGAGATATTACAGATACTGTTTATAATTTACCTACAGAATATGATAATATTAGAGAAATATATATTGAATCATTAGATTTTACATATGATTTAATTGAAGATTATACAATTAATAATAATGGTCAAATTAATTTAACTAGTGAAGATTATTCAACTAATAATTTATATTATTTGGTAGATAGTATTAATTATAAAGAAAATGTAAAACTAGTTTCTTCAAAAGATAATATACCAATATCACCATTATCTATTACAGAATTAACAAGTGGTTCATTATCAGGTGTTTATAAATATAAAGTATCTTTTTACAATAATTTAACAGGTATTGAATCATTACCATCTACTCAAACAACAACAAATAGTTTAACTAGCAAAAAAATAAAATTAGATGATTTCCCTGTTATATATGACAAAGTGCAAAGTCAAGGAGGTGGATATAATGGTTGGAAAATATATAGAACAAAAGCAAATAGTAATACATATTATTATCTTGATACTTTATTAGAAACAATTAATAATATTTACATTGACAATATTGTAGATAGTTCATTAACAATTGAATTATCAGAACCATATTTATCTATTACAAGACCAATTAATTTACAAAATATTACAAAACCAGGTGTAGTAGGATTATTCAATTTAAATACGAGTGGAAATGTTAATTTAGGAACACATAAATATGTTATTACTTATTTAGGTTCTTCTGAAGAAACAATTCAAAGTACAGAAAATAGTATCTTTTTAGCAACTAATACTCAGGTAAGATTATCATTACCTATTTCTTCAGATGAAAAAGTTATTGGAAGAAAAATTTATAGAACAACATCTAATAATACAGATTATAAATTGTTAGAATATATTAGTAATAATACAGATACAATTTATATTGATAATATTAGTGATAATGATTTATATATTCAACCATATTCAGTAATTAGTTTATTAGATATAACTAGATTAGAACGGATAACAGTTGAAGCATTAGACCCAGTAAAATTCGCATCACCAACTAGTAATTTGAAAGGAATTTATTATTATATTATTGTTTATGTACATTTATCATATGGTGAAGAAAAATATATTTATACTGTTGTTCCAAAAAATATTTTATTAAATACATTTAGTTATGTAACATTAACATTTGGTTTATCACAAGAACCAAGACATGTTAGAAAAGAAATTTATAGAAAAAGTCCAGATAATCCTAGTGATGCTAATTATAGATTAGTAACAATAATTAATAATAATACTGATACAACATATGTTGATGATTTATCATATAACAGTATTAAAAATAATAAAATATTAAATTATACTAATTTCATACCAAATAATGTTGCTGGGACATATAAATATGTATTAACTAATATATCTGAGTTTGAGGTTGAACAAAGTAATATGTTATCTATTACTTTATCAGGAACATCAGAAATTATTATTTCTTTACCAACAATAACTAATAGCAGAATTAATAATATAAAAATATATAGAACAAGTGTAAATGATTCAGAATATAAATATTTAACAAACCTAGTTTATTCAACAACAGTATATTATGATAATACTAGTGATAGCAATTTATCTAGTATTATTAGTGATGAATTAATTACAGTTACACCACCATTATATAATGCTTCATCAAAACCATATTATGTTTTAAAAATTCCTAGAGAATCATTTGTTCCAAATCTAAATGATTATATTAGTTTTTCTTCCGATCCATATTTTGCAAATAATAAAAATATATCTGATTTGAATGATTATTTAGTTAATAAATCTTTCTTAATGATGGTTAAGGGGAATAATAATTCTTTTAATAATAATAAAAATTTATTAATTAATAATTTTGATTCAAGTTATTTATATTTTTATAATATTGGATTTAAAATTGATAGTTCATCAACAATTACACTAAATGATAAATCAGTAAATTATTTATTGCCATTATCATCTCAACAATTTTTTATTAATAATGATACATTTTATAAATATATTGGGAATGAGAGGATTGAAGCAAGTACATATGAAGTATTACAAAATAGTTTTAATCCAGCATTTGATGAATTTAATTTAACAAATACTTTTATTAAAAATAATTATTATTTTGATATTTTTATAGATAGTGTATTAGATAAAATTAATGATATTATTTCAATTAATCCTGATTATAAAACAATTATTGATTTGATTGATACATCAAATAATAAATATATTAATATTTTTGTAGAATTATTAAATAATAGTAATTTTGGATTAACTAGTCAAAAAATTTTAGAAAATACAACACTAGTTAATAAATTTAATAATATTATTATGACAAGTGACCCAACCAAAGTATCTATAAATCTAGATATTATTAATTACAATAATTTTAATTATTATAAATATAGTCACGATTCATTAAGATTAGTTGAACAAGATAATTTGAAATCGGATAAAGACCTAGTTAGATTTGATACATCAATAACATCATTAAGTGTTTTATCCCCAATATATCAATATTATAATTCTAATAAAAAAATATCTTCTAACCTAACAGATTATTTAATAAATGTAAAAGATTATTTTAACTCACATATTAACTATGTTAATAATAATATTGATTATCTTAATATATCTAATCCAAATAATTATATTGAAAAATATATTAGTTATGAGGAGATTAAACAAGAAATAAATAATAATTTTTATGATTATAATGATGTATCTATTATAAATACACTACACCCTATAATTGGTCAAAATCCTTCAAATATATCATCTGTTAATGAACAAAATTATTATAAAATAACATTAAATGATACTGTTTTAGAAAATGTTGTTATTGATAAACCAAATAATAATATTACTTGTTCTAATGATTTAAATGTTATATTAGAAAATAATTATTATGATAGTAAAATATTACAAGAAAATAGAAATACTATGAATAATGAAAAATTAAATTATTTAGGATTGTTATATATTGATGATAGTTCAAAAATGAAATTTAATGATGTTTATACTAATCCGCCAGTAACAAGCACATATTTTAGATTAGATGATAATAGTATTTATAATGCAATTTATAAATTTGATTTTGGAGGGAGATATTATATTAATACACAAAAACCTGATTTATTGGTATCTAATCCTTATGAATTATCATTTGTAAAGAAAAATAATAATGTAATAACATTAACTAAATTAAGTTCTGATAAATATATACAAATTATTTTAATAAAATTCTTAGATTTGTTTAATAATAATTTAGGTTTAACAAACTTTTTAATTAATAATAAAGTATATGAAGGTTATTATCAATCAACTGGGAACTATACAGGATATTTATATTTAATTGTTGATGAACAAGTAATTATTAATGATAATTATTTAATATATCAATCTATTCAAAATGATTATACATCTTGGGAAATATCTTCAAAAGTAATTGATTATGATATTGTTAAATTTAAAAAAGTTAATTATTATATTAATTCTATTTTAACTATTTCAGAAGGGGATGTGTATAGTTATAATGATAATTATTATGATATATTTAATACTGAAACTGTAAATGTATTAAATAAAACATATTTTTATATTGATTCAACATTATCAACAATTGATATTGTTTATTATAAAAAAATATTACCAACTGATGCAATACCATCAACTAATTATGTATTATATGTTAAAGTACCAGGATTTTTTATTAGTAATAACTATATTTATTATTATTATTATAATTATGATTATAGTATTAGTTTATTAGAAAACAATCCAGAATATTATATTTTATTAATTAATTTGATTAATAATAGATATTTTATTTTGAAAATTAAAGATATTACTACAAAACAAATACCAAATGATAATTATTATTGTTGGATATTTCCAAAGGAATATTTAAAACTGGTTAAATATAATATTAATTTTAATATTGATAGTTTAGGTAATATACAAGGATTATCTAGTTTAACAAATCAACCAATAATTGTTGAAAATGGTATTTATTTACCAACATATTCATTTTACATGGTTAAATATCAAAATGAAGAATGTTGTTATTATTATAAAGATGGAACTAGTATTAGCATATCTGATAATAATATTAATTATTATGATAATTTTAAGAATATTAATTTAACAGAAATTTATTTGATTAGCGATGAAATTATTAATAAAATAAATAATCAATTATTAAAATTATCAAAATCTGTTTTATTAACTGAAAATTATATTACAAAATTATTATCATCTTCATCTAATAATTTATCATTTGATAACAATGAATTAAATAATTTAATATATAATTCTGAATATAATAAAAATACTTATGCATTATTAAATTATAATACAAGTAATATTCAGTTATCAGGTGAAAATGAAGAAGTTATTTCGTTAATTATAAAGTGTGGTTCTTTTAACTTTTATAGACCAGTTGTTATTAGAAAATATGAAACAAATACAATTTATAATATTAGATATATTTATGGAACTGAAACACCAATAACATATGATAAATCACTAGTTCCTATTAGTACAAGTGGTTATACTAGTTCTATATTATCAAATAATTTATTAATTGGTAGTCTAGTAAATACATCAAATACATATCATAGTTTATCACCTAATCTTATTATTGATAATTTTAATGTTTATATTAAAAAAGATTTTGTAATTGATGATTTAGATTATTCATTATATTCTTGGGAAATATATGTTAATAATAGTTATAAAATATATTTTTGGACTTTATTTACAACTAATACTGATTTAATTGATTGTCATAATAATTTTGTAGGATTTAATGAACCTGTATATGATACAGAAGGAATTATTAATATTGGTTCATATGATTTAGTATCTAGTTCCCCAAATATTATTAAACAAGTAGTTGATGGAACAAAGAATTTAGTATTAGATTTGTTAGAGAAAGAAAGAATTATAAATTATAATTATTATATTGATACAAGATATAATAGTGATAATTTATTATTTGAAGTTAAAGAACTAAAAAATAATTCATTATTAAATATTAAACCAAATGTTGAACTATGGTTAAGTTCATTAACAGACTTGAGCCAATTAGATACTAATTTATTATCAAAAATTATATATTTGATATTAGTTTATAAAGAAAATAATGAGAAGAAAATTAACATATTTTTAAAATCAGAAATAGTTAGTAGTATAACAGATAATGAAATTATTTATAATACTGGTGAAGGAACATTTTATGACCTAGTTACTAAATCAGAGTTAGAAGGATTATCATTATATTATTCTATTTCATATCCACAATATGTTAATAATAATATTAATATATCAAATGTAAATAATATTAATATATCAAATGTATATGGTAAATATTACGATATAACTCATTATGATAATTTATATTTGGAAATGGGAGAGATTATATTAATAGATAATAATTATTTTTATGTTCACGGATTAAATAGCACAACAGAACATTATAGAATTGAATTAATAAATAATGATACAATTAATAATATGTTATCATATAAATATAATGGTTATTATTCATTTGGTAATTATTTAGCAAAAGATAATAGGATTATACCAACATTTAATTATCAAAATCTTTTAATATATAATAAAACATATACAACAAGAGTAGGTGATATTTATTTTGATAATAATAATAAATTAATTATAGCAACAAGTATTGAGAATGTTTCTAATGTTAATATTTTCTCAGAAGGTCATTTACCACAGAACAATAATACATTATATACACCTAATATTATACCATTAACAATAAAATTATTTTATAACAAAGGTAATTTATATTTATTTGATAATTTTATTAAATTAAAAATTATGGATAAAATAATTTATGATTCGGCTATTTATGAAATTAGAACAATTAGAGATAATCAAATATTTTTAGATAAAACAATTGTTATTGCAAATAATAATATTTTTATTGAATGTATTTTACCATATCAACCATTTGAAATAAAGTATGTATATATTAGTAATGATGGTTCTTTGAATAATAACATTTTTAACTATAATACAATATTATTAAATAATAATGATGATTTAATAATGTATAATGTTATTGATGGTAAAATATCTTTAACAGATAGTTCATTTATCGGTGGATATTATTATGTTAGGGTATTTAATACAAATTATTATTCTAATTTTGAGAATAAAATGTTTTTTGGAACATCACCAGAAAATATAACAGATATATATACTGATATTACTAATTCAAATTATAATATTAATAACAAGTTCCCTATTGAAATCCCAACAGTTTTTACAAATAATAAATTTAAATTATTAAATGATAAAATATTATTTGATTATTTTAATTTTTATTATATGCAACCTGTATCTGTTGGTGGAACTTTTAATTATTTATTGAGAATTATTAACGACGCCCAAGAAGGGCATAATAATTATTATTTTGAATTATTAAATCCAGTTTATATTTCAAATTCATTTGAAAATAAATTAATAAATATATTATTTTCATCGTCATATTGTAATTTATATGAATATTATACCCAACTTAAAATTAATTTTAATTTTGGTTTGAATGTTTATGATTATAATAAATTATTAGGAAATAAGATTAGTGTTATTAGATATGCACTTAAAAATGATGAATTAATATTTATTCAAAATGAAAATATATTATTTAATTATGGTAAAGCATTAGTAGAAAATGAGGTTGATAATAATATTGATAATATAAATTATGAAAATATTTATTTTTATGAAGAAGCATTTATAAATTCATCTGGATTTTTTAATAATTTTGATACAGTTCAATCAACATATCATTTAATAGTTGAAGAGTTAATAGATAATACACAAGGATTAAGAATACAAAAAGTTCATTTAGCAAAAATAATTTTTCCAAATAAAATAAAAATATATACTGATGTTGATATATCAAATAGTGTATTTTATTTAGATAGGGTTATCCCAATTAAAATTAATTCATTTGGTGAATTTATTTATACTAATTTATCAATTACCCAATCAAGACACCTAATTGAGGAAAATAAAAATGTATTAAATCTAGTTAAAAGACATGAGATTAGATTTATTGGATTACCTATTTTAGATATAAATAATAATTATAAACAACAAATTGAATTTATTAATGATGATGTATTAGATTATATTTCTCATACAATTGTTTATATAGATGAGGATTTAACAAAATCAGTTAATTATATTTATGACCCTATTATACAAGGTTATTACATATCATCAAATCAATACATGTTAAATGATATTACATTTATATATTCAAATACAATTAATTATGTTAATACTTGTTCTAGAAATAGTACCATTAAAAATAATTTATTTTCAGATACATCTATTAAATATGATTATATTGATAATAATTATATTAATGAATATTATGTTCATAAAATTAAAATTACAAAACTAGTTGATTTAGATTATAAATATGAATTATTAGATAACAGCATTAACTTTAGTATTGAAAATATTGATAATTATAGAATAAATATTATCAATCAAAATATTTTTAAGATTAACAATAGTAACAGAATTATATCATTATATGACCCTATTGATAATGATATCGTAGAATATACAGATACTACATCAAATATCAATGTATTTTTAATTAATCAATTAAGTAATAATTTATTATTAAACTCTCATAGATTATTTAATAATGTTAAACAGTTAAGAACAAAATTATTAGATTTATCTTTTGTTGAAACAAAATATATTGTCAATAGTATAAAACCTTGGTCATCTTGGTCTTTATTAAATGGAATAAATAAAGTTAATTCTTTAACAGAACTAGTTAATAATATACATTTACAATGGAACACAGTTGAAAATAAAGTTAATTATATAACCAATAATAATAATTATAGTTATTTAACTAATGATGAAGTTAGTGAATTAAGTTTATTTTTAGAACTAGTAGAAACAGATAATGATGCTAAAAATAATTATTATAATATGAAAGAGATTGAAGAATTAATATTTAATAATATTAGTGATTGGTTAAATAATCCACAATTCTTTTTAAATGTTATTGATAATGTAAATAAATTATTATATTATAATGGTTATGATGTAATATTTGATGGAACAAGTATTATATTTAACAATGGTCAAAAGTATGGATATATAACAAATGAATTTGTATATGATAGTGTTAATAAGATTGTATATAGGTCAAATGATAATTATAATAATATAAATGTGGAAATTGAAAACTTTATTAACAATAATAATAATGGTTACTTTGGATTAAATGTTAACAAGTTATTAAATTATTTATATAGGCTAGGTGAAGAATTAAAAATATTATTTAATAATTTTACTAACCCAGTTAAAAATTTATCAGAATATGATAATCTAAATCCATTAAAATTTATTATTGATAAACTATGGAATAAGAGCGAAGATTTAAATAGTATTAAATTATATTATGAATTATCAACAACAAATAATATTTATTCAGCAATAACTTTTAATAATGATTATAATATTAACTATAACGGTATTAATTCTTATAATTATTATGTTCCATTAAACTATGACCCAACAATTGAATTAAATATTGGTAATTTATCAATATATCAACCAAATATTATTAAAATAGTTAATATTCCAGATGAATTAATTATTAATCCATTATATCCTTGTAGAATAACTTTTGAAAAAGAAACAATACAAGATGCAACATATTATATTGATTTCTTAAATGGTGAAAGAATAGCAGATGATTTAAACATAACAAATAAAATAATTTATCCAGACCAAATTAATTTTTATTCAGAATATAATATTAAACCAACAGATGAAATTATTGTTAAACAAAGTATTGATTATAGTATTGAACAAAGTAATATTAAATTTTTAGGATATAAGTTTGGTTTAAATTTTGATAATAATGTTATGATTGACCAAATATATTTTAGAAATTATAATTTAACAATACAGTTAATCCAAGATAAATATGTTGAAATATTAATTCCATTTACATTTCAAGAGTTATCATATTTAAATGATATTGATATTAACAATCCATTCCAATTTAAAAATTATATCGGTATTAAATCAACAACTATTTTAGGTGATAAACAATATTTAGAGTTTTATAATAATAATTTTAATTTTAATCCTAATAATACTTTATTAAAAACAACAGGAACTAAGACAATACATAAATTATATTATGATAATAAGTATTATATTTTAGATTTAAATAGTTTAGAATTAAATGTTGAGATAATAACCTTGATTGTTCCATCACTTATAACAAGTTATAATGAAGCATTATATGAAATAGATGTTGGAACAGATGTTATATCTAAACTATTACCAATAAATAATAATTATTTAATCCCACTTGAATTTAAATTAATAAATTCAGATAACACATTATCTATATCACCAACAAAAATAAATACATTTAATACTAGTTTAATATTTTATTTTACTATTAATGATAATCTTAAAATAATTGGTTCAGGTAGATGGTATTATTTTGATTTTAGTTTAACAGAAACATTTATAAATGATTCTATTGTTTATTTATATGATAAATCAATTGTTGATATTGATATACCAAATAATATATTTATACCAATGATTAATACAGAATCTAAAAAATCAACAGATACATTTAAATTAAATAATAGAGTATATATACAAACTAATATAGATTATAGTAATGAAATAGAATTAGATACAAATATTAGTTATGTAATTTATAATAAATGGACTATAACATCATTTACATATAATACAGTTAATAATTATTTAACATTTAATATTCCTTATAATATGCCTATCTTATCATCAGTAAATGAACACTTGTATTATAAAATAGATAATATTGTTGTTGATATTAATATTACTTTAAATTATAACCCAACTACAAAAACAATAGTAATAGTTTATCCAAATAATATTAATTCTACTTCATTTATTTTAGAACAATGGTGGATAGATACGGAGGATAAGATTACAAGAATAGATAATAAAGAAGATATTATTTGGGATAAGATAAATCAAACTAGAAAATTAGGAAATGATTTAATAAATAAAATAAATGGTATTGAGAAACAATCACAATATATTTACACTTTTCCGCAAGTAATTAGTAGAACAGAAAATACAATAATATATATTTATAATAAAATAGATGATATTGATATTAATTCAGGAATATATGACCCAATTAATAATATTGAAACTAAAACATCAAATTATATATCTGATAAAGATGGATTAACTATATTTTCAATTACTAATAAATTTACATTAACAGAATTATTAAATTATAGTTTTATTCAAAAAAATATTTGGTATATAAATAGTTTCAGTATAATAAATAATAATTTAACATTTGATATTCCATCAGATTTTATTTATTCAACTCAAGATAAATATTATTATAAAATAAATGATGCTGTTATAGATAAATATAATATTATAATTTCTAATGGTAAAATAACAATTAATAATTTTATAATTTATACACCATTTTCATTTAATCAATATTATATTTCAAGTGATTCATTATTAAATATTCCTGATAAAAACATTGTAATAAAAGTAACTGTTGATTATCCATATCAATATGATATTACAAATAATAAATTTTATATTTTACCATATACTAGTGCTGGTAATGAATTAGATGAATATTTATATTTATTAGAAACAGATTTAGTAACAACTAATTCAGGTTTTGCTGGAGCAGGTACTGATAATAATGAAATAATATTATATAGTAATACTGGTGTTAAATATGTTGGTAAGATATTTGATAAATATTATAATCAAAAAGTGTATTATGTTATATCATTAAAAGAAAAAATAGATACTATACAATCATATAGTTATAGTTTATCAAATGATATAATAAATTCAAGTTTATCAATATCATATTATCAATTATCATTACAGAAATGTGATTATTATTTACAAAATGATTTTAATACAATTTATTTATTCTGTAATGAAGAAATTAATAATTATTTATTATCATCAACAGCGGATGAAACAGATAACCCAACAAAGTTTTATTTAATATCATATAGTAATTATAAGGTTGAAAATTTATATTATGATTATACATTTACACAAAATGAAAATATGAAAAAAATAATAACATATGATACAACAACAAATATACAAAAATATATTCCAGAATGGGAAAGACCTAGTAAATTATTTGAATATATAAGATTTTATTTTAATGACCAAATGATAGAAGAATTAAATGAATATGTAGCAGGTATAAAATATTATTTAAATTTATCTCAAGAAAAAAGAAATCAGATTGATAAAATGACGAAAGTTTATTTTAGAAATGGTGTAGGATGGCAGATATATTTACCATTATTATTTTGGTTTTCAAATAATTCTAGTTTATCATTACCAACAATTGCACTAAAAAATACAGAACTTAGGTTATCATGGAAAACAAAAAATATTTATGATTGTTTAACAAATGATTTAGATGATTATAAATTTAGTTCAACACCAAATATTAAAATAACATTAATTGATGATTTTATTTTATTAGATATGAAAGAAAGAGAATTATTTGGAACATATAGCCACGAATATATAATTAATAAATTTAATACATATGATAGTGTGTATATTGATAAAACAACATCAACTATACCAAAACAAATATTTGGATTGATTAAAGATATATATTTTATAACTAAACCAGTTAATTCTAAATTAACATATTATGAAAATATAGAAACAGATTATGATATAAGATATCAAAGATATGTTGATTCATTAGAATATTATAATTTATTCATATCTAATAATAAGGTTTATACATCATCAGAACAAAGAGATTATTCATTAGATATTGATTTATTAAATGTGATTATGATAGAATATGATAATTATATAAATAGTATTGTATCAGATAGAATAGATAGATTAATAAATAATTTTAGTGGATATAGTATTTATAATGATGAATTATTAAAAATGTTAATGTATATTGAAGATAAATATTTTAGTAACCAAACAGATAATAAAAAGACTTTTTCATTAACAATGTATTTAGAATATTTATATAAACCTAATAAAATTATTGAAAAGATATCACCACTAGATAGTTTAACAATAAAAACAAATGGTACAGAACTATTTGCACCTAGAGATTGGAAATATTTTAATTCAGTTGTTCCTAATCAAAAATTTAATAATAGTTTAGAAATAGGGTTTTATGTTTATAGTTTTTCATTATATCCAAATGAATATCAACATTCAGGACATTTAAATTTTACTCATTTTGATGATGTTACATTTAAAATATCTTCTAACGAAAATGTGTTAAATGAACCATATAATTTACATATATTAACTAAAGAATATAATATATTGAGAATTATGAGTGGGATGGGTTCCTTAGCCTGGCTTTAATAATAATAAATAAATAATAAATAATAATTTTATAAATAAATAATAATAATAATAATAAATAATAAATAATTAGTTTATACTAGATCATTAATTTGTACATATAAATCAACCATTTCTTTTAATTTTATACCTTCTTTAATTTTCATAACCGCTTTATTTAATAAAAAATTACAATCATCTATATTAATAGGTCTTGTATTAACATCAGTTTCTTCAAAACTATTATTTATAATATTTCTAAATATTAGTTCATAATTTTCATTAATGATTTTAATTTTCATTTTAATATCTTCTTCCCTACTTAATTTTTCATTTGTATAATTAGTTTGTTCTTCATTATCATTATCATTATTAGTTTTTTGAGTTTTAGATTTTTTTACTTTTTTTTCTGGATTAGGTTTGTCATTAGAAACAGTATTATTATTGTCATTAGGTTGATTATGTTTTGTTTCAATATGTTTTACTAAAAATCTTTCTTGTTTATAAGTAATGCTACAATGAGGGCAATTAAATACTTTAGTCGTCATATTTTATTAATATTATTTAATAATAATAAAATATCTTTTTAGGTATTATTTTATCATACTTAATTATATTTTTAACTTCCCCTCATGTCCCTTTTAGGGACTAGCAGGCAAAAAATTGCCATATTGAAGCAGGGTTCTTTCATACTTAATTATATTTTTAACTTTGTTAAAAATATAACAACGCCTTCTAAAGAAGGTGTAGAAAAATTGAAAAAAAAAATTTTAAATAACAATAATATATATTTTATAGCAAAATGTTTACAATTACTTTTAATGACAATTATTTGTATTTGATTAATAATTCAACTGGAGATGTTTATTTTTCAAGACTTGAAGTGCCTTATAATCATTTTAATTGTTCTTATGGTAAATGGTTTGAATATTGTAATAATTCTGATGAAATGAAAGATTTGATTAAATCAAGTATTAACAGACACAGTATTTCTATTTGTGAAAAAGATTTTGGTTTTGGACCTGAATTTTGTATTAATATTGATAATTCATTGTTTCTTCCACTCAACAAATCAGACTATGCATTCAGTCCAATTCTAGTTGAACATACTGAACTCAAAAGAACAAATAAACGTTTGAGAGAAGTTAATGATGATTTGACTGTTCAAAACAAAAAGTTGAAATGCTTTGATATGGATGATAATTTGATTAAATCTTTTGAAAATGAAATTCAAAGATTGATTGAAGAAAACACAATTTCAAAACAAGAATATGATGCACTTGAACAAATTGACAATCAAGTTATTGAAGATTTGATTAAAGAAAATAATTTGTTGAAAAACAAAATTGACAATCTTAATCAAAAAGTTAATGATTTGAAAGAACACGTTCAAGACCTAAATGGTTTTATTTCTTCAATTGAGTATGATATTAGACAATTTATTATCTAAAAAACTGGTTGATAATTTTAACCATTTTTATAAAAATAATGTTTAGCATTCTTAATATTTGGTTTTTTTAAAAATAAATGATAGAAATACCGATTGAATTTATTATTGATATATTAAATAATACTGATTTTTTAGAATGTATAGTATTATTCATAAATAATATATCTTGTAGATATTATGTTAGATTATCTAATAATGTTTTATTTATAAAAATATATGACTATGTATGTTTACTGAATAATTAATTTATTATTTAAAAATTATTTTTATATTTTAACATAGATGGAAGAATATATATTAAATAATTATTTAGTTAAAATTAATAATAATATATTAGATATTACCGATAAACAAACAAATAAAAATTATAAACAAGATTTAAATAATATTCAGAATATTGAATATAAATATTATTATAAAAATAAAGAGTATGAATATGACAAAAATAATAACTTTTTTAAATTTAATAACTTTAATTCTTTCTTAAAAAAAAAAATAAATGAAAATAATTTTTTCTTAGATGTTGAAAATGATAAATGTTCAATTTATTTAAGAGAAGATGTTGTTAAAACTAAACCTGATGAACCTAGATTTAATAAATATTATATGTGCAGAATTGATATTAATTAATTTGATTAATAATAGATATTAATTAAAAAAAATAAAATTGATATTAATTAATTTGATTAATAATAGATATAAATTAAAAAAATAAAATTGATATTAATTAAAAAATTATTATTTAAAAATTATAATTTATTAATTAGTAAATTAAATGGAAGAAATAAGTAATATTATTAATGAAAATATTTTATTAAAAAATAAAATTAGAGAACTAGAATTAAATAGTTCTATTTATATACCAATAATCAATACTAACATTAGTATTAATTCCGATATTTTATTAATTAATGCACCAAAAAACTTTTGGAATAATAATAAATTTTTTACAACATCTATAATTAATAATAAAACATTTTTAAAAATTATTAGTAATGATGATTATGTATTAACTAATAATTCTAAAAAATTAAATATTATTAAAAATAATAATTATTCTTATAATATTATAACTAAAGATACGCTATCTAATTATAATAAAAAATATATTACGATAAATAACTTTCCTGATAATATAGTTGATAACTTTTCAAATGTATTAAAATATATTAATTATGCTAAAGCGATTGTATTTATTGATGAATGGGATATTCATTATAGATATTTTAGAGATTTATTTGATATTAAAACACTTGAAGAAATAATTTTTATAATTCCAAATAAAAATAAATATAAATGGTATCAATCAAGTACTATATCATATTTAGAAAGTATTATAAATAAATATGGTTATACTAATAAATTTAAAATAACTTTTTGTACTAATTATAAATAAAAAAATTGCAGTCTTTAGAGACATGTAATTTTTCTTAGAAAAATTGATTAATAAATATCATGTGGTAAAATTATTATGTTTATTAACTAATTATAAAATGAATATTGATACTTTAACAACTAATATGTTGTCAATTACCAATTTACCAAATGATATTTTATTAAATATTATTGATAATTTAGATAATACAGAAATATTTAAATTATCTTGTGTTAATAAATTTTTTAATAATTTTTTAATAAATAATAATAAACATATTAAACCAATTACATTATATAATAGTCTAAATATTAATAGTTGTACTAGTAAATATAAAGATATTAATATTATTTATAAAGCATATGATAATTTTAATAATATTAATAATGTTAATAATATTATTATATTAGACTTAAATAATATTTATATTGATGATGATAAAATTAATTATATTAATACATTTATGAATGTAACTAAATTAACAATTAATTGTAAAAAATGTGTATCGCTGGATAACTTAAATCTAAATGTTACAGAATTAAATTTATATAAATGTGATAAAATAAATTATAATTATCTAAATAAATGTACTAATTTAAAAAAATTAGTAATATCAGGTTATATTACTGATTATTTTTTATTAAATTCAGATACTTTAGAACATTTAGAATTATATTATACAAATATTAAAAAATGTAAATTAATTTGTAATAATTTAAAAAGTTTAAAAATTAGAGATAGTAATCTTTTATCAATTGAAGATTTAGATTTATTAAAAAAATTAGAAGACTTGGATTTACATTGTAATAAAATAAATAATTTATATGGAATTAATAATTTATATAATTTAAATGAAATTAACTTGTATAAATGTGAAGAACTAGTTTTATTAGAAAATGATTTATCAAATATAAAAAATATATCTATATATTATTCATTAAAAATAAATTGTTTAAAAAATTTAAATAAAGTAAAAAATCTAGATATAAATCATAATGATAATTTAAAAACAATAGATTTAACTAATTCTATAAATCTAGAAACTTTTGAAATTATGAATAATAATTTGCTAAATAATATTGTTGGAATTAATAATTGTATTAAACTAAAATATTTATGTATAGTTAATTGTAGTGCTTATTTAGATTTAAATTTAGATAATAACATAAATTTAGAAGAATTATATTTAAGTGATTATAATAATAAATTATGTTTGAATAATAATTTATCATTATATATTTTATCATTAAAAAATTTATCATTAAATAATATTATTGTTAACTATAATAATTTAGATTATTTATATTTAACAAATATTATAGTTAATAATAATATTTTAGATATTTCGAATTCAAATATTAAATATTTGAAAGTTAAAGACAGTAAATTTATTAATATTAATATTAATAAAAGTATTAATGAAATTAAATTACATGATTGTAATGAATTAGATTATATTAATAATTTAGATGGTTCAGATATAAAATGTTTATCAATTAATAATTGTGCAGATTTAAAAATAAATGTTAATCTACCTAATTTAGAATATTTTGATTATATTAATCAAAATACCCATAGTTTTACTAAAAAAAATGTATTGTTAGATTTTAGTAACTGTCCTAATATAGATACTATAGTTATTTCTGGTATAAATTTATACAAATTAATTTTATTAAATAATAATAAACTAAAAACATTTTCAATTACAAAATCTTGGATTGAAAATATTTATATTAATAATTGTAATCAATTAAACTATTTATATATTGATTCTGATAGTGAAACAATAAAAATTAATAATATAAATAATTTAGAACATTGTCGTATTATTGATAGTACTATTAATAATTTAGATTTCTTAAAAGATTGTAATAAACTTAAATTTTTAGTTTTAGAGTGTCCTAATCTGAATAATTTAAATGTGTTATATAACAAAAAATATTTATTAGAATTATCTATTGAAGAAATGAATATTAAAAATTTAAATATTATACATACATTAAATAATCTGAATAATTTAAAAATAGTTAATTGTAAAATTAATGGAAAAATATTTAATATTAATACAAAGTGTTGTTATAACCTAGTTAATAAATTTAAAAAATTATATAAATTATTATTCAAAAATAATTTAAATGAATATGAAAAAAATATTTTATGTGAATTAGAAAATGATTTTAAAGATGATATAGGAGATTGGAACTGTGGAGTAGAAGATTGGACCAATGAAAGAGATTAGAATAAAAAATAATTAAAAAAATATTATTTAATAAATTTAATTAACAAATGCAATCTATTTACGATATTGAGTATAATGTTTCATTAATTTATTTAGGAGAATATATTGATAATTATAATTTATTATTAATTCTAAATGATGCTCATGATAGATGTGATAATCATAATATAACAAGACTTTATTTTGGAAGAGTAAATTATAAAAAAAATAAAAATTTTAATTCAAATCAAGAATTATTAAATAGTTTATGTAAAAATGAAGATGTTGATTTTTTATATGATGAATCAGAATTTGAATTATTAAATAAAAATTTAAATATTCATTTACAGTTTGAAACTGTTTTATATAATAGAACATTAAATATTAATTTAGAAAATCAAGAAAATTTACTAGATTTGTTTTTACTTAAATTTAATTTTAATCAATGTGTTTGTGAAAGGGAAGATGATAATTTAATTATTACAATTGGAAATATTAAATTATCATTTTTTAATGAACAATTATCAGAAATTTCTAATTATAAATCTTTATTAGAAGCAAATATTAAAAATAAAGTTAGATTTAATAATAACAAAGTAAAGAAACTATATGAAGAAATTAAATTATTAAAAATAGAAAATGATTTATTTAATAATAACTTTGATATTTTGTTTAATAAGGTTTAATATTTTTATTTAATATAAATTTAATTCTTTCTTCAAAATTAAATATTTATTTTTATATTTTAAATATTTATTTTTATATTTATCATCATTATATTTATTTTTATTATAATTATATTTATTTTTATTATTATCATTATTATTAGATGGTTTAGATTTAGGTTTAGGGTTTGCAAGTTTAGTTTTACAATTTGTTTTTTTACAATTTATTTTTTTTATATTTTCTCTTTTTGTATTAATTTTTTTTATTATATCATTATATTCATTAATTTTATTAATTATTTTGTCAATAATTAATATCTGATTAATTATTATGGTGTCTGATTTTTCTTTTGCTAATAATTCTAATTTTTCTTTTTCTAATAATTCTAATTTGTCTGATTTTTTTGTTTCTAATAATTCTTTTAATTTATTATAATTATTATTTTGATTTAATCCTAATTTTTTAATATTATTATTAATAATATTTTTTATTATATTTAATCTTTTTATTTTTAATAAAATATATTTATCAATTTTTAATTCATCTTTTACAATAATTTTTCTTTTATAAAAATATTTATTACGAATATCAACATCATTATCATCATTATCACCATTATCACTATTACCATCATTATCACTATTACCACCATTATCACTATTACCACCATTATCACTATCATCATCATTATCATCATCATCACCATTATCATCATTATAATAATCATCATCATTATTATCATAATTATTATCATCATTATAATAATCATCATCATCACCATCATCATCATTATCATAACCATTATTATAATCATCATTATCATTATTATAATAATCATTATTACAATTATTACAATCATCATTAATACTACCACTATCACTATAGCAACTATCATCATCAATTATTTGTAAATAATTAAATTCAATTGTTTTATTGACAATATTATCATTATCAAATTCATATAATGAAACTGTATTTTTTTGTTCATTATCATAATCTAATTCATATTTACATTTGTTAATATAATTTTTATTATTAGTTTTATTTACATATGAGAAATACAGCCATAACAATATATTATATGAAATATTTTCATTTTTATTATTATTTATAAATTCATATATAGTCTTATTTTGTGAAAGTGTCAATTGATGTCCTAACATAGAATTAACTAATAATTCTTCTGTATCTAATACTTTTTGTGTAGGTAATGTTGCAATACCAGAATTATTTTCATATACAATAACATTTTGTTTATGTTTAATAATGAAAGTTTCTGTTTCTGTTTTTTGTGCTTTTAAAAATACTAAATTAAACATATATGCATCTAAATTATTAACAATAATAATTTTATTATTATATAAAATATATAAATTATTAATATTATTTTTATTTATTGAGAGATTGTCATATAATATAATATTTTGATTATCAAAAGGTAAAGGAACTTTATTACTGTCAATATATAATTCAACATCATAATTTATCGCTATGTTCCAATTTAAATTGAAATTTAATTTTTTATAATAAAAATTATTATTAACATCTATATTAACACCTGTAATAATATCAATATTTTGCAAAATATTATTTTTATTTTTATTAATATCTAAATCATCAAATTCAATAGTATGAAAATCAGCATTATTATTAATTATTTCCATTTCCATTTCCTTCTCTTTTTCTTTTTCAGAAATAATTTCTTTATTTACTTCATTAATATTAGTACCATTTTCCTTATAATAATCAATCATATTTTTTATTAACGATAGTATTTTATTATTTTCTTCCAATATTTTTTTGACATATTTTTCAATATTATCAATATTTATGTTATTTTTATATAAATATTTATTATGCTTATACTCTATTAAAATTTCTGTAATATCTTTATTTATATTACTAAATGAAATATTATAATATTTATACAATGATTTAATATTTTGTAATATTCTTTTATTATTGTAATCTGTTAATAAATATTTTTTCTCTTTTTTCTTAATTAAATTGTAAAAATTAGTTCTGTTTAATTTACTAATTTTTTCATCATCAGTTATAAAATCAACTGTTTGTCCTTCTTTTAGCCCTCTTAATCTAAAAACACCTTGAGCGATATCAGTATACATATTATTATTATTTATTGTTGCTAATCCTTTAGCATTAGCGGGTTGTTTAATATCAATACCTACAATATGTTTATTATCAAAATACACAAAATATTTTTTACCTAAATCTTGTTTTGAAATATCAACAATTGTATTATCTTTTAATAATATTTTTTTTGTATCATCAGAATCAATAAAAATATATCCTTCAAATATATCAGGACTAAATTTATTTTTAAGTTGTTTTACAATTTCTAATGAAGTAAAGTTATAAAAAAATGCTCCGATATCAATAAGACAGTCATAATTACCGGACTCAAGTATATAAAACATATCATTAATAAGATTATCTGATTTAGAATCTATTAATTTAATTTTACTAGATGAATCCGATTTAGTAATTGCTCCTTCTAATGTGCCAGTAATTGCATTCCTAATAGATCCTCTTGCCCCTTCATCTTTAATAATATCAGTAAAAATATTATTTATGTTTTCATTAGCACCTCCTTTTAATCCTTTTAATCCTAATAATGAATTAATATCAGTATCAATTAACTTTATTGATTCTCCATATGTGTTTTTCTCATTTGTCTTTTTATTATATATAATTTCATTAAATTTAAATGTATCTGTATTAGGATAATTTGGTAATAATATATTAACAGTTCCAGAAAAACCTATTTTCTTTACTTTATCAAAAAATAATATATCCATAAAAGAAATATTATATTGTTTCTCATAAATATATAAATCATTTATTATGCTGTAAATATATCGTTTTTTTAGTTTTTTATTATCATTAACAAACTCTCTTAATTTATCCACAATATTTTTATTAATTTTATAATTTTGTATATGTTTTTTAATATCGTCTCCTAACACAAGTATACTATCATCATATTCTATTATATCAATAATATATTTTATTATATTTCTTACTATAACATCATTTAATTCTGGTGTTTGTATATATGATAATATTGTTAATATTATTGTTAAATCAATATCCGAAAATAATGAATTTGATACAGGAGATAATACGGCTGAATATGGTACAGAATATATAGAAAATTTATTATTATGAGAATTATTCATAGGAAATCCATATTCAACATTAAATTTCATTTTTAATGAACGTTGTAAAGAATCAATAAATAATTGTGCTTTGTTATATGTTGATGTTTGTGATAAATTAGTTAAATTTAAATATATCGTATTATCATTGTAACTAAATTTATCAGATATTTCAATTTTAGTATCAGAATTAAATTTATTAAAATTATCAAATAATACATTTATTAACTCATTAATATCTATATTAAGAATATTTGTTATATTATATTTGTTTGATGTAATATCAATTTTATTATAATCACTTGTTAGAGGATTATACAAAGAATCAAATTCATCAATAATAAATATATTATTTTCATTATTATATATTTTTATATAACTTGGATTTTCAGATATTTTATTTTTCATTTTTGTGGCAGTTGTAAAATGATATCTATTTTTAAAATCATATAATATATAATTATATTTCATTTCTATTTCATATTTTGATTGTTTTAATAAATGATCAGGTAAAATAATAGTAATATTGTTATCTTTATTTTCTAATAAATAATTAATTAGTAATATAGGTGTAATAAAAGATGTTTTACCACTACCCATCAATAATTGTCTAATATTATAATAATTTTTATTATTTAATTCATCTATAATACTATTAATCATATCGATTTGTTCTTCTCTAGCATAATTACCAAATAATACTTCTATATTTTTAATAGCAATATTTTTTGATGATGATTTGTTGATTTCTTTTCCTTTTTCTATTTGTAATATATATTTCATAATATTTTCATATTGATTATCAATTCTTTTATATAAATGATGAATATCATTTATCATAAAAAATTTAATTATTTTATTTGCATTATCAATTGGACCATCTACTGTTATATATGATTTAATATCTTCTTCTGTACCGCCATATGTATGTTTTGGCAAATATATATCAGCAGATTTATTTTTATTATGAAAAGGATTACAAGATGTATAATTAAAAAATAAAGGAGGATTATAAATACCAGCATAATATTTATATAATATTCCATCCATATTAACAGATAATAAATTTTTAGAAATGTCATTAATTTCAAAAGTTAATACTTGATCTTCTTCAACAACTTGTATATCATTATTTGTCCAAACAGGAACATTTTTATTGTAATAATTTAAAAGTTCTTTTTTAATATGCATTTTAGGAAAACTAATTACACTATAAATATTATTATTATTATTATCAACTTTAACTATTACATATGCATAATTTATCATATTAATAAATCTAGTATATAACATATAATTAGTTTTATAATTAGCATTATGTCTAGTAACAATATCATATTTTTTATCGTCAATATATAAATAAGAAGGATAATAATCACTACTTTCATCTAGTTTTTTTACATTTACTAAAATATATTTTTCAACAAAATTATTATTTATACTAGCAGGTATTGCAATAAATATATCATATTTATCTTTATCTTTATTTACAAAAGTATATATTAAATTATTATCATAATCATTTTCATTAATAAATACTTTTTTATCAGATAAATAATAATTTTTTCCATTAATTTTAACATAAAATAATAGTTTATTATATTCATCATCTTTAATATATACCTCATCTTTAATATCTATATCACACTTTCTTTCACACTTATTATTATATTTCTCATTTTCATTATCATCAATATTAACATTATATTTTTCATATTTTTCATATTTTTCATTATCAAAATATATTTCATAATTTCCAAACAAATTTATTTTTTTGTAATCAATTTTTTTATAAATATCAATTTCATAATCTGAATTAATTATTACAACACAATTATCAAATATTTTATGAATTGTATTATTTTTATATTTATGTATTTCAGTAGTTTCAGTATTTTTAGTAGTTTCATTAATTGTATTAAATGTATATTTTATTAATAAATTGTCATCAGGTTCACTTTTTATTTTTGAAGCATTATTATATATTCTAATAATATCATTTAATGAATCTTCGCCTCCTTCAAGTTTTGTTTTCAAAGATTCAAAAGTGAATGAAATATTATTTTTAATATTATTAATTAAATTAATTATAATTGTGTCTTTAGTTTTTAATAATATATTATCTAAAAAAACAAAATCTTCATAATTTTTTTCATTATATAAATAATATAAACATATTAATACATATAATACATCTTCTGATATATTATTACCTTGATATAATTTATATATATTTTCAACAGAATAAAATTTTGTTTTAAATAAATCATATAATGATTTTATCAATGAATGTTTAATATAATTTAAACCAGTATAATTTCCTCCTTCCATATCATTTAATTTTTCTAAATCAGCATCATTCATACATATTAATGAAGTATATATAGTTATCAAATCTGTTCTTTTTAAAAAACTATTAAGAGTAGATATAATTTCTAAATTTTCTGTTTTTAAAATATTATATATTGTTGCCATTTGATTTATTATATCATTATTTTTACACATATGATTATAATTAATAGAATTACATATGTTTTGTATAATAATTTTATACATTTCCTGAAAACGTGTATTTTGTATTTTAAATTCCTCAGTTATTATATTATTAATCATAGCATCACAATTTTTATTTTCTTTGTTAATTTTATTAAATATTGTAATATATATGTTACCATAATTATTAACGTAATCATCAATTATACTACTATAGTTGTCATTAGTATATTGATATTTAATATTTTTAATAGCATAAATATTATTTATATATATCGAGGTTGATAATAATAATTTAACTTGTATTTTATCATCTATTACAGAATCAGGTAATTCCACATATTCAGATAATTTCACCTTTTCAGGTAATATTCCATTCTCTAAAAATGTTTGTAATATAAAGTATGATAGCATAAAATTATATTCAACGTTAAATAATGAATAGTTGCAATAAATGGTATTAATAAAATATGTAATATATTGTTCTGTGCTTACAAAAGTATATTTAGAACTAAGGTCAGAACTAGAGTTAGATTTATTATTATAAAATATAAACATAATTATATCATTCCACAAGTTAATGTCATAATTAAAAAAGTCTTCCAATTTAGATACTTTAATATTATCTATTTTTACATAATTATTATTAGTATTACAATTATCTTTTATTTTATATTTTAATGTTTCTCCTTGATTTTTAAAATATTCATTAACCCAGTTTTTATATGTTTCTTTTATATCATGTTCTCCCTCATTATAAATAATTGTAGGACATGTTTTTGAATATGAATTTATTATTATTTTCCACAGTTCAAACATTGTATTACAATCAAAATTAATTTTTTGATTTTCCGATATTTCTGAATTTTTAATTTTATTGTCATAATAAAGTTGAAACTTTGAAAATTTACCAATTACATTTTGTTTAAGATATATATCAAATTTGTTATATGTTTCATCATTATTAATAAAATATTTAAATGTTTCTAACACACTATACATTGAACACGAACCTGATTTTTGAGAATAAATTGTTTTATCGTCAAAATTATTTGTATTTTCGCCTAATCCTAATATATCTTTATACAGTGCTAAATATAACATATCAATATTCATCGAAAATATATAATTTTTTAATAAATAAGACAATATGATGATATTTCTTATTTCTTCGGCTTCTATATTTTCAACTTTTAATATGTGGTGTTCGTCTGGTTTTAATGTACTTATATTGTATAAATTTGAATATTCACCTGTATTAAAATGATATAAATTCCAAGTTTCTTTATCTTTATTTTTTTTTATATATAAACATGTAGCATGACCACTTAGATTAAAATTTGTATATTTATTAATAATTGAGTAATCTATATTTTTACTATCTTTTAAATTCATATCATTATTATTATATAACAATAATAAATTATTCGATTCATAATCTAACAAAGGATTATATGAAAATGGTATTATATATTCATTTTCTAGTGTTCCTAAATTTAAATTTGCTATAAATGTTGCTACTTCTTTAATTTTTAATAATTCTTCAAAATTATTAACAATTTTAACAGTATCTGATTTATAAACATATTTTATATCATTTTTATTTTCAAAATTAGAAAATAAACAATATATAAATGTTTTATTAGTAATATCTGATGATATGTGACCTAAAAAATTATAATAATTTTTAAAAAATGATAAACCATTTTCATTAGCGTCAGCAGTATGATTTTTTTTTATATATTTATTATAGTAATATTCAATATATTTAATTGTGTATTGTGGTTGTGAACCACTAGATTCAAAATCAGTTTTGTCAAATAATAAAAATAAATCTTGAAGGTTTATTTTATTTTTAAAATAATCTGCTTCAATAGATTTAAAATCATTATTTAATTGTTCTAAATAACTCATATATAATTTATAATATAAAAAAAAAATATAATATTAAAACTAAGTTAAATATATAAATATATATCATAATAATGATTTATATTTATATTTTAGAATTAGAAGATGGATGCTATTATATTGGTAGGACTAGTGATGTTAAGAAAAGATACAAATATCATAAAACAGGTAATGGTTCTGCTTGGACTAAATTACATAAACCAATTAGACTTTTAGAAGTTGTAGAAGATGCTTCACCATATGATGAAGATAGATATGTTAAAGAATATATGGCAAAATATGGTATTGACAAGGTTAGAGGTGGTACATATGTTAAAATACATTTAGATAAATTACAAAAATATTTATTAGAAAAAGAAATATGGAATGCGCAAGACAGTTGTATTAGATGTGGTAAAAAAGGACACTTTGTAACTTTTTGTTATGAAAATTATAATATTAATAATGAAAAAATAATATATCAAAATGATAATCAAACTGTTTTAGAAGAATTACCAACAATTGATGATATTTATTCTGGTTGTTTAATAATGTAAAAATATATTTAATTTGTAGATATACATTTCATAAAATACCTTAACACTTTACCTTCTAACCTTGTTGCATTACAATAAGAACCTGCTAAACAAGGTGTATCCTTTCCACAAAAAACACAATATTTTCTATGAATAATACTAGTACCATAAACAAATAATCCTCCACCTAGACTTAATAATCCTAACCCATATAATCCTAAATTATGTAATTTAAAATTCATTATTTAATTAATTTAAAATTATCTTTAAATATTATAAAATTATTTAAAGATATAGTATTATAATATAATGTCCTTCGGGACAATGCCCTTGTAGCTCAGTCGGTTAGAGCGCACGGCTGTTAACCGTGAGGTCGTAGGTTCGATCCCTGCCGAGGGCGTTGGATTTATTCCTATTATCCGTTTAGGATGATAAGAATAAATGATAAAAAATATAGTTTTTATCTAGTCATAAAAAATTTGCTGGTTTTTAGTATTAAAATATAAAAAAATTGCTGGTCTTTACTAGACTTGTAATTTTATTGATATGTTAAAAATCTAATTATATAAAAAAATTGAATTTTATTTATTTTAATAATAATTTTCACATATTATATCATATATAAATATAATGAATACTAATACTATTAATTCTGATACTATTAATTCTGATACTATTAATTCTGATACTACCACATTTGATGATATGCAAGATTTGTATACAACACCAACTTTGTGTGCACCAGTTATAATAAATAATGCAACACTAAATATATATATTATTAATGTAAGTATATTTGACAGAAACTTATTAAATATTAAATTAAAAGAAAAATCAAATAATTATAATTATATGTTAGTAGAAGGAAATTTATTAAATGAGTATTTAAATAAAACTTTTATAAATAATACAAGTGAAATTGTTAATAACATATATTCCTCAATTCCCTTTGAAATAAAAAATATAATGCAATCTTATAAGGATATTATAAATATTACATATCCTTATATTTTTATTACTAAAGATACATATGATATTTTAATTATTAAATCCTAACCCACCAACACCATTATTAGTTCTAAATAAATTATAATAAACAGAATATGCTTTGATTATAGCAGGGTTCTGATAATTAATAATTGAATTAAGTGTTAGTTGTAAATATGCATCATCAATTTTACTAAAATTGAGTGAACCTGAAGGTTGTAAATCTAAAGGATTTAATGAAAATGAATAGGTATTAATACCTTTTTGAGTTGTTTTAAATTTATTTTGGTAATTTTGTAATAATGTATAATATTGATAACTATCTATTTCCATTCTTTTTTTAGAGTTAATATATAATAATTCATTTTTAATAATATTATCACTTACATTAGAAAGTAAATCAGTATAGGGACTAGCAGTATAATTAAATAAATCATTAGAATTATAATTAGATAATAACATTGCCCTCCAAACAATTAATTTAGTTGGATTATATAATGGTAAATTATATATTACATTTGTTGAATAAACTGTTAAATCTGGTAATGTATTTATAACAGGAATAATATATTCATTAGAATTACTTAAGAATAAAGACCTTTCATAATTATCTAGATAAATATAATTAACTAATAAATAAGAGTTAACCATAGATGGTTTATTAAATTTAAAATAATCATCATCTTTAACAACAACTGAATTAGGTTTAATATTCATTTCATAATTAGTTTCATTACCTAATAATTTATATTGAGATGAAATAGATTGTGTAGTTGTTTTAGGTATATTAATTTTACCTTTAATAGGGTTATAATAAATTCTTTGTAAAATAGGGTCAAAATAAATAAATTCACCAACAATTTTAGAACCTTCATAATTTTGATAAAATAATTCACCTTTGTTATAAATACAAAAAGTATTTGTTGTAGTTATAAAATAAGATGGTGAAATTTTATAACATTTATCAATATTATTAAATTCAACATGTATTTTAACATCATTATTTAATAATGATACTAATGGTAATGCTAAACCAGAATCTAAACAAAACCAAAAAGATAAAGGTATGTATAATTTATATGATATTTTTGATTGTGTAAAACTATTCATACTAGAAACATTACCAATCATTTTATTATATCCATCTTTAACACTATTACTATTAGTTAATTCATTCCAAATATTAATCCAATCACCATAATGTCTATCTATAAAATAACCACCAATTTCAACTTCAATAAAATTAATTAATGCTAATCCTACTTTATTAACCCAAGAAAAAGTTTTTATAGTTGATGTGTTGCTTACAAAATTTTCAATTTGTATATCTGGCAGTTCAACATATAAATAAGTCATACTTAATAAATCAGCATTTTTACCAATATTAACAGTACATCTTCTACCAAAATCAGGTGTAGTTTTAAAATATTGTGGTGTTGGTTCAATAGCATAGTTTGTATATCTTTTATAAGCGACTTTAAAAAATGTAATTTCTGGTAATCCTGAAAAATATAAATTTTCTTTTCCAATAGATACTAAAGATAATAAACCTATACTCATTTATTTATATAAAATAAATAGAAAAAACCTTTTAAAATAGTTATAATAATAATATATTTATTATTATATCAATTTTTAATATATAATTATTTAGAAAAAATAAATAAATTTTTTAATTTAGTCTTACAATACCATATCTATTACCATAACCAGTTTGTGATAAAATACCTTTCATAAATAATATAAGACCAGATTGATAACCAAGAACTGATACTTGTGTTTTTGCATACGTTTTAAGTTCTTCTGTTAATTCTTTTATTTTAGTTTCAATATCAGTTAAATATTCTAATTCTCCTTTAGGTTTATTTAATTGTCTAAGTAAAGTATTATATTTTTGTAACTCATTATAAGTTTTATTAAAATTATTTTCTGCTTCATTAATTGCCGTAATTGCTTTAATAAGTTTGTCTTCATCATCTTTAGAAATCATTTTATTATAATCTACAAGTTCATTATTTAATACATCAAGTCGACTTTTATGATATTTTGCAGTTTGAGATGTTATTGATGATGCATCAAAACCCCACTGAATTTCAGTATTACCACCTCTTAATCTATATTTATTTTCTCCTATTGGTTGTTGTTGTTGTTGTTGTGCTTGTGCTTGTCCTTGTGCTTGTGCTTGTGCTTGTGCTTGTGCTTGTGCTTGTGCTTGTGTTAGTGCTTGTCCTTGTGCTAGTGCTAGTGCTTTATTTGCTGTGGTTTGTACGTCACGTGTTAGTTTATCTAAATCTGACATCATTTTTACTATCTGAGTATTCTTTCCAGATGCTTCTCTTTCATAATTGTCTGATTTGGCAACTGCATTATTTGCTGTGGTTTGTACGTCACGTGTTAGTTTATCTAAATCTGACATCATTTTTACTATCTGAGTATTTTTTCCAGATGCTTCTCTTTCATAATTGTCTGATTTGGCAACTGCATTATTTGCTGTTTCAAGTGCTTCAGTTGCTTTTTCAAGTGCTCCAGAAATGTCTTCTCCTAATGATTTCTTTACTGAATCATTAGAATCTTTAATAGAGTTTTCTAATTCTGTTTTTAACTTTAGTATTTTATCTGCTAATTGTTGGTCTGTTATATTTAATGTACTTGCTTCAGGTATTTTAATATTATCTAATCTTTGTTGTGCTGAATTTAATTGTGTTTGTATTTCTCCTATTTTTGTTTGTAAGTCTGATACACGACTATTTGTTTGTTCTAATCCTAAAGTAAGTTTTCCAGTTACTTCATCAAGTTTTGTTGTTAATCTGTTTTCAATATTTCCTAATTTTGAATCAGTTACTTTTTTATAGTCATCAATATCACCACCTAATCTTTTTACTTCTTTACTAAGGCTATCTACTAATTCTTTAACATCATTTGATTGTGCTTGAACATCTGCTTTTACTGCAGTAGCAGTTCTGATAACATCAGATGTCAAATCATCTACTTTTTTATTGGAATTGTTATTTTTATTGTTGTAATTAGTATTATGTACAATTGTATAACCTCTAGTTTTTAAATATGAGTCTAAGGGTAGTTTATTTAATGACACATTATTATTATTAGCATTATTTTCACCATTTACTATACTAACTGCAGTATTTAAATAGCGTACTAAATTATCATTTTTTCTAATAGCGGTTGCATCTTCTTTTGATAATTTCGCGTTGGGTCCTAATACTAAACGATTTAACCAATTATTTACATCCTCTAAAGCATTTCCTATATATACATTTTGTTCAAATTTAAGAGTTGTAAGATGATTATAAATTTCAGATGGTTTTAATTTTTTTAAATCTTCTGGGTTTAAAGTAGTAGTATCAAAAGATTCACATTTCTTTAAATTATCAAGCCCACATAAACCTACAAGTTTTTGTAAACCAACTTCTTCTCCTTTTGATACTTCTAGTTTTTGTTCTTCTGGTGCTTGTGTTGCTTGTGTTGCTTTGGTGTCTGCCATTGTTGTTAATATATAATATTAAATAGAAAAAAATAATATTATTTTTTAAATATTTTTATAATAAAAATCTTAATTATATTAATATGATTTTAAAAAATAAAATTTTAGGTCTTGAACTATGGGTATGGATATTATTAGGAATAATTTTTGTTTTACTAAAAAATAATAAAGAACCTTTTGCTGAAGAAAATAATACAGGAATAAAAATAGATATAAATAAAACTGAAAATGCTAATGTTGAACCTAAACAAAAATTTAAATTTTTTAATTTTAATACTACTTGGTGCGGTTGGTCAAAAAGATTTCAACCTGAATGGAATAATTTAGTTAATAAAGTTAATAATGATACTACCGAAATTAGTAAAACTATTAAAGATACTGTTGAATTTTTAGATGTCAAATGTGATAGCAATGAAAATATTGAATTATGTAATAAATATGATATTCCTGGTTATCCTTTTGTTCTTATTGAAAATGTTAATACTGGTGAAAAGTTTGTTTATAATAATGAAAGAACTGCTGGTGAAATGTATAAATTTTTAGTTAATAATATATATAATTATGTTAAAAATGTTTAAAATTGTTTAAAAATAAAAATTATTATTCCATTAATGAATAATAATTTTGATTTCCGAACTCTAAAATATAATTTATATGAATTATTAAATGTTAATAACACTGATACACCTTCAGATATTAAAAAACAATATTTAAAAATTATTAAAAACTTTCATCCAGATAAAAATAATTCGCTAGAAGAAGAAATATATTATCATATTATTATTTCTGGTAAAATATTAACTAATCAAGAAACAAAAGAAAAATATGATAATTTTTTAATTAATCAAACTAAATTACCTAGTGAGTTAAAAGATAATTTTAGTAATGAAAAAGAAATTTTTGATACTCCTAAAATATCAAATGATGAATTTATTAACAAAATGAAAGAAATTGATAGAAAACATAATTATGACCCAAATCATTTTAATTATGATATTGATACAAAATTAAAAGAAATAAAAAATAATAGAAATAATATTTCAATCCCTAAAGAAGATGATATTAAAGATACTAAAGATTTTATTAATAAATTTGAATCAAAAAAGAAAACTGGGGTATTTGACAATCAAATTATTAAATATGATGGTGAACCTCAAGAATTATCTTCTTTTGTTATAGGTGATACATTTACTAATTTAGATAATATTAATAAATTATATGTAGAAGATAATAATGTTTTTACTAATAGTTTTACTAGTTTAGACCAAGCATTCACTTTACAACCAATTATTAATATTGATATTGATACTCGTTCTCCTGAAAAAATATTAAGCGACAAGAAAAACTTGTTTTTTCAGAAATAAATAAACAAAATTAAATTTTATTCTTAAAAAAATAATAAATAATTTTTTAAGAATAATGATAAATAATAAATATTAAATTTTATTCTTAAAAATATAATAAATAACTTTTTAAGAATAAATAACTTTTTAAGAATAAATAACTTTTTAAGAATAATGAATTTTAGCACAATTATAACCTAATTCAAATAAATATTTTTTATATTTTTTGTCAATATTTAAATTAGTAATACCTTTAACATTATTTTTAGAATCTGACATTATAGTTATTATATTTTTATGATTATTAATTTTATTTTCAACAACAGTATCACATAAAATATCTAATGATTTTTTATAAATATCAAAAAAATTAATATTATTATTTTCAATATGATATTTTATAAATATTCCTATTGTATTATATTGATTACAATAATCAATAGGAAAACTATTAGTTATAGCACCATCTAAATAATATTCATTATTAATTATAACTGGATATAACATATATGGCATTGATATAGATATTCTTAATGCTAAAAATATATTCATATTAGGATGGGTAATATGTGAAAAACATACTTCAATACCTTTTGTAAAATTAGTTCCAAATATATATAATTCTTTATTATATAAATTATATAATTCAATAAATGTAATTGATGATTTTTTAATTTTATTATATAAAAACTTTTTTAATACATAAATAAATTTATAACCGTTACTAATACCTTTTTTATTAATAAAATTATCAATATTAGTATTTGGATTAAGTAATTTAGATAATTCAAATTCAAAAATAAATTCATATATTTCATCAATATTATAACCAATAATTAATAAATAATTAATTATAGCCCCGCCTGAAGTCCCATAATATTTTTTAATTTTATTTATATCAAATATATTTTCTTCAACATATTTTAATGCACCCAACATACTAATACATTTTGACCCCCCACAACTAAGACATAATGTATCTATGTTATTATTTATATTGTTATTATCATTATTATTATTATTGTTATTATTATTATTATTATTATTATTATTATTATTATTATTATTATTATTATTATTATTAATCATCTATAATTATAAAATATTTATAATTATAGATGATTTATCTAAATGTTATAGTTCGTTTGAATTATCCCATAATTTAGTACAGGAATAACCTAAATCTAAATGTTATTTAGATTTAAATTATTATCCCATAACTTAGTACAGGAATAACCTAAATCTAAATGTTATTTAGATTTAAATTATTATCCCATAACTTAGTACATGAATAACCTAAATCTAAAAGATATTTTTTATAATCATCAGTTAAATCAAAATTAGAAAACCCTTTTTCAATCATTTCTTCAGTATTAACAATAGTTATAATATTATTAAAATCTTTCACCGCTATATCAACTGATGCATCAAACATTATACAAAAACACCCAGAATAAATATCAATAATATTATTTATATTATTTTTAACAGTTCCTTTAACATAAATCCCCAATGTTGTTTCTTGGTTACACCAATTAATAGGAAAATTATTTGTTATACCACCATCAACATAATAATCACCTTCATATAATACAGGTGTAAACATAAAAGGGATTGATATTGTTATTCTTAATGCTGTTATAACAGACATATTTGGATGTGTTTTATATGAAAATGCTGTTTCAATACCATTTGTAAAATTAGTTCCAATAATAATAAATTCTTTTTTTGTTAAATTATATAATTCTAATAATGTAATATCTTCAACATTAAACATATTTTTTAATAATTGTTTTATTGTATACATAAATTTATTACCATTATTTAATCCATAATTAGTTAATAAATAATCTAAATTAAAATCTGTATCAACTAATTTAAAAATATCAATAGTTCTAAGAAATTCTTTAGTTTGTTCAAGAGTATAACCTAATATAAAAAAATATGCCATCAACGCCCCTCCAGATGTTGCACTATATTTAGTAAATTGTTCTATTTTTATTTTATTTGTTTCTATTAAATAATCCAATGCCCCTAAAAATGTAAAACATTTATTACCACCACCACTAATACATAATGTGTCTATTTTAGAAAAATCTAATTTATTTTTAGTTTTCATTATAATAAAATAATTTTTATTTTCATTCCCAAACTAATAAAATAAAAAAATAAAAAAATATATATTATAATTTTAATGATAAAAGCAAAAGATTTAATTAAACAACAAAAAAATAAGGAAGAACAGAAAAAAAAAACTTATGACAAAATATATAATATTATTGAAAAAAAAATATGTATTGCTAGTAATGCAAATTGTTATCATACATGGTATCAAGTGCCTGAATTTTTAGTTGGATTACCTGTATATTCTCATAAAGATTGTAAAAAATATTTACAAGACAAATTAATTACAAATGGATTTCAAGTTGATTTATTTGACCCCAATATTTTATTTATTAAATGGTTCCCCAATTAATAATTATTTATTTAAATTAGCGATTAAATTAAATACAACCAAAATAAAAATAACAATTAATACAAGAACAATATTGTCTCTATGATAATTAATTAATTCATTAATTTTATCAACAAGTGGGGAACGATATTGTTGTCTAAATCTATTTTGACATATTCTACATACTTGAACATGTTGTATACATCTTGAACAATCATTTGTTTGTGCTGTCAAAAGAATATTTGATAATTGTTCCGGTTTTAATTGTTGTAATTGTGATAATAAATCATTTTGAGATACATTAATTCTAGATGGTGGTCTATCAATTTGTTCTTTATTAAAATCAATATTTTGTTCATTAGTATTTGTCATATATTCTTTGTATTGCGAACTAATATTAGATTTCCCCCAGGCATCTTGTATTGAACAATAATTCATTTGTATTATTGTTAAATAGTAGATAAAAAATTTTCTAAATTAAAATATAAAATGAATAATTCTATTTTAATAAAAAAACTGGGTATATTTTTAATATATGCTATTTTATTGTTGTTCTTAAAAAATAATATTAAAGATATTAAATTATTGTTTTTAATGAGTTTAATAATACTTTATGCTTATTATAACAAATACAGTAATAATAAGAAAGATATATTAATATTAATAATAATAACTTTTATTGTGTTATCAAGACATCATATTTTTCTTGAAAAAATAAATAATCTTATTAATAATTACAAAAATGTATTAAATAATGATAAAATTAATTATAATTACAATAAAATATTAATTGATGAACAATCTAATAAATTATTAAAATTAGCACTTGATGACCCAGAATTAAAAAAGAATATTAGATTAAAATCTGTTGAGGCATATGGTATTATTAATTCAAATCCAGATTTAAGAAATTTTTTTATATTTAATAATTTAATTGATTCTGAAGGATTACCTATTTTCATTAATCATGATATGCCTGAAGAAATAATTTTATTAAATGAAATTAAAATAACACTTGTTTTATCTGAACTATTAAAAAAATAATTTATAATGCGTTAAATTAAAGGAACATTTGTATATATTATTATATTATGTCAGATTCAGAAACATCATCAGATATTAATCTTAATATAAACTATCAAACAAATGATGGGAATAATTTATTAAAAAAACCACAAACAACAGATACTGATTATTATTTTAATATGATTGCTAATCCAAATAAAGTTGTTGAAGAAAATAATGATTCGGAATCATCACAAATTGTTAAATCATCATCTAGTTCTTCATCTTCTAGTTCATCTAGAAAATCAGATTCAAAATCAGTTTATGACAGAATAACAATGTCACCTAAAAATAATAGGTCAGAACATCATAACCATCATACTAGGTCAGAACATCATAACCATAGTACTAGGTCAGAAGATAATACTAGAACTGATAGAAAGGAAGTTAGACACTCAGAAAGACCACCAGAAATAATTGTTAAAAAACTATCACCTCAAGAAATTAAAATGAAAAAGATTGAACTATTAAGAAAATTATCAGAATTAAAAGTTAAAGGTTTTGAATTAACTAAAGATTATGATTTTAATTCTTCAATTGAAGAAATGGAATATGAATATGAATTACTTAAAAGTTTTGTAGATAAAAGAAATGGTGTTAAATTATTTAAAAATGGTATTACAAATATGGCAGCATTTGTTGAATTTATGAATGATAAATATGACCCATTTGATTTTCACTTATCTGGATGGAGCGAACATATGGAATCCGAGGTTGATAATTGGGAAGATGTTTTAGGAGAACTTTATGAAAAATATAAAGGCAATGGAAAGAAAACACCACCAGAAATAAAATTAGTTGGATTAATTCTATTCTCAGCATCAGCATTCCATTTCACTAAATCTCATTCAATGTCAGTTCCATTTGGTAATGATATGATTAAAAAAATGATGGCTGGAAATAAAAAAGAATCATCCCAATTCATGACACCTCAAGAAATTAATTTAGAAAGACAAAATGAAATGTTAAGACGTGCTGAAACTGAAGCAAAACTAAGAGCACAACAAGAACAACAACAATATATTAAAAAATTAGAAGAACAAGTTAAAACAATGCAACAACAACAAGAACCAATGGCATCAAATTCTTTTGGTAGAAAAGATATTTTACCACCTCAAATATCTGTTGACCAATTAAGACCTAATAAAACACCTGATGAAGTTAAAAATATATTAAGTAGAATTCACAATATTCAAAAATCAAATACTGAAACACAAGATGAAACATCATCAAATAATGATAGATTATTATCAGAATCAAATGTTAGTGAATCAACCCCCAGTAAAAGAGGAAGAAAACCAAAGAAATCAGGGATTTCAATTTTTTAAAAAATGTTAGTTTTTTTAGGGGGAAATCTATTTTTTAAAAAACACATTAATAAATAATAATTCTTTAAAGATTTATTATTTATTTATCATAAATAAATGACCGATAATATTTCAATAAAGTCAAAAGATTTTTTAAATAATAATGAATTACTAAAAAAAACCAAAGATAATTTAGAAACTACAGAAGTTGTTAAAAAGAAAAGAGGAAGGAAACCCAAGACTTTAATAACACCAAAAATAGATAATTCAAATGATAATAAATTAGTTAATTCAGATGAAGAAAAAGTAATATTACATTTACCTATTACAATGAATGATATTAATAATTCAGGTTATGATAATAATGATAATAATGATTTGGATGTGTTTATTAAACCAAATGAAATTATTAATAATAATTTAATTGTATCATCAGAAAATAATGATATATCTATACACGACCATGATAAAACAATGGGTGTATCACTATCATCAACTGATATATGTACTATGAGTATGAGAACACCAAATAAAATACAATCATATCATTTAAATTTTTCAAAAAATACAAAATGTTGGTGGTGTAAAAATTATTTTGATTCACCACCAGTTCAGTTACCAGAAGATTATTATAATAATACATTTTTCTGTATTGGTAATTTTTGTAGTTTTAATTGTTCAAAAAGTTATAATCTTAGTTTAAATGATACACTAATATGGAAACGTGAATCATTATTAAATTTATTATATTATGAAACTTATTCTGAATATGTTAATATTACACCAGCACCACATTGGATTACTTTAGAAGAATATGGAGGAACACTTTCTATTGAAGATTTTAGACAAAATTCTATTGTAAATACTAAAGAATATTTAGTATTACATCCACCTTTAATTTCTAGACAAATGCAGATTGAAGAATCTTATAAAATTAACAAGTTAAAAGAAGTTCCTTTAGATAAAGTTAATAAATTATATTCTGATATACAACCTAATGATTCAGAATGTATTATTAAAAGAACAAAACCAGTTCAATCAGCACAGTTCAATCTAGAAAAAACAATGGGTCTAATTAAGAAAAGGAAAAACGTTTTTTGATTAATTAATTTTTTAATTAATCAAAAAAGAAAAGAATGTTTTTTAATAAAACAAAGGAATTTTTTTTTATTAAAAACCTAAAAAAAACCCTAACATTTAATAAAAATTTCAGGATTATAATTTTTAGATAATTCTTTTAATAAATCAACAACAATATTATATTCTTCTTCACAATTAGTTTCTAAAATAAAATATGGTGTTGTATCATATCTTAATGAATAATTAAAATCACATTTTTCAGATACTTGGGTAAACAAGTTTTTTAATTGTGTAACACCACCTGAAGAAATAATACCAATCTTATTAGAATATTTTTTATTACATTCTATTTTTTTATTATATAATTCTTTAATTTTATCAGATACTGTAATTGATAAATCAGTTGATTTAACCCACTCATCAATATTTTCAAAATTATCAGTAAAGAATTTCCATAGTGATTCATTAGAATTATTTTCTCTTCTTTTCATATCAATATAATGAACTAACTTTTCCCAAATATATTTAATATCCATATTGTTAATAATACACAAAGATTTAATAAAACTTTCCATCATTTTATTTTCATTAAACTGAATAATTAATTGTTGTTGAACATAGTTAGTATTTAATAATTCTGTTTTTTCTTTATTTTTAATATCACTCATATCAACATAATTATCTAAATATGCTAGTGATAATTTTACTATTTTTTTTTCAATATCAATCTCATCAACTAAAGCAACCATTTGCCTACCAATTGGCACATGGTCATTCCAACTTTTAATTTTTCTTTTTTTTGTTGCATCTTGATAATTCATAATTCCCCTATATGGATATTCTAATAACACTGCATCAAAAAATGCCTCATCTTTCTTTGTAAATTTAACCAATACTATTTCCCCAACATCGGGATTTTCTGTAGAATAAAATTGTAAATTATCCATTATAATTTATAATTTATAATATTTATTTAAATATCTATAAACACTTATACTTTTTTTAAAAATCTATAAACACTTATACTTTTTTTAACAAATAAATAAATTATTTATTAAATATCTATAAACACTTATACTTTTTTAAAAATCTATAAAACAATTAGATATGATTGTTATAATAATTATAATAAATATCATTGTTAGCATTAATATATAATAAGAAAAATGTTGTTACTAAATAAAACGAATAAAAAAAAGTTAAAAATAATAAATCAGTATCCATCATATTTAATTATTAATTATTTTTTACCCTTTAAATTTTTTATAATAATAATAAACATTTTTTATAATACTAGACCTTTAATACAATGAGTATAAAAATATGCTCCTTGTAAGAAAGAATCTGCTAAATCATCTTTTTTTGAAAAACTTTTAAAATGACTAGTCCAAACAGGTAAATGAGTAATTAATTCTAAACAATATTTAATTCCTAATGATTTTGTTAATTTATATTTTTTAGTATCATCACCATCCGCTTTAACTTTAACTAATAATTTAGTATCACCTTCAGTAGCAACTTTTAATTTATTTGATGGGGACATAAACTTGACTTGAAAAATATTTGATTTAGTTCTTTCTTTATCAATAATTCCTCTAATTAAATAATAATCATAAATAGTTGAAGCAATAGATTTCATTCTAGGATTTTTAAATGATGGTTGATTTTCAATAACAACATAATTTGCTTTTAATAAATGTGGTTTATTTTCAAGAACCATCATTAAATTATATTTAACATCATCAAATTCTAATTTTTTAGAACTTTTCATTTTGAAATCTTTTATTTTTAAGTTATTAAATAATTTATTATAAATTTGTTTAGCGTGAGTAGTACAATAATTATTATCATCTTTACATACTTTTGATTTCTTACCACAAACATTATTATTTGTTAATATATGACAACAAGTATTATTTTTTGATTCCTTAAAATATTCTTCATATGGTTCTAAATTAATTTCTACTTTTTTACCATGTATTTTACAATAATAATTAATTTTATTATCAGTAATATTTGTCATACTTGCTTTTTTCCCACATTCAACACATTTCATATTATCCCTACCAGATAAATCAATATTATTCCAATCTAATATTTCCCAATCTAGTTTTGATACATTATTTGTATAATATTTTTTTTGTTTTAGTAAACAATATGATAAATGAATTAATCCAACATCAAATGATAAAACAATCGGATAGTATTCTGTTTTATTATTATTAATTTCTTCATTTGTTTTATTATTATTTATTTCTTTTTTATCAACCATTATTAATATTATATAATATATAATTTGTATATTTTAAATAAAAATTACACACAATTGTATTTTCCCTTTTAGACATGTCCGAAAGGACTAGTCTCCCCTCTTTCAGTGAGAGACATGTAATTTCACCGTAGGCGCAAAGAAAAATTGATATATTAATTATTTAAAACATATTGATATATTAATTACATATAAAAGTGATAATGAGTTATTTAGAATTAATTATTGGACCAATGTTTTCAGGTAAATCAACTGAATTAATTAGAAGAATTAGATTATTAAAAACTATTAATAAAAAAGTTCTTGTAATTAAACCAGATATTGATAATAGATATACTAAAGATAATAAAATTGTTAGTCATAATTTTGAGAGTTGTGAATGTATATCAGTATCAACATTATCAGAATTATCATTAGAATATGTAAATGATTATGATACTATTGTTATTGATGAAGGACAGTTTATCCCAGACCTAAAAAAATGTGTTGTATATTGGCTAAATAATAGTAACTTAAATATTATTATTGGTAGTTTAGATGGTGATTCTAATAAAAATCCTATTGGGGAAGTATTAGAATTAATTCCATATGCTAATGAATGTCATAAATATTCTTCATTATGTACTATTTGTAATGATGGAACAAAAGCACCATTTACAAAAAGATTAGTAAAATCAGGAGAACAAATATTAGTTGGTGGTAAAGAAAGTTATATTCCTGTTTGTTCTAAACATTATTTATAATTTAACTATAATTTTTAATTTAAAATTTTTTTATTTATAATCTATAATAATGAGTACTTCTGCTAATACTGCTAATCCTCCTGTTAATACTAATCCTCCTGCTAATCCTGGTACTACTGCTACAATAGATTTAAAATGTGATGCATCACACGAATTTGAAGGCACGATTGAAAAACTTATAGATTATGAAAATAAAAATAATAATAATAATAAAATACATGATAATTTAGAAAAAGTATTACAAACTAATTACAATGAATTTATTAACACATTAAAAGAAAATAATCCTTATATAGACACAAGTTTATCTGATTTAGCCTCAACAAAACCAAAAAGTGCTGAGTTTCCTAATAAAAATAAATTTAAAAAATGTATTGAAATATGGGAAACAGAATATAAACAATTATTAAGTTTACTTAAAACAAAAAAATATAATAATAGAGAAGAATTTATTAAGGGATATAATTTTAATACAAAACCAGTTCCTGAACTTTCAAAAACATTAAAAATAGTATATTCTAATGATTTAGTAATACCAACAGATTTAGATGACACAGTTGATGATAGCCAAGGTCAATATGTATTTGGTCGTATGATACCATTAATATCATATATTGATGCTGAAAAAAGAGGTGAAAAATATAAAACATTAAATACTGATTTTTGGGATGACACATTACATATTAATGATGCTTTTACAGAATGTGCTTGTGAACATTTAAAAGAATTTAATTATACAAAAAATCCAACTACAGATAAAATAGATAAATTTCCATTAAGAATAGTATTATTAAAAGGAGAATCATTTAGTGATAAAAATTATGGAAATAGAGTTATAGCAAGAGAATTATGTCAATTATTATATAATTATAAGATACTTAAACCCGGATTTGAATTAAATATTTATCAATGTACTGACCCAAATTATAAACATATTTTCTTTTTAGCGGATTCTTCACGAGATACATATATAGATATTACTCGTTTTAAAAAATGTGATTTAAAATATAATAATGATTTTCCTAGTGAACTAACATATGATAAACGTAAATATTTAAAATATAAACAAAAATACCTTAACGCAATAAATAAAAATTGAACTATAAACATTTTAAAAACATAATTTATTATTATTATAAAAAATGAGTAATAACAATATTGATACTATTGATGATATTAATACAGATGATATTAATACATATGATAAAACTACTTGGGATAATTGTCCTGCATATAAAGTACCTGTAAATGTAGATGAATGTTCTAAAAGAAATGCTATGTGTTGTAAATGTAATAATGTAGATAATTGTTGTGTAAAAATTAATGAGAAATATTTGAGTGTTGGATATTCAATCTTTGAAAATTTAAATGAAGATATTGTTATGTATTTTACAGATATGAGACCATCTAATTTAATTGTTGGTAGATATATTTGTGATGATTGTATCTTTGAATTATTATATGATGGAACTTTACAATTTGATTATACATATCCTTGGTACAATTATCAAGAACCACCAACAATTGAAGATGTAATGGGACCTACATATATACGTGGTAAATTTGATTTGTTAAGATATAAACCAACCCTATATGATTATAGAAAAAGATTATTTAGGAATGGTAGATGTGCGAGTGATTATTATTATCCAGGTATTTTCAAATCCAATATTAATAAAATTAAAATGAACCCTGATTTATTCGGTGAGTATTCTAGGAAGATAGCAAAGAATTTATAAAATAACAATAGAAAAATTGAATTATAAACATTTTAAAAACATATTTATTTTATATTAATATTAAAAATGAGTAATATGAATAACAATAATCAAACATTTACCACTTTTGCCTGTTGTAAATGCAATGGTAATGGTTGTGGTGACAATGGTTTAACTACTGTTCGTGATACATATCTTGGTGTTGGTGATTCATCATTTGAAGAAGTTGGCACTAGAATTATTATGTATTTTACTGATATGAGACCTGAATATATGACTATTGGTTCTTGGATTTGTGATGATTGTATTTTAGAATTATTATATGATGGCACATTACAATTTGATTATATGGTTCCTTGGTATGATTATCAAGAACCACCTACACCAGACAAATTTTTAGGAACACCTGAAAAAGGTGGAAAACTAGATTTATCTAAATACAAATCACCACCATATGATTATAGAAAAAGATTATTTAGAAATTATCTGAGAAATGATGAATACCATTCTCATTGTGCAAGTGATTATGATTACCCTGGTATTTTCAAATCCAATATTGAAAAAATCAAAATGAACCCTGATTTATTCGGTGAATATTCTAGGAAAGTAGCAAAGAATTTATAGATTATTATTATTTTATTTTTTTATTATTATTTATAAATGATAATAAAAAAAATTTGCTCGTCTTGGTGATGTTTTTTATATAATAAAAATTGAATTATAAATATTTAAAAAAACATAATTTATTATTATATTAAAAATGGATATTAAATGTATTAATTGTTCTAATACTATTGTAAATAAAAAATATTATATTATTGAAAATAATATTATTGATGATTTATATGAAGAATGTATGAATTATTTTGATGAGACTTGTAAAGAACTATTTTATAAATTATATTTAGTTAATTCTGTTAAAGATGGTTATTATTGTAATAATTGTATCAAAAATATGATTTATTCTAATAATATTGATATTGATTATATTAATCCGTGGTTGGCATATGAACCTTTACCAGATAAACAAAGTGTTTGTAAATATTATAAACTAGATATTAATAAATATAATCCTAATTATATTAAACCTGAAGATAGACTAACTAGAAAAAATAATTATCTGTGTGGAAATGAATTTAAATATCCAAATATTAAATATATACTAGAACCTATTGAATATTATCAAAATGATGAAATTATAAAAAATTATAATAAAATGAAATTAAATCCTGAATTATTTGGTAATCTTTCTAAAGATATTATTGATAATTTTAAACCATTAGAATATTATTTAACTAATTATAATAATTCTCATAATATTGAAGAAATGAATAATAAAATAAAAAAATTTAATAATTTATTTGATGTTAAATTTGCAACTGATGAAGATTATAAAAACCAGTAATTTTTCTGCATACTTATTTTTCTTTGCATACTTAATTATATTTTTAACTTTGTTAAAAATTTAACAACGCCTCACCCCACTAGTCCCTAAAAGGGACATGGGGGCGAGGTGTAGAAAAATTGTTTACGTGTTTTTTATAAAAACAAAAGTTTTTATAAAAAATTGAATATACAAATATTTATATTTAAAGATTATCTTGTTTTAAATAGCACAGCAATGTCATTAAATAATATTAGTTTGGTAAGTGATACAATGATTGATTATATCAATGTTAACAAATATGAAATTACAGATTTACCAGATGGTATTGGTATTTCAACAATGTGTGCTTCTTGTAAATTAACATCAAAATTAAATATTCAAAATATTAAAAATTATTTACAATTAGATAGAGATAATATTTTAACAGTAAAACCGAATAATGGTGAAATTAGAAGTTTATTAATTATTAAAAATAAACCAAAAAGAACAAAAAAAATTATTTCAACAAAGAAATCAAAATTAGATAAAAATAATTTCTATAATCAAATTACAATTATTATAAGAATTGATGAGGGTGATACTAATAATATTGATGGTGTTCCAAAAATTAATATGAAATTATTTAATAATGGTTCTATTCAAATGTCTGGTTGTAAATCAATCAAAAGTATTAATATTGTATTAAATAAATTAGTAACAAAATTAAAAGAAATTAAATGTATTATTGAAAATAATAGAATTGTTGAGAAACCATTTGCAGAAGATGTTCCTACCCTAAGTGTTTCTAATTTTAAAATTGATATGATTAATTCTAATTATCAAGTTAAAATGCAAGTTGATAGACAAAAATTATATCAATTATTATTAAAGAAAAAGATTAAATCTTCATATGAACCTTGTATTAGGGCTTGTGTAATTATTAAATTTGTTCCTGAAATAGAAAATGATGCACAAAAAGAAGTAAGTATTTTTATTTTTCAAAAAGGTAATATTATTATTACTGGTGCTAGAGCAAAAAGTCATATCATTGCATCATATACATATATTAATAATATTTTATTAACACATTATGATGAAATTATTAAAAAGAATGAAATAGATGAAGAAAAATTAATTTTAAATGTTTATGAACAAATATTAAAAGAAATTGATATTGGATTATTAAAAATTTAATAATTATTTAAAATAATATATCGTATTTTAAATAATGATTATAAATACCTATAAAACAAATTTTGGATTAATTAGTTTATTAAAAAATGATTATGGTATTACTAAATATTTTGATAATGGTAGTTATTACGATATTAATACATTATTATTATTAAAAGAATATATTAACCCTAATAAAAATATATTAGAAATAGGAGGTCACTGTGGGACTAGTTCATTAGTTTATTCTAGTTATTTAAATGATAATTCAAAATTATTTGTTTATGAACCTCAAAAAAATATGTATGATTTATTATGTCATAATATAAAACAAAATAATTTAGAAAATAAAATAATCCAAAATAATAAAGGATTGTTTTGTTATAATGGAAAATGTAGAATGAATGATTTTGATTTTGCTTCAACAGGTTCAATTACAAAAAGATATAATGAAGAATGTGATAGTGTTTGTAATTTTGGAGGTGCTTGTTTAGGAAATGATGGTGAAATAATTAATGTAGTAACACTTGATAGTTTAGAATATGATAATATTGGATATATTCATTGTGATGCACAAGGAGCAGAAAATTTTATTTTTTCAAAAGGAAAAGAATTTGTAAAAAAACACAGACCAGTAATTTATTATGAAAATAATTATGAAGATAATAATATTTTATATTATTCTGTTTTATATAGTTTCCCAGAATATATAGAATATTCTAATTTTAATATTAAAACTTTTTGTATGGAAGAATTAGGATATTCTAAATATATTGATAATTTTAATGGCTCAATTGATACTTTGTTAATACCGTAAAAATATAAATTAATTTAATAATTATTTTTTATTTTTTATTTTTTATTTTTTATTTTTTATTTTTTATTTTTTATTTTTATAACCGTAAAAAAATTAATTATTTTAATAATCATTATCAATAGAAAAAATTATATTAATAATCATTATCAATAGAAAAAATTATTTTATTATCACGACCATTTGAATTATCATTTATATATAAAGTATGTTCAAAATGTGATACATTACAAGTTTCTGGCATTAATAATGGTTTATGATAATTAACATATGTTTTATCAATATTATATAATTCTTTTAACCCATAATCAGTTAAATATCTATTTGTAAATGGTAGATATTTAAATTTTTTATAAAATGGGAAACTATCATTAAATTTATATTTACTATTTAAACTATATAATGATACAGTATTATTATCTTCAGATGTTTTAGTTGGTAGATTAAAACTATATCTAGGGTCAAGAGATGTTGATGCTAATATTTCAATAGCATATACACCTTCTTTCATCTTGCCTAAGGGTACATTTGTTTTAAATGGTGATAATCTAATATCACCATGTACAACACCATTTTTATTAATACTATGACCTGATAAATTAGTAATAACTTTTATTGGATATCTTTTACCATTATTTACAGTTTCATATGATTCAACTAATTCTTGTAAATATTCTCCCCAATCATTTATATTTACATCAACACCTGAAGTTTTAATACCTTCATAAACACCTTCTTTCACTGATTTTAATAAATTATTATAAATATTATTATTAGTTATAGTAAATGCTGAATCAATAATCCATCCATTAACTTCTGTTCCAAAATCAATTTTTAAAACATCATCTTTATTATAAATTGTTTTATCATAATTATTTATAGGATGGCAATGTGCAGCAACATTATTTAATGATAAACAACAAGGAAATCCAATACCATAATTAATTGATGTATAATTATTATTATATATTTTATCTGATAATTCTTTAGTTTTATATTCAATTAATTTTGCAATATCAACTAATTTAATTCCTGGTTTTAAATAAGGATTTATAAATTTTCTAACTTGTTTATGAATATCCGCACCTTTATATAAAGAATCTATTGTATAATCTTTCTCTTGACTAAACATCTAATTAATATATATATTATTAATTAGATGATAATTTATTAAACATTTAACTTTTTTTTGATTTATAAATTTTTTTGATGCATTTTTTTGATACATTTTTTTGATGAAAATTACCCAAGTCAAGAAATTATAAATCTTTGATTTATACATTTTTTTGATGAATTACCCAAGTCAAAAAATTATAAATTTTTTTGATGAACCAAATTATTAACTAGGGGGTTATTTTGTAATGTATTAATAAAATTATTATTAATATAATATCCAGAATAATCAACAGTAGGTCTTTGATTTTGGTTAGCATCATTTATTCTACATTGTAATGGTGTTACACTGTAATCAGAACCTTTTCTAGGTCCAGGAACATGACTGAATAATATAGGTTCATTTAATCTGACATTACATTCATCAATATAAGGTCCATACATATCACCTTTGCCATTTGGTGCTCTATTATATGTTAATACTTCTCTTCTATTATCAATAGTCATATTCTCAGAAGCATCTCTACTAGTTTTTTTATTATTAATAACATAATTTAATCCACCTGTATAATCTTGTAAAAGTGTTGTTTGTCTAATTGTTGGTTTAGCACAATCTTGTAATTCAACATATATTCCATCATTATTATGTGTTGATATATATCCTTGATGATTATTAAGTTCTGTAGTTTGTCTTATTGTTGTTTTAGCAATATCATCTTCATCTCTAGTATAACCAACATTTAAACTACCAGAATTTAAATGACCTGTAAAATTATTTATTTCTGTTGTTTGTCTAATTGTTGTTTTTGCTTTATCATTTAAATATACTTGACCTATTTTTTCTGAAATACCTTGTAAACCTGTTATTTCATTATGACTTGTTCCTTCTCTAATTGTTGTTTTTGCTTTATCATTTAAATATACTTGACCTATTTTTTCTGATATACCTTGTAAACCAGTTACATCATTATGACTTGTGCCTTCTCTAATGGTTGTTCTCATTTTATCCATAAGTTCAGTATATGTTTTATAATCTTGAGGTACTACACTAGTATTATAATTATTAACATTATTAATTAATGTTTGTCTCCCAGTTGGTTTAGCATTATCTGTTGGTAAAACATAAGATGTATAAGCATCTGGTTTTAATACTCGTAATTTATTTAATAATTCATTATCAGTTGTTTCTCTAATAGTTGTTTTTGCTTTATCAGTTAATCCGACAGAACCCATTTTAACTTCTCCTACGGCATTACTAATAGGATGAATATTTGTTGTATCTCTAATAGTTGTATCAATAATAAAATCATTTGATAAAACATAATTTCCACCTTGATTATATGATATTGCTGTACCAGGTTTATCATGTGTTGTTGTAGCACGATGTGTTTCATAATTAGTATATGATTCAGCATTAGTTAAAACAGGTCTGTATAATGAAACAACAGCGTGTGTTGGGTCATTTAAATAATTTTCTTTTTTTGCTTGTTGATATAACATTTTATTTTTATCAGGTCCATCACCTTGATTTCTATTTACAGCAGGATTAAAATGCATAAATTGGTCTTCACCTCTTTGTGATTCAACATTAGTATAAGAACCAGTTTGTTTAGGTCCTTCATTAAGATATTTACCCGGCATTAATGTATCAAAACCTTGTTCTCTAAAATCAGGTAATTTAAATTTAGTTAATGTAGGATTAACAGAACCACTAATATTTGCTCTTTTACCAGATTCAATAGGAATATTATTAAATGTTGTTTTTTGATTAATTTCACTTCTTAATGCATCAACATTTCTAGGATTAACTCTATATACAGAATATCTTCCTTCTTGAGAAAGATTATCTAATCCGGGTTTAATTTTTAATTTATTTTGAAAAGGTAAGTCACCATTATTATTTTTGTTAGAAGGTAAATATCTATTTTGCATTTTATCAGTAATTGAAGGCATACCATTAACCCAAGTTAAATCAGACATTGGTTCAAATAAAGGGACTTTTTCTTTCTTTTGAGTATAATATTTATGAACACCTGTAAATGTTTCTAATTTTCTTTGGTCATTAGCATTAACATCAAAATCTCTACGTGATGTATTAGGTATCATATTATTGTGCGTAAATTGATTTTTATTTACAACATCATAATGTGTATTATTAGATTGAAATAAAGAATAACCATTTTTAAAATCTAATTCTCTTTGTAATGAAGAATTAACACCAGAAATAGTTATATGTGAATCATTCATACCTACAGGTTCAGTAACTGTATCAAATCTTTGTTCTTCAAATTGATTTATAAAATCAGATATTTTTTTAGGATTATATTGATTATCTTTTAATATATTATTCATTTTGTTTTGATATCTGTTATCATATAATAATGGATTTAATAATAATGTGTCAGTCATATTATTATTAAATAAGATATTATTTATAGTAAAAAAATTAAACTTTTCAGTTAAAGTTTATTGGTTTATAAAAAAATAAAATAAAAATAACAGGCTCGATTTAATTTCTTAAATCTTGCCTTATAAAAAAAATATAAATAACAGGCTCGATTTAATTTCTTAAATCTTGCAAACGGGATTAATTAATTCTTTAGGTAATGAACTAAGGTCGTCCCAATATTTTTGTTCGGGCATAACATAATTATCTTTAACAAAGTTTCTAGAACTAAGACCAGTTTTATCATAGTTAGATTGAATAAAGCATTGAGGGTTAACATGTAAATATGGTTCCATTTGATACTCTGTTAAACTCATTCCTCTATAGTTATCAAGGGGATGGGTAAATCTAGTATCTTCAGATACAACAGATTTATTACAATTTCCTTTATTAATTAATTTAGCATCATTAAGGGGATTATTATCTTCATTGCATTTATTTAATAATTTATTTCTCCAAGATAAACGGGATTCTGCTTGAGTAAATTCACCAGATTGCATATTCATTTGTTCTCTAACTAATGAAACATCTGCTCTACTACCAACAGGACCAGCCTCTGAATAACAATTATTACAATTTTCACCATATGGTGGGAATACTCTATAACCTAATTCACTTGTGCTTCTATTCATTTGTAAATCATATGCGCATTTATCATATTTAGTTCTATTAAATGACATCTATATCATGATATTAGATTTTTTTTATAGTTTTATTTATAAAAAAAAATTTTAAAAGTGAATAACTAATTAATTAATTATTATTAATTAATTAAAAATTATTATTTAGTACATAAAACTATAAAATTAATTTATAACATAATTATTGTTTGGCACAAAAATTAATTCCAAGACTTGATTCATTAATCATAGGTCCTGTAGGTTTTTCTAAATTAGAAGGTGTAATATAATAAATATTTTGGCAAACTCTAGGAGGTGTGAAGTTAGGATTTTTAAATTCTTTAGTTGGGTCATATTTCATTGAAGGACATAAACTTTCTTTTCTGTTAATACCATATAATTCACTTTCAACATCAGCACGTGGACCAAATTCAACAATATTTGGATAATCACCTGCTTTGCATTGAACGCAATTTTCATATTTTCCCTTAAATAAATTATATTCTAATGGGCTTGTGCTTTCTTTAATCTCAGTTGCATAAGCACATTGGTCATATATTAGTCTATTTGAACTCATTATATATATTATTATAGAAAAAAACTACAAAATAAAATTTAAACTTTTATTTTAGATAACCATTGAGATATAAATATATGTGCCATTGTTTTTGGTATTAAATCAGTATTTATATATTTTTCATTAATATTTTTAATTAATTCATTTTTTAAAAAAGATATATTTATTTTAATTTTATCTTTTTCTTTATTAAGTGTATTTTTTATTAAAAATTTAAATTCTAATCTAATTAACCAATCTAATCTCAAATTAAAATTATAATCTGATAAAAATGGTATCAAATTATATAATACAATATTTAATTTATTATTTGGACAACCAAATTTAATATTCAAATCATATTCTAATTCTTCTTTAATAATTGTTATAAATGTATTTATTGCTTCTTTATTAAATTTTGATATTAAAAAATCTAATTTTTGTATTAAATCTATTATTTTTATTTTTGTTTTTGGATTAAATGTATTATTATATTCTAATTCAATATATTCATTTTTATCAATATATTTAAATAACCAATTTAGATAAATTATTTTATGATTATTAATATCTGTATTTTCCATAATATATTTTTCTAATAATAAAATATCTATTTGAGAACCTCTATTATTAAATTTCTGACCTTTTCTAAATATTAAATGTTTTCTCATATCTGCCCCACACTCAGATATAAATGTAATCATATTAGGGTCTTTTTCTAAACAAGCATATTCTAATAAAGTATGACCTGATAAATTAGTTATATCTATTGTTGCACCTAATTTTAATGATTGTTTTATAAAAGATGTATCGCCTACTTTAATCGCATAATGTAATGGTGTTAATCCATCTTCATTATAAATATTAAAATTTAATTCACCAAAATTAAATTTTTTTAATTTTAATAAATCACCTGTATCAACTATATAAAATAATTCATTATCAGAATTATCAAGAATAAATGAAGTATCCATTTTATTAATTGGTTTTTCAATATTATTTTCTATTGCAACTGTTAATAATTTACTACATTCTGTTTCTGTTTCATCTATAACTGTTAATATATTATCTTCAAGATTATAATTTATTTTAATATCATTCAGTAAAGCAATACATTGTTTAAAATATAACATTGATTTTTCATCATCTGTTTCTGCATATTTTTTACCTGTTAAATATGATTTTAAACATTTTACTATTTTCTTCTGTCTTTCTTCAGTATTCATAATAGGAATAGTATCTACAATTTTAATCTCATCATTTGAAAAATCCATATTATAAAATATAAATATATATTTTTATACCTAAACACATTTTAATTATAATCAAATGTAATTTTACGCTCTTTGTTATATGTATTATTATTATCGTACTCTTTATTATTATTATTATTATTATTGTTATTATTATTGTTATATGTATTATTATTATTATTGTCTAAATTATCATAATTAAATACAATAGTATCTTTTATTCTATTAATATTATGATTTATACCATCATTCTGTTTTCTTGTATTTTCACCAACCCTATTAAAAAATTCTGTATCATTTAAATATAATGGTATATTAGTAATTGGTACATATGTATTTTTTGTAAAAAAACTTTTATTTACAGAATTATCACCAAGATAATTAATTTGATATTGAAATGATACTTGTGATTCTAATTGTTCTTTATAATTATTATTATCACTTCTAGATGGATTACCATATCTAATATTATTTGATATATCTAAATTACCAAAACCTTTTCCTGCAGATAATGATGGTATTGTTGATAAGATATTATTATTATTTATTTGATTATTATTATTATTTATTTGATTATTATTATTATTTATTTGATTATTATAATTTGAAGAAAACATTTATTATAATATAATATATTTTTTATATTATAATAAAAACTCATTGTTTATATTTTTTTACATTTTTGTAATTCGTCCTCTATGATATGTAGGGTCTCTAACCTTGAGACAATCTAATCCTTTTGATTTACATGTTCCACTTTCACCAAAACACCAGTTTGCAAATTCAGTTTGGTCATTTACAATTTTAGTATTAGGCATTGTATAAAAATTTCTGTTTGATGTAGTATTACCCCATATTTTAGAAGTATCAACTAGTTTAATTATATTATCATTATCTATCGCTTCATTAAAACTATTATTTACTTCTTCTTTAACATTAATATAATTACAAGCACCTTCTCTACCAGAATTATTAATTAAATCCCCAACTGTATAATTCATAAATGGATTATCTTTTGTAGGTTTTTGACATATTAATTCAGGTGGTGTTTGTATATTAGTTGAATCAATAGCAACATTATTATTAAATTTTTCTTCTTTAATAAATAATGATGCTAATAATATAATAACTGGTAACATATACCATTCTTTACTTTGCTTAGATACAATTACTATAGCGGTTGTATATATTGCTAATCTAACTATGGCATTCTTTTTTTCATTTGGGGTTAAATTATTATATGGTAAAAATACTGGTAAATCATCAAATAATACATAAGGATTATTATACCATAAATCTATATCTTTATTATCACTCATTATATCTATATAGAAAAATAAAAAAATTGATGAAAATAATATTTAGAAACAATTATTATATTTATTATTATATAAATAATGTCTTGTATTACTATTAAACGAATTAACGGTGATTATAAATTATTTCAAAAAACAAATCCTAAATATTTTGATATTTACCCTAATCCTGATAATATATTAGAAATCTGGTTTGTTATGTATGGTTTGAAGGGTTCTATTTATGAAGGTGGTCAATATATTGGGAAAATAGTTCATAATCCTGAATATCCAATGAAAGCACCTGATTTTTATATGTATACTCCTAATGGAAGATTTCATTTGAATAAAAAAATATGTTTAACTAATTCTAGTTATCACCAGGAAAGTTGGGCTCCGGCAGCGTGGAATTTGGTTAGTATCTTGGAAGGGTTCTTTTCAATTTGGCATTCTGATATTAGTGAAGATACAGGTGGAATAGGACATATTAAATCAACTGCTAATACTATTTCTGAATATAGAAATAATTCAATTAATTATAATAATAAAAATCTTGGAAATATTTATAATAAATTTAATAAGGTTATTAATAATTATGACCCGTATAAACAAGAATAATTATTCAATGTTAATTTATTATTAATCAAATTATATTCAATGTTAATTTATGATTAATCAAATTATATTCATACATATTAAATTAAATTAAATGTAATTTAATATTCAATGTATCATTAATCAAATTATTTAATTTATTCTTATCAAAATAAATATCAACATTATTATTATTATTATTAATTGATTGAATATTGCTACGGCTTTTTTGTTCAGCATAATTATTAATAATCATATCACTATCAGAAAGTCTATAATTATCATGTTGTTTATTAAAAGGGTCAGATTGTTTATTAAAATTATTAGGTTGTTTATCATCATTATAGCACCAAGATGCGAACCCTGTTTGGTCATTTAAACCATTATTCCAACAATTAAAAGGTTTTGTGTTATTTAAATATTTACCAAGAACATTATTATTTTTTAAATTATTAGGGATTTCGTAATTAAATTTAGGATTTAAATATTTATAATTTTGATATTGTGCGAATGGTTCATTTAACATATTATTTTTAGAAGAACCCATTAAATAACTGAAAAGAATTAAACCAATAGATAAATAGAACCATTTTTGTTCTTTATCTAAAACCCATATAACTATTGCTGAATAAATTGAAAATCTTGCAAGTGAATTAACTTTTTCAGTTTGAGATAATCTATTAATTGGAATAAATTGGTCTGGATTACTTAATAAAATACTAGGATTATTAAACCACATATCATTAGACATTTTAATTATATCATATTAGATAATTTTTTTATTAAATTTTGTTTTAAAAATATAAACATTTATTTAAAATTAATGAGTGACTCATCAAAAATAAAATATAATATGTGGGTTGAAAAATATAGACCCAATAAATTGGATGATATTGTAGAACAAAATAATATTATTAATTTTTTAAAAACAGCATTAGAAACAAAAAATATTCCACATTTAATATTTTTTGGTCCATCTGGCTGTGGTAAAACATCAACTATTTTAGCATTATCAAAAGAATTATTTGGTGATAATTATAAAGATAGAATTATTGAACTAAATGCTTCTGATGAAAGAGGTATTAATATGATTAGAGAAAAGATTAAAGTATATGCGAAACAATCAGTTAATACATCACAAGATGCTCCACCTTGGAAAATTATTATTTTAGATGAGGCTGATACAATGACACCAGATTCACAATTTGCTTTGAGAAGAATAATGGAACAATATTCAAAAATTACAAGATTTTGTATTATATGTAATTATCATCATAAAATTATTGAACCAATTATTTCTAGATGTTCTTTATTTAGATTTAAGCCAATTAATAATGAAGATATTATTAATAAACTAATTAATATTTGTTACAAAGAAAATATTAATTATACTCAAGATATGTTAAATAAAATTATTAATTTATCTAGAGGTGATTTAAGAAAAGCAATTAATTTATTACAAAAATGTTATAATATTTATGGTAATAGTTTTAATAATGAATTATTAGAAGAAATTTCAGGAATTATACCAACTGATAAATTTAATTTATTAATGGAAAATATATTTAATAAAAATATGACTTTTGTAGATAGTTATATTAAACAATTATATTATGATGGTTATTCTCTAGTTAATCAAATATTATTATTTCACGATTATATTGTTAAAAGTAATTTATCTAGTATCACTAAAGCAAAAATATGTTATAAGATTGTTGAAATAGACCAAAATCTTATTAAAGGTTCTGATGAATTTATTCAGTTTATGAACTTGTCTTATTATATTATGAGCATAATATGATTTGTTTTGTTATTAATAATAAAAGCATTAATAATATAATATGATATAATAATGAAATTATTATAATGCGATTAATAATATAATATAATTTGTTTTGTTATTAATAATAAGAGTTTGTATTATTATTATATTTAAGAAAATATAATAATTATAACAATAATATGAATAAAAATTATTTACCTTGGGTTGAAAAATACAGACCCATATATATGAATGATATTATTAGCCACGACCAAAATATTGAAACTATAAAAAAATTATTAATTGGTGGTTCATTACCGCATTTATTATTTTATGGGTTACCAGGAACAGGGAAAACATCAACTATAATGGCACTTGCTAGAGAAATTTATGGTAATAATATTAGATTAATGGTTATGAAATTAGATGCTTCTGATGATAGAGGTATTAATTCAGTTAGAGAAGAAATTAAAGGATTTGCTGAGAAATCTAATATGTTTCATAAAGGTGTTAGATTAATTATTTTAGATGAAGCAGATGCAATGACATTTGATGCACAATTTGCATTAAGAAGGATTATTGAAAAATATTCATCAACAATTAGATTTTGTTTAATTTGTAATTATGAAAATAAAATTATTCCAGCGATTAGGTCTAGATGTGCTAATTTTAGATTTAGTAATATTAAAGACGAACATATTATTATTAAATTAAAAAATATTATAATAAAAGAAAATATTAAATGTGATGATAATATTATTAAAACAATCAGTATATTATCAAAAGGTGATTTAAGAAAGGCAATTAATTTATTACAATGTGTAACAATGCAATCTAATAATGAATTATTATCAGAACAATTATGTTATGATACAGCAGGCATTCCATCTATTATAGATATTAATTATATTGTAAATATATTAGTTGATGTAAATATGGATTTTGATAAATCATATAATTTAATAATTACTAAAATTAAAAATGAAAATTATTCATTATCAATTGTTTTAAAAGAAATTATTAATATATTACTAACTAATGATTTTAATAATAAATTAAATATAAATAATAATCAATTAAATATAAATAATAATGAATTAAATATAAATAATAATGAATTAAATATAAATAATAATGAATTAAATATAAATAATAATGAATTAAATATAAATACAACTAAACCAATTATTATATCAGAATTATCAGATTTAGAAAATATGGTTTCTAAATCAACTTTTGATGATATTTATTTTACTGGATTAATTTCCATTTTTAAAAAATATAATTTTATTTCCAATATTGTATAATGAATTATAATTTAATTCTTTATGGTAAAAATGAATTTTATAATAATATATCAAATAAACAATATAATATTTTAATTATTTTAGATGATAATAAAGAAAAATTTATGAATGATATTATTACCCAAAAAGTAAATAACAATAATATTATTTATGTTGGGATTGATTTTGAATTTAATAAAATATCTAGAACAGATAGAGATGTTTCATTAATGCAAATTAATATTGAGGATGATACAAATATAGGTCATATATTTGTATTAGACCCAAGAAGATTAAAAAATAAAAATATTTTAATAAATTTATTAACTAGTGATAAAACTATCAAGATTCTACACGGGTCAGAGTCCCTAGATATTCCTTATTTATTTAATAAATTTTTAATAACTAAAGATAATATTAATTTATTTTGTAAAAATTTTTATGATACTAAATATTTATGTGATTATAAAAATAATTTATTATCACAAAAAACAAAATGCGGGATCTATGATATGTTATTAAATAATAATATTATATCAAAAAATAAATTTGATGAATTAGAAAAAATGAGTAACAAAATAGGTCCACTTTATAATATACATATTGAAATTAATAAATTATTAGATAAACAATATTTAATATTTTTATATTCATTATATGATGTTATTTATTTACCTGAATTAATAAAAGTTTTTATAAATAAAGGTACTATTTATAAACATATAATCCCTGAAATAAGTTCTGTTGTGTTCAAACATAAAAGAAATGTTGATACTAATTTTATTATTTTAGAAAAACTTGTTGAAAAATATGATAATAATATAATTACAATTGATAATAATAAAGTTAGGTTAAAAGAAATATGGGAAATATTATTTTATTATGTATCTGATGATAATAATTATATTTATTATTTAAAAGATATTGATTATTTTAAAAAGTTTTTTGTTACAATAACTAAATTATTAATTTATAATAATATTAATGATAAACAAATTATTAATTCAAAAAATATTAAATGGATTAAACAATATAAATATTTATATTCATTATTAAAAAATTATAACAATAATATAAAATATTTAAGGAAATATTAATTATTAAAAAAATAATGGGAGACACAAGAGTTAGTACGCAAAGAAAATCAGTTAGAAAAGCAGGTAGAACCGTTCTAGTTAATTCATCATCACTTGGTTCTTATACAGGTCAAGATTTATCAGGACTAGAAACATTTACTGTCAAGGAAAATAATTTATTTTTAACATTTGATACTATCCCAAATGCTGTTTCTGCATTCAAGAGGCTAAGAACAGAACATAGAGACTGGCGTGTAAAGTTTAGTTATTACCGTGTATTCTTTACACTTGTAGGTCTATCAAATACAAGTGATTATAATACTGCTAAACAATCACTAAGTAATTTTGTATCTAGCAGAACTGGTTCAAATGTTCTTTATTGCAAGTTTTATAGAAAAGATAATAACTTTCTTGGATGTGGTGACCTTACAGTAGATACACTTGATGGAATGAATAGACTTTTACAAAAAGATGGAGGGTTTAAGGAATTTAATGTTGAAGGGCTTACAGGAACATTCTATAGATATAGAACAGCAAATTCAAATAACCAAGATACTGTAAATGACAGTGCTAGTTGTAATGAATAAACAGTGCTAGTTGTAATGAATAAACAGTGCTAGTTGTAATGAATAAACAGTGCTAGTTCTAGTGAATAAACATTTTTATAAACAGATTATTTAATTATTATTATATAATAATAATTAAAATGTCTTTGTCTTGTTATTATAAATTAAATTAATAATTTAATTCTTTTTTAAGATTAATATATTTTGTTTTATATTTTAAATATTTATTTTTATATGCTAAATCATATTTATTAGAAATACTACAAGATATTTTATGTTTATCATAAAATAATGTTTTTATAAATGTATTACTTGATGTAATACTGTTAACTATTCCCATATCTATTTTATCATATTTTATACAATATTGTTCTAAAGTTTTTTTCAATGAATCTAAAAATGTTTTAAAATTAGTTTCTTCCTTTTTAATTTTTTCAAAAGATCCATTTATGTTAGCATCAGATGATGTATCGTATTTAACTAAACGCCATCTTAATTTATTATAATTATCTACAACTCTTTTTTTAGTAGTAATATCAGTATCAGTAATAGAAGTAATAGATTCAAACATTTTATAATGTTTATAAATTGATAAAAATAAATCTCTACAATATTTTTCAATATTTCCATTTTTAAAGGTTGGGTCATCAAAAGTACAGGTTACAGATGCTAAATTATAATAATCATGATTAGGATTAATAACATCATTAATAACAGAATCAACATTATTTGAACAAAGTTTATATATAATTAATAATGTTTCATTTAAATTTTCTTCTGGATTAGTTATATTATCATAATATATAGATAATAATAAAAATAAAACTAATCTACCTAATCTTTTTGCATATTTAATATCTAACCAAGGTAATATTCTAATATTTTGAACAAACAACACATTTTCTAAATCGTGTGCTAAATCTAATAATGAATATGAATAAACATTAAAATCATTTGCTATGTCTGAAATTATATGTGGTGGGTCTGGTTCTAATTCAGATAAATGATGTTGAGATGTATCATCATTAAAATTAGGTATAGATACATCAATAAATTCTGATGGTATATTTATGTCTAGCATATCTTTACTTTCATTATCAGCATCTTCTATATCATCACCATTTGATAATAATGGTGGGTTAGTTGTAAATGATTCACTAGTTTTTTTATACTTAATTTTTAAATTAACATTAAATTTAATTCTTGCTAAATCAAAACTTATATTAGATTGTACAGAATCGGATAGTTTAATATGTGACCTAATTATTGAATTATATGTAATATAATGTATATTTTTATTTTTCCCTTGTTTATTATCAAGTTCCTTTTTTCTATTATCATAATAAACTACAACATCGGACCTATCTTTTGTAGAAATATTACTATCATTAATACTATTTAAACCGTCATCAGGAAAAGTATAAGTTATTATATTACCATTTAACACATCATATAATTCTTTATTCTTAATTGTTTTTAATTTATCTAAAAGTGAAGTTTTAAAGTTATTTATTTTATCTTTAGTATAGAAATCTTTAATTTTATTAATTAATTGTGTTTCAACATAATTATTAACTAATGTTTTAATGCCATCAATAATTTTATTAAAATAATCTAATATTTTAGGATTAATATTATATACATTTAATCCATAATATATATATCTAATATAATAAAATAAATTATAGATATATAAAACATCAATCAAATAAGATGTATCCATAACAGTACCTCTTAATATTTCAAATAATGTTACTATTGGTTTAGTTTTAGAAGTATCACTACATAGTTTACATTTATTTATAACATCTTTAATTAATTCATTATCACAAGGGAGTTCTTCTAATAAAGCGCCGATACTTGTAAATTTTTTAATAACGCTTTCTACTATTTGTTTTGTTTCTGGTGTTGGTGGTGGTGGTGGTGGTAGTGGGTTTACTTTGGATTTTTTTCCATGTGTTTGTGTTGTTTGTGTTTGTCTTGTTGCTGTTGTATCTGCTTTCTTATACATATCTTCAAATATTTTACTTATTTGTGTTAAGGATTCAATTAATAATATATATGTTGCTTTTTTAATTTTATTAAATCTTGCCTCTGCATGAGTATCCTGTCTATCAACATTAATATATATAGAATAATCAACATCACTAATTTTATAATTAGAATTATCTACTGGTGTAGAAGAACTAGATGCTGTAGAAGAACTAGATGCTGTAGAAGAACTAGATGCTGGTGTTTCAACTATTTTTTTAAAAAAATAATTCATAACATTACCACCTTTAAATACTAAATAAACATTTTCACTAGTTGGGTCTAATGGTGGTTGTCCTAATTCTATTAATTTATTATTAATATTTAGTTGTATATTTGTATTTATAGTATGATATGTAAAAGAAATAAAATTTTTTCTAGTTGATTCATCACTTAAAAATGCATCTGTAAAACAAGATGTAGTTTCATCCCTTATTTTTCTAATTGGATTTTTAACATAACCTGCATTTTCATCTTTATCAATAGTTATATCTTTTTTATTATTAATATAACGTGTATTAGTAATAAATATTTTATCTATTTTTGTATTACTAATTATTGAACTAATGGCACCACTAGCACTTGATGATATTGATGAACTCATTATTATTATATAATATTATATAAAAAATTATATAATATTATAATTAAATGAATTATGTTGTTTATATTTTATATAATACTAATTCTAATAAAACATATGTTGGTATGACTAATAACCCAGTTAGGAGACTAAGACAACATAATTCTGAATTAGTTGGTGGTGCTAAATATACTACTAAAAATAAAGGTGATGGTGAATGGAAATATTATGGTCATATTACTCAAAAAGATAATAGTGATATTATTTTAGATAAAATTACAGCATTAAAAATAGAATATAGAATTAAATTCCTAAGTAGAAAAGCAAAAGGAACACCTATTGAAAGAAGAAATATTGCTATAACTGAAACCTTAAATTTATATGATAATAAATATTTGTTTAACAAATTTTAATAAATTATTTTAATTTAATAAAATTTGATAAATTATTCATTTGTTTACAATATTTTAATAAATTATTTATTGTTAATAGATGCTCTTGCTTGAGATATTTTTAATTCATCATAATTTACTTTTCTATCATATAAATTTGATAAATCAAAAATTCTATCACTAATAATTCTATTATCTAGTTTATCATTTTTATCTGTCATTTTTATTTTATCCATATTTCCCATCCAACTATTATCTACATTAAATACTTGTTCTAAATTATCATTTGATAATTCATTTGCTGGGATAAATACTTTATTATTATTATTATTATCATTATTATACATATCTTTTACATCAGATAAAGATTGTGTATTATTATCTTCACTTTGTTTAAAATCTTTTAATGAATTTTCTTTTTTATTTTGTTCTTTATAAATATAATAATTATACTTATTTTTTAAATTCTCATCTGTTAAAACATATAATGCCATTTTTATAAATTTTATTTCACTTTTATCTTTGTCCGTTAAAACAGGATTATTATATTTTGAAATTATTTCATAATAATTATTATATATTGTGTCATTATCATCAATAGGTGAAACGTTTAAAACATCGTAATATGTAATCATTATTTAATTATATAAAAAATATATATTTTAAACTAATCTAAATAAAAAAATGCAAATCTTAAAATAAATATATTTAATTATAGTCCCATCCAGAAGGGCCAGGCTAGAAAAATTGATTTAATAATCTATTATGATAATATTTTTATATTTATTTAAGAAAACAATCTCTACACTTAATTAATAATGTTGTCATCACAAAATATTTCTCGTGTAAAATCATTATTTAGCAAGATTAATAAATCTGATGAATTTGAAGTAATGTTTTATAATTATAAATCTAATAATAAATTATCAGTTATTAAATTTATGAACCTATTGAATTATGTTAAATATCGTTCTACTGAAGATAAATTAGAACTCAAGCACGATATATCTCTAGATGTTTCATATATTTATAATAATAATGATTCATATCGTATTACAATTAATGGATTAGAAAAAATTAATAAAATTTTAAATTTAGTTCATACTAGAAAAAATCATGTTGTTTATTCTATTTTAATTACACAATTTATTAAAGATGACAGTATTGAATATATGGATAAAAAGAAAGACCCTAAAAATATTGTTGATATTGACCAATATGATATCAGATTTAGATTAAGTCAAGAAAATGAAATGGATAAAAAAACTTTAGAAAACTTGTCTAATTTACAATATACTGAAAATGACAAGATTGTTTATAGATTTAAGCAACGTGTAAGTTTAATTTTAAAATCTGATAAATCTGGAACTGTTAAATTAGATTTAACTATTATTAAATCTTCAAATACTGCAGATAATATTTATGACGCTGAGAAACAATTTGAGGTTGAATTAGAATTTGTTCCTGGTAAAGAACCAGTTAATGATTCTGTTTTAGATTATATGTTAAAAGAAATTGAACTTATTAAACAAGTATTAGAAGATACTAATAAATTAATTTCTAAAGATGACAATAATGATATTATCAAGTTATATAAAAAACTTTTGTATAATTCTGAAAATGAACTATCTAATAATTTATACACAATGCAACCTATTTCAACAGAAGTTCAGCACATCACTGAGAAAATCCCTAATAAATATAGTGTAACTGATAAATCTGATGGTGAAAAATATCAATTATTTATTAATGATGGTAATGCTTATTTAATTAGTAATAATCTTGTTGTAAAAAAAGTTGATTATAAAACAATTGATAAAAAATTTAATAATTGTATATTTGAAGGTGAATTATTAAAATATAATAATATATTCCTATTTATGATTTTTGATTGTCTGTTTTATTGTGGTAAAGATGTTCGTAATGAAATTTTATTATCAAAGAGATTAGATTATGTTAATGATTTCTTAACTGGTAAAAGTGAGAAAGATAAACCTTATGTAATTAAACAATATGATGGTCCTTTTGATATTATTAAACAAGAAGAACATTATGAAAAAGAAATTATTAATTTTTACAAACAATTAAATAATATTATTAAAGATGCAAAACCAAATGATACTATTTTTCACAATAAAATATTTTTATTCCCAACAGGAGGTGATAGTTGTGAAGTATATTCATTCAGTTATTTAATTTGGACTTTATGTACATCTGATAAAATCAAGTGTCCTTATTTATTAGATGGTATTATTTATACTGGATTAGAACAAATTTACACAAGAGAAAAAAGAGAACAGAAATATCCAATTTATAAATACAAACCACCAACAACAAACTCAATTGATGTTTATCTTAAATTTAAGAGGAATTTAGAAACAGGAGGATTTTTAGAAATTTATGATAACTCAATTTCTGGTAATAATAAAAATAAAATATTTAGGGTTGCTGAATTCTATGTTGGTGATATGATTAGTGATAAAGAAGTTCCTGTTCCATTTATGAAAGAAGAAAAGAACCACGAAGCATATTTTTTAGTAGAGAATGATGCTGTTAGAGATATGGAAGGTGTTCTTGTTAATGATGATACTGTTATCGAAGTTATTTATAATAATGATGCTACTTTACCTCATCAATATAGATGGAATATTTTAAGAACAAGATGGGATAAAACAGAATCAGTTATTAGAGATAAAAAAAGATATGGTAATTATAAAGATACTGCAATCAAGGTTTGGAAATCAATGATTGAGTCTGTTACTGTTGAAGAACTTAAAAATTTAGGAAGACCGGATACTAATTTACAACAACAAAAGATTTTAATTTCAAGGATTGATACTAAAATTATTTCAACAGAAAGAGCACAAGATATTTATTATCAAAATATTACAAATCTAGGTAAAAAGTTTAGAGAATTTCACAATTGGGTTAAATCAATTATTATTTATACTTATTGTTCTAAAGGTAAAGAATATAGAGATGGAAAAGATAGAAGAAAATCAGTATTAGATGTTGGTTGTGGTAGAGGTGGTGATATCCTTAAATTCTATCACGCCCGTATTGGTGAATATATTGGGTTTGACCCAGATTATGAAGGTTTATTTGGTGCATTAGATGGAGCAGTTGTTAGATATCAAAAATATCAAAAACAATTCCCAGATTTCACAAGAATGACATTTGTCCAAGCAGATGGGACAGTGCCATTAACTATAGGAGCACAAGAAAAGAAAATTAATAATATGACAGCAGATAATGAAAAATTAATTGATAAAGTTTTTACAAAAGATAAAAAATTTGATATTGTTAATATTCAATTTGCAATTCATTATATGTTTAGTGATAATGAATCAATTAATAATTTAATGGATACTGTTGATAAATATTTAAAACCAGATGGATATTTATTATGTACGGTATTTGACCCATCTTTAGTAATGAATTTATTAGGTGATAAAAATACTTATACTTCATATTATACTGATGATAACGGTCAAAGGAAAAAGTTTTTTGAGATTGTTAAAAAGTTTGATGGACCGGTTAAAGATGAACCTGGATTAATGATTGACGTGCATATGGCTTGGGTAAGTCAAGAAGGTAAATATATCCCAGAATATTTTGTTACACCAAAATTATTAATTAGTTCTATGAAAAAAGCAGGATGTCATCTAGTTGATACAGATACATTTGCTAATGTATTTAATATTAATTCAGAATGGATTAATAATGTAATTGACCATGAAGAAAATCCTAAAAATAAAAAGTTCTACAAAAAAGTAGGTGAGTTCTACGGAGAACTAAAAGGCGCTGATAAAGAAAGCAAGATTTGGAATGATTTATGGAGATATTATATTTTTAAGAAATTATAAAAGTATTATTATTATTTTTGTTAATAAATGATTTGTTTTAATTAAAGTAAATAAATATTTTAATTAAAGTAAATAAATATTTTAATTTATATAATAAATATTTTAAGGATTATATAACTATTATTTTAATTAATACAAGCAACTATTGTTTTAAAGAATATAAGCAACTGGGAGACTGGAGATTTCCATAAATGGAATTATATTTGAATAAAAGGTAGGTAAGAAAACTGAATCCATTTTGTAGACATAGGGGTCATACCACCAATAGTATAATGATTTAGAATAATTATTATTATAACTTGAACCAAAGATATAATCATCAGATGAAGAATCGGTTCTTTCAGAGTCTGTATCTGACATATCTGATTCTGAGGAATCTTTAGCGTGTTTCTTTGAATGCTTTTTAGAATGTTTCTTTGTGTGTTTCTTTCCTCCTGCTTGTTTTGTTCTGTGTGCTTCAAGTCTTGCTCTAAATCCTTTAATTGCTTCTTCATCATCAATAATATGTTCTCTAAGTTTAAAATTAACTTCATTACCTTCTCTAGTTTCAGTTACTTTATAATGATAAAGTTTTCCATTTGAAGAACCACCTTTTTGAAATGAGAACATAAAATTAGGAACACGATTATTAAAATGTTGTGACAATTCATCATAGAAAAAGTTGGCAGCATCAACTGAATTTTTTGCGTCATGAGTAGTTTTTAAGTCACCTTGAATATGTGGATTTACTAAACTATATTTAACCATATTTTATATATAAAATAATTAGATTTTTTTTTTTCAGAAATTTTTTAAAAATCAAATTCATTTTAAAGAATTATAAATTTATATTTTTAATATAAATCAATGGGTTACATATTAGAACTAAAAACAACACAAGCAACAGCAATTAAAATTGTAACTGATGCTGTAAACTCATTATTAACAGACGCAAATTTTGATATTTATCCTTATTATATTAATAATGACTCAACTACTACTAATGGTAGTAGTGGTGGTGGGGAAGGATATAATGATGATAATTTAAATACAGATAATAAGAAAAAGAAAAAACAAATTGGAGGAATTGTATTAAAAGAAGTTAATAAAACTGGTAAAATTTTAGTATATATGAAACTTGATGCTGACAAGTTTGATATTTATAAATATAATTATAACAAAGAAAAAATTACTTTGGGTATTGATATTGGTAATTTATTAAAATGTTTGAAATGTATGTCTCATTTTGACACAATGGCTTGGTATATTGATGAAGAAGATATTAATAAATTAATTATTGTATTAGAATGTTTAGAGAAAAAAGAGAAAAAAACATTTAAATTAAATCTTATGGATATTGATGAAGAATCATATGATATTTCACCAATTCAATTTCCATATTTAATTACTTTACCATCTCAAGATTTTCATAAATATTGCAAAGATATGGCATCATCAACTGATAAGATTGAACTTAAAGCAACATCAAATAAAATATTCTTTTCTGGTAAAGGTGAAATAGGTGATATAGAATTTGAGGTTGGTGAAACTAATGGTGGATTATCTATTACTTGTACTACTAATAATAAAGATGAAATAGTTCAGGGTATTTTTGAATTAAAATTTTTATTAATCTTTACTAAATGCACAAATCTTTGTAATCAAGTAACATTATTCTTAAAAAATGATTATCCAATTATTATTACATATCAAATAGCAGCACTTGGGGAAATTAAATTAGTTTTATCCCCCACTAAAAACGATTAATTTTTTATTAATAAAAATTTAAAAAATGTTTTTTAAAAACATATATTTTTTAAAAAAATATATTTTTTTATTGTGTTAAATAACAATATAAAAATATATACCATGTTATAATAATGATAAAATATGATTACTCAACTCATGATGATTGTTGTGATAATGAGGCAATTGTTAATGTTTTAGAAATTAAACAAAATCTGCCACCAACAGTCATTATAAATAATATTACAGTTACAAGTATTATTAATACAACACCTGCATCAATTAATATTAGTAGTACTACTGTTATGTTAGGTACAACAACAATTGTTGGTAATTTATATATTGCTAATAATTCATATACTGATTATAATTCAACTGTTGGTAATAACTTGTATATTGGAAATAATTTAACTGTTAATAGTAATTTAGTTGTTGTTGGTGATATATTAATTAATGATGATTTATTTGTTAATGGAGATATATTATTAAATACTACTACAGTCGCATCAGAATTAAATGTATTAGGTCAAGGTCATTTTAATACATCTTTGACAGTATTAGGAAACTCTATATTTAATTCACCATCTACATTTAATTCTTCATTACATATTTCCGGATTTACTATTATTAGTGATAATGTTACAATAAAATCAAATTTAAATATCAATAATAATTTAAATATAATTGGTTCTTCTAAATTTAGTTCTAATTCATCTTTTCTATCATCTTTAAATATTTCTGGGAATACTGTAGTTGAAGGGTCTTTATCTGTAAATAGTAATTTAAATATTAGTGGGACCAGCAGATTTAATAATTCTTCATTCCTTTCTTCAGTATATATATCTGGTAATACAATTCTTAATAATAATACTACTATTAATTCATCATTAAATATTATTGATAAATTAAATGTTTCTGGTAATTCATTAGTTAATAATGTAACTAGTGTTGGTAATGTTTATGTATCTGGTAGCACAATTTTAAATAAAACAACATTGTTATCAACATTATTAATTAGTGGTGCTACTACATTAAATAGTAATTTAAATGTTGGTTCAAATACAAATATGGCTGGTAATGCTAATATTGGAGGAACACTAAATGTTAATTCAACATCTTTCTTTTCAGGACCAAGTTATTTTGATTCTAATGCTATTTTTAATTCTACTTCAACATTTAATAAAGATGTTACTATTAATGAAGCGGTTAAAATTAATTTACCTACAACAATTACTAATAAATCAGCATTAGAAGTTGTTGGGAAAACTGTATTAGAAGGTGTTGATGTTAAAAATAATTTATTAGTATCTGGAACAACAACATTATTAAATAATACTATTATTGGTTCATCATCAAGTAATACCGTTATAATGAACCCAACAACAATTAATTCTAATTTAATGATTAATAATTATTTAATTGCTAGTGGTAATACATCTTTATTATCTGAATTAAATGTTAGTGGTAATGCACTTTTAAAAAATAATTTATATATTAACAATGGATTATTTGTAACTGGTAACTCAAAATTTAATAATAATTTATCAATTAATAATTTATATGTTTCATCAATTACACCAAATATTTATTTTTCAAATACAATAACTGCTTCTTCAAATTTAAAAGAAATTATTTTTGATAATAATCCATTAAAAGATGTTGCATATGTTCAAGAAGGAAATAATACAATTAGATTAATTAATCCATTAACTAGTGAATTTCATTCAACATCATTTACAACATTAGATAATATTAATAGTTTTACAATTCATCCTAGCACTAATTATTCATTAGGATATGCTATTCATAATACTACTATATCTATCTTAGATACTTATTATGTTAGTACTGTTGGAACTATCAATGTTGGTTCATTACAAAATCTTAAAAAAATGAGTGTTAATCCTGTTAAAAATGTTGGTTATGTTTCAGACCAAGGAACTACTGTTTATAGAATTAATCTAAATAATAATTCTATTTTATCACCAAATATTATATTATCAGAAAATTCTAATGATATTGCTTTTTCTAATGATGGTAATAAATCATTTATTGTAGGAACTAGTAAATTATTTGTATATGATTTTGATTCTATTTCTAAAATAACAGAATTAACAGTTGGTAATCCTACATCAATAGCAATAAATCCTGATAATACTAGTAGCACAAAAGGATATATTATTAATAATACAACTGTTTCTGTATTAGACACTGTTAATAATACTGTTACATCATCTTTATCTATATTAAATACAAATTTAAGAAATGTTATTTTCTCTAAAGATGGTAATCAATCATATATAACTAATAATGGTAATAATAGTTTAACTGTAATAAATTTAAATCCATTTGAAATATCTAATGTTAATATTAATACATTACCTAGTTATTTATCAATCTCACCAATCGGTAATTATGTATATACTACTCACGATTCATCACCATTAATTTCAGTAATAAATAGAAATATAGAATATAATGGAACGTTTGCTTTTAATGATGGTTTAATCGTTGATACAATTTTAAATGTTAAATCAGATATGCACGTTAATGGTAATATTACTGTTTCTGGTTCTACTGACTTTAATAATATAACTGCTAAAGGGTCTTTACAAGTTGCAAATAATAGTACGTTTGTATCTAGTTTAAATATTCACAATGATTTATATGTTGATAATGATTTATATGTTTCAAATTTATCATTTTTAAATAATGTTGTTGTTGGGCTTGGAAATAATACAGACACCTCAGTTATATTAAATATTAATTCAACAACAAAAAGTGTTTTATTCCCAAGATTAACTAGCGATACTATTAATAGTTTAACACCTAGTAAAGGTATGGTTTGTTATGATACTACTAATAATACATTAAAATTATATAATGGAACTGCTTGGATTGATATTGGTGCTGATAAAACAGGTTCTAGTGTTATTACACAATCAGTAACAGCACTTAGTACATTTTATATTTCTGGTTTTACAACATTAAATAATAATACATCTGTTCTATCAACAATGAATATTTCTGGTTCAACAACACTGGCATCAGATTTAAATGTATTAAATGATATTAATGCAAATAGTAATTTAATTGTTAATGGTAATGAAGAAAGTATTAGTTTAACTACATTATCAATTAGGTCACTAGACCCAAAAATTAGTTTAACAAATATTTCAGCATCATCATATATTGCTAAATCACCAAATAATGATAAATTATATATTTGTGGAAATGATAATAAGATTAATGTATTATCACCTGTTTCAGGCGCTTTATTAAAAACTATTAATTTTTATACCGCTTTAACAACATTATCTGGTGGTACTACACTAATATCTGATATTAGTTCTAAAAAACCAATTGCAGTTGAATTTAACCCAATCCCAATTTATAATTATGCATATGTATTAACTAGTGATACAACAGGACCATATGCCTTTGTTATAGATACATTTAATGATGTTGTAACACAATCAATTAGAGATGATTATAATTTAATTGTAAAACCTAATAATTTATTATTTAATCCATCTGGTACTTTTTCATATATATCTAATAATGATACTGGTAATAAAAATTATGTTAAAGTAACAGCAGATGACCCAAAAGACCCAAATAATACACCTCATGTAGTTGTAAATACTGATGATTTTATTATTTCTCAAAATCAATCTGCTGCTAATACTAATTTATATAACGACAATAATATTTTATTTAGTACTGCTAATAATAATAATATTTATGTATATACACTTAATAAATCTTCAGTATCAACTATTAATAATGTAGTTAATACTAATAAAGTAAAAGGTTATAAAATACCTACTCTTAATGAAAACTATATTTACACAATTAATAATAGTAATAATTATGTATCAGTTTATCAAATAACAACATCATCTAATTTAGAATTGGATACATTTTCATATACATCACTTGGTAATATTAATTTATCAGGTCAACCAATAGATGTTTCTTTTGATTTAACTAATATGAAAGCATATATCCCTATGAATAATGATAAATTATCAATAGTTAATCTTAATACTAGAACAGTTATTAATGATATTACATTTAATGGAATTACAGATGATTTTAAAGCGTGTCTAAATAACAAAGCAAAAAATTATTTAATTAATAATGATAATCTAATTATTTATGATGCTTCATTTAATAATTCATATTTATTAAATATGTCAAGTACAACTATATTTTATGCTGGTACAACAATGTATTCTAATTTAAATATATCTGGTGCAACAACATTAAATTCTAATTTAAATGTAATTGGTTCATTATTAGTTTCTAATACAACATTATTAAATAGTCCTACAACTGTATTATCAAGTTTAACGGTCTCAGGTATATCAATTCTAAATGGTTCTTCTACTCATATATCTAGTTTAAATGTATCAGGAACATTTACAGCATCATCGCTATCTTTATTAAATGGAAGTGTAACAATAGGTTCTAATTTAACTGTATCTGGACCTAGTTTATTAAATGGTGTTTCAACTGTTGTATCTAGTTTAAATGTTAGTGGTACTTTCACTGCATCTTCGTTATCACTGCTAAACGGTAGTGTTACAGTTGGTTCTAATTTAACAGTGTCTGGTCCTAGTTTGTTAAATGGTATTTCAACAGTTGTTTCTAGTTTAAATGTTAGTGGTACTTTTACAGCATCTTCATTATCTTTATTAAATGGAACTGTAACAATTGGTTCTAATTTAACTGTGTCTGGTCCTAGTTTATTAAATGGTGTGTCTAGTGTTGTTTCTAGTTTAAATGTTTCGGGAACATTTACAGCATCTTCATTATCTTTATTAAATGGAACTGTAACAATTGGTTCTAATTTAACTGTATCTGGACCTAGTTTATTAAATGGTGTTTCAACAGTTGTTTCTAGTTTAAATGTATCAGGAACATTTACAGCATCATCGTTATCTTTGTTAAATGGTACTACAACAGTTGGTTCTAATTTAACTGTGTCTGGACCTAGTTTATTAAATGGTGTTTCAACAGTTGTTTCTAGTTTAAATGTTAGTGGCATTACTTTATTAAATAATGGTGTAACTATCTCAGGAATTACTAATTTATTTTCTTCTATAAATATTACTGGTTCTGCAAATATGTATGGTGGATTATCTGTTACTGGATTAACCTTATTTAACAACGGTATGACAGTAACCGGAGGAACAACCCTTGTTGGTGGATTATCTGTTACTGGATTAACTTTATTTAACAATGGTATGACAGTTACCGGAGGGACAACCCTTGTTGGTGGATTATCTGTTACTGGATTAACATTATTTAACAACGGTATGAGAATAACTGGAGGGACAACCCTTGTTGGTGGATTATCTGTTACTGGATTAACCTTATTTAACAACGGTATGACAGTTACAGGTGGAACAACCCTTGTTGGTGGATTATCTGTTACTGGATTAACATTATTTAACAACGGTATGACAGTTACCGGAGGGACAACCCTTGTTGGTGGATTATCTGTTACTGGGTTAACATTATTTAACAATGGTATGACAGTTACCGGAGGGACAACCCTTGTTGGTGGATTATCTGTTACTGGGTTAACATTATTTAACAACGGTATGACAGTTACAGGTGGAACAACCCTTGTTGGTGGATTATCTGTTACTGGATTAACTTTATTTAATAACGGTATGAGAATAACAGGAGGGACAACCCTTGTTGGTGGGTTATCTGTTACTGGGTTAACATTATTTAACAACGGTATGACAGTTACCGGAGGGACAACCCTTGTTGGTGGATTATCTGTTACTGGATTAACATTATTTAACAACGGTATGACAGTTACTGGAGGGACAACCCTTGTTGGTGGATTATCTGTTACTGGATTAACATTATTTAACAACGGTATGACAGTTACCGGAGGAACAACCCTTGTTGGTGGGTTATCTGTTACTGGATTAACATTATTTAACAACGGTATGACAGTAACAGTAGGAACAGGTATGAATATAAATGTAATAACAACAAATTCATTAATAGTTTCTGGACCTGATACTAATTCTAATGGAAGAATTTATTATAGTCCTTTACATTCTAAAGGAGTTGGCACTAATTCTGATTTTGGTATTGGGTTTAACTATAATACTAATGCTGAAAATGCTAATAATAATTTGAGGTCTGGTATTCAAATTAAACCTAATAATGATGCAACATGGAGAACTATATTAGATACCGATGCATATACCAGTAAAGGAACAAATATTAAATTTTATACATATGACCAATCTCAAAGTGCTAATTCTAGGTTGGGTATGACAACAAGGTTAGAAATAACTAATAATACTACAGCAACTAGTTTAACTGCTGGAACAATCCAAATTACTGGAGGATTAGCAGTTTCAGATAAAATTTATTGTTCAGGTTTGAATAGTCTAGATGCCTCAACAATGTCATCATCTTTAAATGTGTCAGGAACATTAACAGCATTAACTAACTCGGTTTTTCAAGGGCGGTCCACAATGAATTCTTATTTATTGGTTAATAGCGGAGGAGCATTTAAAACAAATTCTTATATTGTTGGATTGTCAGTTGATGGAGATGCTACATCTGGAAATGATAGAATAAAATTCGCATCTTTATATACTACGGGAAATAACCATCAAGGAATAGGATTTAATTATAACACTCACGCTGAAGGATCTAATAATTTACGCTCAGGAATACAAATACATTCTGATAGTTACGATGTTGATTGGCAATGGAGAACTATTATAGAGACTGATGCTTATGGAGTAAGTAGAGGTTCTAATATGTGGTTTTATACATACAACCAATCCCAAAGTGCAAATTCTAGATTAGGTATGGTTGAAAGAATGAAGATTACCAATAATACTACTGCTACTAGTTTAACCGCTGGAACAGTCCAAATTACTGGAGGATTAGCAGTTTCAAATAAAATTTATTGTTCAGGTGTAGTATCATTAAGTGCATCAACAATAAATTCAACTTTAAATATATCAGGAAATGTTACATTAAATGAAACACCAATATATTTAAGACCTGATACAAATCATGGATTACGTAGAGCATCAGATGGTGTTAGTCCTAATCCAGCTAAATTTGCAGATATTGATCCTGGTGGTCCTGTATTATTTGGTTATAATGGCGGTATGTTAGGAACAACAAATGGAGGTGAAAAAGAAATTTTGAGATGGGATAGAACAGGTGGTATTTCATCTTCACTCCCTATAAGAAGTACTTCTCCTGGACAAGTATTAAATGTATATTTTCAAGTTCTCAATTTAACAGGTAATGTAGATAAAACTAATAATGGTTATATAGATTTTAATAGTTATACACCTGTATCTAATTCTTCATATATTAGTGTTGATGTCGTTTGTCCTTATAATATTGGTGGATGGGGTACAGATACATTTATTTCTATTTTATATGTTGGTGGATCTCAAGTTGGTAAAAATAGACAATATTCCACAGAACAATCAGGTGGAGGGACACGTAGTGGTGTATTATTTCCACTTATGGGAGTATATACAAATACAAGCACTTCTGCTAAAACTATAAGAGTATCTTTTGAAACTGGAAGTGATGATTTAATTACATTATATGCTTATGCAAATGCAATAACTGTTAGAGTAATAGAATTTGCTAAATAAATAATATTAAATTTTAGAAAATTGTAGTTTTTATAAAATAAAGTCTCCACAAAAACTTGCAGTCAAAAGACCATATAATTTTTTTTTAGAAAAATTGAAAAAGTATTTATTTAATAAATTATTTTAATAATATTTATTAAATGAATAATATTAATACTAAAGTATCATCTAGAGGTATTACAATTGCTAAAACTTGGAAGAAAAAGGAAATTCAAAAATTATTAAATATTGCTAATGAAATGAAAGATAACAATGTTGATTCTAAATTAATTGATGATTTTTATATTTCTGAAAAAAAGAAAATTAATGAAGAATACGAAAAAAAAATTAATAAATATCAAGATAAAATTTCAGAAAAACAAAAGAAAATTGATATAGACAATATTATCAAAACTAAAAATATTTTAGAAAAAAATGGATTTAGCCAAAAACAAATTGATGATTATATTAATAAGGAAATGATTATTATTAATAATAAATATAATACTATTGATTTTATTGATTAAAATAAGATAGAAGTTATACACAATATAATACTATTGATTTTATTGATTAGAATAATTAATAAAATAAAATAGAAGTTATACACAATATAATACTATTGATTTCATTGATTAAAATAAATAGAAGTTATACACAATATAATACTATTGATTTCATTGATTAAAATAAAATAGAAGTTATACAATATAATACTATTGATTTTATTGATTAAAATAAATAGGAGTTATACACAATATAATACTATTGATTTCATTGATTAAAATAAAATAGAAGTTATACACAATATAATACTATTGATTTTATTGATTAGAATAAATAGGAGTTATTAATTCTTACTAGATATAACACCATCATCAACATTATATACATTATTAAATAATTGTTTTACATTTTCATTATGGGTAATATATAAAATTATTTTATCTCTAAAAATATTTCCAAGTGTTTGACATATTTCTATTGCCATTTGTTTATTTAAATTTTCATCTATTTCATCAAATAATAATATATTATATCCTTTAGTTTTAATAATATAAATTAATCTTGCAATTAATAATCTTACTCTTTCACCACCACTTAACTTTTCTAATTCAATAAAATCATTATTAATTATATTATCTGTAAAAGTTATTGTTGAAAATAATGATGACTTAATAGCAAAATTAATTAATTCAATATTTGGATTATCTGAATGATTAGATACTAGGTTAAATAAATTATCACTATACAAATTTTTATGATTTGGTAAAGTTAAATATGTTTGTGAATTAATATCTAATAATGTATCTTTATTAGATTTGCTAGATTTATTATTAGGTTCAATAGTTACATCTATATTATCTGGTTTAACTATACCTTTCAATACATAAAATAATGATGTTTTGCCTGAACCCGATTCACCAGTTATCAATGTTGGTTCGCCTTTATTAAAAATTAGTTTTGATTTATTTTCTATTTTTGGTGATTTATTTGATATCTTATTAATAACTATTTTATCAATATTTATATTTTTCCTTGGAACTTTATTATAATCTGGTTTAAAATTATTCAAATAATTTATTCTTTCTTCCATCTTATTATAGTGTGCTTTATTTCTATAATATTCTTGTGTTTTATCAGATATAAATTCAACATCAAATATAATAACAAAATAAATAAAGAAATCATAAGGATTTAAATTTTTAATTTTACTTCCAATAGCAATTACAATAAAAAGGAATAAACAAATATTAATTCTCATATCTAATTTATTATTAATTTCATTAATAGTTGTTTGTAAATTATTAAATTCATAGAATTTTTTATTAAGATATTTACTATTAAATTCATCATTAATTAAATAATTTTTAGAATTAATTAAATAATTTCTAACTTTTTCTTCATATGGAAATATTTTATTAATATATGGTTCTTCTTTTACAACTTTCTTTTCATTTAACATTTTAACAATATTAAAAAATACAAAAAATAATGGTATTAATATATAATAATCTCTAGTAAAAGCAATAACTAGTAATGTAAAAAATCTGATAGGAATATCATATTTACATTTTAAATTAGTAAAATATTCTTCAAAATTATGGTCTAGATATCTAATTAAATCAAAATATTCAACTAGATCAAAATATAATAAATCTTTTTTTGTTAAATTAGATAATCTATCATTATAATATAAAATATTTGCTAATTTAATTTTTTCAATAAAATATGTTTTTTCTTTATTATAAAACCTATCAATTGGAATATTAATCGCTAATAGAACTAATAAAATACCTGCTAAATAATTAAGTTTATCTGGGTTTTCTTTTACAATCATACTAAATAAAACTAATGCCCAACTAAACCCTTCTTTAGATAAAGTAGATATAATACTTGAAAAAACATATTTATTATAATCATATTTTAAATCAAATGTATCTAATAATATATCAACATGTTCTTCAATAGTTATTTTATTTGTCATTAATATAAATTATATATTAATTTATATTAATCATATTTTTTATAATAATTTACTGCCTTAATTTATAATGCTATTATTATTTTATTATTTATTATAATAATCTAAATTCATTATTACAAGGATAATCTTTTATCCATTCAAACAAAGCACTACCAGCACCAGTCCAAGAATGAGTTGGGTTTATTTCAATTAAATGTATATCAAAATTATCATCAATATAAACATCTAATATACAGTTAGTATAAAAAAGTTTATCTTTTATTGATTCCCATAATTTATCACAATTGTTACAAATAGTTTCATAATATTCTTTTATAAAACTAAAAAATACATATTGTTTAGAACTATCTTGTTGAGATATAGCAACAATTAATTTATCTTTAATAAATATCCGTAGTTCTCTATCTAATGAAATATCATTATTCCAAGGTTGTATAATAATATTACTATAATCAATAAATTTCATACATCTATCATTAGTATTCTCAAATAAATATTTAATTACATCAATACCTTTAGAATTCATATCAAAAGGAATAATATTATTAACTTTTTTTGGAGTAAAACCAGTTGTTTTCACAAATGAATTATTATATTTAATTAATGATAATTCAATTTCATTATATAATTTATTCATTTCTGAACTATTTAAATTATTATTTTTAATATGTTCTTTGTGTAATTTGGATAATTTAATAATTGTATTATCATAATTTAAAACATGATTATAGTGGTCAGAAAAGAAATAAGATATATATAAATAATATATTTCCCACCATTTATCATCTCTAGTCAATATTTTATTAAAATTATCATCGATTAATACGGTATAACCTTTTTTAATTAATTCATCATAAAACCATCTTTCAGTATTAAAAAAATCTGATTTAATTATGATTATATTATTATCTGTTTTAAATGGTGCTAAATCATATATCCCACCATTATTACAATTATTATTATTAACTATTTTTAATTTATACTTTGACATTTAATATAAATTAAAAATAAATATTTTTTAAAATCAATTATTTTATATAATTAATTATTAAATAATGATTATTAATAAAAATAATTAATTTTCTTGTATTTTCAATAATTTCAAAAATCAATTATTTTATATAATTAATTAAATAATGATTATTAATAAAAATAATTAATTTCCTTGTATTCTTAATAATTTCATCATTAAATTCATCAGAATCAATAGAATATTTATTTAATATGTAATAATTAATATTATTTTTATCATATTCAAATATTATATAATCATTATTATTAATAATTTTAATATTATCATTTTTTATTAATTTATAATATTTTTTATATATTGATTTTAATATGTTCTTATATTTTTTATTATAATTTAAATAAAATCTGATTAAATAACAAACAATTTTAATATCAATATAATTATTATAATATATTAAATAATTATCATTATATTTAATAAACAAAGGATTACTATATGATTTAATAAACAAAGAATACATTATAATTATAAATAAATTTTATAATTATAATTAACTAACTATAGTTTATACACCATATATTTTACTTTCAAAAGTATTTTTCTTTAAATCTAAAATTCTAATTTTATATAATTTATTTACAGGATTCTTATTAGATTCATATCTTTGATATCTTTCTATAAAACGGTATCTAGTATTTAATGTTTTTGCATCTTTGTTTCCTGTATCTGGATTATCTTCAATTTCACATAACGATATATTGTCACAAAATAATTCAAGTGATTCATTTTTAACATCTTTATTTATGTTTCTAAAATTATTATATCTACCAAAAGGGTGTTTTAATAAATAATCTGGATTCATATCAAAAAATCTAATTGAATTATTAGGATATGTTAATCTAGTTTCCCATTCTTCACGCTTTAATATTTTTGTAACATTATTATATATAATAATTGGTATGTAATCAAACATTTTACATAATAAAATATAATAATCAAAATGTGATGGAAGATATAACTCATAATATACATTTTTATTTAAATAAAATCCTAAAGTAACTAATAAATTAACAAGTGTATCTATTTCTTTTCTTTTTGCAACTGCTAACACTGCATTATTATTAGTATCTGAAGTTGCAATGTATGTTGTTGCTTGTTTAAAAAGTTCATCCATACCTGGAAAACCACCTTGTTGTACTGGCGATGTAGTTAGTGTTGCAGATTGTTGAGGTTGTTCTGGATTTAGTTTTTTAATTAATTTTTCAATACTTTCTTTTAATGTTGGATTTAATAAATCAACATCTTTAGATGTTAATCTTGTATCAAAAAATGGTTTTTTGATAATATTAATAAGGTCTTCAATTTTAGGATATTGTGATTCAAGATTATTTAATTCTTTAGATTTTCCAAAATGTTGTTCATATGTTATTATATCTAGAATACCTAATTTTAACATATCATCATCATGAATTGTTGGTGATCCGTCTCTTGGTGGACCATATAACATTACAAAATATTTATTTTGTGTAATTCTATCATTATTCACTTTATTTTCTTCAATAAATTTAATTAAATTATCAGTATTAACACTAGCACTATCAGCACCACCTAATTGATATTTTTCATTAATAATTTTTGCTAAAGTATTATCTGATTGTAATTGTAAATATTTAGATTTATATTTTAAATATTTATTCTTAAATGACATTATACAATATATATTATGTTATAGAAAAAATTGCAGTCTTTAGGTGACATGTCCCAAAAGGACTAGTCTCCGACATGTCCCAAAAAGACTAGTCTCCGACATGTAATTTCACTTCATTGAAGCGTATAAAAAATTGCAGTCTTTGGACATGTCCCAAAAAGACTAGTCTCTGACATGTCCCAAAAGGACTAGTCTCCGACATGTATTTTCACTTTATTGAAGCGTATAAAAAATTGCAGTCTTTAGGTGACATGTCCCAAAAGGACTAGTCTCCGACATGTATTTTCACTTTATTGAAGCGTATAAAAAATTGCAAAAGTTTTAACTAGTAATTATGACATTTGATATTTAAAGATAATATAATATTAAAAATTAATATGTCTAAAACATTAGTTATTGTAGAATCACCAGGTAAGATTAAAAAGATTGAACAGTATTTAGGACCAAATTACATTGTTAAAGCATCTTTTGGTCATGTTCAAGATTTAGATAAAAAAACTTTATCTATTGATGTTCAAAATAATTTTAAGCCATTATATATTATTACACCTGATAAACTAAAAGTTGTTAATGAGTTAAGAAAACTATCAGGACAAGTTAATGAGATTATATTAGCATCTGATGGAGATAGAGAAGGTGAGGCAATTGCTTGGTCTTTATCTCAAGTATTAAAATTATCATCCCCAAAAAGAATTGTGTTTAATGAGATTACTAAAACAGCATTACAAAAGGCTATTTCTAATCCAACAATTATAGATGAAAATATGGTTAATGCACAACAAACTAGAAGATTATTAGATAGATTAGTTGGATATTTAATTAGCCCTGTTTTATGGAAATATATTACACCTAGTTCTAGTGCTGAAGATAAAAGTTCTACACAATCAGCAGGAAGGGTTCAATCAGTAGTTGTTAAAATATTAGTTAATAAGGAAGAAGAAATTAATAATTCTATTTCTGAGCCATATATTAAAACTAGTGCTGACTTTGAGTTTGATGATACAAAGATATCATCTATATTAAATCATAAATTTAAAGATATTAATGAAGCGAATGATTTTTTATTAAAACTATCAGAATTAAATAAAAAAGTTGTGTATAAAGTAGTATCAGTAGAAAATAAACCTAGTATTAAAAAACCAAGTTATCCTTTTATTACATCTAGTTTACAACAAGATGCAAGTACTAAATTACATTTTAGTGTAAAGAAAACAATGGATGTAGCACAAAAGTTATATGAAGCAGGATTAATTACATATATGAGAACTGATTCACCTAATATTAGTAAAGATGCTCAGAAATCATTAAAACAATATATAATTAGTAATTATGGTGAAGAATATTCAGAACCTAGAGATTATAATAATACATCCCCTTTAGGGCAAGAGGCACACGAATGTATTAGACCAACTGATATTAATAAATTAATTGTTGATAATGATGATATGAATAAATTATATAATTTAATTTGGAAGAGAACAGTAGCGAGTCAAATGTCAAACGCTAAATTAAATATTCAAACACTTTTAATTGATGCTGTATCAAATAAGAAATCATTATTAATTTTTGATGAACAAAAGTATTTTTCAAGTGTATTAGAAACAGTATTATTTGATGGATTTTTAAAAGTTTATTCTTGCGCTAACGACGATGACGATACTTTAGAAGAAGATACACAAAAAGGGAAATTAAATATTAATAAAAAAGATGAATTAAAAATGAAAATGATTAAATCATCAGAAGAATTTACTAATTTACCATTAAGATATAATGAAGCGAACCTAGTCAAACATTTGGAAAAGAATGGGATAGGTCGTCCTTCAACATATGCTTCAATTATATCAAAAGTTATTGATAGAGGTTATGTTGAAGTTAAAAATATTGAAGGTATTAAGAAAGAAACAAAACAAGTTATATTAAATGATAAATATAATATACGTGAAGTAACTAAAGATGTTTTTGTTGGGAAGGAAACTAGGAAAATGGTTCCAACAGAAATAGGTAAAATAGTAAATAAATTTATGAATGAAAATTTTGTTGAAATTATGGATATAGAATTTACAGCAAAATTAGAAAGTTATTTAGATATGATTGCTGAGGGTAAAGCAAACTGGATAACTATTTTAAAAAATTTTTATGATATGTTTAATCCAATTGTTGAAAAATTATTAATTAATGCTAAACAATTAAATAAAGATAATAAAGATAAATTATTAGGAGTTAAAGATGGATTAGAAATATATTCAGGTGTTGGTAAATATGGTCCATATGTAAAAATACAAGATAAACCAGAATCTAATAAATGGAGATATGCATCAGCATCTAGTTTAGATATTACATTTGAAGATGCTAAAAAGTTATTAGATTACCCAATTGAATTAGGAAAGATTGGTGCTAAAAAAGTATCATTAAACAAAGGTCCATATGGATTATATATAAAAGTAGGAACAACTAATTTAGCAATCAAAGATAAAACTATTGATGTTAGTGATATAAATTTAGATTATGTTAAAAACTTGTTAGAAAATGAAACATCAAATAATAACAACAACAACAACAATACACATGATGTCCGTAATAACAAAGTATTTAAATTAAAAGATAAAACAATTTATATTCATTCAGAAGGTCAATACGGTCCTTATATACAGATATCATCAAGTTCTTCAAAAACTGGTAAGAATCAAAATATTCCAATCCCAAAAAAATATAATCCTGTTAATATGTCATTAGATGATGTATTACAAATTATAGCAAGTAAGAATGGGACGATTAATAATAAATATTAGGAACGATTAATAAATATTAGAAACAACAAATAATAAATATTAGGAATAACAAATAATAAATAATAATAAATATTTTTTTTAATTAATTATAAAAAATATAATTTATAAATATTAATATATGTATAAATTATATAAGTATATTGAAAAATTTACAGATGCTATAGATGCTATAGATGCTACATCATCATTAGAAGCACCATATACTGATTTATTATCATCTACTGATGCACCTTCTACTTTGTCTACACCTTCTACTTTGTCTGCACCTTCTGCTTCTAATGCTCCAGGTTGCGTTTGTGTTGATACTAAATCTGAATTTACAAAAAAATTAATTAGAACATTAGTAGTACTTGCATCATTTACTATTGCTTGTTACAGAGTATATATGTTTAATATGGATAAGGCAAACCCTGAGAATCCAATTTATATTTTTATGGTAATTTTAGTTTCACTCATATGTAGTCCTTGTTATTTACTATATGGTATTATTATGACACTTATTCATAGATATGATTTATTTAGTAAATAAATTAATTTTAATAAAAAAATATATAATATTTATTAATAATGGATAAACTTTTTTTACCATACAAGATTGTTAAAGAACACTTTGAACAAGATATGACTGATACTACTAACGCCGATAATACTGTTGCTAATACTGTTGTTAATGCTGATACTACTGTTGTTACTGCTGATAATTTAGTATCTAATAATAGAGTTAATAATAATAATAATTTAGTATCTAGAAATAGAGTTAATAATTCAGTATCTAGAAGAAGAAATAGAATGTGTAACAATACAATGATGTATTACTTTGTATCATTAGTTATAATGCTTTATGCATTATCACTTGCCCTTGATAGAGTTCGTTCTAACCCTAGACAAAATGAATTTGTCAGTATGTTTATTGTATTATCATCACTTTTCTGCAGTCCTTGTTACCTAGTATTTGAATTTGCAAGTATGTTATTAAGTTCTAGATCACCTTCAAATATGGCACCTAGAATTGTTTTTGTTAGATAAATAAATATTATTATATAATTGTTAAAAAAACTATTATATAATAATGGGAAATATAAATAATAATTTATTAATAAATATAATTTATTACTTGCATTTAATTTTAGTAATTGTTGTATTTATGTCTATTTTTGTAAATAATAGAAATATTAAAATAGTTGTATTTATATTTTTAATATATTTGATGTTACAATATGTAACAGGATATGAAAAATGTGGATTGACAGAATTAGAATATTATTTTAAAGGTAAAGATTATGAAGAAGGATTTTTATATAGATTAATTAAACCAGTTATAAGAACACCTGAAAAATATTTTTATAAAAATTTATATATAGTTCATATCATTTATATAATAATACTTGCTTATCAATTAAATTTGTTGAATAAAATTTAATTGATTTTATTAAGATATTCGTTTAAAAAAATAATTAATTAGAATATTAAAAATGACAACCATTTCAAATCAGCCTTATACAGAATTAGTATTTGCTGTATGCGGACCTGTTGATGCTGGTAAGAGTTCATTAATTGGTGTTTTGACAAGTGGTAAATTAGATGATGGTAGAGGATTAGCAAGAAATAAAGTATTAATTCATCCACACGAAAGAGAAACTGGTAAAACAAGTCATATTACTTATAATCCATTAATTTATAAAAATATAACATCTGATAATAAAAATAATACCCTGGCAGGGTCTGATACTAACAATAATAATATTAGTCTTGTTAATCCAAAAGATGCAAAACAAATATTATATAATTTTGATGTAAAAAATAAGTTATTCGACAATAAAATTATTAGTTTCATTGATTTAGCGGGTCATGAGAAATATTTGAAAACAACTATTTTTGGTGTAACAGGTTTATTTCCAGATTATGGGATTGTAGTTATTGGTGCTAATACTGGTATTACTAAATTAACAAAGGAACATTTAGGTATTCTATTATATTTGAAGGTACCTTTTGTTATTACAATTACTAAAATTGATTTAGCACCAACACACGTATATCAGAATTTATGTAATCAATTGAAAGCACTATTAGGAAGAAAAACATTTGGTAAAGTATTATATTTTATTTCTAATACAAATAGTGATGGAGAAGTAGAACATTATATTGAACACATGTCAAATAATCAAGATATTATCCCGATTATTTCTATTTCAAACAAAGATGGAACAAATATTACTAACTTGCATAAAATTTTATATACATTACCAATTAGAGATAAATGGGCTGATACAAAAACAGATGGTACTATTTTTTATATTGATTCTCATTATATGATTCCTGGTATTGGTTTGGTATTATCAGGAACTAATAAAGGTAATCCTATTAAATTAAAACAAAAAATGTATTTAGGTCCCTTTGATGGACAATTTAAAGAACTTACAATTAGAACAATGCATGATAATATTAGGCAAAATGTTAATGAATTAGCATCAGGATTACCTGGTTCAGTATCATTTAAATTAACATCACAAAAAGATGTTGTTGAAAGAAAGATGATTAAAAAAGGTATGGTGATTATTGATGATTTAAATAAATATAAGAAAAATGTAGTTGATATATTTTGGGCTAAAATCAATGTATTACATCACGCAACAACAATTAAAGAAGGATATAGTCCTGTAATTCATTGTGGACCAATTAGACAAACAGCAAAAATTATTTTTGAAGAAAATGAAAATAATGTTCTTAGAAGTGGTGATAATAAAGTTGTTAAAATTAAATTTACATATCATCCAGAATTTATTGAAGAAAATATGATTTTCTTTTTTAGAGATGGAACAACAAAAGGAGTAGGTCAGGTATTAAAACTTACTGATGATTAGATAACATATAATTTTTATTATTTATTAATTATTGTTATCATCAATAAATATTAATTTTAATATTTTTTAGAGTGTGTAAATTTTTAATTATTTTTAATTATTGAATAAACCGACCCAATATAATCCATCCCTGATATTGGATAAGACGACCATATATAAGTCAATCATTACAATAAAAAAGGAGGAAATGCTAAAAAGTTAATATCTGAAGATGATAAAATATTTTTATATATGGATACTGATATTTAATGTTAATATTTTTTATTTATTATATTATGATAAATAAAAAAATTTGAAGTTTAAACTATTTGAAGACAAGGGATATTATATATATTAAAAATGTCTTTTGATATTGATATTAATAATTACATTACATCATTCAATAGTTCAGAGTCCTTTTGTGACTTTCTTAGAACAGTTGTTAGCGATGTTAATTGTAAGGGTGTGATGTATGATAATACTTTCTTTTTTGAAAAGTATTCTAATACAACATCCAGTGTTTCTTTTGTGAGTAAAATTATTATTAATCATATGCTTAGTAATACAGAAGAATTTTATAATTATGTTATTAAGAATGATAACAAAAACTTTTATATTTATTATAGTAATTATATTTTGAAGGTCACACCAAATCTTGATATGTATAAGATTATTACAAATGAAAAAGTTAATAATGTGGTTAAACATTTTAATACTTTTTCTAGACAATTTTGGTCTGTTGAAAATAGATTTAACTTTGATGCAACATATACTATTGATAATCTTGATGAACTCAAGAGAAACATTATTAATTGTTTGATGAATGACAATTGTAACAGTCTATACATTGATGGTTATTGTGTTTTCAGTACTGAGAATAATAATATTCATCATATCAATAATATGATTGTTAGAAATTATATTATTGACAATGTTGATTGTTTGTTTGAATATCATGATACTAAAATCAATATTCACATTAATGATTCTGATAATGTTTATAGAGGTCATAATATTTCTATTGTAAGAAATAATGATATATTCAATATTAATATTTATCGTGAAACAAGTGGTCTTGTTTATGATGAAATGATGGATGCATATGAAAAGAGTAATAATATGTATGATGCTATGATGAGTTCTTTCAACTATTCATATTCCAAACATAACAAAACTAATTAAAATATTATTAATTTAATTTATTTATTTTATTAATTATTTATTTTATTAATTTATTTGTTTTATTAATTTATTTTATTAATTTATTTATTTATTTATTTATTCTATACCAGAGTAAAACAATAATTTGATTTTTAAATTATTGATTTAATTTATCAATTAAACAATAATTTATCAATTAAACAATAATTTATCAACGGTTGTTCTAACACAAAACATTCTGTGAGCGATAATACCTAATAAGAATAATAAAAATAATGTTTTTGCAAAACTAGTTTTAAATGTTTTGCTAATTAAAAATGCTACTATAATAGTTGCGACAACATCTACTATAGCAACATTAAAAATTCTATATTTATGAGAACCAGTATTTGGTGCGCCAAACATATCTTTATATTTACATAAATCCATATTATAATAATGTGATAAAATATTATATAATTTATAATATAATATTATGATGTCAGAATATAGTAAGTTAACAAATTATGAAACTATAAATAAATCAGAAAGAGATATTACAAAAGATTTTGATATTAAACAATTTAATACTAATTTTGAGAAAAATGATGAAGACTTGAAAGAAAAATTAAAAGATGAATATAAAGTAAAAATTAATAAAGTAACAAATAATTGTGATAACTATACTAAAAATGAAAACAGTTCATATTTAAGATATGGTTTAATTTTTATTGGAATTGGATTTTTATTATTATTTTTAGGAGTAATGATGCTCAAATATAATAAACCAAAAATAAAAGTTATTGAACAATAGTAATAATAATAATATATAGTAATAATATAATGAAGATATATATATTAAGACACGAAGAAAGGGGTAATGAAACTAATATTTTAACACCATTAAATTGTAAAGGTATTGAAAATTCTGAGAAATTAGTAGATATATTAAAAAAAGAAAATATTAATTTAATTTTTTCATCACCATTTGTTAGAACATTACAAACTATTTTCCCATATTCAAATGAAAATAATATTAAAGTAAATGTAGATTATAGTTTATCAGAATATCATTCCAGAAGATTAATATCTAGAGATAACTATGGTGTTCACTTACCTGAAAATATGTTAAAAATTTATAATTATAATCCTAATTATAAATCTATAATTGGTCCTAAAGATATTTATTATCCAGAAACTAATTTTGATTGTTTATCAAGGGTTAAATCATTTTTAAGATATATAATAAAAAATTATAAAAATACTGATAAAAATATTTTAATTGTTACTCATATGCATATATGTTTAGATATATTAAATGTTGTTAATTCTAAAATAGGAAATAAATTAAATAATATAGATTTGTTATTTTATGAAAGAGGTAAATTAACAAAAATATTTGATAATGATTGGTTATATGATGAAATAAATTATAATAGTATAATTCAATCACCAACAATACAAAAATATTTATTAAAAATATCATTTATATGTGTTATAACAAGTTTTTTTTATTGTGCAACAAATAAATAATATTATTTAGATAATTTATTCATAAGAATAATATTATTAAGGTTACTATATAATGTATCAAGTGTACCATTATTAATAATATAACTATCAATACCAGTTAAATTATCAATTGATGTTTCTGATTCGTGATTAGAAAAATCATTGAGAACAGTATTTCTATTAATCTTAATAATAATACCGCCTAATGATTTAACATAATCTAATTCATTTTGATATCTAATATCAGAAAATACAATATTAACATTATCTAATTTACCTAATTTGCTAATATCTTTATCTAATCTATTAATATGAAAATTTTTATTAAAGTTTCTTAAAAATGAACCTAAATCTTGGCACATTTGTCTAGGTGTTACATTCCAGAATGTATCAACTACTTCTTTATTATCATCATTAAAACTAGCATCATCCCAATCAAATAAAATTTTTAATGCTTGTTTTAAATATGTAGCAAAAGAATATTTTTTAAAATTATGTGTATAACATAGATAATCAGCACAAGTATCTTTACCAACACGTTTATTACCAACAAGACCAATAATCATTATTATTAAATATAATTAATATTTTTTTATATAATATTATAATGAAATTATATATATTAAGACACGAAGATAGAACACAAGATTGTTCTTTCTTTTCGCCATTAACATTACAAGGTTTAGATAAAGCAAAACAATTAGTTCCTATATTAGAAAAAGAAAATATAGATGTAATATTTTCATCACCATTTATTAGGACCTTACAAACAGTTTATCCATATGTAAAAAAATCTGGTGTTAAAATTAATTTAGATTATAGTTTATGTGAATTACATCATGAAAATATTATTGCAAAACAATCAGTAGGTATATATTTACCTGAATATATAGAACAAGTATTTAATTATAATCCATCATATAAATCATTAATAGAACCAATGGATATTAAATATCCTGAATCAGAGAAAGATATTAAAGAAAGAACAAAAAAATTTGTAAAACATTTATTAATGAATTATCATGAAACAAACCATAATATTTTATTGGTTACACACGAAAACACATGTTTAAATATTATAGAATCAATTAGTAAAGTTATAAATATACCTGATACTAAATCTTATGAAAAAGGTAAGGTATCAAGAGTTTTTGATAATTATAAATGGGAATTTACACAATTAAATTAATTTTTAAATTTGTCTCATAATACATTTTTAAACTAATCTAATCTAATTATTAAATAATAATTTTATATAATTATTTAATAATGAGCGAAAATAAAAATAATTTTGATGATTTATTAATTAAATTAAATAATATTAATTATGAATCAAATATTATAGATGGTCAATTAATAAATAGTATTATAGATAATCAATTAAAAAATAGTATTAAACAAACTATTATAAATTATTTTCCTAAATTATATATTGATGATGTTAATATATTATTTGTATTAACAACATATTTAATTGATGTAATATCATATAAATATAATATAACAGAACAAATACAATGGACTAAAAATTATAATAGAGATATTAGAGGAGTATTATTACTGTTATTACCTTTTATAGATAGTAAAAATAATAATGAATTACCTAGAAATTTATTAAGATTAAATAATATATTATATTCATCAGATAAAATATTAGAAAATAAAGATTTTTTAAAAAATGTTGATAGAGATAAAATGATTGAAAAATATTTTAAAAATAGTAATATTGGTATTAGTTTATTAGATGATAAAACAACATATAATATTTATGATATAATACATAATAATTTTTTAGCAATATTACAAACTGTTGAAATGATAAATGGAAAACACTATATTAATTGGTTAAATATGTCACCATTAAATTTAGATAATTATGACAAATCTGTTCTATATCTTGAAACTGAAAAAAAATATAATAATTTAAAATTAGATGAATTGGATAAACCAATGTTATATTATAAGGGTTTGTGGGTTGGTGATATTTATAATGTTATTAGAAATAGATTATATAGAGATATTAAACCGGTTAAGTGGTTAATATTTCAGTATAGTAAAAATAATGAGATATACGAAAATAAAAATAAAGATAAATATTTAATAGAAATATTAAATGAAATATTAGATATTAATAGTGTTATTAGTTCTAATAAATATTATTATTTATTAAGTGAAGATATTAAAAATAGTTTTGTTAAAAATACTGATTATAATTTTGAAAAGGAAAAATTAGAATCTATAAAATATTTTATTATTTATTTTATTTTTAATTATTCAAAAATTAATAAGATTGATAGAAATGAATTATTAGGTATAAAAATAAAAGATGAAAATATTAATATTTTAGATGATAAGGATGATAGTGATTTTAATGAATCAATTATAGAGATTATTAAGAATATAAAACCAAATGAAATATTTAAAAAATTAATAGAAAATTATATTTCTGATGTTTGGGATTTCTTGAAAGAAACTATAGTATATTTGAAAACTACTTGGTATTATATGAAATTAATTGATAATAATAAGATAAGTCCGAATAATCAATTTTTAAAAAGTATATATAATATATCAAAAACACTAAGTCATAATTCTCAAGGTAAAGATAAGGATAAAGGTAAGAATACTTGGGAACTATTACCAGAAAATTATTTATCATTATCATCTCAATATAAAATTGATTTTTTTACTAAATTAAAATTAAATACTGGTAAAGATTGGTTAAACTTAAAACAAAATCATAAAAGACAATATTCATTTAGTTTAAATAAAAAACCTTATGAAACATTTATAGATTCAATACTTGGCGATTATAGAACAAACATATTAAATTATGTTTTTGAGGTATTAATTTATGGTGGTATATTAAATGAATTTAGAACAAATAATGATTTAACAAATAATGCTATTTGTAATGAAATTAATAGTAAAAAAAAATATATAAATTATTATTTTAAAAATAAATTGGACTGGGATAAATCATATTATTATATTAATAATACAAAATATGGTGAATTAGATAAACAAAGAATAGAAGTAGGTGATAAATATAGTCCATATGATAAATATAAAGAAAAAGATTTTTTTGAAACAATTCTACAATATCAAAGATGGATTGAATTCTATGCTTTAGATTGGATTTGTCAAATTGATTTTTTCAAGCATTATATATTTAATCAAGTACTATATGTAACTGGTGCAACAGGTCAAGGTAAATCTACACAAGTACCAAAATTATTATTATATGCTTCGATGATGATAGATTATAGAGATGGTAGTAAAATAATATGTACGCAACCACGTGTATCACCAACAGTTGAAAATGCAACAAGAATATCAGATGAATTAGGTGTTTCTATAGAAATATTATCAAATAAAGTAAATTATAAAACAAGAACTAATAATTATTTTGTTCAATATAAACATCAGAAAGATTCTCATGTGAATAATACAAGGAATTTTTTAAGAATAGTTACAGATGGTACATTATACGAAGAAATGAAAAATAATATTTTATTATTAAAAAAGTTTGGAGATGAATATTATAATGAAAATATTTATGATACATTAATTATTGATGAAGCACACGAACATAATACAAATATGGATTTAATTTTAGCAATGGCTAGACAAACTTGTTATCATAATAATAAAATAAAATTAATTATTGTATCTGCAACAATGGATGATGATGAGCCAATATATAGAAGATATTATAAAACAATAAATGATAATATTAGTTTTCCAATAATTAATAATTATATACATCCAATATTAGAGATACCATATTTTATAAATTGTAAATTATTAGATAGAAGATTTCATATTGCATTACCTGGAGCAACAACGCAATATAAAATTGATGAGAAATATGTGGATGTTGATGAGTATGATAAAACAAAATTTGCTAAATATGCCAAAGATGCACAACAAAATGCTATACAAAAAGCAGTTGATATATGTAATACAACATCAGAAGGTAATATATTAATTTTTAATACTGGAGAAGCAGAAATTTATGATTCAATAGAAAGATTAAATAAACTGTTACCACCTGGATGTGTAGCATTACCATATTTATCACAAATGAATGAAGAATATAAAAAGATTATTGCAAAGATTGGAACGAGAATATCTAGTATAAGAAATAAAAGAGATAAAATACATTTAGAATGGGGACTAGATTTTATTGAAGATATTACAGTACCTTTTGAATTATATAAAAGAGCGGTGATTATTGCAACCAATGTAGCAGAAGCATCAATTACTATTCCTAAATTAAAATTTGTAATTGATAATGGTTATTCAAAAGTTAATAGATATAATAAAAAAATATTTTCAAGTGTTTTAGAGGTTGATAAAATATCAGAAAGTAGTAGATTACAAAGAAAAGGGCGTGTTGGAAGAATTGATAGTGGTGATGTAATATATATGTATTCACAAGATAGTAGAAAATATATAAAACCAAAATATCAGATTACCCAAGAAAATATATCAATGAAAATATTAGATTTAGCCAGTACACATACAATTAATAATATAAATGACAATGTTGCACAACCATTATTACCAAGTGTTAAAATTAATTATAATGGTGTAGATACAAACTTTTATTTTAGTCCAAATTCTAGTGTGTTTTATAAGGAAAAAGTTTATGATAAAATAAATAAATCACAATTAGTTACATCAAAATTATTTGATATATATAAAACAAATTATATAGATTGTATAAATAAAGATAAATTAGAAAATTATAATTTTATAAATGACATATTTAGTTTTTTAGTAGTTAATAATAATGGTCAATTAATTACTAATTTATTTGATACAACAGGAGAATTTTATTTAATACATCCATTAGAATTAAATATTAAAAGGAATATATATAATAATATAATTGAATATAAATATGTTAGAGAAGATACATCAGATATAATAATAAATACTAATGAGATAATAATAAAAACTAGTGAAATACCACAAAATGAATTTATGTATATATTAAAATATTTAATACACAATAATTTGTTAATAGATAAACAATCAAAGAAAATATTTATGAATGAAAGTGATATTAATTTAAATATGGCTAATTATATTAAAACTGAATTAGCAGATTTTATAATTGAATTATCACCAGATATTTCAAAATATTTAGGGATAATAGATAAAGGATTAATAAATCAATATTGTTTAACAATAATGGCATCTGTTGGAATGGGTTGTTATAATGAAGTAGTAGAATTAATAATATTAACAACAGAATTAAATATGAATCTAGGTAATATTTATGGTGGGTCATTTTTTAATTGGAATAGTTTTAAAACTAAAAATAGATATTTATTAAAAAATAATATTGATTCAGATTTAATATTTTTACATATAATTATTAAAAAGATAAAAGAAAAGTTTGGTAATTTAATATATTATAATGAATCAATAAAACAATCAGAATTTAATATATTATATAATAAATTTAAAAAAAATTATAAAGAACCTAATGATAATTATTCATCATATATATGGAATAATTTAACAATGTTAAGTAATACAGGAAGATTAGAAGAAGGTTTTAATGAATTATATAATAATATTAATGAAAGTAATGTAATTGATATATTAGAAAATAACATAGTAAAAAATGAAAAAATTATTAAAGAGTGGTGTGAATTATATGAATTAAATTTTAATGTAATTATTAATTTTATTAAAAAACTATCAATATTTAATTGGAATGATAATTTGATTAAGAACGAAGTATTTAGAACAATAAGAAAAATGGATAATTCATTTAATAGATTATTAACAACAAATACAATTGAAGAAAAAATAGTAAGGTCATTTTTATACGGAACACCTTATAATTATACATTTTTAGTTAATGAAAATACAATAAAAGGGATTAAGGGTATTTATTGTAATTTTGCAAATGAATATGTATTACCTATAAATGATAATAATATAGTTACAATGACAGATAATTTAACATTATTTTCATTTGTATCTAATAATCCAAGAGGTATAAATAAGATAGATGAAAATCGTGATTTTGTAAATCCATTTTTATTAAGTAAAATAGATATTAGATGGTTAATCCCAGTCAATCCATTTTATTTTAATTCTAATTTTAAACATAGTATGGTAATGTATAATTTTTCTACTATAAAATATTATTCTTCTAATGATATAAATTTATTAGATAATACAATTGCTAATAGTTGGGATATGAATTGTAATGTTTGGAATTCTAAACATATACCATTGATAGAATATTATTATAATAATTTATTATCAAAAAATTGAAAAAATAATTTTTAATAAATATAATAATAATATTTATTAAAACAATATGGATAATTTTGAAAATTATGATTTATCATTTATTAATGATGATGCATCAATTGCATATATTAAAGATATGTTATCAGCATTGGTTATTACACAGAGATATATTGAAAGGGAATATATTAAAATGTGGGATATGACAAAAAATGATATGGATATTGATGAAAATTTTATCATAATTCTAAAAAAACTGAATGGATTAAATGTATTTGAATATTTCAAAAATCTTAATTCATTTTATTCAGATGATTTTATTGTTTCATTGATATACGATAATATACAAAATGAAGCCCATTCTGGTTTTAGTATGTATTGGACTTTTAGAAATACTCAATCATTACTTATTAGTGGATATGATAATTATAAAATGATGTGGTTAAGGAATTGATAAAAAATTGCAGGCTCAAGAAGCCATGTTTTTTGCCTATAAAAAGGTTAGAAATTGCTTTGCGTGTTTTTTGTCGGCAAAAAATTGCAGGCTCAAGAAGCCATGTAATTTTTTTATAAAAAATTGATTTTTTTAAAGTTAAAAATTAATGTATTATATTACAACAAAGTAAAATGAATAGTATAGATATTAATATAATTACTGATAATTTTTATGATAAACAGATTAAGATGAATTTAGTAGGAACAGTTATTAAATATAATTCAAAAAAATATTTGATAACAGTTCATCATAATTTGCCAATATATTTAGTAAAACATAAAACTACTAATTTGAATGTTTTGATTGATTCTTGTTGGAATGAGTTATTAGTGTTAGAAAATAATAATATATTTAATAATGTTAAGGTACATACTAATTTTTGTCATATTTTAAAATCAGATATTAATATTTATATTGTTAAAGATAATTGTAAAATTATGTTTAATAATATTAGTTATGAATTTATTCAATATAATAATTTAGAAAAAGGACAACGTGTTCCATATATTGTTGCTAATCTAGATAAAGAAAATAATAAATATTTTAATGATAGTTTAATTGAAAATAAGAATTATTTAGTAGGTATGTCTGGATGTCCTGTTTATTATAATGATAAATTGATAGGTATTTTTTCAAGATTTAATATTACAAATAATAAGATATATATTATTCCAATGATTGTTGTATTAAAAACATTATTAAAAAAAGATAATAATAAAATTTGTATTTTTAATAAAAAAGTTAAAAAAATTGATTATTATAATATTGATAATAATCAAATTTTTTACAAACCATTAAATATTTTTATACCACTAGAAACATATTATTTATTGGAGGGTAATTTACATAATAATTTATGTTTATTAGATAATGATGAAATGATTATGTTTAATAAAACATATGATGAAATAGAAATTAATAATAAATTAGAAATTAATAATAATAATTATAAATTAGATTATAGATTATTAACTTTATTACATAAATTACAAATTAATAAAAATATAAAAACATTATTATGTTATGTTAATGAGGATGAAAATATTTATATTGATAAAGAACAAAAAATTAAAATTTAAAAATGAATAGTTTTTTAATAATTAGAAGATATTTTTTAATAATTAGAAGATATTTTTTAATAATTAGAAGATATTTTTTAATAATTAGAAGATATTTTTTTAATTAAATTCTTTTCTTGATTACTTAATTTAACAAAATTAGAAATATTATCAATTTTATCATTATTATAAATTTTGTTGAAATTGAATTTTTCTGGATATATTTCTATAAAATTTTTAGATTTATCAGATATATAATTATTTATTTCAGCGATACAATTATCAGATAAAATATTAATATTTATGAAAATACCATTAGAGTTAGCACAATAATTTGTGCCAATATCATCAACTATAATTTTATAAATATTAATATAATCATCTTTATTTTTTAATTTTTCAATTTTAGAAATAAGTTTTTTTCTGTATGATAAATTATAATATCTTTGATTATGTTTGGTATTATTTAAATTTTCCATTAAAATATTAAAGAAAAATGTTTTTTTTTAAACTTAATTTATAGTATATCTTAGATGAGTAAAAATAAAAACTATTTTTATCCTGACATTGATGACAGTGAATTATTAACTAAATTATATAAAAGAAGGGAATTTTATTTTAATCGCGTTCCAAAAAGAGATATAATGAAGAACTATGATCAAGTTCAAAAATATAGAAGTATGAATTGTAAAGTAGGTGATTTAGACCCTAGAGAACAGCAATTAATTTTACCTAATTTTATTAATCCAAATACATCATACATGGGATGTATATTAATGCACGGTGTTGGTTCAGGTAAAACAATGACAGCGATTAGGATTGCAGAACAATTTAAAGAACAAGTTAAAAAATATGGAACAAAAATACATGTTCTTGTTCCAGGTCCAAATACAAAACAAAATTTTTTTAAAGAACTAGTTAATACAACAGGAAATACATATCTTAAAAATAAAGATTCACTTAATCAAATGTCTAAAGCAGATATTGAAAAAGAAAAGAGGGATGCTTTATTTAGTGCTTTACAATATTATAAAATTATGTCATATAAATCTTTTTATAAAAAAGTTCTTGGAGAAAAGATTGTTGAGAAAAAGATTGTTGATAGTCAAGTTAAAAGTTCTTTTAGAAAAAATGAAAAGGGTGATATTGAAAGAGAAATTGCTATAGATAGAATTATTAATTTAAATAATACTGTATTAATTGTTGATGAAGCACATAATATTTCTGGTAATGAGTATGGTGAAGCATTAAAAATGATTATTAAGAATTCAGAAAATTTAAGGGTTATTTTATTAACAGCGACACCAATGATTAATTTAGCAGATGAGATTGTTGATTTATTAAATTTTATTAGACCATTAGATAATCAAGTTCAAAGAGATAAAATATTTACAAATGAAAAGAATTATCAGATGAATATTAAACCAGGAGGATTAGAATATTTAAAAGAAATGGCAAGAGGTTATATTAGTTTTTACAGAGGTTCAATTCCCTATACATTTGCAAAAAGAGTTGATAAGGGTAAAATACCAGAAGGTATGTTATTTACCCCAGTAGTAAAATGTGAGATGGGTCAATTTCAATATAAAACATATGTAGAAACAACAAAAAATTTTGATGACACATTGGATAGGGCATCTTCGGCAGCATCTAATTTTGTATTTCCTGGATTAGACAAGGCTAAAAAAGACATTTATGGTTATTATTCAACAGATGGTTTAAATATAATATTATCCCAACTAAGTACAGATGGTGATTTATTAAGAAAAATGATAAATAAAAATTTATTTAATAATAAATTATCAAAAGATGAAGAAAATAATTTTATTTTAGAATCAGAAAAGAAAAATATTACAGGATTAATTTTAAAAAAGAAATATTTAAAATTATTTTCAATTAAATTTTATAAATTAATAAATAGATTATCAAAATTAAAATTAGGTAACAAAGGTCCTAGTACTGCTTTTATTTATTCAAATCTAGTTAAAGCAGGTGGTATGGAATTATTTGCTGAAGCATTATTACAAAATGGTTATCTAGAATATAATGAAGATAAATCATATGATATTAAAGAAGATACATTAGATTATAAAACTGGTTTAACTTTTAAAACATACAAGGCTAAAAAATTAGATATAAATGAATTTAAACCAGCAACATTTTTAATTGTTACTGGTGGGGATGATGTTGGTGAAGATGTATCAGAAGTTAAACAAAAAATAATTCAAGAAGTATTTAATAATGTTGATAATATAGATGGTAAGCATATTAAATTTATTTTAGGTTCAAGGGTTATGAATGAAGGTGTTACATTAAAAAATTGTAAGCAAGTTCATATTTTAGATTCATTTTTCAATATTCCCAAGATGGAACAAGTTATTGGTAGAGCGATTCGTATGTGTGTTCATCAAGATGTTATAAATGATAAATATAGATTTCCAAAAGTATATGTATATCGTTATGTAGTATCTGTAAATAAAAAAGAAAAAGGTAAATTATCTACTGATGAACAATTATATCAAAAAGCAGAAATTAAATATTTAACAGTTAAAAAAGTAGAGCACGTGTTAAAACAAACTGCATTAGATTGTCCTTTACTTTATCATATCAATGTATTTCCAGAAGATTTAAAAAAATATAAAGGTTGTGTATATCCAACAATAGAAAATGTTAAAGCGGGTAAATTAATTTGCCCTGCATTATGTGATTTCCAGGAATGTGATTTGAAATGTGATGATAAAGGGATTGATGAAATATGGGATTCTAAAAATAAAACATATAAAAATTTAAATAATGGCGTAGATAATATTATAAGAGGGAATAATAATGCTGAACTAGTTATAATTAAAAATAGAATAAAAGATTTGTATAGATTCAAGTTTGTATATTTATATAACGAGTTATTAAAAGAATTAAAAAAATCATTTTTAGAACATCAAGCAGAATTATTTGATACTAATTTATTAGATTTAGCATTAGAAGATTTAATGCCTAAAACAGACAATGATTTTAATAATTTTAAGGATATTATTTATGATAAATATAATAGAGAAGGATATTTAATACAAAGAGGAGAACATTATATATTTCAACCATTTAATCAAAATGAAAATGTTTCAATGTATTATAGACAAAATATAAATATTAATCAACAAAATCAAGTATCAATTAATAATTATATAAAACAAAACTATACAGAATATGTTGATAAAGATGATGAAAATTTAGATAATGTAGAAAAAGAAAAAGGATATAATTTTGAAGATACATTAGATTATTATATGGGTAGGGAAGAAAATAAATTAGTTGGTATTATTGATAAAAACCCTCACGCATTATCATTTGATGATGTAGATGTATTCAAGATTAGAACAGCGATGACAAAAGATAGGACTGGGAAAAGAGGTACAGGTATTACAACACTAAAAGGAACAGTATGTTTTACATCAGGTACTAAAGATGAGTTAATGGAAAAATTAAATAAATTATATAAAATAACAAATAAAAAGGTTGATGATAAATTAGTCGCTACAAAAGATGATGTATGTAGTGAGATGAAGAAAGAATTATTATATTTAGAAAAGTATTCAACAGGTTCAGATAAGAAAACATATATGATGATACCAAAGGACCATCCATTATATGAATTCCCATATAATTTAGAAGATAGAAAAGATTATATTAAACAAGAAATATATAATTATACTAAATCAAAACCTGATATTGATATATCTAAAAAGAAAAATGAATATGAAATATCAATATCTAATTCTCAAGTTAATAAATATAAAGGTTTAACAGATAAATTAAAAGAATTAAAATTTATAGAAAAAGGGAAAGATTGGATTAGAATAATTAATTAAATTATGTAATTGGTGAAGTAATAGGAATTATTCCCTATTATAGATTAGTAAATAATTATTTTTTATAAAAAATTATTTTTTTTTATAAAAAATTATTCCCTTGTTTTATAGATTAGTAAATTATTATCTAGTCAATTATTTATTTTATTTTCTAGTCAATTCTTTAGCCATCTTGTTATATTTTTCTAAATTCTTTTCAAATAGTTCCTTTGCTTTTTCAATGGCATTAATTGTATCAAGTTTTTCGTATTTACTATTACTTTTAATTTCCCTAAGAACAGTTCCTGCGATTTTACCAGCAGGGATACCATTACTAATTCCAAGTTTTTGTGCTACATGTTTCTTAAATGCTAAAAATGCTTTGAAACCGTTTCCTTTTCCTTCAGCACCACCATTTTGAAATATAGAAAGATTTTCATCAATAATATATCTAATACCACCACCAATTAAATTAATTTCAGATGTATCGCTGTTAATATCAACAAACATTGAAGGAAGTGTTTCTAAACCATTATTATTATTATTACCTCCAACAAATGATGCATTTCTCATTTTAGTTTCAACATCATCTGTCTTTTCACTATCTGAAAAATTTTCAGATGTAAGCATTTCAAGTAAAGCATTAACATCTTGTTCTGTTGTAACATTAGAAGATGTAGCAGAGTAACCACCTCCACATTGATTATTACCACGATTACCACCGTGACCACTATAACCTCCGGTCATATGTGATTGTCTAATAACAGATGATGTTGCTGAGAAATCATTCGCACCACCAAATTGTGATTGTCTAATAAATGATGATGTTTCTGATAAATCATTATTATTATTATTATTATTATTATTATTACGACTACCTCCGGTCATATGTGATTGTCTAATAACTGATGATGTTGCTGAAAAGTCATTTGCACCACCAAATTGTGATTGTCTAATAAAAGATGATGTTTCTGAGAAATCATTATTATTATTATTACGACTACCTCCGGTCATATGTGATTGTCTGATAACAGATGATGTTGCTGAGAAATCATTATTGTTTCCTCCCATTTGTTGGGACATAAAAACATCAGATGTTTCAGAATAAACATTATTATTATTGTTATATTTATTATTAGTGTTATATTTATTATTAGTGTTATCATTTAAATCAACGATATTTGGGTAACTAGGTAAATCAACAGAACTTTCGGTAAAAATGTTATTAAATCTAGTGTCACTATTACTATTTTTTCCTGACATATATATTAATATAGAAATAATTTTTTTTGATAAATTTGAGTTTTTAAATATTATTTTTATCAAATCTATATTAATATAATAATAAATGTATATTAATCAAATAGATGATTTATTTGATGGGATTATAAATAATTTAAATCAATATTTAATAAAAAATAAATTATTTGACAAACTAAAATCTGATACTAATTTTGTAAAATTCCAAAATGATATTTTAGATAATATTAAAAAATTCATAGACACAATAGATAAAGATGATATTAAGACTATTATTAAAAATGATTCATATGTTGAAAATATTTTGAATATAATAAAAAGATATTGTGCATTTTATATTTATTTAGGTATAGGATATTATTATGATGGTAACCGTGATTTATATATAACTAATATATTAGAATCAGCAAAATATCAAAAAGATAGTACATTTCAAATACCTAATTTTTATAATACTGAAAATAATTCAAAAATAATTAAATTTTATAATGATATTAAAAATTTTATTGGATTGATTAATTTAAAAACAATTGATAAAATAAAAATTGTTTTATTAAATAATCCTCTAAAATATGATACAACAATTAAATTATTCAATGAATTAGGTGAGGACTATATTACTGAATTTTTTTTAATTGAAAATAATTTTCATAATATTATAAAAACAATTATTTTTAGACAGATTTATTTGAAAGAAGAAAAAGAAAGTATTTTAGAAATGTTGAATCAAGTAGAAAAAGATAATATTGAATATAAATATATTGATATTGTAGTTTCAACAGAAAAGAAAATTGTTGATTTTAATATTATTCAAAAATTTTTAAGTAGTGAAAATTTTAATATTGGTATGGCTGAAGAGATTTATGATTATCTTGTAGAAAATAATGAAAATATTGATATAACTATGAAGGATAGAATGGATTATATTAATTATTTATTTAATAATAATGTATTAGTTCCTATTACAGAAGAATTTTTAAGATATCATAAAGATAGTGAAAAATATGGTAATGAAAAATCGTCAGATACTAAATCAAGAAAAGAACAACAAGATACAAAAATTAAATATATTATAAATAAAATGAATTATGTTAAAAATTATTATTCACCTTTGTTAGATAAAAATACTGATTTGAAAATAAATATTATGAATTATATTTATAAACAACTTGACCCAAAAATGGCAACACTTTATAATAATGATGAAGAAATTAAAATTATTAGAAAATTAGAAATGTCAGAACAAACTGTTGATTTAGATTTATTAGTTGATTTATATAATATTAGAAAATATGCTTTTGTTAATTTTAAAAATTTCTCACAAGATGGTTTTAAATTCAGACCTAATAATACAATTGAGGCAATCCGTTCTATAACAATGAAAGAAAAGAAAACAGAATTATTAAATACAAGAATAGGACATTCTAACATAGATTTAAATATTATAGGTATTGCTTTTAATCCTTCTAAACAATTATTAGGATGTTTCAAAACTCAAGATTTAGTAGATGTAAAAACAATTACTAAGAATGATAATGGTTTTGAATCATTCCAAAAAGTTATGAATAAAACATTTGATAGTAATTCAGACAAATTATATTATTGGTTATTTGATGTAGAAAAAGATAAAATAAAGGCTAATAAATATTTAGACCTTAACACAAATGACCCAGCACATAATATTAAATTGATGATAGAACAATTATATAATAATTATATTGAATTAGTAAAAAATAAATTTGTTAACTATATAAATAATGTTGATGAAATAACATCGTGGAATTATTTTAATTTATTAAAAGGTTATGAACAAAAGTTTTTTAATTTTAATTTAGAACCATCACTTAGGAATGAATTAAATAAATTAGTTTTACAAGAAAAAATAAAAGATATTGATGTTGAACCAGATGAAATAGATTCAATGATACCAGGGAAAAGAGAAGATTTAATAACTTTACCAGCATATAAACAAAAAGTGAAAGATAAAAATTTATTAGTAGTTGGTGAAGTAGAAATTGGTGCAGATGTTATTTTAACAAGAAAAAATATACCAGTTTGCCAACACTATATTAAATGGGATGAGATTGGTAAAATGTCAAAGAAATCAGATTTATTTAATCAAGCAGTATTTGATTTTGTAAAACAATATATTAAACAAAATGCTCAGGGTGATAATATTTGTAAAAGTTGTAATGAATTAGTTCAAATTCAAAAATATGGTATTGAAGGAACATATGTTGAAGAATTAGATATGTTTTTAACTACATCAATGGTTATTACATTAAAGTTAGATGAAATGGCGAAATATTCAAGTTATACACGTGCAATAAGAAATATTGAAAAGAATATTGAAAAGTTTGCTTATGGTACAGATATTATTGCCTATGTTGGTAATCTACCTGCAACAAAGTTAAAAAGGAAATTATTAATTAAAGATGTTATTGATTTAATTTTAATTCATACTGAATGGTTAAGAAAACAACCAAAAAACAGAATTGAATTATTTGGTAAAAAGTATGGAACTAGTAAAGATTTTACAAATTTATTCTTTTTCACATTTGAAGATAATATTTTCTTGACAAGTTCAACAGATACTGATTATTATAAAATAATCAAATATAATAATATTTTAGCATATTTATTATTTTTAATGATTAGTGAATTAAATCCAGGACAAATTATTAGTTTTAGAGATGATAATAAATTTAATTATTTATATTTCCAAAAAATTAAAAATATTATATTTGATGAATTATATATAAGAGTTAATGAGAAAGAGAAAAAACAACTGAGTAAGTTACCTTTATTTTCATATATTTTATATTATTTAGCAGGTATGTTAGTTGGAAATAAGATTTGGTTATATAATGATAGTGCTATTAATGAGAATAAAAGTAAGGCTGATGCATCAAAAGAAAAAATAAAATTATTATTTAATATGCATAAATCAGTAATACATACAACAGTAGATTTAATAAATACTATAGTTGAGGCTAATTTAGATAAAAATAAATCATATTTTTATGAATTAATATATGAAAGGTTAAGATTTAAATTAAATAATATATTTAATGACCCACAATTATTAAAAAGAATAGAAACAAATAGTAATAAATTTATTAATATTGATAGTAAAACAAATGCTATAACATTTAATAAAAGAAAGGTAGAAAGTATAGAATTAGATTATAATAGTGAATATAAAAAACAATATGTATCTAGTGATTATTGTGCACTAAAAAGAAAGAAAATAGATACTTTACCATTTGAACCTGATAATAATATATTAGGTATTCTAACAAATTGTGATGATGGTAAGTTTCATAAATGGTTTTTTAAGAGTGGTGATTTAATTTGTAGTTTATGTAATAAATCTTATAATGAATTATTGAAACTAGATAAAAAAGATAAAGAAAAAGGTAAAGGCAAAGAAAAAATAAAATATTTAGATAAATTAAAAGAAATTAATTTAATAAAATTATATAAAAAATATTGTGTTAGTGGTGAGATACATGATATTAAAGATGATGTATGTACTAAATGTAAAATTAATATTGTTAAAGATAAGGCGACTGACAAAGAATTAAAAGTTTTAGAAAAGAATTTAGAAGAAAAAACAAATGAAGACTTTTTAGACCATATGAAATTATTAAAAGAACATATAGAAAAAGAAGAAAGAGACCGTCATAAAACTAAAAAAATTATAAATAAATTATACAAGAGGTATGAAGAATATAGTAATAATAAATTAGAAATATATATTAATAAGTTTATTGATAAAATATCAAGTATAATTGGTAATAATATTATTATTGATAATAAATCAATTTCATTAAAAACATCATATTATGTAGTTAGTAATGATTATATTGGTTATCCTATGAAACCATATGAAATAGATTTGAGTGATAAAAGAATTAAATTTATCCCAGACCATCCAGTATTGAAAACAAATATAATATATTTCAAGGATAATACAAATAAATATTATATTTATTATGACCAAATTACTTTACAATATATTGGTTATTCAGATAACAATGTAGATATTAAAAGGTCAAATAATAATGCTTCATTAAAAATAAAATATTCATTCAGAGATATGTTATTATATTTAGGTTATCCAAATAGATATATTAATATTTATCATTTGAATAAAGATTATCAATTCTCACCAATGTTTAGCAGTAATAATAATGATAAAGATGATAAACAATTAGGTGGGCGTCAAAAAGATGATAATAATAATGATAATAATATTTTAGATTCAGAAGAAGTAAAAGAAAATATATTAAAATTAATGAGAACTAGAATGGTTAATTTAAAACAGATTATAACAAGAACACAATCAATATTATATTTATTAAATAATAAGAATATAAAAATAGGTAAATATAGTGTAGAAGAAAATAAAATATTAGAAGAATATAATAAAAAAATTAAAAATATAGTAATGGCAGATAGCCAAGGACATAACAAAGTTTTTAAAAATTATAATTATATATTACATAGATTACAAATAGATTATAATTTACCTAATATAGATTTGAATATAATAAAAAATTATATTGATATTGAAAATATATTATATTTAGAAAACAATGATAACAAATTAATATTTTATTTATTAAGTAATTTTGATAAAATAATAGAATATAATAGAAAAAGTTTAAATATATCAGAAATAATAAATTTAATTGGTAAAATAATTAATTATTCATTTAATTTATATCATATTCCATTTATTAGTTATGATATTAATAAATTTGATTTCTTATTAATTAATGAAACACCATATATAGATGAAACATTGAAAGTTATAGGACATTATCAAGAATTAATGACACAACAAGAAATTGATGACCCAAATAGAAAAGAAGAAGAGTATGATAGTAAAGAAGCAAAAGATGCAATGGATATTGATGATTATGATGCTGAAGGTGATGATTATGATGGAAGAGAAGAAGCATTAGATGGTTATGAATAATATATTTCTTATATTATTATTCAATATTTTTCTAACATTTATGTATATGACTATAAATAATAACATTATAAAATTAAAATATGATTTTGACAATATGTTCAATAGTTATTTTGGGTGGTTAGAAAAAAATCATTATATTAAAAACTTTATACTTTTGTTTTTAGCAGTATATCCATCTGTAGTTCGTCCAAAATTACCAAATCATTTAGAAATATTATTTGAGAATTGGTATGTAAGATTTATATTAATTGCATATGTAATATATGATATTGAACCAACAAAAAATATACCATTAGCAATAACTGTATCATTAATATTTTTATTAATAATTGATTATATAGATAATTATTATGATAATAAAAATAATAATAAATTAGATAATAATGAAAATAATAATAAATTAGATAATAACATTAATAATAAAAAATAATAGTGTTCGTTATATAGTTACATAATATAATATATATATTATATTATGAAACCAATTTATAAAATTGCATGTTTAGTATGTATAGTATTAGTTATAGTATATTTAAAACCAAATACATTCGGTTTAAATAACATATTAAATAATTTAACACGAAAAAATATTAAAAATGATAAATTAATTAATATAGTTTGTTCTTATATTAATTTATTAAATAACAGTAATTTTGATTACAGTAATATTATTGAACAAAAAACTTATATGAAACCAAAAAAAAATAATAGATATATTACAAAAATAGTAAATAATTTTATAAACAAAACATTTATAATAAAAGATGTATATATTCACAATGTTAAAATATTAGAACCTATTAATTATTATGAAATAAATAATGGTATATATGTTCCAAATATAAAATTCCAAATAGAAATAATTTCTGATTTATTACATGATTGTGCATATAGATTAGAATTATCATTAGATTTATTTGTTATATCTCATACTAATATATCAATATTAGGAATAAAAACAGAAAATATAATTAGTTTATCTGAAAATAAACAAAATGATTTTGATAGCATATTTATTAAAATGCCAACATCTAATTTAAATAATAATATTTTAGATGAACCTTATTATGATAATGATAGCCTAATCCCAACAATTGATGATATTGATTAAAAATGTTGTGTTTTAAGTGTTCTAAGATTAATGTTTTGTTAAAAATATTATATTTTAATTTTTTAAGATTAATGTTAATATTATATCTTAACCTTGATTAAAGGGTTCTAAGATTAATATTAATATTATATTTTAACCCGTAATGACCTAAATAATGGGTCATTTCTTAATATATCATTTGGTGTTATATATTCATCATTAACTAATATTCTTCCTCTATCAGAAATATATTTACCAGTTCTATATTTTTCAGGAACTATTCTATTAAAAAAATCTTTTATTTTATCAGGTATTTCTGGTTCAGTCCAAAATTCTGGGAAGAAACCTTTTTTAGTTAATGTATTTATAAAATAATGAATATCATAATATCTATTTCTTTCAGGTTTTACATTAATTTTATTTGTCCATTCAGCATCTACTTTAGAATTAGATACTATACCAGGAATACAGGCAAAATCAAAATCCCATAATTTTATTTGAATTCCTATATTTGGAACATTATATATTTCATCATTTATTTTATAAATAAATTTCTTACTATCTTGAGACCTTTGAATATTATGTATTAATATATTATTTGCTTTCATATCATTATGTCTAAAACCAGGATATTTTGCTTGGATAACTGCTAATACAGATATTACTTGAAATAAAATAACTCTCCACATTTTGATATCCATATTTTTATAATTTTTTCTAATATAATCTAATAAATCACCACCATTAGCCCACTCACTAACTAGAACAGATACATTATGATAATATTCACCTTTATCATATCTTTCTATAAATTGGTCGAATTTTTTATTATTAACTATATTATTTTTTGTTAAATTAATAAATGGTTTTATACTTGTATTAAATGTTGTAATTGGTAATACTATATGAGGTGTTTGTTTATTAACTACAAAATAAGATAATAATCTAATCATTATGATTTCTGTATTTTCTGGTCTTTTTACATTATACATATCACCATAATTTTCTTTCTTTGGATAAGCAACAATCTTAACTGCATAATTCATTTTATTAGAATCTAAATGAACCCCCTTAAACGTGTGTCCTGTTGAACCACTTTTAACATATAATAATTTCCCTCCTAATTCATTAATCGCTTTTGAAAATTCTAAATATTTTTTTGGTAATAATTCTCTAATATCTTCAGTATTAGTTAAATTTTCAAATGTTTCTGATGTAGTTTTAAAATCAATCATTGTATCTAATGATTTACCGCCTACAAGAGATTGTATATGTTTAATTCTGTCGGGAATTAAATTTAAATTTTTTTTAATATTTATAGTATCCATTAATTAAATTAAAGAATATATTTTTATATTATTAACTGTTATTATTATATAATAATATTGTTTCGTTCAAGTTCTTCTTTAGTTAATTCATTTTTATATTTTAAATAATAGTATTTAACATCATTTATATCTAAACTAGGTAATTTAGGTGTTCCCATCCAATATTTTTTTTTATTTAAAAAATCTTGTTCAAATTCATAAGGATATAAATATGACAAAGATGATTTAGGATTAGACATTAATTTTCTTAAATTATTAGGTAATAAATAATTTAATTGAGGTGGTAATACAATTAATAATTGCATAAATGGTTCAATTGGTTTTGCTACATCAAATTTAATTGTATTAATATCAACTAAATAATTATATATATCTGATAAGAATGGTGGATTATCAAAAGGATAATACCATTCCCAACTAGGACAACCTCCTAGTTTATCAAAATAATAAAATGTAGTCCATTTCAATCCTGCTAAATAATGTAATACTATTTTTTTACTAATTTCATCTGGATTATCTGTATCAAAATAATATTTATAATATCTTTTTCTCCATTCAATATGATTATCAGAACCTAATTTAATAGGGTCATCAATTTTAAATAATAAATTATCTATTTTGAACATTTCTTTATCAAAAGGGTCATCTGGCAACATTCTATATTTTTTATTTTTTATAAATTTTTCTTTCAAACAATTCTCTTCTTCTAAAGATAATTTTAATATGAATACTTTGAAAAAATCCATATTAACATTATAATTATCTAATAAATAATAATAATTATTATTGCTAGTAAATAATTCTAATAACGTATCTGAATATTTATCAATTAATAAATCTAAACCATTATCATAAATATCAATTGAATGAATATGTGGTAGGAAATCATTTCCTAATAAATAACACATAAAAATGAAATCTTTAATAATATTTTCTTTACACAATATAATATCATAATCAATAATATTTGATATTGTTGAATAAATAGATTCTTTCATTACATTAATACTAACATATTTTAATGATATAGAGTCTGTTTTTGATAATTCATTACTTTCTCTTAATAAATGTATATTACTAGATGATGTTAATGCTAAAAAGATTAAATCAGCATCAAGACCATAAATAACATAATTATTATCATTATTATTATTTTTAATAAATTCTAATAATTTATGTTCTCCTTCGCCAGGTGTTAAATATGATGAATAAATAATTTTATCTTTTCTTTCCTTAATCCAATTATTAATGTAACAGTGTAATTTATACATAAATTCAGTTCCTGGCGAAATAGCACTGTTATTCCAAATAGTTTCTGAAACAGGTTTATTATATTTCTTTTTTATTTTATCAAATAATATTTTGTCAGAAATACTTTTAAATCTTCTATATCTTTGTTGTTTAATTTTAGCACAAGGTGCAACCCCATCAATAGCAATATATGTTGCTTTAACAGGTTTAACATGTTCAATTAAATATTCAATATATTCAATAACTTGTTTCATCATTTTTTCTTCTAAACCTATGACACTATTATTTTTTTCTAATACTTTGAAACACATTGGATGAATTAAACAATTAGTATCAATTAATAAATAATCTAAATTAGTATCAATCTTATCAAAAATAAATTCCTTATCATATTTTTTCATTAACCATAAAAAGAATCCGGGTACACCCATTATTTTATTATAATAATTAATATTTATGTTTATATATTTATAAATATAAAAATCAATTTTATTTAAGCATATTTTTTTATTATCAAGATAATGAGTTGGTGTATGGATTTTTGTTATTATATTAGAAAACTATTCAAAAGAAATAAATTAATAAATGAAGATTTTTATTATAATATATTAGATGAAGAAAAAGATGTTATTACAATATATTGTCCTAAATGCGGGCATAAAATAAATAGTTATAAATAATATGTTAAATATTAAATATAAATTTATATGTTGTGTATTAAATATAAATTTATATGTTAAATATTAATTTATATGTTGTGTATTAAATATAAATTTATATGTTAAATATTAATTTATAAGTTCCCTTATTGATATTTAATACATCATAACTTTTTGCTATAAATTTTAAATATAAATTCATTTTATTTTGTGCCATTAGAGTATCACCATATAATTCATTTAACAATGATTTATATTCTGCTAAAAAGTTTTTATTAAATTTTATTTTATATTGTTTTCCTTTAACTTCTCTTAAATTTATAGTTCCCGAAGGTTGTGATTCTTCAGGATATAAACAGAATGAATGATAATAAATACCAGTTGGTAATATATTATTTAGATATTTATAAGATAATGCATAATTATAATAATTATCATCAACATTTGATAATAAAACATCTAATTGATTAAATGTCATTGTTTGACTAGATATTATATTATTAGTAAAATATTTAGAATAATCAAATAATAAACCTGTATTTTGCCCGTTTTCAGTAAAACCATCTTTATAAATCTGTGGTTGAACATACCAAGTTAATTCTTTACAAGGTCCGTAAAAAGAAAGCTCACAATCATAAACAGGTTGTTCTTTAATATTAAAAATATCTTCATTAAAAGTTTCTATAATATATTCTAAATTAGAATCAGCAAATCTTGCTCTTTCTAAATCATCAAAATAAACATATTCACATATTAATTTGACTGAAGGATTTTGTATTAAACTATAATATAAATTGAAATCAATATATGGATAATATGAACCAACAATAGGTGCAATAGTAGAATATAATGGGTCTTTAATATTTAACATAAATCCAATCCATTGATTTTTATTAATAATATATTGTTGTTCATAAGTAATATTATTATTAACTAAATTAGAAAGTTGAGATGAAGTATAAAGTGTCCCATTATTTTCTAAAATAATATTTCTTTTTTCTAATGATAAATCAGGATAAACATTTTTTAATAATTCATCATTAATATATAAACAATCATAATTAATAGTTTTGTTAATTATATCATATGTATTATTAGTATATAATAATTTTGTATTTTTTTCATATTTATCATTAATTACATCTATACTAACTTTTAATAAATCATCATACATTTTTTCATAATTTTCAAAACAATATATTTTTTTAATATCAGCAATTTTAGTATTTACAATCAATGTTGAATATTGTAAAGCAACTATAGGTAATGATGACCCAGCATTTTTATTAAACCAAAAAATTAAAGGAACAATAATTTTTTTATTGCCTTTAGATAAATTATTAAATTCATTTAAATCTTGAGTATGACCTATCATTTCTAAATAATTATCCATATAATCAGATTTAATATTATGCATTTGATTGATATGTAATACATCATTAGAATATTTTTGTAATTGTTGTCCTCCAAAATCAATTTGAAAATAATCAAAATAGTTATGACCTAAATATTCAGAATAATTAAAATTAATTTGATATTCATTATTTTTATTACTTAATTCTTTTGAAAACTTTGTTCTTTTTCTAAAATAATAATTTAATGATTCAACCATAATATTATACATATTATTTATTGTATCTAATATTTCCAATCTTGAAATATAAATAGAATCATTAAAAGTTGTTTCATTTGTAATTAATTTAGTAATACTATTTATATATCCTGATATGTCTATTTGTAAATAAATGGATTGTTCTATTTTATTTTTATAATTATCTTTTTGTGATTTATATTTATAATTAAAATTAGTAACTTGGGTTTTTAAGGTATTTAGTGTAATATTTGTAGTTTGTAAGAATTGATAAAGTGTTCTGTATAAAATAGTTTCAATATCAACATAATTTTTTAAATTATTATAATCATTATCCCATTTTGTAATTTTAGTATTTAAATTTGATATTTCTGTATTTTTCCTATTAGTATAATTTGTATTTTCAACATATTTATCAGAAAAAATTAAATTAGGTAATTCTACTTCTAAATAACATCTATGTATTGCATCACCATTTTTAATAATAAATGATGATATATTATTATATTCTGGTAATTGTTCTGGGTTTATTTCAATTAATTCTAAAGAAAAATTAGTATGTTTCTTAAAAACTTTTTTAAAAAATGTAATTTCTGGATTAATAGTTAAATATATATCTTGCTTACCAGATGTAACAATTTGAACTAGACCTCCTGCTAAACCAGAAATATTATTTTTAGTAACTAATGAATTACTAGTTGCTACTAAATTATCAGGTTTGGTAGATTTATTATTAGATGATGGTTTCATAGAACTAAGAGCACTCATTGCACCACCTTGAGGCTGATTATTGATAGTAATATTATTTTTTTGGCTAGATTTCATTCTTATTTATATTTAAATAGGTTTTAAATATAATAAAAAGTTTTTCTATATAATAATAAAATCATAGTAATAAATTCATTATTATACAGATTTTCTATATAATAATAAAATCATAGTAATAAATTCATATTAATACAGATTTTCTATATAATAATAAAATCATAGTAATAAATTCATTATTATACAGATTTTCTATATAATAATAAAATCATAGTAATAAATTCATTATTATATAGTGAGTTTAATTTAAAATTAGAATATTTATATTTATTAATATGAAATTTTTTGATTATAAAATTATATTTTTATTAGGGTTTGCTATAGCATTTTACTTTTTGTATAGAGAACAACAATCATTATATTTAAGAATGGATAATTATAATGATAAATTAAAATTAATTAATAGTAAAATAGATTCATTAGAAGATGGTATAGAAAATATTGCTAAAAAAAATAAGTATTATTTAGAACAAAACCAAACAAAAGATAATATAGATATTAATGTTTTAAAAAATCAATTAGACCATATTAATAATACAAGAAATATTAATAAAAAATCAAAAAATAAAATAATTAATAATATATCAGAAAGCGAAAAGATATTTGATAAAAATATAGATAATATAAGTTCTCATCATGTAGCAATTTATTCTAATGATGGCGAACAGTTTACACAAAGCATAAGTTCATTAACAGATAAATTATTTAATGATAATAATATTCAAGTATTTAATGATGACGGGCGTACAAATGATAATAATGGGCGTACAAATAATTCTAGTAATTGGTATAATAATAACCCAAGTGAATTATTTAATAATATCAGTTTACCTAACAATATGAAATTAAATTTTAATTATGAATGTAATAATAATAATGATGATATAACTAATATTATTAGTGTTAATAATAATGTTATTAGTGTTAATGATGATAATGATAATGATGATAATAATAATGATGATAATGATAATAATAATGATGTTATATCTATAAAATCTTTGTTATCCAACAAATCAAATTCAACAAAATCTATAAAATCTAATTTATCAACAAAATCTAACTTATCAACAAAATCTAAATTATCAAAAGTATCTAATAAATCTAATAATATTGAAATTAAATTAGATTTTTTTAGTGATAATAATAACCTTAGTGATAATAATAATAATAATAATAATAATAATAATAATAATGATAATCAAATAAATAATAACATTAGCGATAATAATCAAATAAATAATAACCTTAGCGATAATAATAACACTAATAATACACACAAAGAAAGTAATGATAATATACTATCTGTTAAACCATTATCAAATGATGATTTAGAAAAGATGAAATTAGTAGAATTAAAAGAAATGGCGACAAAATTAAATATAACATTATTTAAAATGGTTAAGGGTGTTCAAAAACCAAAATTAAAAAATGAGTTGGTAGAAGATATAAAATCTTTTAATAAAAATATCTAAATAAATATATATAATGGATAATCGTTATCATACATATGGATGCCCTGAATTAATGCAAGATGGAAGATTTTTAACAAATTTTACACCCAAGAGAACATTTGAACAAATGATTAGAAAAGTAAATGATATTGAAAGTTCAGCAGATTACAGAATGTTTTTACAAAAGAATGGTGAAACTATTATGACTAGAGAAACTGAATATTTAGTAAAAAATAATACATGTGGTGTAAATGGTCAATGTGTAAAATTTTAAATTAAAAAATATAAGTTTAATAAATAAATTTTATCACTTTTATTAATATATTTAAAATATGAATAAAAATGATAATCCACGCCCAAATATAACAGGTGGTAATAATCCCTTAAATAAATATGATAAAATATATAGGGTATTACCTACATATGATGAGGGTAAAGTAAGAGATATTTTTAATTTTATTGATAAATTAGACACAAATAGGATATTAAATTATTCAGTTGAAAATAATATTCCACTTAGTATTTGTGAAAATGCAGATGGTGATAATTTAATACACGCTGTTTTAAATCTGAAAATGTTAGAGTTATCAGAACACATCAAATTAAATTTTATTAAATTCCTAGTTCAAAAAGATGTTAATCCTGATAAACCTAATAAATATAATCAAACACCTTTAATTTTAGCCTGCAAGTATCAGTTAAATAGTATTATCAGTTATTTATTATCTTTAGGTGTTAATATTAATTATCAAGATAATATGGGTTATACACCATTACATTATTTAGTAATTGGTAATATTAAAGAAATTGAAGAAAATAAACAAGTATTAACATTTATTCCATATAATAAATCTAAAAAAGATATAGAAAATATAGAATTATTAAATAATATTAAAACTATTATTTATAATTACTTAACTCCTAGTTCTGCTAATAATCTTAATAATTCTACTAATCCTACTAATTCTACTATTTCTTCAGAACTTACAAATAAATATGTTTTAACTGGTGGTGGTGCTGATGCTGATGCTGATGGTGGTGCTGGTGCTGATGCTGATGATGGTGCTGATGCTAATGATGCTAAGGAAGGTACATTAGAATTAGATGAATTATTGAAAAATATAAAAGGAACTATTGAGAATATATATAATTATAATAAGGCTAATATACCTGAATTAGATAAAGAGTTAAGACCAGACATAGCAAAAAATAAAACATTATCAGATATTAATAAATTATTTGGAATTAATAAAAATAGATATATTGAAAATATTCAAGTTCATACAAATGGTATTAATAAAAAAAGTTCTTGGAGACCAAATGATATTAATACTGGTGATACATATTTATTCAAAGATTATAAAATTAAATCAGTTGTTAGAGGAAATGTTAAAAGTAAATTAAATGAATTAAAACAAATAGTAGATAATTACAATGCAATGCCATATATTGATAATAACACAGAAATTAATAATTTATTTAATATTTTTTATAAAAATGTTTTATTTGATGATGATGATGAATATGAGAAAAAATATACTATTACTAATGAATTTAATAATAACTATAGAAATATTTATAATATAAATAGTGATGGTGATATTTTAGATTTTGAAAATTATCAATTTTTTGGAGGTAATAATAATGTTGAAGTTATTAATAATTTAGTTGATTATAATAAAACTGTTGATGGTTATGATTTAGTTACTATTATTTTAAATAGTATTAATTATTATAATTATAATAATAATGGCTATCATTTATTAAATATTTTAATATCTACACTAATAACAGATAGTCACGGGTTTGATTATAAAATTAATATAACTGATATTAATAATTTAATAGCATTCAGTATATTTTATTTAGACGAACCTTTTAATTTTGATTATGAAAATATTCAATATATATTAAAAGGAGATGATAATAAATTTAATTTTATATTAGATACTATAACTAGACAATATTCTGTTATTACTATAAGTAACCAAAATGATATTAATATTGATAATTTAAAGAAAAAAATAAATTTGTGGATTAATTATTTATTAGGAAATATTACATTTGATGAATATACAAAAGATGGAAATAATACTAATTATGTAGATTATTTTCAAGATGTGAATAATATTAATTTTATAGATACTGTATGTTCACAAATAATTGATAAATATGATAGTTTATTATATAAACCGCAATTATCAGTATTGTTAGATACATTATTTATTTTAAATTATTATGATAATAATAAAAATACTGGTAATCAAGATATTTTAAATAATATGAATACATTATTAAAATTATTAAATCCATTAGAAAATATAAATATAAGTACTATTATTACAGATAAATCAAATCCTTTATTAAAAGATACTTTAACAATTCATTCTAACTATGGTAGAATCTTTTTATTTATTAATAATGATAAAGATGATATAACAAAAAAAACTCATCAAAATAAATTTATATTTTCAAAATGTTTAGGATTACACTATAATGGTATGTTAGATAAATCAATATTTACTAATAATAATAATATATATACTAGTGTAGAATATCTTAATGCATCTAATGAAATTGTTATAGACGATAAATTTTGTTTTAATTTACCATTAGATATAGGAAATGGAATTGAAAATATAGAAAATACTTTAACTAACGAAGGTATTGTAATACCTAGTCACCATTCTTATGTATATACTATAATAAATATTATTAATTATTGTCAGTTACAAATGCAACAATACATTCAAAATATATATTATGATTTAAATCAATTATTAGGTGGTTATATTGCAAGAAATATTTTTAATGAAATATATACAGATTACTATCCTCAAATATTAAATTTTTCAAATATTATTTCTTTTTATTACGATATGTTATCTAATTATTTGAATAAAATTAATAAACAATTAGATGAAACATATAAAGAATATTTTAATAACATACTAGCATATAGACATTTAACTAATAAAAGGATTGAAGAATTAAAAAATATTACTGATAAAGTTGCTGATTTATTAAATGAAATTAATTCATATTATTTCTTATATGCTTATATTTATTTTAATGGAAAAGTAAATGGATTTAGTTACTATAGATTACCAACTAGTAAAAACCCTAGTTCATTTATTTATTATTATAATGCTGAAAATGTTAATAAAGAAGAAAATCTTAAACAAATAAATAATACCTTTAAATATGAAGAACAAATAGGTGGAACATCAATACCATATTCAAGACCAGATAAATATGATAAATATGATAAATATGGTGTATTTGGATATAGTAAATTTGGTAATTATAAAGAAATATTAGAAAATTATAGAAAAAATATACACGAAATTATTATTAAAAAAGAAGCAAATGAATTTAATACTACAGATAATAATAATGTTTTACCACAATCAATATATGATAAATTAGGATTATTTTATAAATATAGTGTTATGGCTGTTTTAACTAGGATATTAAATAAAAAAATATTAGAATATAATATTGACCCTAAAACAAGTAACCCTAATACAACAACTACAACTATTGAGAATGCTATAGAAAAAATATTTAATTTAAATATTGAAGACAAGACTATTAAAAAATTATATGTTTATGAAAATGTTTGTAAAATAATTCAAGATATTATTTATGATTATTTAATATTTTATGTTAATAATAGATTAGAAAATCCTAATCCTGAACCTAAATTTAACGTAACAGAAAATATAGTAAAATATGAATTGGAGAATGAAATATTAGAAGGTTTAGATAAAGATAATAAATTAGTTATTTATAATATATTAAAAGAAATTAAATCATTATCTGCAACTGCAACTGAAAACAGTTTTATTTTATATCCAAATGATTTTTCAAACACTGAAAGAACAAAAACATATTATTCAATTGGTGTAAATAAAAATAATATTGATTTATTATTAAGAATGGGTGCAAATCCTTATTTATTAAATATTGAAAATAAAACTTGTATATATAATATAATTAATAATTATAATTATAATTTATTAAATCATCTCAAAGAAAGAGGTATTGATTATAGAACTTTTGATAATGATAAACCTATTAATTATATTATTGCTGATATGAAAACAAATTTACAAAAAGTATTAGGTGATAAGTTTGAATTTATTGCTAAAAATGTTCCTACTAAAGAAATATTAAATAATATGACGCAACTAATGTATAATAAAGTAGTAAACAGTATTTTATCAAATAATAATTTTAAGAACAATGTATTAATTTTAATTGAAGAATCATTTTACATGTCATCATATTTATTTATTAATTATTTATCAAAAAAATTAGTTTATATCAATGATGAATTTGATATATATGATTTAAATAATATATGTGATTTATTAGATATTTCAGAAAATGATGTCTTTGCTCATAATAAAGGTATGATTGATAAAATTAATAATGATGATGTTGAATCAATTTATAATAAAATGATTAATGCAAAAATAGAAAAGAATTTAGAAAAAATAGATATCAAATCAATAGAACTTGATAAAATATCATTATCTTTATCTGAAATTAAAAATGAACAAATTAAAAAATTATTACAAGATAAATCTAATGAATTAAAATCAGATATTAATAATTTAGAAGAAGAAAATAAAAAATTAGAAAAATTAAATAACAGTAATATTAATGATATTGATAAATATATGAAGATATTTGATGAAAATATTAATACTAATACTGATTTAATACCATTATTAATGTTAATTAAACAAAATATATTATTAAGGAACAGTTTAACAGCATATTCAGTTAATCAATTAAATGTTCTGAAAAAAGGTTTTGCTATATTTTCAAATATAAGTGAATATTATTTTAATACACCTAAATTTACTGATGATAATTATATTTTATTAGAAATAAAGAAAATATTAAAACAAACATTTGAACTTACAATTGGATATAGCACACAATTATTAATTAAAAAGATTTTATTAGAATATTTCTTATCACAAGGTGACAAACCAGATACTATTTCAGGAAAGATTGATTTAATTATTAATGAAGAAATAATTAATATGTTAAATAATGAATTATTTGAAGAACTAGTTAAAATAAATGCTGGTATATTTGATAATAATGATGATAAGATAACATATATACTCAAGAGCACAGATAGAATATTAATATCATTGTTTGATAAAATATTAAATAATAATATATTAAAAAATGATGAATCATTAAAATTAGTATTTTATAATAACATAACACCATATTTAAATACTATTATTTCAAATTGTATTAAATATTGGTATGTTAATATTGAAAATATTATGAAATATTTTATTAATAATTATAGATGTTTAGAAACATTATCTAGTTTATAATTTTTGTATTTCAACAAAAAGTTCTGATATAAAAATTATTTATAATTTTTGTATTTCAACAAAAAGTTCTGATATAAAAATTATTTATAATTTTTGTATTTCAACAAAAAGTTCTGATATAAAAATTATTTATAATTTTTGTATCTCCTCAATAAAAGACATTGTTTTAGAATTTAGATATGTATTATTATTTTGTATTTTTTCTTCAATAATATTTAATGTAAAACTATGTTCAAGATTTCTAAAATTAACTTTAGACCCATCAGGATATAAAAATTTAATATGTAATTCAGTTAATGTTGATATTGGGAAATTTTTAGAATATGTATTACTTGGTATTTTAACATGATTATCAAATAATATATCACCAGGATTACCATCTAATAAAATTTTAGCAAAAGCGCTAGGTAGATTATTACTTTGATATACATATTCTATATCATTTAAATACATTAAAAAATAATTAAATTTACCTGATAAATTTATAAAACCATTACTATAATTTAAATTATTACCAACATAATTTAAATTATTAGAATTAATATAATTATCTTTATTTGTTATTGTTGAACTAAAATCTATAATTGATGTTTTATCACCAACATATTTAAAACCTAATATATCACCACATGTATCAGGATAATTAAAATAAAAACTTGCTTTAGTACTATTTTTAATAATAATATTTTCACCACCACCTGATTCATAATCAACTACCGTTGTTTTAATTTCAGACTTTTTACCTAAAATAATATCATATGTTTGATTTTCTAAATTAATACTATAAATTGAATGTGATTTATTTATATATGATGAAGCAACTGATAAAATTTCTGTAATGTTATTTAATGTATTTTTAATTGTAACATCATCTGAAGAACTAATAATAACTGTTTCACCAGAATTAATAATTAAACTATCATTACTAATATTTAATATATAATACTCATTACTATTAATAGTTTCTAATCTTAGTGATAATGAATTTGGAATATTTGTAAGATTATAAGGCATAAATTTAATTAATTGTAATTTCATATCTAATTCAACATCAAAATAATTATATTTTGGTGTAATCTTTGTAGAACCTGTTCTTTCAACAGAATTCATTTTTGTTTTAATATTATCAATCAATGTTGATTGAGTGTAATTACCATCATCCAATTTAACTTGATATATAATATCGCCATCTTCTATATGTTTCCAATATAATTTATCATTTTCATTTTCTTTAATAACGATATCTACATATGGGAATTCAGTGCTTAATAATTCTATTTTAACAACGTTATTAAAACTTTTTTTAAGATTGATAACATAATCATCTGGGTCAGGATATCCATTAATTGAATTAATAACTTTCATAATTTGAACTTTATTACCACCACCAGATAATGTTCCATAAGCAAAATAATTTGTCATTATTTCAAAATGATCTTCATCAATTACGCTATATATTAAATAACTACTTTGATAATTATAATTATTAATTGGATAATTTGCATTTAGATAACCTAATTTTATACCACTAATATGTAAATATGATAAATTAAATACTTGATTTATTTTAATATATGTTGTATTTTGATTAATATATTCATTATCTAATTCTATAAAAATACAATTCTTATTAATAAAATTAACATCACTTGAACCTAGAATACTTGATAATGTTGAACTAATAGCAGTTAAACTTGTATCTGGAATATCGTTATATAACAAAATCTTTTTTACCCCTAACAAACTATTAAATGGGATATTATTTAACATATTATTTTCAATTTGAGGACCATATAATTCTATATTAATATTTAATTCATCTACATAATTTTTATAATCAGAATCTATCCCATTATCGTATAATGTTATTAATAAATATTTAAATTTATTAATCAAATAAAAAGAATCAACTAGAATAATATTATTTCCTTCAACATTTTGTATAATAATATTATCACCTGAAGATAAATTATGATTAGGATAATTTATTTGAACTATATTACTACCTTTCTTAAAATATAATGGATTTATTGGTAAAAATTTGTTATCCGATTTATAAATATGTTTAGGATATTTACTCCTATCATAACTATCAATATTTAAAATTGATGATATTTGAAATTTTGTATAATTACTCATTAATCTAAATTATATTTATATTTTTAATTAGAAAAATACATATTTAACAAGTATAGAAAAATTGCAGGTCTCCTGAAAGGACCATGTAATTTCACAGTCCCTTAGGACATGTCCGTTTGGGACCTCTAGAGGCGTAGAAAAATTGATTTATTTAATATTTAACTAATAATTAATAATATTAATAATTAAAGTAAAAATGAATAGTTTTGCTGAATTCTTAAAAGTTAATTATATTAATTCTATGAAATTGCCTAGAGATATATTAGAATTAATTTTTGAAAAATATATATTATCATTAATTGATGATAAAGATAATATATATGCTATTGATGATTTTGAAAAACCAAATATATTATTAGTAAAAACATTAATAAATAATGGTTATAAATGTACTTTTTTAACAATGATAAATGCTTGTAAAAATAATAATATCGAGTTAGTTAAATATTTATTGTCAATTAATATTAATATTAATAATTCTGTTAAATATGCTATTGAAAATAATAATATTGAATTAGTTAAATTATTATTTGATAATGGTGCTGATTTTATGTATAAATATGTATATACAGCATTATATAATAATCACTTTGAAATAGCAGATTATTTTTATAAAAAATTTAAATTTAATTGTGAATTATTAATTACTGAAAAATATAGTCCTAATAATTATTTATCAGTTCTTAAATGGCTAAAAAATAATCATTCTGGACAATTTAAAAAAGAGTTTAGATTAGCAATATTAACTAATAATGTAATTGAAAATAATAATATTGAATTATTAAAATATATTATTGAAAATAATATATTTTTACTTAGTTTTGAAAGTATATGTAGATGTCTAAATAATTTAGAAATGTTAAAAATTATTGATGAACATAATAAAAAATGTCAACCAATTTATTATCATGAAAGTGATTATATTAATAATATATTTGAGTATATTCTAGATATGAATAATTTAGATTTGTTAAAATATTATTTTGAATCAAATATGGAAACTAGTATTTTTAAATATTTTATAGATAATAAAGATAAGGATACAGTATATAAAGTTAACATGAATAATATGAATGAAATTGATAATTATAATTTATCTTATAAGATAATAAAATGGTTATATACAAATACTAAAATAAGATTTAATAAAGATGATTTATTAAAATTAAATAATATTAAAAATAATTTATACATGTTAGAATGGTTATATAATAATAACCATATTACTTTTTCCCCGAATGATTTATATGATATTACAGATAATTATATGTATTATAATTGTGTTGAATTTATAATTAGTGTAATGAGGCTAGAGGAACAAGATGATATTAATAATATTATACGAATTGCTTATAATGAATTATCTAGAGGTAATATTATATTATTAAAATTATTACATAAAAAAATTATGTTGTTAGAAGAAGAACATATTTTAAAATGGAAAGATATACATTATGATGCTATGGATGATGCATATAAATATAAAATTTTTGATTGTATTAATTATATTAAAAACCCAATAGTATGGACTAGAAATGGAATTAATTATTTGGATTTAGAATAAATTTTTTAAAAAAATTGCAAAAAAAATAATTAAAAAAATATTCATTTATATACATTATTAAACAATGTCAAAATCATTAAAGACTACTATTGATAATTCAATTAAATCAGATGCTTCCAAGTATGATAAGAAATCTCAGAGAGAGCATATCTTATTAAGACCTGGTATGTATATTGGTGATGTAGAGCCAGTTACTGAAAGTATGTGGATTTACAAAGATGAAGGTGTTAGTAAAGAAAATATTAAATTTAGTCCTGGATTTTTTAAAATTTTTGATGAGATTCTAGTTAATGCTAGAGATGCTCATGAGAATGATGCTACTTGTGATACTGTTAAAGTTGATTATAATATTGATGAAGGATATATTAGTATTTATAATAATGGCGATGAAGGTATTCCAGTTGAAGAACATCCAGTTCATAAAACAGTTGTACCATCTATGATTTTTGGAGAACTTTTAACTAGTTCTAATTATGATGATAATAAAGAAAGAACAACTGGAGGAACAAATGGTTTAGGTTCTAAAGTAGCAAATATCTTTTCAACTAAATTTATTGTTGAGATTGATGATGCTAAAAGAAAAAAGAGATTTAGACAGGTTTGGGAAAATAATATGGAAACAGTTAATCCTGCTGAAATTACTAAACTACCAGCAAAGACAAAGAGTTCAGTAAAGATTACATTTTATCCTGATTTTAAAAGATTTCACATTGATGATTTAAATAATAGTCATTATTATTTATTTCATCGTAGATGTGTGGACTTATCAGGAACATCAAATAAATTAAAAGTATATTTTAATGAAGAAAAAGTAAATGTGAGTAACTTTAAACAATATATTGAATTATATTATCCTGGTGAAACGGTTTATTATGATTCACCCAATGAAAGATGGGAAGTAGGAGTATTATATAAGCAAGATGCTGGTAATGAAGTTATTAGTTTTGTAAATAGTATTTCAACTTATCACGGTGGAACTCACTGTAATCATGTTATTGATAATATTATTAAAGTTCTTATTAATGATTATATTAAAAAGAAAGATAAAGATATTAAGATTACACCAACTATTTTAAAAGATAATCTTGTATTTTTTGTCAATTCTATTATTGTTAATCCAGCATTTTCTAGTCAAACTAAAGATATTTTGACTACAAAGGCTGACAAGTTTGGTTCTAAATATGAACCTAGTGAAACATTTTTAAAGAAAGTTGCTAAATGTGGAATTGTAGAACAAGTTATTGAATTAATTAAATTCAAAGAGAAATCTAGTTTGAAAAAGACAGATGGAAAGAAACAAGTTAAAATTATTGGTATCCCCAAATTAGAAGATGCTAACAAAGCAGGTACAAAGGATTCTTATAAATGTACTTTAATTTTAACAGAGGGAGATTCAGCAAAGGCTACAGCAATGTCTGGATTAGCCATAGTAGGTCAAGATTACTATGGTGTATTCCCATTGAAAGGAAAGATGCTAAATGTTAGAGAAGCAAGTCCATCTCAACTATTAGATAATGAAGAAATTAAAAATCTTAAAACAATTATTGGACTTAAACAAGGAGCGGATTATTCTTCTGATGAAGCATTTAATACACTTAGATATGGTCACGTATTGCTTTTAACTGATTCTGATGTAGATGGAAGTCATATTAAAGGATTATTTATGAATATGCTACATTCTTTATGGCCATCACTAATTAAGAGAAATACATTTATTCAGAGTTTAAATACACCAATTGTTAAAGCGACTTGTAAGAAAGATGTTATTGCATTTTATAATTTAACTGATTATGATAATTGGAAAAACAATCCTGAATCTAAAAAATATTCAATCAAATATTATAAGGGATTGGGTACATCAACATCTTTAGAATCAAGAGAATATTTTACAGATATTCATTCTAAATTAATTAATTATCTTTGGTCTTCAGATGAACATTGTAATGATGCAATGACTTTAGCATTTGAAAAGAGTAGAGCGGATGATAGAAAAGAATGGTTAATGGAATATGATAAGAATAATATTTTAAAATATGAAGATAGAGAAATTTCATATTATGATTTTGTTAATTCTGATTTAATCCATTTTTCAAATGAAGATTTAAATAGGTCTATCCCTTGTGTTATTGATGGATTAAAACCTTCTCAAAGAAAAATCTTATATGGTGCTATTCTTAGAGGTTTAGATAAAGATGAAGTTAAAGTAGCACAACTAGCAGGTTTTGTTTCTGATAAAGCATCTTATCATCATGGTGAAGCGTCTTTAATGGGTGCTATTATTGGAATGGCTCAGAATCACGTTGGTTCTAATAATATTAATATCTTACAACCAAATGGACAGTTTGGAACCAGAAATGAAAATGGTAAAGATTCTGCCAGTCCAAGATATATTTGGACTAAATTAGAAAAGTTATCAACAATTATTTTTAATTCTGATGATACACCAATTTTAAATCATCAAACTGATGATGGTTTACCAATTGAACCAGAGTATTATGGTCCTATTGTTCCAATGATTTTAATTAATGGAGCAGAAGGTATTGGTACAGGATTTTCAACAAAGATTCCTCCTTATAATCCCCTTGATGTTATCAATAATTTAAAACTATTAATTAAGGGTAAAGAATTAAATCAATTAGAACCTTGGTGGCAAAAGTTTGAAGGAACTGTTAAAAAGATAGATAATTATAATTATGAGATTTATGGTAATTGGGAAATTAAAAATAATAAATTAATTATTACCGAGTTACCAGTTGGAGAAGCAACATCTAGTTATAAAGCATTTTTAGAAAAAATGTTAGATGATGAACCATCTAAAACAAAAACAATTAAAGCAAAAGTTAAAAAAGAAAATCCATTAATTAGTTATACTAGTAATAATACAGATACTAAAGTTTATTTTGAATTAACATTTCAAGATGAATATTTAGATAAATTTAATGATAGTAACATTTATGATTTATTAAAGTTAATGCATCTAGTTAAGAAATATTCAATTACTAATATGCACTTGTATAACTCAAAAGGAACTATTCAAAAATATGATAATGTTGAAGATATTATGAGAGATTATTATGTTGTAAGATTAGAACTTTATCAAAAGAGAAAAGATTATCAATTAGAAATCTTGGAACATCAATTAGAATTAATTTCTTGGAAAGTTAAATTTATTTTGATGGTTATTGAAAAGAAATTAGAAATTAATAATAAAAAGAGAGATGCTATTGAAGAAGCATTAGTTAAAAATAAATTTCCAAAGTTAGGTATTAATAAAGATGCTAAACCTTCATATGATTATTTATTATCAATGCCTATTTATAACTTGACATTTGAAAAGATTGAAGAGTTAAAAAAGCAGTTAGATGATAAACAAACAGAATATGATGAATTAAAAGATAAATCAATTAATAAGATTTGGTTAGAAGAACTAAATTTATTAGCAGAAGAATATAAAGTATTTTATCAAAATAAATTAGATGAAATGGAAAGTTCAACAACTAATAAAAATAGTTCAAAGAGAAAATCTAAGAAAAATTAATTATTAAAAAAAAATTATTTATTTATTTATTAAATATTTTAAGTATTAATAATAAAAACATAAGGTTTGTTGCAATGTAACACCAATAACTAGACATTTCATCTGTTTTACTAAAATTATATATAGAAAATAAACAAGATAAAATAAGATATAATATTACAGGAAATTTAATTTTGTCATTATCTAAATATAAAAGTGGATATAATAATCCAATTAGATATATATAACCAATTATTAAATATTTTAAAACATAATCATTATCTTTATCTAACCAAGTTAAATGACCGTTAACACCAGGTTTAATATTTATTTTTCTATCTAAACTATACAAAAATAATAAAAATATAATTAATATAATTAACAAATATAATAATTCTTTACTTTTACTTTTATTATATGCAAATAATGTATTTACTATTGGTTGTAACATTAATAAAAATATTATCATAAAATTCATTTTTTTATTATTATTTATATAATCTAAATTAGCCCAAGCAATCGCTTCATATGTTTGCATTAAAGTAAATGTTAATATAAATGATACAACCCAAACAGTGTCATAATCATTATAAAACATTAATATTAATACTGCAGTAAAAAAAGTTTTTAACCAATTGAAATAACTGGAATTTATAGAATAACACATTATTGATAAATATATAATAACTTATATATTTATTAGCAATCTAATTTTGTTTTACAGAATAACACATTATTGGTTAAATTATTTATTAGTAATAATAATAATAATAATAAAGATTAAAAATAATTAATTACGATTTATATATTTTTTTAACCATATTCTAATTTCTTCATTATATTCATTAATATATATAATTTTAAATAAATTGCTAGTATCTATAAATGTATTATTATTTAGCCAATTTAAAACATTAATAGTATTATTATCTTTTCTAGAAAGAGCATTTACATATGCATTTATACTAATATGATTACATCTATTTTTACCTTGTTTTTCATCAACAGACCATAAATAATTAATAATTTCTAAACTAGCATTTTTACAAGCCAAATCCATAAGTTTTTCATTTTTAAATAGTATATCACAACTACTATTATATAGATTTTCATAATTATTCATCCATAACATTTTAACAATTTTTAGATTATTATTTACAAATGCTTCATTATACGATTCTAAGGTATAGATATAATTTAATTTTAGATAATAATCAAGTGCTTCAACCCAATTAGTTTTAACAGAATATAAAATATATTTTTTTTTATTTTTATCTTCTTGAAATACTTTATTGAAAACATTTTTAATATATTCATTTAATAGTTTTTCATTAAAATTTTCATAATAATTTAAACTATTAACATAATCACAATCTACAAATTCAATAAATGAATTATATAAATCATTATTATCATAAAAAATATCATATAATAATTTCATATTATTCGGTTGTTCAAAACTATCATTAATATCATATGTTATTTCATCATCATTATCATTATTATTTTTTAAATAGTTAAAAAAATTATGAGAAATAGTTTTATATTTATAAAGTTCATTAACATCATCAACCCCATTAACATTATTAACATTATTATCAGTCATAGTTATTAATAATAATAATTAATTTTTAAATAATTATAAAGAATTAATAATAAAAATATTTTAATGAATAATGATATAACACTTATTTTTCAAGGAAAACTTGGAAATGAAATAATTAATATGATTGAAGAAAATTATAATAAATATAAAATAGTTATTGTTACTAATGATAATAATGAAGAAATTAAAAATAAAATAAAACAATATGAAAATATAATTTTTATAGATTATAAAATATCAATTGAAAATAAATATAATAAATTAAATTCATATTATCAATTCTATAGCACATATATAGGTTTATGTAATGTATATACTAAATATGCAATAAAATTTAGAGGGGATGAATATTTCGAGAATATTGACCCTCTAGTTAATCATATATTATCAACTGATAAAATAGTTTGTTCTGATTTTTTATTTAGAAAACAATATTTATATTTAGTTAAATATAATATCAGCGACCATTATTTTGGAGGAAAAACAGATATATTATTAAAATCTTTTAAAGTATTAGTAGAACATTGTCAAGATATTAATAAAATAATTGATGGTTATTCAGAATTATCATGTCCTTATATTGATTGTCCTGAAAAAAAAATAGCAATTGCTATATTAAGAACATTAAATGTTGATATATCATTTAATAATATTTTGACAACAAATATTATTGATAAATATTTTGATGTATATAATAGTTATAATTTTAATAATTTTATATACAAGTGTAATGGTGAAAAATTAATGATAAAAAATAATATTTATACCAATGACTATGAATATTTATCAAATATAACATCCGTACCTGTTGTAGTAATTAGTGATAATAATTTTATTGTAACTATAGATAATTCAAAAAAACTAATACCAATATGTTACAGAAAATGTGACATTAATCCAAATAATAAAAAAGTAGTATTTGTATTAGGAGATCAATCATTTATAAAAAATGATTATTATGATGATATTAATATAATTTTAAATTATTTCAACAATGTAGATATTACAATTTATTCAAATGATACAAATGATAAAATAATTAATAATAATATTACTATTGAAAATTATAATAATTTTAACAGTGAATTAGATTACGATACTATATTTATTTTAAATAATCAAGGGATTGAATTAATTAATAGTAAACTTATAAATTGTAATAATTTATTTTTATTAGAAACAAATAATATATGTGCATATATGTGTATAACTAAATATTTTTTATTTGTATCTGAATATGTTGATTACATTATTCAATTAAATAATGATAACATTATTTGTAATATATATAATTATAAGTATCTTAATAAAAATAATTTTATGTATTATTTAAATATTAAAATAGATGATATTAATTGTTATGTTTAAAAAAAACATTATATTCACACATTGTTTCATCATTTCTTTGGACACGATATATTCTAAAATTATTTTCTTCTAAAAATAATTTTAGATTCATATAATTATTTGTTTGATTTTTATAAATAGTTTTATTAATATCAATAACTGTTTCAACAACACCTTCTTTAACATTTTTAATATATTTACCTAAACTTTTTAAAACATCTAAATCAACACCTTGTGCATCAATATGTATATAATCAATAATCTTATTTTGTAAACCAAATTTTTCAATAAAAGTATCTAATCTTATTGTATCTACTTTATATGATACACCAGAATAATGTATATCTTTTCTATTGTTCCAATTATTATTTAGTTCATCTTCAGATTTAAAATTTAATAATGAACTAGCACCACCTTCTTTACAAATATTAAATTCTGTTTCACCATCTTCTAAACATATAGCACAATTAATTATATTATAATTTAATAAATTAGATGTTTTATTTTTTATATTATTATAACATATTTTATTAGGTTCAAATGTATATACTGTATATCCATTATCATAAAATTTTAAACTATCACTTCCATCATAAGCACCAACTTCTATTAACAATTTATTATTCATTATAATTAAAATTTTTATGTCTTTAAAAATCATTATTTTGACTCCGAAAAACAATTAATTAATTTGACTCCAAAAAACAATTAATTATTTTTATTTCTTTAAAAAAATAATTAATTATTTTGACAATGATACATCCTATATTAGACTGGTTAATAGGTAATGTAGATGAACATAGTTTATCTTGGTATGCATTAAGTAATAATCCAAATACAACATTTGATTTAGTAAAAAAATATGTTAACAAACCGTGGGATTGGGAATTATTATCAAGACATAAAAATATTACATTTAATATTATAAAAAATAATCCACAATATAGATGGGATTCTTTTGCTATATCACAAAATCCAAATATAACATGGGATATAATTATTGATAATCCTAATTTTATTTGGTCTTTTAAAGAATTATCTAATCACCCAAATATTACTTGGAAAATTATTAAAGAAAATCTTGAAACAGAAAATCCTTTTCCTTGGGATTATAAAGTATTATCATTTAACCCAAATATAAATTGGGATATAATTATAAATAATTATAAAATAATAAAATGGGATTTTGAATCATTAATTTATAATCATAATATTTATTGGGAAATGATTAATAATAATCCAAAAGTTATAAATTTTTTATTAAAACATTTGAATTATGATTTTGATTTTTTATTTAATAAATTAGATTGGTTATTAATATCACAAGATGAAAGATTGAATACAGAAAATATTTATTATATTAATAATAATTGTTATGTTACCAGAAAACAAAAAAATAATAATCCAAATAAATCTAATTATCAAATTATAAATTCATTATGGCATTATAATCAAATAATTTATAATACTAATTTTGAGATTGATAATATTGATAATTTTTATAAAAACGATAATTTATTATTAAATCATAATATTGAGATTGAAGATATTAATAATATAATAAATAAATATTGGACTAATTATTTATCATTTAATTTATCTAAAAATCCAAAATTAGATATTAATTTTTTTAATAATGATAACAACAATAATATATATTTTTGTAATATTGGTTATAATTTAAATCCCAATATATCATTAGATTATGTTAAAAATAATATTAATAATAATATAAATTATATATATTGGTTATGTCATAATCAGTTTTATTATAATAATTATTATGTTTCTAATAATTATAAAAAGAAATTAGTAAAAAAATTTATTGATAATTGTTTTGAAGAATTAATAAAAATATCTTGTTGCCCACAAAGAAAATTTAATTGGGATGATAACTTTATGAGTGATTGTAAAAATGGATTATATGGAGATGAATATTTACAAGAATATATTAAAGAATGCAATAAATATTAAAAAAAATTGCAGGCTTCCTGAAAGAGCCATGTAATTTTTTTTTATAAAAAAATTGTAATAAATATTAAAAAAAAAATTGCTAAAAAAATTATTTAATAATAAAAATAATAATTATTATTAAATAAAATGGTTTATAATTTAAGAGATAGAGTGACTACAGAAACTTTTGGAATTAGTTGTGAGTTAGCAATTATCAGATGTTTTAATGGTATTGAAATACCTAATTTAATTAGTAGGAGTGATAATAATATTATTAATATATTATTGCCAAAATTAAAAAAATTCTTTGAAGAAAGAAAAATAAATAATTTAAATTATGTTGGATTAAAACAAAATAAAGTAGATTTTATTGATAATAATAATTTAACTTATTCTGTAAAATCAAATTTAACAAAATCTAATAAAATATGCCCTCAAATTATAGGACAGTGTACACTTAATAAATTTAATCAAAATATATATTCTAAAATATCTGATAATAATAATATTTTAAATAATACTAATAAGGTTAAACAATTTATATTAAATTATCCAAATGAATTATTTTTATTATATTTTGAAAGTTTATTTTGTTGTGATAATATTATTTATATTAAACAAACTAATAATAATGCTTTTGATGAACAAAATAATCCAGATAAATATTTAATTTCATTATATAAAACAAATAATATAATTAAATTAGTAAATAATAAATGTAAAGATGATGTTTTTGATTTTACTAGAAAAATAAACTGGGTTGAATCATCAACATTAAAAGTTTTAATAAATAATAAATATTTGAGTATTGGTGAATTTCAAATTCATAATAATAGAGATTGTATTAAATTTAGATTTAATATGAATAATTTATTAAAATATTTAGAAAATAAAGAAATTGAATTTGTTTTTTAGATATAGTTTATATTTTATTTTTCAAACAATCACTTCATCATAAGTTTTATTATTATTTTTTTCAAGATGAAATAAATATTCATAAACATTTTCATTTTCTTGAATTTCATTTGATTTAAATTTTTTGTATAATTTTTTATACAAAATAACTTTACCTTGAGATATTAATAATTCTTTTATTTTATTAAATTCTATAATACCTTCATTGTTATAAGACAATAATATATGTTTAGCATTTAAATTTGTAATCAAATGTTTTAGTGAATCAAAAGCATTTGATTTTTGTGAATATTTAGATTTATTACTTATTTTTAATAAACCTGTTTTTCCATATATTTCTAATGAACTATCATAATTAGCAATATAATTTAATGGATGATAGTTTGCACTATATTGTCTTTGATTATATGGCGGGTCTAAATAAGCAATATCAAAAGATTGGTTTAATATTTTTTCTGAATTAATATCATTATTAAATACTTTATTATTGTGCAATGTATTATTATTACAAGTATGAATTGGTAATAATTTTATTTTTTCTTTTGCACTAGATTTAAATGATTTTAAAAAAGCACCATATACACTTGCAGTATTAGCAACCTTATCCATAGCACTTAATAATGATGCAAATAAAAATACATATTCTGATTTAGTAATAGTATTGTTATTTAATAATTTATCAAATAAATATATACAATAATCACAGGCTTTACCATTTTCTTCAGTCCAGAACATTCTTTTATCAGGTCCTAATAATGTATAATTTTTAGATACTAAATCATAATTTTTTTTTTCTTTAACATTTTCTAATTTTTTATTAATATATTCAATCATATTTTTTATATTATCTGTATATGGAACACACATTAATGCGTAATTAATTATATAACTATAATATTCTAAATCATTACTTATAATTTTCAGGTTATCATATTTATTATAAAAAGAAAATCCAACAATACCTGTTCCTGCAAAACCATCTAACATTGTTATCTTATTATCATTATTATTATTATTATTATTAAAACTTGAAATAATCTTAGATATAGGGATATCTAAAAAATTTATGAGACTCTTTTTTGAACCGATATAGTTAAAACTCATTATTATATCATTATATTAAATAATTGTTTAATATAATTATATTTCAATATTTTTTATTATTTATGAATCAAAAATATCATTTATTTCTTTATAATATGTATTTTTTATTTATGAATCAAAAATATCATTTATTTCTTTCCCAGATGTTAAATCACTTAAAAATGTAGACCATACATTATCAAAATATATATCATCAATTTTAGATAATAAAATAGCATTTTTAGACATATTATTTAATTCAACATTTGTTTTATTTTTTAATCTATTAATACCATCTTTTAAATATTTTGGTGTTATTAATGCTCTTCTTTGTCCTAATTCACCAATATATCCTCCTTGATTTGTTTCTATTATAATACCTGATAAATCATCTTTTACTAAATTATTCATTGGTGAATCATCAGTTGTAATAATAATTTGTCCGCATCTTCTTGCTTCGCTAATATAGTGTCCATAACCTTCAGCAGTAGAAGGGCATATATGAATATATGGCGTATCATAATATTTACTAGTATCATCTAATTTACTTGAATAATATTTAATATTTTTATATTCATTATTAACTATTTTTAATTTTTCCATTTGTGTTAAATTATTAGAATTATAAATAAAATCTTTACAATATTTGCGACATATAACATCAACCGAACCTAATTCAGGATATTCAATAAATGTTTTTAATACAATATCTGTATTTTTATAATTAGATTGTCCAGCAATATGAACAAAATTTAAATTAGATACATCATAATTTAATCTGTTTAACATTGAAATATTTTTAGTACACTTATTTTTAGAGGTGAATCTAGTATTAATAATTTTATATTTTAAAATAGTATCATCTTTTTCAAATGTGTGTGGAATATAATATTGTGTTAAATGGTGCATATCTTCTCTAATAAAACATATTTTACATCTTGGTAGTTCTCTATATTCTTTTAATAATTTTTCAGCACCTTTATGTTTAACAATAACATAATCAATATGTTTCATAAACATTAACTCATTATAAAAAGGATTAGTCCAAAATGAGAAAATACTAATTTCTTGATTTACCATAAATATATTTTTTTTATTTTCATATATAGAAATATCTGTAGGTAACGAATATAATTTATTATCACTTTTATAATGTGTAGGTTTCATATATATGTGTTCTAAAAATATATTATATTTAACACTTGGATAATTATATTTTGGTATAGTACAACCATTATTATCACAAATATAATCTTTTACATAACCATCTTTAATATATTTAATAAAAATATTATAATCATTATTCAAACCTGTAGGGTCAACAAAATCATCAGGAATTCTAAATATAATAGAAAATAATGGATTAATAAGACTTTCATTATATTCTTTAATATCATTCATATTGCTAAAATGGTCTATTTGTGAATAATTATTATAAATCATAATAGAAAATAAAATTATTAGTAAAATAATATTTATATGTAATAATTTTTTATTCATAATATATAAATATTAGAATTATTTTTATAGTTTATCAAAAAATTTATCAATTATATTATATGATTTCAAATCAGTTATTATTTATATTCGTGATTATTTTTATAATAATAATGTTATTAACTAATGCTAGTGAGAATTTTTCTAATTCTTCAAATAATGATTTAATAATATTAAAAAATGATTTATTTAATTGTAAAAATAAATTAAAATATTGTTCTAAAAAAGATGATGTATCTTGGGATACCATAAATAAAATAGATAATAAATCAACATTAGAATATTATTTACAAGATTGTAATGATGAACTTAAAAAATTAAAATGTTTTTAACAATAATTAATTATATTTTTTGATTAATTATATTTTTTGATACACAGATATAGTATCTTTAAAACCTAATGGTGCAGAACCAATTTCAATAGTATATGTACTTAATTTATCATCTTTATAAACACTATTTATAATTTGATTATTAAACATATCATGAAAACTAATATAATTATTTATTAATTGACCAAAACATTTATCAGTAGATGATTGTTTTGATAAATCAATTTCATTCTCACCATAACACTCACCTATTGCTAAAGGATTTGTTTCCATTTTATTGTTGTCAAAATCAACTGTTACCATTCCTGAATGCCCTTTGTTTCCTTTAAAACTAAAATATTTATAGTTTTTACTATTTGCTTGTTTAGAACAATTAAATATAGTTAAATCCTTACCAATTAAATTTTTATTAAATGCATCATTATTTGATTTATAACAACCGACATATTTATAATTTTCTAGTAGTGATTTATTATTTTTAATACTATCATTAACATTAATAAATGCTCTATTAAATACATCATTAGTATTAGCACTAGTAGTACTATTAGTTTCTGATTTTTGTTTTTTACAACTATCTAAATCATTTAATGTTTTTTCAAGATTTTTCTTTTCATCACCTAATTTATTTTCTAACTCAGTTTTCTTTTCTTTATAACTTTCTAAATCAGATTTTATTTTATCATAATCAATATTCTTACTTGCTTCCAGTTTTTTAGTTAAATCATCAATTACACTATTTTTTGTAATAATTTGATTATTAACATCTGATAATAATGATGTTGTTTTATAAATATATGCTAAACTACCAGCAGAAACAATAAAAATAATAAAAATTAATAAAATTATCATTCCCTTCATTATATTATATAATATTATATTTTTTTTTATTCAACATCAGTTATTTTATTTTATTTACTATCAATTCTTTATTTTATTCAATATCAGTTATTTTATTTTATTTACTATCAATTCTTTATTTTATCAACACCAATATCAGTTATTTTATTCAACATCAATTCTTTTATAAATAGCATTACTATTACTAATACCTACAATTCTATCACTAAGTAATGATAAATCATCTAATATAGTATGTGCTTTTGCAGTAGAACATAAACCAGGTTCTAAATTTTTATTATTAAATTCTTTTGATAAGAAACAATTACCTTTGAATACATGTAATCTACCCCAATCTTGTATTCCAAAATATTTATAATTTTCATTTTCTGCTAATCCTTGACATTCAGCAAATCTAATATATCTTTTATTAACATCAAAACTATATTTTTTATTATCATCTTTAAAACATCCAACATATTCGTATAATGGACTTATTGTTGTATATACAGCATTAGAGTTCTTTACTCCAACTTTTTTATCTTTATAATTAGTACAGTCACCTTTTATTAATTTAGTATCTGATAAAGTAGTATCAAAATTAACTGCTCTTTGTAAATCATTATCTACATAACAATCTCCTTTCCCAGTAAAATTATCATAATTTTGAAATCCATATACTTTAAAACCAGCATTATTAGCAAAATTATTACATTCTTCTAAGGATATCGGTTTATCAGATACTTTATTTCTAATTCTTCGTGTATCATATGTTTCTGGATAATCTTTATAACATCCAACATATTTATGTTTATAAACATCGGCTAATATTCCTTTCTCACTAACAAGTTTATTTATATCAGTATCAGTATTAACCTGGTTATCTTTTGTAGGTTGAGATTGATTAGCATTTGTAGGTTGGGTTTGATTAGCATTTGTAGGTTGGGTTTGATTAGCATTCGTGGATTGGTTTGCTTCTTTCTGTTCTTCTTCTTTTTGTTCTTTGATTAATGTATCAGCATTAGTAACTGTAATTTTAGGTTTAAATTGTGTTTCTAACCCAAATTTTTCAATATTATTAATTATGTTATTAAATAAATGAATTAAAACTATTATAAATAATAATAAATAAATTATTTTTATCATTATATATAATTTGACATTTTTTATATTAATTATGATTTGACATTTTTTTATATTAACTATGATTTGATATTTTTTATATTAACTATACTATATTTCTAATTGAACTAATAAATCCAGAATTTTTAATTTTATCTAAATTATTGTTAATAGTATCTGTTAAAGAAAAAGGTTCTTTAGCAACCTCACCAGTTGTAGTTGCATTTGCATTTACATTATTTTGAGTATTTTTATTATTCTTTTTAGAATTATTATATAACAAGTATAAAATACCTACTGCTATAATAATATATACAAGTTGAGTATTGGTTAAAGCCATAACTATAATAATTATATATAGAAAAAAATTAAATATTTTTAATTTATATTCATATAAATAGAGTTAGACCAAGACCTACCAACAGGGATATTTTTATCTGTTGATATTCTACAAGATTTAGATGGTAAATATGATTTATCATTTAATTTATCAAAAGTTTTATTTAAATCTTCAAATGATTTATTATTACCAACCCAGCATTCACCCTTATTATTACTTTCATTTTGGAAACCAAATATCTTTTCATTTGATAATTTCGCTAAATTAGAACAATCATCAATTGTTATTTTTTCATCAGCATTTATTCTTGTTGGTAAAAATCTGTTTGGTGCTTTTTTATCTTCATAGCAACCATAATAAATATAACCATTTACAGATATATTATCTAATACAGTTTTTAATTTATTATCTATTAAATTAGATTGTATTGATGACATAGGTGCAGATGCAACAGTAGTAGTAGTACCAGGTGCAGTTGCAGTAGTATCTATTACAGGTACAGGTGCAGTAGTAGTATCTATTACAGGTGCAGGTGCAGTAGTAGTATCTATTACAGGTGCAGGTGCATCGGTTGTAGTAGTAGTAGTATCAGTTTCAGCAAAAGGTTCAGATTCAACCTTAATATTTTTATTATTCATAAGCATATACATAATACCTCCTAATACGATTATCATAAAAAATTGTTTGTTTGATAACATTATATAATTTATAATAGAATTTATTTTATTATAAATTATAACTTTTTAATTACACTATCAATATCTGCTGGGAGTTCTCTAATATTAATTCTATAATGATTTTTCATTTTATTAAATGTTCTTAAATCATACATATCTTTCATTTTAACCATTGTAATAGAAACACCAGTTTTATCAAATCTACCACATCTGCCAATACGATGCACATATGTTTCTTTATCAGCAGGTAAGTCATAATTAACTACTAAATTAACCTGAGGAATATCAATACCTCTAGATAATAAATCAGTAGTTAATAATAATCTTGTATGACCTTGTCTAAATTCTTGAACTACATTGTGTCTTTCTTCTTGTGTCATATTTGAATGAATTACTGTAATAGAAAAATTATTTTGTTTTAGATTTTGTTCTAACCATTCTACTTTTCTAATTGTATTACAGAATATAATAGCCTGAGATGTAGAAATTAAATTATATAAATCTAATAATGTATCAAACTTATATTCTTCACTTTCTACATCTAAATAAAATTGTTTAATTAAATCAACAATAACTTCATTATTTTTTAATAATACTTTAGTAGGTTCGTTCATATATTGTTTACTAGCATTAAATACTTCATTAGTCATTGTAGCAGAAATAAAAATTAATTGTGATGTTTTTAGGGTTGAATCAAAAATATATTTTAACTTGTCTGACATGTGAATAATTTTATTATTTTTATTATAATTACCATCAGATAAAATTTCATCTGCTTCATCTAATACTAAAAATGATAAATTATTCATATTAATCTTTTTGTCTTCAATCATATGATGAATACGCCCAAGTGTTCCAATAATTAAATTAGCACTTTTAAGTTCTTGTTTATTTTGAAAAATATCTGTTCCACCAATACACTTTACAATATTAAATGTTGTATGTTTAGATAATTGAATTGCTACATCATATACTTGTGTAGCAAGTTCTCTAGTTGGGGTAATAATAACACCTTGTGTTTGTTTATTAGAATTAGTACGTACTTCTTGTGTCTGTGTAGAATTAGTATTAGTATTATTAGTATTAGTAGTATTAGTAGTATTAGTAGTATTATTGCAAAGTCTATTTAATACACCTAATAAATACATTGCTGTTTTACCTGTACCAGATTGACTTTGTAAGATACAATCTTTACCTGAATTAATTGCCTCAATTCCCTTAATTTGAATTTTTGATGGTTGGGTGAAACCATATAAATATACACCCTTTAATAAATCCTCAGATAGACCTAAATGTTCAAAACTATTAGTATTTTCCATAATATGAATTATATTTTTATTCTTTTAAACATTTTTACGAATTAATAAAAAAATGGGTTATTTTAAAGAACCCTATAATATATAAAAAATCCTGTAATATATAAAAAACCTATAATATATAAAAAACCTATAATATATAAAAACCTATAATATATAAAAAACCTATAATATATAAAAAACCTATAATATATAAAAAACCTATAATATATAAAAACCTATAATATATAAAAAACCTATAATATATAAAAAACCTATAATATATAAAAAACCCCCTATTTTTTGTTATTTTAAAGAACCCATTAAAATAAAAAAAATTGAATTAAAGATTTATTGAGGACTAAGGTTATTATATACATTAAAATGATTAATACAAAGATGTCTAATATTGCTAAAGATTTAACAATTAACTTTACTGAATTTAACCCACTTGGTCTTGTTTTTACAAAGTTAGAGGAAAATGACCGTTCAAAGGGTCAAAAAATTGCTTATGTAAGATACCAGAATCCCAAGACGGGCAGTGAAGTATCACCTTTTATTCAAGCACCTTGGATTAAACTGAATGCTTATGGTATTCCTAGAATTGATGATTATCACCTTGATGACACCAAGAGATGTTATATTAAGGTACCTGTTGACCTATCACTTGAAGAATCTAAAAAATTCGGAGATGTTATTAGTCAAATTGATAAATATTTAGATTCTAAGGAAATGAGACAACAACTATTTGGCGATAACTATAATAAATATAGATATGTTTCACTTCTCAGAATTCCTGATGAAGAAGAAAAGCCAAAGGAAGGAAAAAAGCAATATCCCAAGCCTCCTTATATGAAACTGAAGTTAGATACTACTTATCCTGATTGCCAGGTTAAGACACAAGTTTATAAATCAGTTCTCAATGAAGGCAAGAGAGAAAGAACACAAATTACTGATATTACAACTATTGATGATTTGACAAGACACGTTTCATATCTTTCAAATGTTAGATTGATTATGAGACCTGTCAAGTTGTGGTCTGCTACAAAGCCAGATAAGACATATGGTTTAACATTCAAGGTTATTAAGATTGAATATGAACCTAACAACAAAACACCCAGTTACACTAAAGAATATTTAGAGTCTGATGTTTTTGTTGATGATGATAATGAAACATCTAATAATACATCTAATAATACAGATGATGAACCAACAAAACCAACTAAACCAACTAAACAACCTGAACCAACTAAACCAGCAAAAAAGCAAGTTAGTTCAAATAGTTTAGATAGTTCAGATGGGTCAGATGATGAACCAACTATTCCAACTAAACCAACTAAATCAACTAAACAAGTTGTTTCAGATTCAGATAGTTCAGATGATGATGATTCACCTGTTCATACTGTGACAAAGCAACCAGCGAAAAGGTCTGTTGTTGTTGAATCAGATGATTCATCAGATGATGAACCAGTTGTGCCAGCAAAGAAACCTACTGCTACAGTGACAAAGAAACAAGTAGTTGATGTTGAATCAGATGATTCATCAGATGATGAACCAAAGGTTGTTGTAAAGACAACCAAGGGCAAGTCAAAGAAATAAATAACTAATTTAATATTTTTTATTTATTTTATAGTTATTTTAATAAATTATTTAAACAAAAATTTTATTAAAATAATAATTATGAATAATAGTTTAGAAGCATTAACAATTTCAAGAATTGATTTAGATAACTTGGTATTTACCAAAGTTAGACAAGTTAATAATAAAAAGGTTATTTTAGTAAAGTATGGAAAGAATAAATCTAATTTTGTATTTCAAACACCATCATTAGATTTAGTATCTAAACAAGATAGTTCAATTGAAGTTAATTTATCAGGTAAAGAAAAAGTAAAGGTAAATAACTTTATTAATTTTCTAGTTAATTTAGAAAATAAATTAAAATATCATGCACAAGAAAATTATTCTCTTTGGTTTAATAACAGTTCTCAAACTATTAATTTTCAAAAACTGATAAGAGAATCAGACCAATATAAAAATGGTACATTAAAATTCAAGTTAATTAATACACCTGAATTTAAAACACAATTAAATAATTTTACGGATAATAATTCAAGTAAAGATGTTTGGGTTAAATTAATCTTAGAATTATATGCTGTATGGGTTGATAAGCAAAATAATTTTGGTGTTTATTTCAGACCTATCCTAGCATCATTTGAAAATAAACTAAAGTATAACTATAAATTTGCTGATTCAGATTCAGATAATGACGCCCTAGAATGTGATATTCCAGATACTGAATTACCATTTAATAATAATAATATTTTTATGAAGTCTACACAACAACAAACAGATGTTGAAGTACTAGTAAGTCATTTAGATTTATTATCAAGTTCATCTGATGTACTTGGAACACCTAAATCAGTATCACTACAAAATATTGACGATAATAAAGATAATACAGATAATAAAAATAATAAAAATAATAAGAAACAAAGGCAACTGCAAAATGAAAGACAACTGCAAAGGCAAAGTTCTTCTTCATCTTCTAGTTCAGATTCATCATTATGTTCTTCACTAGGTGATAGTAATTAATAATTAATAATTAATAATTTGTTATTATAATATTTAAAGAAAATTTTATAATAAAAAATAATATATATTTTGAATATAGTTTATGGAAAATGTCTTTATTAAAAATGATTTCAAGCTCGCTTCTAAAATGAACCAAAAAATTTTTAAAAATATACAAATCACATCTCAGGAAGATATGATTATTAAATCACTTTATAATTTTTATGAAAATGATAATAATATTGATATTTTTTTAAATATAATAAACTTAAATTCATTAATGTCAATTAGACTTATTGATTATTTTGTTACTAAATATTCAAAAAATAATAAAATAACTTATAAATTAAATGATGATAATACAAACAAGGAACAATCATTTAATATATATACATCTTATAAACAACAGTTAAAAGCATATCAAAAAAAACATTTTGACCCATTTAGTAGAGGAGATAGAATACCTTATTTTTTAGGTGAACAATGTATTATAACTACAATAGGTCAATTAAATTTTTTTAAATGGTTAATATCAAAAAAAGTTTATGATTATATTAAAGATAATTTTGATAAAATACAAAATGAAATGAATAATAAAAAACAAAAAGTACCTTCTACAATAAAACTTAAAAAACCTGCAAAATCAAAATATAATCAAAAAGTTCAAATTAAAAATATAATTAATAAATCAGAAAATAATAGTGATACTAATAAGAATATTATAACTGATAAAATTATTGTTAGTTTCTCATTTTAGCCTAATATGGGATAAACATTTTAACTCAATCTAGTCTAAACAAAACAACTTATTGTTTAGCCTAATTGAAATAAAGTCATTCTTGACGAATTAATATTTTCATATTTTACTTTATCAAAATTAAAATGAACTATATCTTGTAATAAATGATTATTAATATTATCAATGCTAATAATCATATTATTTTTAATAATATAATCAAATAATCTATATTTTAAAATATAATAAGAATATGCATTTGTATTTTGTTTATTATGTTTATTAAAATAATCATTCATAACCATTGCTTGATTTCTTATAAATCCTAATTCATATTCCAATATTTTTCTAATAGATTTATTAAGGTATAATGATACATATATGGAATGATATATAATAGCCCAAAAATCTGTAATTGCTTCAAGATGTAAATCATTACCAACTATATTATGGTTAATATTAATATTTTTAAAATCATGATGGAAGAATTTAATATAGTGTATAGCCTCGTGTATTAATACTTTTTCAAATTCTTCATATCTCCAAACATATATAATTGATTTAAGATGGTCTGTATAACCACTATTTACATTTTCAACATCTATTGTTTTATTATTGTTTTTAGGAAAATATTTAATTAAATCTGATAATGATAAATATATTTCAAAATTTTTATTAGAATTAACTTTATATTTTAAATATTCTATTATTTGTATCAATAAAAATAATTTATTTTTAATATTGTCAAATTGATTATATTTTATATAAATATTATTATTATTATAACTAACAATTACTGTTTCTGGATGACTATTATTAAATTGAATAATATCATCTATAACATAATGAGAATCTACTGAAAATAAATTAAATTTATTATTTATATTATTTAAATTATGTTCTACTCTAACATTTATATTAGCATTAATGCTATTATTATTCATAAAATATATAATATTGTCATATTCACTATAAACATATCTCATAAAATAAGAATTCTTTGACAAATCATATTTATATTTTTTAAATTTTTTCAAATTTTTTTTAGTAAATTTTGATAACATTAAATAAACTTAGATAACTAAATTAATTATGATAAAATATTTTTTAAGGATATTGTTTATTATTATTTAATATTATTATTATTTATTATTTATTATTTATTATTATTTAATATACTGTTATCAACATCAATACATAATTTAATAGTTAATAAATAATTTATATTTATTTTATTTAATTCAATATATAATCCATCTCTATAAGGTATCCAGTTATCTATAATAATAGGTTCTTTAGTTCCAATATCTAATTTAATATTAACACCATTAATAAAATCATATAATGAAATATATTGTTCAAAAATAATTTTATTTTCATCCCATATTAAATTTTTTGGTAAATTTAATTTAATTATTAAATCACCAGTATTATTTTCATTAATATCACCACCACCATGATAAATAATATATGGATGTGATAAATTAAATACAAATGTAGATTTAATATATTCATTATTATATTTTCTTTTAATAATAATTTTTTTTTTATTTTTTTGAATCATATCATTTAGTGTTATATTAATATCTAATTTAATAGTTTCTGATAATAAACAGGTTTTTTGTAAATATATAGGTAGTCTATAATAATAATTACAACTATATTCATCATATAATTCACATTCTGAATCAGAACAATCTATTATATCACTATAAACTTTTTTTGATATAACACCATTTCTAAATAAATTAAATAAATCAATAATATTTATATTATGAAAAAAATTAATAAAATTATTTTTAATATAATTAATATCAGATTGTTCTAAAACAATTCCAAATTTTTTAAATTCATCAATATTTATATTTTCATTAATAATTTTTTCTAATATTTCAATAAAATTATATCTTTCAACATCATTCATTTTATGGTATTCTTGTCTTGCATCATCATTCATTAAAATCTCATATGCAGTTTGTATTTTTCTAAATCTTTCTGAACTATCATAATTAGTTTTGTCAGGATGATAAATTTTTACTAATTTATAATATGCTTTTTTAATATCTGTTTTAGAAGCATTTGGTTCTAATTCTAATATATCATATAAATCCATTATAAATATTTAAAATTTTAATCTTTATATTTTTATATATGGAATCAAATATATTTTTAAAAAATCAGTTATCAGAAAATAAATATAATCCTGATGTTCTTTCTAAATTATCATCTGAACGAACAATTAGAAATAATACTAATTATAATATGACCAATGTAATTTATAATCCTATTACTGGTGTTGTTCCACAAAAAGTTCAATCTAGTAAAGATTTAGTTTTAGAAAAAGATATGCAAATGGGTGTTAATAACTTTAATAAATTAATGTTGCTGAAAAAACAAGAAAGAGAAGATATGTTTAATACAACTAATAATAATAATAATAATTTACAAAAAGTAACAATGCCTAATATAGATAGAAGTAATTATATTCAAACATTTGAAGAATTAAGAAACCCTCAAAGAAATAATAATAATAATAATAAAACAATTAATAATTCTAATGTTATTAATCAATTAAAAGATTTAGGGGTTTTTTATTGATAAATCAATAAAAAGGTAATAAAAAAATAAATTATTTTTTGGTTTAAAATTAATTAAAATAAAAATATCTTAATTAAATTTAAATGAATAATTATGAATATAATCTTAAAAACCTTATTGATTCATTAAGTATTGATATTGATTTATATGACAAAAGGAAAAATATAAAAACAAAGAAATCATTATTAAAAGATATTGAAAGCATAAAAAAAGAATTAAAAACTATGGAAAAAACATATATACAATTATCGCATTTAACAAAATTAAATCCAAGTATTCAAAATGAAATTAATTTAATAAAATTAAAAATTGATAATGTTGATATTATTATTAATTATATTAACGGTAATGAACAAAATATGAGAGATTATAAAATTAATAAATTATTAAATAGTGGGAATATAATAGAAATATATAGCAATTAACTAAAAATTATTAACTAAAAATTATTAACTAAAAATAATTAATTAAAATATTAACTAAAAATTATTAACTAAAATTAATTAAAATAAGTTTTAATAAATTCAAGTATGTTTGCTTCTGTTCTTTTATTATTATATTCTACTGTTTTTTCATTATTAGATATAACTATTGTAGGGAACCCTTGAATTTTATTTTCTGTAATTTCTTTTTGATTTTTTTCAGAATCATATGTAACAAAATTGTATTTATTACCATATTTATTATTCATTTCTTCCCAAGTTTTTTTAAATGCTTGACAGTGTCCGCACCAATCTGCTTTGAATAATGATATAGTTATTTTATTATTATTTTTACTTCCTCCATGTTGTTGTTGTTGGTTTTGTTGTTGTCTTAATCCTAAATATTTTGTTTTGTATTTAAGATATTTACTTTTGTAGTTAGTATTATCATTGTAATTATTATTATCAGTATAATTATTATTATCAGTAAAACTCATATATTGATTATTTAGATTTTATTTTAAAGAAATATTAAATTTTTATTTTAACAATGTGTGGTATTTGGGCTTTTATTAATTTAAGTAATGATAAACCAAATTATAACAAATTATATAATGATTTTATGAGTATTCAGCATAGAGGACCTGATTTATCAAGTTTTCAAACTATCAAAAATTTAACTGTTGGTTTTCATCGTTTAGCAATTATGGACCCTAATTTTCACGCTAATCAACCTTATATTATTGAAGACAAACATAATTCAAGAACTATTGTTTTTGTATGTAATGGTGAAATTTATAATTTTAAGGAATTAATTGAAAAGCACCATCTAGATATTCATAATAATTCTGATTGTATGACTATCCCTAAATTATATATTAAATATGGATATGATAAATTCCAACAATTATTTAATAATGATATTAAAGGTGAATTTGCTTTTCTATTGTTTGAGTTTGATAAATTCCAAAAATTATCAAAGGTTGTTGTTGGTAGAGATATGATTGGTATTAGACCTTTATATTATTCTAATATTAATGTCAAAACAACATATACATCTGATATTAGTGCAAGACCATTATATTCTGATATTATTCTTAAACTATCTCAAACTACTTATTATAATAATAGTTTAGCATTTTCATCAGAAATTAAAGGATTAGATTTCTATGATGGTTTAGTATCTGAATATAAACCAGGTCTATTAACTTGTATTAATATTGATGACTTGGGTTTTATTGGTACAGTAAATGAATATAATTTTAATAAACAATTATATGACACAACTTTTACTTATTTAAACGAAGAAGGGTATTTAAATAATGTTAAAACAGCAGTTATTAATTCAGTTAAAAGAAGATTAGATGCAGATAAACCAATTGCATTTTTATTATCAGGAGGAGTTGATTCTTCTCTAGTTGCATCAATCTCATCAAAACTATTAGGAACACAAATTAAAACATATTGTTGTGGTATGAATGAAGGAACTGATTTATTATATGCTAGAAAAGTAGCAGAACATATTGGTTCAAATCATACTGAAGTATTTTTTACACCTGAAGAAGGATTACAAGCAATTAGAGATGTTATTAGAACAACTGAAACTTGGGACACAACAACAGTGAGAGCATCAGTAGGTCAATACCTAGTATGTAAACATATTGGAACAAAAACAGATGCTAAAGTAGTTTTAGTTGGTGAAGGACCAGATGAGGTATGTTCTTCATATTTATTTAATTATTATGCACCATTAGATAATGATTGTGCTGAATTACACCAAGTAGCAAAAGAATATGTGGAAAAAATCCATATGTTTGATGGGAGAAGAGCAGATAGGTGTATTAGTAGATGGGGATTAGAAGGAAGAGTTGCCTTGTTAGACCCAGAATTTATTGAAGCATATTGGTCAATCCCAGCACAGCACCGACATCCTAAATATAATGGTATTGAAAAGTGGTGGTTAAGAAAAGCATTTGATAATACTAATATTTTACCTAATGAAGTATTGTGGAGGAAGAAGGAAGCATTTTCAGATGGAGTAAGTAGTAAAACTAAATCTTGGTTTGAAATCATCCAAGACCATATTAAAACATTAGTAACGGAAGAAGAGTTTAAAGCATCAAATGAACCTAGTATTGAAGCATATTATTATAAAAAAGTATTTATTGAATTCTTTGGAGAAAAGAGAGTAAATGTATTACCTCATTACTGGCAACCAAAATGGATTAATAAAGATGGTAAATATATTGACCCATCAGCAAGAGTATTAAATGTTTATTAAAAAATAATATATTATAATTAATAAAAATATATAAATTATAATATATAAACTATGAGTGTTTTTAAAAGTAAATTAGATGATGATAATTTTATTGAGTATGCTAAAAAAGATAAACTTAATAAAATGAAAGTTATAAATCATATAAAAAATATACATTTATTTATATATCATAAAATTAATGAGTGTACAAAATTATATATATTAAATGGGAAAAAATCTGATACACAGGCTTCTAAAGAAAATATTAATCAAGAATGTCTTAATGAAAAGAAAAAAGAAATATATGATGACGCATATATACAGGAACAATTTATTTTTTATGAAAAAGAATATGACATTAATAAAAAACCTATTAATATTAGTAATAATACTAAAAAAAAACTATTTGATTTAATATATAATGTTCATATTAATAATTTTGGTCCAACATTATTTGAAGATGTAAAAAATAATATATATAATTGTATTATTAGTAATAATTATGAATGTACAGATTTATTAAATAAATTAAAAAAAGACAAAGAAAATTTTATAACAACAATGGATACAACAACATCCAAATATAGTTATCAACAAAAATATTTAAAATATAAAACTAAATATTTACAATTAAAATCACAACAAAAATAAATGTTTTAAAAAAAATATTTAAATAATTTAAAAATAAAATATAATAATCTATATTTTATTAATGAATACTGATAATCAAACTTTTATTAATAAATTTGTAAAGTTATGTACTATAGTTGAAATATATACTAGATTAACACATTGGAGCACTGAATCATATGCTTTACACAAGGCTACAGATAGTTTCCTTAGTTCATTATTAGATATACAAGATAAATTTGTTGAAACATATGCTGGTGAATATGATATTAGACCTAATATTAAAAACTTTAGTGTTACTGACCAAAATATTCAAAAGTTAATTAATGATGAAACTATTAGTGTAATTGATAAATTTAGAACATTTAAAAATACATTTAGAATTATTTTTTCAAGTATCACTTTAACATCTGAACTAGATAATATTAAAGATGAACTATTAGCAGAATTAAATAAAACAATTTATTTATTAAGATTAAAATAAAATAATTTGTTAAAATAATAATTAAATAAATCATTATTTTAATAATTAAATTTAAGCAATCATATCTGCTTTAATAGGTGTGTTACAATTATAATTAATTATTTTATAATCAGTATATGTTGATTTTTCTACTTGCTCTAAATTATCAAAATTAGGTAAATCTAAACTAGGTAAATCAAAAGGAACCCTTGACAATTGTTCTAAAACTGAATCTAAATGAGATTTATAAATATGATAATCACCAATAATTAAATTAACTGTTCCTACATTTAAATTAGTTAATTTAGCAATAATATGAACTAATAAAGATGTTGATGCAATATTAAAAGGAATACCTAAAAATAAATCTCCGGACCTTTGATACATGTTACATGATAATTTATTATTATCAACATACATCTGTATAATAATAGAATGACAAGGATATAATACACCTTCATTGACCTGACAAGGATTAAAATCAGTCATTAACAATCTTCTAGATGTTGGATTAGTTTTAATTTCATCAATAAGATTTTTTAATTGGTCTACACTATTATTAAATTTACGCCATTGATATCCGTACATTGGTCCCATAACACCTTCTGGATAATCTAAACCTAATTTATCTAAAAAATCTCTTCTTGTATTAGGTTCCCAAATTCTAACACCTTTTTCAGATAATAAATTAGTATCAGTATCACCTCTAATAAAAAATAATAATTCTTCAACAATACCTTTCCAAAACATTTTTTTGGTAGTTAATAAAGGAAACCCATCATTCAGGTCCCAAGATAATGTTTTATTAAATTTAGATAAAGTAATAGCATTTCTAGTTTGTCTAGGGGCACCAGATGTTAAAACATTATATAGTATTTCTAAATATTGAGTTTCAACATTATTTTTAATAATACCTTCCTTAAAAGTTAATTTATATATTTTATCATCATTTTTATTTAAATCTGGGATTGATAATTCATTAATCCATTCTATATTTTTATTTTTAAGAAATGGGATAAATGTATCACAATCAAAACTATCATTAATTTGTGTTAGACATATTTTATTACAAGCCCAAAATCTCAAAGCCATATTATATATTTCTGAACCACCTATTACCCAAACATCTGATAATTTATATTCTAATGATTTAATATATGCACTGTAAAAATTATTAAAATATAATACATTATTTGTTTCATTGTTAGAATTGTTATTTAACAAATCTATATTTCTAGTAATAACAAATGATAATCTATTTTTTAATGGTTTAGAACCCATTGATTCAAATGTTCTTCTTCCCATAATTAAAATATTTGGTTCATAATTAATATCTGGTAAAATGGAATGTGTAGTTGTCATTTTTTTAAAATAGTTCATATCTAAACTAAAAGACCAAGGTAATTTATTATTTTTACCAATACCATAATTACTATCACAAGCCAAAATAATATTAAATTTTTTCATTTATGATTATATTTAATAATGTTTTAAATATTTTATATATTTTTATAATGTTACAAGGTATTTAATAATATTTTAAATATTTTTATAATATTTAATAATGTTACAAGTATTAAATAACTATTGGGTATATGGAATATGTTTAATATTATTATTAATTATAATTAGGAAAATTATAGTTTTGAATAAACCATTTAATGAAACTGAGTTTATTCAAAAATATGAAAATCAAGAAAGATTAAAAGAAAAATTAAGTATGCAAGTTCTTAAAGAAGGGTTGCCTACACTTGCTAAATTTTATTTTATATAATATGATTTTATTTTATATAATATGATTTTATATAATTTAATATAATTTAATATGATTTAACTGAATTAATATAAATAGTATTATTATCAAAACTAGTTTTATCTAGAGCATTAATAAAATGTTCTGATTGTTCTTTATATTTAAAATCAATATATGCTACTGATGTTTCTTCATAATTAATTACTTTGATTTTAGTAACCTCACCCCATCTATATAATAAGTCTTTCATTTCTGTTTCTGTCATATCTAAAGGTAAATTAGACATTTGAACCCTAAAAATAATTTCTGTATTTTTTTTATAATTGGTTTTTCTAAAATTATCATTAAATCTTATATTATTATTATTGTTATTATTAAATCTTATATTATTGCTATCATTTATAACTTTATTATTATCATTCTTATTATTACGGGCTTCATCATTATTATTAGGTCTTGGTTCATTATTATTATTATCTTTTCCACATTTAGCAGTAAAATGATTACCTCCACATTTTCTACAAATAATATTATTACTCATTTTTAATATAAATTATTAAAACTTATGTTTTAAATATTTTATAATGATTATATAATGAATAAAATAAATTTAAAATTATATTTTCATCCAAAAGAAAAAAGAAGATTAGCAACTATTAATAATTTGTTGAATACAAATGTAGCCATAAATAATAATAATAATTGTACCTATGTTGCATCTAATGATAATTATTATTATAAAGGTATTAAATATTATTGTGAATGTTATTATTTTTTATATACTGATAATGATGCTATTGGTTGTTGTAACTTGTTTCCATCTAATAAATCTTTAGGATATCATAAATATGATTGTGAAAAAGTAATTGTATTATTTGATTATAATAAATACATAACTAATATTTACGAACCAAAATATGTTTATTTTGCACAACACAGTAGCAGACAAGGTCAATGGAAAAAATGGGAAGATTGTGATACTCATAATTTATTAGATAAACCAACATTATATATATATGTAGCAAGAGGTTCCCACGCATCATACCCAAAACCAAAAACAACATTTAGAATTTTTTGTTTTGGAAATGATACTTGTTCTTATAATGAAAAATATGCTGTATTAATAAATAATTATTATTATGCTATGGATTTAGTTAAACCTATTAGGATGAGTTCTATAGTAAATTATGTTCCTGAAAAAGAAATGAGTTTATTACAAAAATTTATTATCCCATTGTCCCTAAAATAGTTTTGACAGTTATTAATAAAACAGTTATTTCTAAAATTTTTTTTAAAAAATATTTTTACAATATTTATATAATTATTTTATATGAATATATAATTATATAAAATGAAATGTAATATAAATATAGTAAAAAAAGAAATTTCTAAAGATGAGAGTTCAGTTATAATAAATAATAATAATATTGAATTAAATATATATAATAAAACTAATTCTATAATTTGTAGAAATTTAAATAATATATTAAAAGTATATACTTGTGAAACATACAATTTTACTTTTGCTGATAATATTGATAAATTAGATGGTAGTTTATTAGTTTCAAATATTAATGATATATTATATTCATATACTGACAGAGTTAATATTAATTTTAATAATGATGATTATAATGAATTATATGAAGAATATAATATTTACAAAGATATTATTTCTGACCCACAAAAAACACCAAAAACATATTTAGAATATATTAAAAGTAGAATACCTGATAATTATGAATTAATAGAACTAAATAGAGAATATTTTCCATTAACACAATCTGTTGCAAATGGTTCTAAATTTCCTTTAGAAGAAAAATCATATATGGTTCATATTAAACCAAAAACTGTTAATAATACAAATGAAATATATTTAGTTGGTAAAGCAATAACATATGATTCTGGTGGTATGAATATTAAAACTAGAGAAATGCACAGAATGAAAACAGATATGACAGGTTCAGCAATATTAATATCTGTATTAAATTTATTAAAAAAATCTAATTATAATATTAATATTATTATACCAATTGCTGAAAATATGATTAGTAATACAGCAACTAAACCTGGTGAAATAGTATATACATATGATAAGAAATCAATTGAAATAACAAATACAGATGCTGAAGGGAGATTATGTATAGCAGATGCACTAATATATATTAATAAAATATTAAAACCAAAACAAGATTCATTAATTTTAGATATCGCTACATTAACAGGAAGTACTATATGTATATCTGACAATCTATCAGCAATAGTAATGTCTAATAAATTAGGTAAACCATATTATAAAAAATTATATAAAATAGGTGAAATAGTGCACGAATATGTTGATTATTTAAATATTAGAAAAGAAAATATGGATGTTTACAAAAGTTCAATTGGATTTATTAAAAATTCAGAATTTAATTCTAGGTCAGGAACTGTTAATGCTGGAGGATTTTTAAAATTTTTTACAACTGATAATATACCTTGGTTACATATTGATATTGCTAGTGTAGTATATAATAATTCTTCAGAACTACCACTATCATATGGTATATTATTGTTGTATTACTTTGTTATTGTATTTTGTAGAAAAATTGCAGTCTTAAACATGTAATTTTTCTTTGAAAAATTGATTAAATATAATTTTAATAAATATAGCATATAATATTTAGTTAATTATGAAAAATAGAATTAATATTAATGTTAGTTCAATTAAATTATATAATTTAGAAAAAGATGATGCTAAAAAAATGTTACGTGAATATTTAGATTTAGGTCAGATGATTATGACTAATATTATTAATAATCCAGAGTTTAAAGAATTAAATAATATAAAACCAGAAATGTTAAATGATTGTTTAACTGAAATAATTAAAATAGGTTATACTATGAAATATCCTACAAATGAAGATATTAATAATAATAATTTATTAAAATTAAATTCTATTTTAGCAGAACGTTGTCTTGTAAATATACCAACTAGTTCTCAGAAAAAAGGTGAGATTGGTGAGAATGATTTAAAAGAAATCATAACAAATAAATATCCACATATTAAATATGAAGATACACATGAGATAAATCATTGTGGTGATGGTATCCTAGTTTTTCCTAATGGTGAAAGAGTAATGTTAGAATCAAAAAAATATAATAGTTCTACAACAATTAATCAAGGGCAGATTGACAAATTAAAAAATGATATGATTAGAAATAAAATTTATATATCTTTATTAATTAGTCATCATTCTAAGATTGTTGGTATTAATAATGATTTTGATTATATTGAATTTAATGATGAACATAAGATTTATGTAATTGTGTGTATATCTAATTTTAATAATAATATTTTCAAACTAGAAATAGCAATAATATTATTATCAAGATTAATTAATATTAAACATAATAAATATATCACAAGTAATTTAAAAATATTATTAGACGATTTATTCATTTTAATAAATCAACAAAAAGATATATTATTAAAAGATAAAGATAAAAAAGAAAAAATTATTAGAATGGTTAATGAAATATATAATGATTATGATAATGCTATATTATCAATTGAAAAACTATTAATTGATAGATGTGATAATTATAATAAAAGAATTCTTATGTTTTTGGATATAACTGATTTCTTTCATGATAGTAAATATAAAGATAGTATTAATAATTTTTGTGATTTATTATTTCAATATGATTGTGGTTTAATTAAAAATAAACAAGGTTGGATTATTAGTTATGATAATAATATGATTGGTTCAATTGATGTTGTTAGAAAGAAACCTATATTAACTATTAATGATTATGAAATAAAAATATCAGATATTAATAAAATAGAAGAAGAAATTAAAATAAATAATAGAAACAATTTTTGAAGAAGAACTTAAAATAAATAATAATAAATAAAAAATATTTTAATTTCTATTTATTATTATATTGTAATGAAATTATTAAATGTTATTTTAATATTAATAATTGGTTTATTCATTATCAGACACTTTTGTTCTTGTTATTTTAATAAAATTGTTAATTATATGAATATCAATCAAAAATTATTAAATAATCAAAATTTAAGACAGGGTTTATTAAATAATCAACAAAATAATTTATTAAATAATAATATGGTTATTAATAATGATGGGTCTATTAGTAATAAAGAATCAATAAATAATAATTTACCTACAGATAATTTAATTGATAATATACATAATGAAAGTATTATAACTATGTCTACTAAATTACCAGGTCAAGATTTTATAAATAAACCTAGTTTTAGTATGAAAGATTTATCTGTTGGTAGTGATAGAAAAAAATTAAAATCTAATGGTTCTATTGATAATGTAAATGGATATGATGGAGAGAAAGATTTATTTAATTTTGATAATGTACAATCACCATATGATATTATTAATACTAATACTATAAAATCTATTTTACAAAATGTTAATAGTAATACATTTATGATGTATGAAGATGATAATTATCAAGATAATTATTTTGAATTAGGAGTTAATAATAATGAAAATGTTTCATCAAATGAAAAGCCAAAAAAGCAAATATTAAATGTTCCATCAGAATTAAAAAAAGATAATAAAATATTTCATTTATTAGGTGTTGCTTTTAATGAATATTATAATCAATATTATGTAGTTTATGAAAATGTTATTAAAACTAATGCTGATAATAATTATGTTGAAGATAATTTAAATAATATGAAAACACAAGTAGCAGAATATATTTTAGCAAAAATTAAAGATAAAGATAGTATTGAAATAGTCCATGAGATTGGACCAAGAAATAAAATTAATAATAATGATGTTGTATATTTTGCTTATGGTAACTTTCAACTTGGTCCTCTAATGGTTAGATTTATTTAAAAAATAAATCCAAGCCTATAAAATAGTTAGATTTATTTAAAAACAACAAATTAGTTAGACATAAATGATTTAACTATATTAGAGTTTGGTGGTAATGTAGTATATTTATTAAATATATTATTATCAAAATATGTTTTAGGTTTTTTTACAGTATTTTTTAATATATTACTTTCTGATATATTCCAAATGTCATCAATATCATTATAATTTTTTTTAATTCTATCAATAGTTTTATAATTAAAATATTTTTTGATTTCTTTTTTAAAAATATGGATAATATCTTTTTTTATTAATTTATTATCAATATTTTCATTGATTAATGTTTTGACTGATTTTGAACCAAATTCACCACCATCATAAAAATCAAATAAAAAAGTATATATATCTCTAACTGGATTATCGTATTCAAATCTACTATAAATAAATTCTGGATTATATTTTATATCATCAATTAATGTTTCATTTTCATTTAATCCTAAACTATAATTAAAATCATTTATTTTTATATAAATGCCATTAGCAGGAAAATAATATTTATTATTATTAAATATATATTCAACATAATCATTATTATTATATTTAGTTTCAATAATTGCTAATATATTTCTTAAAAATAAATCATTGTGAATAAATTTAGGATATTTATTTTGTATAACTGCAAGTGTATATATTACTTGAAATATAATCCTATTTATTATTTTTATAAATGCATATTTATTATAATTTTTTAAAAAGTTTTCAATATAATCAGATATATTTGTAGGACAATATTCTAAAATAATTATATGAGTTTTTTCATTTAAAATACCCATATCTTTATATTTTTTTAATTGACATAAATGTTCTTTATCTTCATCGCCATTATAAGGTTTATTAATTTTTTCATCAATTGTTAAACAATTATTTGGTAAAATAATATTATTATTAATAATAAATTTATTATACATATAAACAAGATGTGGTGTAATATTTATAAATTCATTTGTAAATTTTTTATATATTTCTATTTCTAATAAATTATTATTTTGCTGTTTTTTATAATTATAATGATTAATAATTGGTATTATTTTAATAACAAATGGTATATCACCAGTTAAATTAATTATAACTATATTATCACTCCCACCACTCCCCCTAACTATTAAATTATTTTTAATTTTCTTTTTTATTAATAACTTTATATTATTTGTATTCAAATTAAAAATATCTAATTTATTTAAATAATCCATTAAAATTAATAATGAAAAAATTAATTTTAATGTTTTAATATTTTATTTATTTTATTTTAATATTTTATTTAAATGATAAATTATTTTTTATAAAAATTATTCTATATAAATATATATATGGATCAGAATACATCACCACATGAGAATGAATTAAAATCATTATTACCAGAACCTGTTACTGGTTCTCAAGGTGCTAATCAACAAATTAAAAATGTTCAAACACAATTAGAAAAACCAGTTGCTACTGTTGTTGAAAAAATCCCAGGACCTACTGTTACAGTTGATGAAGTTAAAAATACAGTTACAGTTGTTGATACTAAATTAGGCGAAACTAAATCTATACTTAAATCAAATAATTATATTAAAAAAAATAAATTAGTTTTTATTAATATTGTTGCTACTGCACTTGTTATTGTTGGTGCATTAAATTGGGGTGCTCATGTTATGGATGTTAATCTTGTTGAAATCGTTTCAGAATTATTAAATAGTTTAATTCAAAAATTAGTAGGAAGAAATTATAATATTAGATTTAACATTATAATTTATGCTCTTGTATTTACATCAGCAATTATTTTAGCAAGTCAAAAATCTGGTTGGTTACCTTTCTTAGGTCAAAGTGTTTTACCTTCATCATTAGTTCCTCTTAGCAAACCAACATATTTTGATACTAATGTATCAATTAAAACAAAACCAAATGTTAAAGTTGCTTATTGGGCATCTTCACCTAGTAAAGGACCATCTATACCATTTGTAACTGATGCTTATGGTGATTTCTCTAATAGTGGTGTTGTTATGTCTGATGCTAATGGAACTGCTGTTTTACCTGTTTTATCAGGCTCAGAATATGTTGTTCCATCTGGCAGAAAGATTAAAAGACATGTTCATTGGCGTATAGTTAATGAAAATGGTATGATGGGACGTGTCAATACTTGGATGTATTAATAAATAATTATATTTAATAATAATAAATAATCATATTTAATATTAATAAATAATTTTATTCTATACTAGTATTTGTATCAACTACATTTGTAGAACCTGAACCTTTCATCTTTTTATATAAAAATACTATCAATCCAATAAAAAATATAAAACCAAAAATACCACCTAGAATAATCATACCATATGCTTGTATTATTGAACTGAACCCACTACCAATACCTTCGGCAGCCGAACCAACACCTTTACCTACACCTTCAGCAGCCGAACCAACACCTTCTAATGTTTGTTGTGCAGCCGTTCCAACGGCATAAATATCTCCTACAACTTTCTTTTTTTGGTCATCAGTTAAACTACTATTTACATTAGCAGCCATTTCATCTAAGGTTGTCATCATATCTCTCGCAATACTTGTTGAGACTTCATTAATTGCTTCTTGTGTAAAGGTACATTTCATAAAACTATTAATTACATTATTTTGATTAACATTTTCTAAAACAATATTATCATAATTACCTCCAGATAAATTTATTTCATTTTGAAAATTACTATCACTAGCACAACCTGATAATTGGTCTTGAGTAATTAAATTTTTTAAATCAACATTATTTTTATTATCTTTATTATATTGGAAACTTTGGTCTAAATCAAATACTTTTTTAAGTTTATCTGTAACTTGTTGTGAATTATCAATATTTGTTGAACCACCTAAATTTGCACTTAGAACATCTTTAATAGCATCACCAAATTGTGTCGCTTCAGATTCATCATATAATGATTTATCAATACTACTCATATTACTATCTGTTTTTGATTTAATTTGTTCAAAAAGTTTATCACTAATTTCATTATTAATTTTATTAAGTGTAGTTTGAACAGAAGTCATATCAATATTTTCATTGACATTATTATTTTGATTAATATCTTTCAAGACTAAATTCTTAGACCTAACATTACTAATATTTAATTTATTGGATGTTATCAATGCTTTAGTTAATTCTGCTTTATTATTAGAAACTGCTTCAGTAACAGCATTAGTAATTAAAGCATTAACACCACTAATAACTTTCTTTTGATTAATTTTATTAGTTATATCTTTAATATTTTCTAATCTTTTACTATTATCTACCTTTTGTTTACTACCAATATTAAGTACAAATGGTTCAATAATATTTGATAAATCATTAGCGATTTGAATAGAAATTAAATAAACATAACATAATTTATTATTTGTTGTGTATAATGATAAATTATATAATACATATTCTAATGATGATAAAACATCATTGGCGAATATATTAACATTCAAATTATTATTATTAAAATATTTTAAAAATCTACCTGCGTTATATTTTAATGGATTACTTTGATTAAAATTAGAATTTATTCTAAATAATAATTCATCTTTTTCATTGTTATTAGTTGTGAATAATAAAGAAATAATATCATTAATGTCATCATTTTTATTTTTTGATTTTAATGAGGTAACAATATTTTTATATAAATCTGTTTTATTGCTTGATGAAACAACTTTTTCAATACCATTTTTTAATCCATTAAGAATCATACCTCTGTTTAAATTTAAACTTTTATTAAATATAACTTTATTTTCAGGTGATATATTTTTATAAATAAATTCCTTAATTTTAACATCATTGTTAATATTAACAAATGGATATTTATTAGAATTCCAAGCAGTATACATATTATTAAATCCAATCATACATTCTAATACGCTTGATGGGACATTACCGTTTAATAAATTGTTATAATATGAATTATACATTATATTATAATAATTTATATATTTTTCTTATTATTAATTATTATTAATTATTTAAAAGATTAAAAAGATAAAAAAAATTGCTTGCAGGGGTTTTATAATCTTGAAAAGATTATAAAAATTGTTTACGTGTTTTTTATAAAAAAAATTGCAGGCTCAAAAACCATGTAATTTTTTTTTATAAAAAATTGAAAAAGTTATTTAAAAATATCTAAGATAATTATATTTAAATAACAATGATTGTTAGTCCATATAGAAATATCAAACAATTTACAAGAATTTTAGTTGAACCTTATCATATGAATAGTGATATTGAAAATCATATGAAAATAATTTTAAAAAAGAAAGTTGAAAAGAAATGTAATAAAAATGGTTATATTGATGAAGTATATAGAATTATTGAATATTCACACGGATTTATGCCTGCTGAAAATTTAACAGGTAGTGCTATTTATAATATTTCTTATCATTGTAAAATATGTGTTCCTGTTGAAAATACTATTATTATTGGATTAGTTAAAGTTATTAATCAAGAATTAGTAGTTGCTATTAATGGTCCTATTATGATTTTTATTCCTAAAAGCAATGTTGACAGTAATATTTGGGATATCACTGAAGGATATGTTTATAAAAAAGAAAAAGGAAGAAGACTAGTTAGCGGTGATTATGTTAAAATATTAATTGAAAATAAAAGAATTAATCAAAATGATAGTCAAATTAAAACAATCGGTAAGTTATTAGAAATTGCTACACCTGAAGAAGTTGATAATTATTTTGGTAATAAATTATTAGATAATAAAGTTGAAGAAACTATTAAAGAAACTGAAGCAGTTGTTAACAATTTCATTTTTTAAAAAATATTATTTATTTATTTTTTAAAAAAATTATTTATTTATATTCTCATTTTTTAAAAAATATTATTTATTTATTTTTTAAAAAAATTATTTATTTATTTTTTAATAAATGGTTTAATTTATTTATTTCATTTTTTATTTTTGTTTTGTTAATTTATTATTAAATGTATCAACCATTTCATTTAATACTTTTTCAAAATTTAAAGTAAATGATACTGAATTAACTAGGTCTGAATTCATCATTCTAGTTCTTAATGTATTGTGTAGTTCTTTTAATTCGGTCTCTGACCGTGCTAAATTTACTACTTTATTAATATAATCTTCTATACTGTTAGCAATATATTTAGTTAATCCTAAATTAGATAATAGGCTTACACCAACTCTTGAAACATAGTTTTCACCTTCTAATGTAATAATTGGGGTATTCATATATAATGCTTCACTACTAACAGTTCCTCCATTATAAGGGAATGGGTCTAAAGCAATATCCATTGAATTATAAGTTAATAATGCTTCAGATAAATGTAAGAAATCAACAACAATTCTATCTCTCGCAATCCCTTTATTTTCAAAAAGTCTATACATATGTTCTTTATAGAAACTTGATTTATAATAACAATATCTTAAATATAATTTTGCTTCCGGTAATCTTTTTAAAATTTCTGCAAATGTATTTAATACAATTGGTGTTAATTTACTTGGATTATTATAACAACATAAATTTATTTTATATTTATCTCTTGTATAGTTCTTTATTCCTGGTAAATTAGTTGGTGGTGTATAACATTGAAAACCATTTGGCATTAATTTAATTTTTTCTGTATAATACTTGTATGTATTTGGCGGTGTCGCATATTTATCTGATATTTTATAATCAACTTCTTTAATACCAGTTGTTTCAGGATATGCAAAATATGATACTAATATCCTTGCAGGTTTATATTGTAATAAATTAATTCTTGTATTTCTTGTATGACCCATCATATCTACTAAAATATCTAAATTATCATTAACAATTTCTGTTAATGCTTGTTCATCATTTAAATCAACAATACTAGTCCATTTAGCATTATTATAATTTTTTAATCTAATTGTTGTAGGGTCATTCATACTTTTATTTGAATTATCATAACAAAAGATTTCAAATTTATTTAAATTATGATTTTTTAAAATACTCTCAAACATAAATCCAACTGGGTGTGTTGTAAAATCAGTTGATATATAACCAATTCTAATTTTTTTATCTAAATTAATTTTCTTTCTTGATAATTTATTCATTAATGCTACTAAATTTTCTTCTTTTGGAAAATAACTATGCCATACTATAGTTTTATTATATGTATCTTTTGCTGATAACTTGTGATTATATAAATTAGTAAATATAATATTACTTAATACTAATTCTTTTTTCCTATGTTCTTTATTTTTAATACATTCTAATAATGAATTCTCATAAGTTCTTTTCATTGTTTCTTCTAAATCAATAGTACCACATAATAATAATAATTGATTACCTAGATTATTTAATGCAATAATATTAGTTGGGTCAACATTTAATATTCTTTCATATATTGACATTGATAAATGATAATTACCTAAAAGTTCTGATTTCTCAGCGATTAAACAGGCAACAGTAATATCAAAATTATGATTTATTGCTCTACTACCATATTTTACAAATTTATTTAAATCTTCTTTCTCTAAAAATATCATCGCTAATATTTTATTTGCATCAAAATCATCTTTAATATTACAACTATTTTTTAAAAATACTTTTGCTAAATCATAGTTCTTTAGATTATATAAACATAATCCTGTATTTAGTTGATTACCGTAATAATGGTCTAGAATAGGATGTTTATTTATTTTATCTAATTCTTTTAAACATTCTACCCATTTTTGTTTTGAAATAAATTCTACTGATGATTTTATAGTATTCATATATTCATTTGAATTAAATACTCTATATTCATTTAATATAGTTTCAATATCTTTCTGGAATTTATCACATATTGTTGACCAAGTATAATTATTTTTAATATATGTTCTATTTTCTTTTATTAACTTTTCATTATTGCTTTCTCTTGATTTTTCATTATTATCATTATTAATAATATTATTTAATAGATTAACAAAAGTATTCATATAATCAACAATATTTAAATTATTAGGATTAACATCAACTAAATAATTTGTATTATTTGTAGTTTCTTTTAGCGCTCCTAAATTAGATGTTACAATAATACATCCACAAGCCATTGCTTGTAATACTGTAATACAACTAGTTTCTTGAAAGATATTAGTATATGTTAAATATTCAATATTAAATAATTGTTTTGCTAATTCTGTTTGAGAAACTCCTTTTTCTAATTTAACATCTGGTAAATTATTAAACTTATCATATATAGGTTTATACTCATCTGTTTCTTGTTGATAAATATTCATTCCTGAAAATATTTTTAAAGATATTTTTGGTTGAACTGGTTTCAATGTTTTATAAACAGGTTCTAATAATTCTAAACCTCTCCAAGGGACAGAACAATATGCCATTGAATATTTATTTTTATTAATAGGTTTATCAAGATATTGTTCAAAAGGTTTACCTATCCCATTTCTCATAATAATAGTTTTATTAAAAGGTATTTGATAACTATTAATATATCTTGTTCTTTGCCACTCACTAACAAATATATATAAATCAATATAATCTTTCAAATGTTTTTTACTTAAAAATTTAGAAGGTGCTTGGTCAATATCGTGTCCTGTCCATAAACAAAACAATGTTCCAATATAATTATTAAATGCAAATAATTGATTTTTAATATTAAATAAATCAGTTGGTAAACAACTAACAATAACAACATCAAATTGTATATTATTTATTTTAATATAATTTATATAATTATCAACTGGAATATGAATAACCCCTCTAATATTTAATACATGTTTAATTTTATTAATTAAAAATACCTTATGACCTTTTAATGCCATTTCTTCCAAAAAATAACAAATAGCACTTTGTGTTCCGCCTAACGGTTCTTCATATGGTGTATTTAAATTATATGTCCAATTTGTATCAAATAACCCTATTATCATTATTTTTTTGTAAAGATATATTTTTAAATATAAACTAATATAATTAAAAAATGATAATTGAATTAATTATTTTATATATATCATTATTATTAATCTGTTCATATTTATGTATAACAAAAATATATTATTATAATAAATATAATAAAGAATTTAATACAATTAATAAAGATACTAAATTAGTAAAAATAACAATCAATAATTATACTGAAAAAAATGAAAATCAATAATTTAAAAATAATAAATATATTATTAATAATAAATGCTTGAAACTTTTCTAATAATATCTTTATCATTATTAACTATAGTTTCTTACTGTATATTTACATCGTGTATACATAAAAGATATAATAATGTTGTATTACCTGATAATAATATTAATAATAATACTGTTGCTAATATTATAGCAAATTATAACAATAATATTAATTTTGGGAATCGTAACCCTAATAATAATATTATTTTGGAAAATCGTAATAATAGTGTAGCAATAGCAATAGCAATACCTATACAAATACAAAATATTCCTAATAATGAAATTGTACCTGTTCGCAGTGTTATAGTTTAAATTTTACCTAAAGAGGCAAAAAATTGAATTAAAATTATTTAAAAATTATAATTATTATTATTATTATAATTATTAAAAATATGACAACATTTCAACCAGTTAAATATCAACTTAATATTAAACTTGTTTCTGATAATGAGGATTTAATTAATCACTATCAACAGTTTACATCTCATCATGGTGGTGATAGTGGTGTAGATTTATTTTCAACTGAATTAGTAAATGTTAAAGAATATGATGTAGGAACAGTTAATTTTAATATTCAATGTGAAATGATTGACTTGACAGATAATACATTTACTAGTTATTATTTATATCCACGTTCATCATTATCTAAAACATCTTTCCAATTAGCAAATTCAGTTGGTATTATTGATGCAGGATATAGAGGTAATCTAATGGCTAAAGTTAGATGTTTTCCTGCATCTAATACGAAATTAGATAAAGGTTGCTGGTTTCAAATTGTTTCTCCTGATATGAGACCTATTCGTGTAAATCTAGTTACTGAATTATCAACTACTACTAGAGGAGATGGTGGATTTGGCTCAACAACAAAATAAATAAATAAATAACTAAAATATTAATTATAATTACTTTAATAAAAAATAATTATATTTAATAAAAATTAATAATTTCATCAATATTATCTATATTCCTAATAATATAATAATTATTATTAGAATTAATATTATTATTCTTAATATATTCTTCTGCTAACTCATAAGTAATAAAATTATCTTTTATTTTAATTGGTTCATTATTATTTACTATCCAAATCTCAAAAGTATAAAAAAAGTTATATTTTAATAATTTTTTATTTAAACTATGTATTTTATTATTATAATGCATTTTCACACAATATATTTTATTTTCAACATTTATACATCTAATTGTATATAAATATTCATTATTTATTAATAATTCATAAGAATATTCAATAATTTTACATATATCATCGTTAATATTAATATAGTCATCAATATTAATTTTATTAATATCTATAAATTCTGTATAATAATTTGTCATAATTATTATAGAAAATTTATTTTTATATTTATAACTAAAAAAATTGATAAATATAATCATTATAAACAAAGAATTAATATATTTATAATAAAAAATGAAGTTAATATTAGAAGATACCGATTATGTTTATTACAATTATGAAGATAAATTATTATTTTCAAAATGTGTAAATAGTGGTGATATTTATATTAATATTCTGCCTTATAAAGAATATGCTAAACAAAAATATTTTACTAAAGAATATTGTAATGACTTAAATAAATTACATAATATAATAAATCCAAGATATACAAAAATAGGTGGGAATAATACTTTAAATATTAAAGGTACTTATTATCATCATAAATTAGCGATAGAATTATTTAATATATTATATAGTGAAAATAACAATGTTAAATTTACAGAAGCAATAAATTATATTAATGCTATTGTATCTCATGTTAATGGTGAAACAGAAAACTATAAGGTTAAATATGATAAATTAAAATTAGAAAATGCTGAATTAAAATCAACAATTCAAGAACTAAAATTAATATTGAATAATATAAAAATTAAATGTGAAACGCAGAAAGAACAATATAAAATTATTAAAAATAATAATGAGACATTGAATATTAATTATAATAATCTTAAAAATGAACTTGATGAGTTAAAATCAACTACTAAAACAAATATGTTAGAATATACTAAAATTAAAACAAACAATGATAAATTAACAAATGAAAATTATAATGCAGTTAGTTCATATAATGAATTAAAACTAGATTATAATGAAATCAATAGTAATTATAATAAACTTAATAATAATCATAATAAACTTAATGATAGTTATAATAAAATTAATGATAGTTATAATAAAATTAATGATAGTTATAATGAACTAAAATTAGATTATGAAAAGATGAAATTAAAATATGAAAAGTTAAAATCAAATTATAATTATATTAATACTAGTTATGAAGAACTAAAAATTAATAATAATAAATTAAATTTAGACTATACTAATATTAAAAATAATAATGATGAAATCAAAAATAGTTATGACGAATTTAAAAATAATTATGACAAAATCAAAAATAGTTATGACGAACTCAAAAATAATTATGACAAGTTAAATAATAAATATGAAAAATTAAAAATTAATAATAATAAAATTATTGAAGATTACAATAATCTGAAACATATTGTTGATGATTACAATAATCTGAAACATATTGTTGATGATTACAATAATCTGAAACATATTGTTGATGATTACAATAATCTGAAACATATTGTTG